>Ga0074045_10004077_pt1 | contig 13014 bp, 10 predicted proteins | sample BogForMeECP23OM2_FD_94442 | JGI IMG/M metagenome (GOLD analysis project Ga0074045, IMG submission 94442) | Bog forest soil microbial communities from Calvert Island, British Columbia, Canada - Bog Forest MetaG ECP23OM2 | ecosystem: Environmental > Terrestrial > Soil > Wetlands ... | reverse complement strand
CGATTTTTCTTTCCTTAACTTTTTCAGCACAACCAGTTCGATCTTGGGGTTATCGATCTCACCGGTTAATCCGAGTAACGAAATCTTCTCAACCGCAGGCGGTCATGCTTCTGTTTTTGCTGCCGCGCTGCCCGCGGGGAAAAAGATCGGTCTCGACGGGAAGTTTCAGAAGCGGCTCGGCGATGGGATGGCCGATGGGAACGATCCTGACGGTGTATGCCAAGGTCCATGGAGTGACGTTCACGCCCGATACCTGGGGCTCAAATTCATGATTAAAGGGGAGACTCACTTCGGCTGGGCGCGGCTGAACGTCCACTGCGTTTATCCGCACCCGATCAAGGCCACGCTCACCGGCTATGCATATGAGACGGTCGCGGATAAGCCCATTGTTGCGGGCGACACGACGGGGGCGGACGCGAGCGTCGAGGCGGGCACCCTCGGTAACCTGGCACGCGGGGCGGCTGCGATCACGAACAAGTAGAATAGGAGCGTGCGCAAGTTTTGGGACAATTCGGCGGGAGCGGGCTCGTGTGGGACGGACGCTCCCCTCGACAAGGTCGGGGCGGACTCCGTCCATGTGGCGGCGGCGCTGAAGCCAGTTCCCGAAGGTCTCTCGATCGGCAATGTCACGATTACTCCGGCCACAGTTCTAGCTCCGATGGCCGGCGTCACCGATACGGTCTTCCGCCGCTTCATTCGCAACCTGGGCGGCTGCGGCCTGATCATGACCGAGTTCACCTCGGCCGACGGCGTTCTGCGGAAGAAGGATCAGAAAGCCAAGCGCTATCTCCACTTTTACGAAGACGAGCATCCGATCTCGGCGCAGCTTTTTGGCAGCAATCCGGAGGTAATGGCGGAAGCGGCCCGTATGGTCGAAGACCTCGGCTTCGACCTGGTGGATCTGAACCTGGGCTGCCCGGCAAAGAAAGTTGTGAAGTGCAATGGAGGTTCCGGGCTGCTGCGCGATCTTCCGGCGATTGGCCGCATCTTCGAGGCGGTGCGGGCTGCGGTGAAGGTTCCCTTCACTGTGAAGTTTCGCGCAGGATGGAGCGATGACGACATTGTCTGCGTGGAGCTGGCGCGCATGGCGGAGTCCTGCGGATTGTCGGCGGTCGCGCTGCATGCGCGCACCCGGGAACAAGGCTATAGCGGGCAGGCTCGCTGGGAGTGGATCGCTGCGGTGAAGGATGCGGTGAAAATTCCGGTGATCGGCAACGGCGACATCCGCACGCCCGAAGACGCTTGCGCGATGGTTACCCAGACCGGCTGCGACGCGGTGATGATCGGGAGGACCGCGCCGTCAAACCCGTGGATCTTCCGGCAGATTCAGCAGTATTGCACGGGGATGAGCAGCGACGGTGTTGGCAGGAATTATGGAGGGAAGGGTCGGGAAGGGCACGACTTCAGTTGTGCCGATGTCGCCGCAAATTTTGGCGCGGCTTTAGCCGCTGAGGGAAACTCGCGCTCGGCGGCATACAGTCCCTCAGGGGCTGAAGCCCGATATCCCTTGACTCATCACGGCACGGCTAAAGCCGTGCCCTTCCCGGGCGCACCCTCGGCGGAATCGTTGTTAGGCCGGCCTTACGACGAGCCCAGCGAACTCGATCGCTACCAGATGATCCGCACCTACTTCCAGATGCTGATCGAAGAAGAACTCCCCGATGCCGTCGGCAAGATGAAGCAGTTCGCTTCGTGGTTCACTCACGGCGTGCCGGGAGGAGCGGGGCTGCGCAAGGCCATTTACGAGTCAAAAAACGCAGTCGAGATTCTGGGGCGGGTGGAGGAATTCTTCGAGGCAAGGTTGTGTGGCGCGGGCACACCTGCCCGCGAAACTGCCGAATTCGTCGAACACTCTTAACCACTCTTAATAAGCGTGGCCTACTTCATCTGATCGAGGATCGATCCTACAATTCCTCCCACGACGCCGCCCTGCACGGTTTCTTTGCTCGTCTCATGCGGCATGTACTCGTAGAGCACGTGCGCGAGCTTTGAGATCGGAAGCGTCTGCAGCCAGATTCTGCCGGGACCGGTGAGAGCGGCAAGAAAGATTCCGTCGCCGCCGAAGATCAGATTCTTGATTCCCGGCACAGTCGTAATCTGAAATGACACGCTCGATTGAAACGCTCCCACGTGCCCTGGGTGCACGCGCAAAGTCTCGCCTGGCTGCAGATCGCGCATCACCAACTCGCCCGAGAGTTCCAGCCAGAATGTGCCCTGCCCGCTGACGCGCTGCAGCAGGAATCCGCTGCCGCCGAAAATTCCCGCGCCCAGCGATTGCTGAAAGCCCAGCCCGATCTGAATCTGCGGCGTGCCACAAAGAAATCCGTGACGATGAATCAGGTACTCATGCCCAGCCGAAATCTCGACTGGGACGATGTGCCCCGGCAACTTGGTGGCGAAGGCGAGCTCGCCGGCCGCGCCGATGGCGCGATATTCGGTCATAAAAATCGATCCGCCGCCAGCTACGCGCTTGAGCACGCCAAAGAGGCCTCCGCCGCCGCCGAACTGTGTGTGCGTGGTCATCTGAATGGAGCTGCCCATCCAGGAAAGCTCTCCCGCCTCGGAGATGATCGACTCGTTCGGATCGAGGACGACCTCGAGTACGGGCATAGTGGTGCCGGTGATGCGCGCTTGCATGGGGGGACCTCGGAGGAAGTATACAATCCCGGAAAATGTGTGGCGCGAGTGAGAGCGCCTGCCCAGACTGTCGAGAGGAGAGTGGCGTCCGAATAGAAGAAATTGCTATGCGGACGTTTCCGCGATGTCTGGCAACAATTCGAGCTTCCCAGCGCTGTTTCTAAACTCCCCGCGCCAACAGCTTCCCGTCCGCATCCTTCTCGACATAAGCCCAAGGCGTCTCGACCCCATGCGTGAAGACGGTCAGCCATTTCTCGGGAATCGCTTTGGCGTAGTACTCCTTCTTGCTCTCGATAGTCTGCAGCGGGTAGAGATCGAAGCCCAGGCCCCAGGTGATGTCGATGTGGGCCTTGGTGGGGATCAGGTCGGAGATGTAGCAGGCGATCGCAGGGGCTAAAGCCCCATTCTCTTTGGAGTCCGCTGACGGCGCGACTGGAAGCCGCACCCTTTCAAAACCCGGACGGCTCTCGGCGCCGGGATGGCCATTGACGATCACTCCCTGCATGTGGGCGGTGTGGCCGGGGAAAGTTTTTACCGAGATGCCGGGGACGATCTCCTCGCCGCCTTTGAGCAGCGTCATCTGGCCGCTTTGCACCAGCGGATCGTAGTTGTCGGAGATGTAGCTGATGAGGTCGCGTTCGCTGGGATGGCGCGCATATTGCCACTCGCCTTCGGGAGCATAGTATTTTGCGCGCGGAAAAGTTGGGACGATTTTGCCGTCTTTATCGCGCATCGTATTCCAGCCGCAGTGGTCGAAGTGCAGGTGGGTGTTGATGACGATGTCGATATCTTCGGGAGCGATGCCGGCGGCGGCTAGATTCGGCAGCAACTGTGCGGGCTGTCCGAAGAACTTGATCATGCGGTCGGAGAGCTTGTTGCCGATGCCGGTTTCGACCAGCACGGTTTGCTTGCCGGTGCGCGGATTCTCCGTACGAATGAGCAGCGAGTTGAGGCCCGCTTGAACGTAGTTTCTGTCGTCCGCGGTCACGCGCCGCGACCACATGACTTTGGGAATCACGCCGAAGAACGCGCCGCCGTCCAGCGGATAGGTGCCGTCGGAAAAAATGCTGAGTTCGAAATCGCCGAGAGTGAGCGTGGGCATGAATCTAGTGTGCCACAGAGCGGAGCGGCATTTCTTCGGCGCCGCATTCTCCGGCCAAGCTGCGGTACTCTCAAGGGATGGAACGCCCGGGCAGCGTCACGGTGATTGCAGGTTTATTTTTTCTGGTGGCGGGATATCTGATTGTCGTCGGCATCGTTGAGTTTCTAGTGCCGGGCACGCTTGTCATGGCGCGAGACGCGGGGATCACTTACGGAAGAGAGTTAGACGGACCGCAGACTGCAATTTCTGTGGGCGCGGGTTGGGCGCTCGTCGGATGGGGCCTTTATCGGCTACACAATTGGGCGCGCTGGTGCGCTGTTCTGCTTATGGTGATTGGGGTTGCGGGATCGGTACCGGCAGTCTCAGCAGCGGCGCGGGATCTGGGCTGGCGCTTCTTCTTTTATGGGGCGCAGATCACGGTGCGGATTGTGATCGCCTGGTACTTGGCGGCGTCGCCGGAGTTGATCGATGCCTTCAAGCGGAAGCTGCGGTAGAAATACTTTGTCATATCGCTCAGCGCTTTGCCTTTGCCGGCTCCTTCTCTCCTACCCGCTTGCTGACTTCGAATTTCATCTTGCCGGCTTTTTTGTCGGCATCGACCACTATGTGATCGCCGTGCAAGACTTCGCCGTCGAGAATTTTAAGAGCCAGCGGATCCTGCACCAGCTTCTGTATGGCGCGCTTCAGGGGACGCGCGCCGAAGTTGGCGTCGTAGCCTTGCGTGAAGAGCAGGTCTTTGGCGGCGTCGGTTAGCTCGATCGAAATCTTCCGATCGGCGAGCAGACGGCGCACGTCTTCGAGGCGGAGCTCGATGATCTTGACCAAGTGTTCTTTGCCGAGCGGACGGAAGACGATAATGTCGTCAACGCGGTTCAGGAACTCGGGGCGGAAGTGGCCGTGGAGGGCTTCCATCACGTGTTCGCTGGCTTTTTCGAAATCTTCGGGCGTGCGCAGGTTTTCGGCCTGCAGATAACTGGAGCCGAGGTTCGAAGTCATGATCAGAATCGTGTTCTTGAAATCGACTACGCGGCCTTTGCCGTCGGTGAGGCGGCCGTCGTCCATGATCTGCAGCATGACGTTGAAGACGTCGGGATGCGCCTTCTCGATTTCGTCGAAGAGCACCACGGCATAGGGACGGCGGCGAACCTGTTCGGTGAGCTGGCCTCCTTCTTCGTAGCCGACATAGCCCGGGGGCGCGCCGATCAGGCGCGAGACCGAATGCTTCTCCATGTATTCTGACATGTCGATGCGGAGCAGGGCGCGCTCGTCGTCGAATAGGAATTCGGCGAGGGCGCGGGCCAACTCGGTTTTACCAACTCCAGTGGGACCCAGGAAAATGAATGAGCCGATGGGGCGCTTGGGATCGCTCAGACCGGCGCGCGAGCGGCGGATGGCATTGGCGACGCGCTCCAGGGCCTCGTCCTGGCCGACCACGCGCTGGCGCAGCCGGTCTTCCATGGTGACCAGCTTTTTCACTTCGCCTTCCAGCATTTTGGTGATGGGAATGCCGGTCCACTTGGAGACGATACGGGCGATGTCTTCCTCGTCCACTTCTTCCTTGAGCATGCGCGGAGTGCCGGAGGCTTTGCCGTCGATGCTTTTTCCGTCAATCCTGGCCGTAAGCTGGCTCAGTTCTTCATCGGCCTGGCGTAATAATCCATAGCGGATTTCGGCTACGCGTTGCAGGTTGCCTTTGCGCTCTTCGGTTTGCTCTTCAATCTTGAGCTTCTCGATTTTTTCTTTCAGCTCACGAGAGCGGGCGATCAGATCTTTTTCTTTCTTCCAGTTCGCTTTGAGCGCGTTGGATTTTTCGCGGATCTCGGCGAGTTCTTTCTGAATGACATCGAGACGCTCGCGCGAGTTCGCGTCATCTTCTTTCTTCAGCGCTTGCTTTTCGATTTCCAGTTGCGTGGCACGTCGTTCGAGTTGATCGATATCGGTGGGAAGCGAGTCGATCTGGATGCGAATGGAGGCGGCAGCTTCGTCGACCAGGTCGATGGCTTTGTCGGGCAGAAAGCGATCGGAGATGTAGCGATGGGAGAGCGTGGCCGCGGCAACGATGGCGGAGTCTTTGATGCGAACGCCGTGGTGCACTTCGTACTTTTCTTTGAGGCCACGAAGAATGGCGATGGTGTCTTCGACGTTGGGCTCGCCGACGAAAACGATCTGGAAGCGGCGCTCGAGGGCGGCATCTTTTTCGATGTACTTACGATATTCGTTGAGCGTGGTGGCGCCGATGGCGCGCAGCTCGCCGCGAGCCAGCGCGGGCTTGAGCATGTTGGAGGCATCGATGGCGCCTTCGCTCGCTCCAGCGCCGACCAGGGTGTGAAGTTCGTCGATGAAGAGAACTACCTGGCCCGAGGAATCTTCGATTTCTTTTAGAACGGCCTTGAGGCGGTCTTCAAATTCGCCGCGATATTTTGCACCCGCGAGCATAGCGCCGAGATCGAGCGCGACCACGCGCTTGTTCTTCAGCGCTTCGGGGACGTCGCCGGAAATAATGCGTTGGGCCAAACCTTCTACGATCGCGGTTTTGCCCACGCCGGGCTCGCCGATGAGCACGGGATTATTTTTCGTACGCCGGGAGAGAACCTGCACCACACGGCGGATTTCCTCGTCGCGTCCGATCACCGGGTCGAGTTTGCCTCGGCGGGCTTGCTCAGTTAGATCGCGGGCATAGCGCTCCAGAGCCTGATATTTCGCTTCGGGATTCTGGTCGGTCACCTTCTGCGAGCCGCGGACGGCGGTGAGCGCTTTCAGAATTGCATCATAGGTGGCTCCGTGGCGGGCGAGAATCTGCTGGGCTGCATCCTGCTTGAGGTGCGTGATGGCCAGCAAAAGATGCTCGGTGGAGACGTATTCGTCTTTGAAATTGGAGGCTTCTTTGAAAGCTTGCTCTAACAACTTGTTAGTTGCATTCGAGAGCGTGGCCTGCGCCGATTCTCCCGAGACCTTGGGGAGCTTCTCGATCTCGCGATAGACGTCGCTGAGGACGGCTTGCGGGCCGATGCCGATTTTTTCGAGCACCGGCGAGACGATGCCCTCTTTGTCTTCGAGCAGGGCGGCGATCAGGTGTACGGGCAGAAGCTCGGGGTTGCCGTGCTCGGAGGCGAGATTGTTGGCGCGTTGGACGGCTTCTTGAGCTTTTACGGTAAATTTGTCCCAACGGATGGGCATGGGAAACTCCGAGTCAATTTAGTGGTTTGGTAATTTTGTAGTTGGGCAATTTAAAAACGGGCGATTCTGGAATTGCTCGATTACAAAATTAACGGGAGGCAGCCCGGTTCTGCCGCCTCCCGTAGATTGTAGACCGTCGAGCTGTGCTCGACTGGACAGCCGAGGGCGGCTGTCCCCACATAAGATCAAAACCTTACGCGGCCTTGCTGGGGCTCTTGCTTTCGAGCGTCTTCTCGCCGCCCACGTTGACCTTGATCTGCTTGGGCTTGGCTTCGGCCTTCTTGGGGAGAGCGATCTTCAACACGCCCTTGTCGTAGTTGGCCGAAACCTTCTCGGCATCTACGGTGTTGGGAAGGGTGAAGGTGCGGGTAAAGCTGCCGTACTGGCGCTCCACACGACGGTAGTTCTCTTCCTTCTCTTCCTTTTCGATCTTGCGCTCGCCGTGCACGGTGAGGGTGTTGTTCTCGATGCGTACATCGATGTCTTTCTCGTCGATGCCCGGGACTTCGATCTTCAGGGTAACGGTGTGCTCGTCTTCGTAAACATCGACTGCCGGCGCGAAGCTTGAGGTGGTCAAAGATTCATCGCGGCCCTCGGGCGCGTAGGTCTCGCGAAATACGCGATTGATGCGGTCCTGCAGCGTGGTGAAGTCACGGAATGGTTCAAAACGGGTAAGAACGGTCATGGTGAAACTCCTTCTTCAGAAATTGTGTTTCGATAAGGTTGATAGTCTCCCGGAGGCCTTAGGATGATCGCCTCCGGTACTACATCAGATGCTCAATTATCTGAAATGAAGCATAAAATATGAGTGTGTTATTGTCAAGTACTTGCCGACTTTTATTTTCATCAGCTTACATGCGATATGACGCACTTTAAGTACGAGGTTTCGGGCACATTGAGCAGGACAGGATGGTCTTTGGCTTGCCCACGAACCTCTAACAGCCGCAGCACACGGTGGGCATCGCGGGCGGCGGCAGCGAGCATTTCCATGAAGTCGGCTTGGCCTACATGGTAGGAGCAAGAGCAGGTGATGAGGATTCCGCCGGGGCGAAGCATCTTCAGGGCGCGGAGGTTGAGCTCTTTGTAGCCGCGGAGGGCGGCATCCAGGTCGCGCTTGGTCTTGGCGAAGGCCGGCGGGTCGAGAACGATGGTGTCGTAATGCCGGCCGGAAGAGGCATAGTCCTTGAGCAGGTCGAAGGCGTTGGCCTCGATCCATTCGATCTCCTTTTCTTTTGGCAAGGCGTGATTGAGCGCTGCATTCTTATCGGCAATTTCGAGCGCGGGGCGGGAGCTATCGACGCCGGTGACTTGCGAGCAGCGCGGCGCAAGGTGCAGCGCAAAGCCTCCCTGATAGCAGAAGACGTCGAGGGCATCCCCATGGGCGTATTGGGCTGCGGCAGCGTAGTTCTCACGCTGGTCGAGGAAGGCTCCCGTCTTTTGGCCTTCGAGGGCGTCGAAGTGAAACTGGACGCCGTTCATGTTGAAGACGGTGGAAGTTTTTTCTCCCTGCAGCAATCCGGATTCGCGCGGGGGCAACTCCTCGAGCTGGCGGACGCGCGGGTCCACGCGTTCGACGATCGCCTCCGGCTGCAACCGATTCGTGAGGTCGGCGATCAGAGTGTCGCGCACGGTCTTTTCGTCCATCGCCTGAGTGAGGATTTGCACCGAGAGAACGTCGTTATACCGGTCGACAATCAGGCCTGGCAAGAAATCGGCTTCGCTGAAGATGACGCGGTAGGCGTTTGTGTCGCGAACCAGGTTCCCGCGATAGGCGATAGCATCGGCGATACGCCGCGGCAAAAGACTAAGAAAGTCAGTTACAGGCTCGCGCGAGATCAGGCGGACGGCAATTCGCGAGGAGCTTGAGTATAGCGCGCTGCCGAGAATCTGGCCGCGATGATCCGCCACTGTTACCAGTGAGCCGGGAGCAACGCCATCGGCCGACACGATATCGGAGCGATAGACCCAGACGTGGCCGTCTTTCAAGCGAGTCGCCCCGCGAGGCGAAACCTTGACTACTGGAGGGGAAACGGCGGCACGCTTCTGGGAGGTGGCGGACTCTTCGAGCATGCTGCAATCTTAAATGCAGGGGCTAGCTGGCGGCTTGCTCGGTGGGAACGGCAGCAGGCACCTGCGCCTTGGCGGAAGTGCGGGAGGTCATTTCGTAACGGGCGGCTTCCAGATCGGTGTGGAGGGAATCGAGCGCTGTCATGGGCATCTCGGTGCCCCAGGTTTCCATCTCGGCTTCGGACCAATTCCCGTTGAGGCGGATAGCGCCGGTGATGTCTTCCGGGAAGGCGTGACGAAAGTCGCCTTCGCGAATCAAAATATCGCCCAGCAGCCGACCCGTGCTCAGGTCGAAAACCCGCCGGCTAGCCTGGCCGGCGGCATTGTTCAGGCACAGCAGCACTTCGCCGGCGCCATCGAGGTCGGATCGATAGTACCAGGCCTGGGGAGCGTCGATCTTGGGGTGATGACGGCGCGACCGTTTGTGCTCGGGCTCAAGAGCGACCATCTCATTCGCGGGATTGAAGTACAGAATGCGCTGGCAGGAATCGCAGACCACGGTTTGCTGGCCGGTGCGGACATCGTTGTAAGTCTGCGGCCGCAGCATGACCTGGCAGGCCATGCATTTGTGATCGCGAACCTCAGAGATGCCACTGCCGCGAAACTTGGAGACGCGCTCATAGTGGCTCAGCAGATCTTCGTTGACTCCGGCGCGCATCTGGTCGCGTTTGCCGCGCCACTCGGCGAGTTGCTTTTCGTCTTCCGCGGTGCGCAGGCGGGCTTCGGCCTTTTCTTTCTCGATTTCGGCGGCTTCCGCCTTCATTTCGGCCTGCGCGGCTTTCACTTCTTTGTCTCGCGCCTCGGCATTCACCATTAGCTCGAGAATCTTGTCTTCAGTGGCGGCGATTTCCTTTTCCGCAAACTGAATCTCGTGCAGCAGCGCTTTATATTGTTCGTTGGTCTTTACGTCGAGCGACTGGTCGCGATATTTGGAGATCTTGCCACGCAGGTCGGCGATGGCGGTGTCGTACTTGCGGCGGGCCGCTTCATCGGTTTTCACCGCCGCCTGAGCCTTCTCCAGTTGAAGCTTGGTTCGCGCCAGCTTTTGTTCGATCACAGCGACGCGTTTAGGAAGTTCCGCAACTTCATCCTGCAGGCGGCGGATTTCCTTGTCCGCTTCTTGCAGGCGTAGCAGGTTTTCTATTTCTGGAAGCATCCGGAGAGAACTCAGCTTTGATTCTACCACGCGGGGAAAGGCGCATTGGCAGGGTTTGCCGCGATCTCCCGAACCCGCTCGCCTTGCTGGGCTTCGTTTTGGGAACAGCAGCAATTTCTAACGGCGCGGAATGAAATTGGCAGCCTGAGCGCGCGGACTGGCTTTTCCGGGTGTACACTCTTCCCTTCGCCCGTCGCTTTGGTTCTTCACATCTGGTTCCTGGGTTATGGTGAAAAGGAAGATCTTCGTCTTTACGATTGCCGCAGTTCCCGCTCTCTTTTTCGGCGGACTGGCGCAACTGCGGGCACAAGCGCCGGCCAAAATGAAACCGCTCACCATCGAAGCCATCTTCGCTCCCGGCGGACTGATCGGCCGCGGCCCGGAAAACATCGAGTGGAGTCCTGACGGCAGCCAGCTTTCCTTCCTGCAGCACGACGACGAAGGAGGCCGAGGCGAACTATGGAGCGTAAACGCGGCCACGGGCGAGAAGAAACTTCTTGTCGGCGCGGCAAAGTTGGCTCTACTTGCGCTTGATTACGATCAAATCCAAGATGAGCGCGAACGGGAGCGCCTGACCCGTTACAACGTCGAGCCCTATATCTGGGCTCCCGATTCGAAGCATCTGCTGTTCAATTCGCAAAGACAACTCTGGCTGTTCGACCCTGCCACAGCCACGGCGGTGCAGTTTACCTCGTCGCCCGACGCCAGCGAAGACCCTAAATTCTCGCCCGACGGCAGCAAAATTTCCTATGTGCGAAGACATAACCTTTACGTTCAGCCGGTCAGCGGGCAAATGGAAAAGCAGCTGACCAAGGACAACGGAGAAAATCGATTTAACGGCGACATCGACTGGGTGTACGCCGAAGAGCTGTCGGTGCGCAGCAATTACTTCTGGTCCCCTGACGGCAAAGAAATCGTCTTTCTTCATATGGATGAAACCCGAGTGCCCACGTATCCCATTGCCAACCTGATTCCCACGCATCCCACGGTGGATTACGAAAAGTATCCCAAAGTCGGCGATGCAAATCCCGAGGTGAAATTGGGGGTGGTCGATGTCGAGAGGGGCAAAGTCCGCTGGATATCGCTAACGAAAGAAGAAGGAGAAAATTACATTCCGCGCTTTGGCTGGGTGCGCGACGGAGTGCTCTGGGTCGAGGTTCTCAACCGCAGCCAGGACGAGCTGGATGTGTATTTTGTCGATGCGAAGTCCGGCAAGGCGGCGAGGGTGCTGGCCGAAACTGCGCCGGGCGCGTGGGTCGATGTAAACGACGACTTCCGCGTATTGAAGTCCGGCGATCGATTTCTGTGGCCGAGCTGGCGCGACGGCCACACTCACCTGTATCTCTACAGCTTTGACAAGCAGAATCCGCTTGGCGCGGAAGCCAAGCTGGAGCGCCAACTCACTCAGGGCGACTTCGAGGTGCTGGGAGTGGCTGGGGTCGACGAGAGTACGGGCACGGTATTTTTCTCCTGCAATAAAGACGATCCGCGGCAGCGGCAGCTTTTTTCGATCAAGCTGGACGGAACCGGGCTGCAAGCCCTCACCCATGAGGAAGGAATTTACTCGAGCCAGTTTTCCGAGGATGGCAAACATTACGAACAAAGCTTCGAAGGACCCCACGCACAGCGGCGAATCTCTCTTTGCACGGTGGGCGGGGGGTGCGCTCCGGTTTGGCAGGGGCGTAATGAATTCGAGGAATATGGGTTGCGCGCTCCGCAGTTTCTCGAATTAAAAGCCGACGATGGGACCACCCTTTACGGTCGCTTATTGCTTCCGCCGGATGCTTCGTCAGACGCGAGGATTCCGCTGATCGTAAACATCTACGGCGGGCCGGCGGCGCAGATGGTTTTGAAAGAACCGGTGGAACCGTTCGATGAGGTTCTGGCGCGCGACGGCTTCGCGGTCTTCGCGGTGGATAATCGCGGCACTCCCGGACGCGACCGCAAATTTCAGACCGCCATCCGCCACGAGTTCGGCGCGATCGAACTAAAGGATCAACTCACCGCGCTCGATCAGCTCTTCGCGCGGTATCCGCAACTGGATCAGGACCGTACGGCGATCTGGGGATGGTCGAACGGCGGCTCCATGACGCTCTACGCCATGACGCACTCGGAGCGCTTTCGCGCCGGAGTGGCCGTCGCTCCGGTAACGGACCAGATCAATTACGACAGCATTTATACCGAGCGCTACATGGGCCTGCTGCGGGAGGATGCCACAGGGTACGCGCAATCGGACGTCACCCGGGCCGCGGCGAATCTTCATGGCGCATTGTTGCTGGCGCACGGCACCGGCGACGACAACGTGCACTTTCAAAACAGCATTCAGATGATCGAGGCTCTAATCAAGGCCGGCAAACAATTCCGGCTCATGGTCTATCCCAATAAGACCCACAGCATCTCGGGCAGCGAGGCGCGCGACCATCTTTTTCACATGATTGAAGATCACTTCGAGCGGGAACTGAAATAGCGGAAGTAGGCGGCAGACTATTTACGTTTTTCCGACCTGCGCGAAGAGCGTTCTCGGGAAGTGCTCTCTTTCCCGGAGCTTTCTTTCCCAGAGCTTTCTTTCGACGAGCCATCTCGCGAAGAACCGCTTCCTGAGGAGCCGTCCTTCGAGGAGCCATCCCTGGAAGCGCTCTCCTTCGCCGAGGTTTCACTGGACGAACTTTCACTGGACGAGGAGTTCTTGGCCGAGGCTTCTTTCGTCGCTCCCTCGCCCCTGGATTTTTCGTCCTTCTTCGAATCTCCGTCAGAAGACGCAGGAGCATGCGACTTGTTGGCGTAATCGGTGACGTACCACCCCGATCCCTTGAACTGAACCGCCGGCGCCGAGATCATCTGTTCGACCTTGCCGCCGCACTCCGGACACTTCTTG
>Ga0074045_10004076_pt1 | contig 13017 bp, 18 predicted proteins | sample BogForMeECP23OM2_FD_94442 | JGI IMG/M metagenome (GOLD analysis project Ga0074045, IMG submission 94442) | Bog forest soil microbial communities from Calvert Island, British Columbia, Canada - Bog Forest MetaG ECP23OM2 | ecosystem: Environmental > Terrestrial > Soil > Wetlands ... | reverse complement strand
TGTCCGGTGTTCCGTTATGGTTTTTTTTTTTTCTTTCGCGGTATCTGACTCCAGGAAATTGAGTTTTGATCCATTTTTCTGCCATGATTTTCTTTCCTTAATATGTTAACATCAGACCCCAAAAATTTTATCCGTCGGTCTCATGTAGAATACCAGTCCCACTATAGTCCCACATTTTCTTGGTTTTCTGGGGTTCCTGAGGGAAAGTTATAAAATATTTATGTAGAGAAATCAAGGTATTTAGGCAATGAGGGCAGTTGAAGGAATGCTATAAATAGGACTACGAATCCGGATGTCGGAGGTTCGAATCCTCCTGGGCGCACCATTAAATCAAGAGGTTACAGACTTTCATCTGTAGCCTCTTTTTTTGATTGTAAACATTTTGTAAACATTTATTTGCCTGATTTATCTAGTTTTTCTCTATAATTTCAGTATTATAAATCATTTTCACATAAAAAGACACACAAACCGTCATTTTGACACTTTTTTCATATGTTCAAATTTCCTCTTTCTCAGGACAATCAATAACCACGATAGTTATTTAATAATATATTTTAATCATGTTGAATTTTGAAAAGTTCTCATATTCAGGACAATCAACAACCACGATAGTTATTTAAATTTTTACCTTGTAAAACACTAGATATTTGGTATCTTGAAATAAATTAACACATAAAAATAATTTATCAGTAGTCTGTTCCTTATAAAACTCTCAAATCATGTGAGTGTCAGATGAACGATACAGAAAAATCATAGAATCCACTTTCTTGAACAGAGGAAGTGGATTTTTTATTTATCAATCTTCTAAAAATGGAGAATAGAAAATGATTTGTCCTAAATGTAGGGAAGAAATCGATGTTGAAGATATAGATGAACCAGATATTCTATACCATTACACATCTCAAAAAGGTCTTCTCGGTATTTTACAAAAGAATAAGTTATGGATGACTGATATTTTTTATCTGAATGACTCAAGTGAACTCACTCATACATTAAATTTGGTTAAATCAGAATTTAAGAAACGGGAAGAACTACTCCCTCCATATAGGGGAATAGGGGGAGTGTATCCTCTCGCTCAAGAAGACGAAATAAACAATAAAATACATGATACATTTAAATTAATTAAGCTTTTCATTGAAATATATAGTGTTGTTATTAACCATGATACAAGAATTAAAAATTATGTTTTTTCACTTTCTCAAAGAGAGGATGATCTAAGTCAATGGAGATCATATTGTCCCCCCAAAGGTGGTTTTAGTATAGGATTTGATTATAAAAGACTAGTATCTATATTAAACAAAAATGAAAGATATTTAATCAAAGAATGTATATATGATTCAAAAGTGAAACAGGAATTAATTAATTTACTATTAGACCCTATTAGTAATAATATTGAGGTTAAAAAAAATTTTGATAAAAATACGGTTTCTTTTGATGTGGTAGTTAAAATAATGTTTTATTCTTCGTTTCTCAAGGATGAATCATTTAAAGACGAACAAGAATACCGTATCATAAACAACGGGAGTAACATTGATAAAATAAATCATTGTGAGGGGAAATCAATGATAATACCTTATATTGAATTTTTACCTGTAGATGATGATAAATTACCTATAAGTAAAATTATTGTCGGACCGACACCACATCCGGAATTATCAAAGTTGTCTGTTCAGAGTCTATTAAAATCAGAAAAATACGAAGGGGTAGAAGTCGAAATATCAAAAATTCCGTATCGGTCATGGTAAGAAGAGAGGTAAATGTAATGAAAAAAATGTTTCTATCCATTCTTATCGTTTTCTTCACAACATCATTTATGTCATTGGTTGGATGTAATAATCAAAACCCGACAAAAGAAAAATCATCTGTCCAAGAGAAAAGAAATGTAAAAGAAGAATATGAATTACAGGACAAGTGTGGACAACGAACCAGTGAGTTTTTCAAAAAAGAATATGGTAATGGTATTGATAATTCAAAAGATGGAATAATGATGTCAGGTTATCAAAATCATTATAATAAAAAACTGAATAAATGTTTCATCTTGATTACTTCCAAAGATCACCCAAAAGATAAAAAGATGGATGTCTTATTGATGAAGAATATATATGATTTCAATGAAAATAAGGAATACGGGTCTTTCTCAAAGTTCAGAAAAGATGTTACTCCGTCCGATTGTAATGTATTAGAAAAAACCTGTAATTCTGAACAGGAATGGGACTCACTTGTAAAACCTTATATGGAAGAATAATGATTTATGAATAATCTAAAATTTGGTCATTTGATATCACATACTTTCCCAGGATTTATTCTATTTTTTGAACTCGTTGGTTTATTGATTTGTGTCGTTCCCAATATTGATGAATTGTTGATTTTTATTCCAAAAGAAACTTTCTTGGGAATAACAATCTTTACTGGGATTGTGGTAGTTTCAACTATTCTCGGTCTTATAATAGATTGTATCAATCATTTTGTTTTTGATAAATTTATTACATCAACACCAATTGTATACGAAATACATAAAGAGATAGAAACAAAAGAACAGTTAGACATATTTCGTTATCTTATAGATGACCAAATATTTTACTATTATGAGTGTTATATCAATATCGGTATATCTCTCATCCCCGGATTATTTATTATACCCTATCTGTTACAAAAATTCTTGAAACTGGATTGTCTTGGGTTGGTCGTTTCATGTGTTGTGATACTTGGGATAATCATAGTTCTTTTTTGGGAAGGGAAAATAACCTACGACCAAGTGAACAAACACGAAGAAGAATTTATTGAAAACATAAAGAAGAGAAGACAAGAAAGGAATAATTTATGAGTAAAGATTATCTTGGAATTATCATCATACTTATCTGTTTATTTTTTCTAGTATCACAAAACACATATTCTTCATCAAAAGAGGAAGATTATAAGCTACAAGAACAATGTGGAAAAAGGTCTGAGGAGTATTTCAAAAAGGAATATAATAATGGATTTTCTACTTACGAAAATATACAAATAACTTCTCATTATCAAAATCATTATAACAAAAAATTGAATAAATGTTTCATCTTGATGGAGACTACATATTATAACACATATACGAAGAAGAATGACTCATTTATAAAGGATATAAATGACATCAATGAAAATAAGAAATATGGGTCTTTCTCTAGAATTCAAATTGATTATAGTCCTATTACTTGTGAAGTATCAGGAAAGACCTGTAAATCTGAAGAAGAATGGGACAAACTCGTAAAACCTTATATGGAAGAATAATTATATAAACCAAACTTGAGGACTTATGAAAACAAAATTCTATTATCCATTGGTATTATTGTTGACCATTATCATTTCATTCCCTGCCATCAGTTTTTCTGAAATGAAAACTATTGAACACGAAAAATGTGGAAAATATAAGGGGGACATGAAAAATAAGAAAGAGTTTGATGATTTCAGAAGAAATGAAAAGGAGACATCAACAATAAGTGGTATTCTTTCACTTACCGACCCTTCAAAAAATAAAATCAAAATCGAGTGTATCAGATATATTCTTGATAACTACTTGGAAAAATCAGAGGTAATCATTCATAAAGAAAAAGGTAGAAACATATGTAACAAGGTAAGAATAACTTTTGACCCCGATATGGTGGATCAATATCTTACTCAAGAGGACTGTGTTGTTCCCGAAACAAAAAAGGGGGATAGATGGATACTGTATGGGTCATCAAAAAGTGGTCACCATTATTATGATAAAAGTTCTATAGTAAAAGTAAGACCTAATATTATCAATGTATGGACTAAGATAAAATTATCAAAGGTTGAAAAAGATAGAGTTATTCAACTGAGAAAAGACGATGACCGACCGATAGATGGTTGGGAAAAATTAGATTACACAATATTTCTTTTTGAATTAGATTGTGTGAATAATACGATAAAAGGTCTGAAGATAGTAGATTATAATGAAGAAGAAAATATTATAGACAATACGGATATCTCAAATCCCCGACTAGAACAGATAATACCTATTACAATGGAAGAGTTATTACTAAGAAAAGTTTGTCCGAAATCAAAATAATGAAAATCTTGAAAGGAATAGATGTGAAAAAAATTAGTTCAGTTATTTCTTTATCATTTCTAATTATATTTCTTATTTTAGGTTGTGTCAGTAGTTTATCAAATCTAACGAAACCCGGGAATGAAACGGATTGGGTGATAAATTATACGGACGCGAATGGAGATGTCATTTTCTATAAAATAGAACACAGAATGCAAAATGTGGTTCAAGTATGGGGTAAACGGGTTTTTTCTGATGAAGGTCGAAAAGAGTTTATCCAGGATAGGGTAAACAATGAATTGTCAATTCTAGGTATGGAAAAACTTGAAAATTTTACTTCTCTATATGAGATAAATTGTAATGAAAAGACGGATAGAGTATTGTCTGTCGTAGTTTATGATACTGATGGAAAGATTGTATCTTCTTCTTTTGATGAAACAAAATGGGAGAATATCGTTCCCAATTCAATCGCAGACAGTTTCCTAAACAAAGTCTGTAAATAACTGCAATGACTATTTTATGGAGTTAAATTCCTTCTTTTTAATTCTAATCGGACATCAATTCTGCGCGCTCTTAAATCATCGGCAGTATATCCCGATCCTCCCGTGCTTACACCAGCGCCGCCTCCGACACCATTGCCAAAAGAGCCTATTCCAATGCCAAATTGCGGGCCGGACTGTTTCTCCTGACGTTCAATTTCATCGTTGAGGCTGTAATAATAGCGAAGGAGATTTTCATTGTTCATAGTTTTATAATTTTCGGCCAGCAACTCCTTTGAATTTCCCGCGCATCCCAAAACAAAAAACACAGTTGCAACTATTAAAAGCAATATGGTCGTATTTCCAATCGTCTTAATCATATATTACTCTCCTGATGTCAAACCTGTTTTTGTTGTTAATACGTCTAAAAAACTCCGCGGCAAAAAAGCTTAGCTTAGATGATAAAACTAAGTCTATTATAAACCATATTTTTTGTTTGTCTATTGAGATTTTTGAGGAAATTTTTCATGGTTTTTTGCTATTTGTGAATATATCAATTGGGAATAAAAATCCCCTTAAGACATTATATCTTAAGGGGGTTGGTGCCTTAGATGCTATACTACAGATCATGTTATATAGGTAAGCTAAACATCTTTTCTTTTTTCACAGGCTTCCTGATAGAGTCTCATGATGCAAAGGAAGAACCCCAGAAGAAAGAGTCCCAGCATGGAATCCGGAGAAGTTCCCAATACACCATCAAGTAAATGTCCAACGTAAAGGAACAGGAAAGAAACAATCACCATCGTAAAACCCCACGCGGAAAGCATCATTATCTGCTTAACACTGTTTAATTGTTCGTAGTGTGTTTTTTGTGCTGCAAACATTTCTCATTCCTCCTTCCTTGAACAGATTTTGCTCTAACTCCTCTTAGCTGACGATAACCTTTACAGTTTCAATCACCGGATTGGTGAAAAGAGCCATCAGGATTGTGTACAGAGCGAATATGCCAACTACTTCGCCGATATACATCTTTTCATATTTGCGCTTTAAAGAAACCAGAATCAATCCGCCGATGATTAAGCAACCCAGTTGGAAGAACGGGAAATTGGTTGCTCCCGCCGCAGTGTATTCAGCAAAGCTGAAAGTTGCCGTTAAAAGAATAACTGCCGCCGTTACTATGATTGTTCCTAATGTTTTTTTCATGATCTGTTACCTCCTTTAGGGTAATTTGTTTATTTGCCTTTATATTACTGAAATTATCGTGCCAGATTATAAAAATTAAACAAATATATGGTAACTATTTGAATACTGGAATAATTCAGCAATGGTATTTGAGCCGGATTGTCTCGCAAAGAAACGCATTGGGCTCTTTTCTTCAATGAAATGTTCAAGGCGATTAAACGAAATGTAAAAAAGAAATTGAAAATTTATGCTTTTCAATTTCCGTTGACAAACATCCGGCAACAGGTTTAAATAGTCTAGAAAATTTAAGTAGTTTCCTTAACCATGGGCACAATACCCCCAAAGGGCATTGTTATGGCTGCACAAACACAAGAAAATTGGACAGAGCGTTATAAAATTTCTTTTAAATTGAAAGATTTAAATCTTTTCATTTATCTTACAGGCGAATTCGGCCTGAAAAATTTGACGGCTTTCAATATTGATATTAATAGGGAAATTTCCAGGCAAAAGTTAAATTCCGTAACCATCGACTTTTCAAAAGTAGATTATCTGGACAGTGCTGCGGCATTGGCTATGGTTCAAATACAGAAAGATACTATTGCTAAGAATATTCCATGCCAATTGGTTAACTTAAGCGATGAGGCTAAAGGAATTTTCAGCGTAATTCACGAAGATGCTCTGAACCATTTGTCTTTCAAATCATTACAAGACAATGATGATTTTATACGTAAAATTGGGCAATCATCTTTGGATATTGCCAGTGATTTTAACAATTTTATTACGTTTATCGGTGATCTTGTGATTGCCATTTTCTATATTATAAGACATCCTAAAACACTCCGGGGTAAAGATGTTCTTTTTTACATTCAGCGGGCAGGCGTGGATGGTCTTCCCATTGTGGCGGTAATCGGTGCCCTGATTGGATTAATCATCGCATTCATGTCTTATTTACAATTAAAAATGGTCGGCGCAAATATTTATGTCCCCGCACTGGTAAGTTTTGGCATGATTAAAGAGTTGGGACCTCTCATGACGGCTATTCTGGTCGCGGGACGTTCCGGATCAGCATATGCTGCAGAAATCGGCACGATGGCAGTCAACGAAGAAGTTGATGCGCTCAATACAATGGGCTTTGATTCAGTTCGTTTTTTGGCTGTGCCAAAAGTTTTGGCCACTATCATTGTCCTGCCGATTTTGACTGTTTATGCAGATTTATTCGGTATTCTCGGAGGAATGATTATAGGCATCACCAGTCTTGACCTGACTATACAAACATATATCAGCCAGTCTATTAAAAGCATCAAGGTATTTGATATTGTCACCAGTTTGATTAAGGCAGGTGTTTTTGCCGCATTAATTGCGTCAATCGGTTGCCACAAAGGATTTCAAGTGCGTTCAGGCGCTCAGGATGTCGGTAAATTTACTACTTCCGCCGTTGTTGCGGCGATTTTTCTGATCGTGGTGGCTGATTCAATCTTTGCCATTATGTTCTATTATATATAAAAATGCTTCAGGGAGAAGATTTTGGATAAAAAAGAAAAAATCCCCATTATTGCGGTGAAAGACCTGACCGCCCGTTTTGGTGACAATGTTGTGTTTGAAAATGTAAACTTTCAGGTATATAAGGGAGAGATACTGGTGATTGTAGGCGCAAGTGGGTGTGGCAAATCGACCCTGTTGAAAATCATGATAGGGCTGCAAAAGCCTTATGCTGGTCAGGTTTTGTATCAGGGGTCAGACATTGTCAGCGCGGATGAAAAAGAACTTAATCTGTATAGGCAAAATATCGGAGTCCTTTTTCAGTCCGGCGCTTTGTTCAGTTCAATGACGATAAAAGAAAACATTGAATTGCCGCTGCAGGAATATACCGATCTTGACCCTGCCGCTATCGACACAATTATTAAAATGAAATTAGGTATGGTCGATCTGGCTGGTTACGAAAATTATAATCCGTCCGAACTTTCCGGGGGGATGAGAAAAAGAGCCGGCATTGCCCGGGCTATGGCGTTGGACCCGCAGGTGCTTTTCTTTGACGAATTATCTGCCGGACTTGATCCGGTTACTGCCGCCGAACTCGATGATTTGATCATCAAAACCAACGAAGCGTTGGGAACAACGATGGTCATCGTAACTCACGAACTGGAATCTATTTACAAAATAGCCCATAGGGTGTTAATGTTGGATAAAGAAGCCAAAGGCATCATTGCCGAAGGCAAGCCGCTCGATTTAAAAAAGAATACGACAGATCCGCGGGTGATGAGTTTCTTTCTGCGACAGATGCCTGCTGCTCCTGCCGAACAGAGGTTTTATGTCAGTTAAAAGTTCAAAATTTCTGATTGGTCTTTTCGTGATTATAGGTGTGCTGATTTGCGCGGTGATTATAATTTGGGTTGGCGCGTCCAGAGTATTTATGAAGGGTTCTCTCTATTCGGTTTATTTTGATGAATCCGTTCGGGGATTGCAAGTGGATTCGGCGATTAAATACCGCGGTGTTGATATTGGCAAAGTCCAGAGTATTGATGTGGCGCCGGATTATCGTCTTATAGAAGTTATTATGAAAATAGAACTGGAAGGTGATTTGCCAAAACAGACTATCGCCGCGTTGAAGACGGCTGGCATTACCGGAATTGTCTTCATTGAACTGGATCGGATCAATGCCGGAGAATTGGCTAATTCTCCTAAAATTACTTTCAAACCAATATATCCGGTTATTCCTTCACGCCGGTCTGAAGTCAGCCGTTTTCTGGCAGAGTCAGACATTATTATGCAGAATGTCAAAGGAATCGATTTTAAGGGAATTTCCGATCAACTGAAAAACACAGCCCGGGCCATAGAAAACTTTGCGGACAGTAAGAAAATTAACAATATTCTGACTAATCTGGAATCTACATCCGCCAATCTGAATCAGGCGATTGTGAAAATCAACAAGACAATATCTGAAGGCAAGGTAGACAAAGTTTTGAATGAAACAATGGGAGTTTTATCGGATGCCCGCCAGTTGATCGGACAGGCAAAAAAAGAAATCGAATTTTTGAACCTGAAAGAAAAATCATCCCGAGCGGATATTTTACTCGAAGATATAGACCATAAAACAAAAGCCATCACCAATGAATTGCAGGACACATCGGAACATTTGCGGGTTACTTCGGAAAATCTGGAAAAACTTTCCGATAATTTGAAGAAACACCCGTCGGATCTCATTTTCTCAAAACCTGCGCCACCACGAAAAGCCATGGAATAACGTGAGGAGTTAATCAATGAAACAGTTATTAACACGGACACTGTGCCAAAAAAAAATACAAGTATTTTGTTTTCTAATGATTGTTTTATCATTTATAATTACCGGATGCGCAGGTAGCGGCAAGCCACAAGATGAAGTGGAAAATTATTTGTTGAGTTATTCAGCGCCGTCCTGGGATAAATTCGACAAGCTCAATATATCTATTAAGTTCAACCGTTTTTCTGTTGCCGCCGCCTATAATTCCGACAATATGATCTTTCGCAATAATACCTATAGTTTTGATTATTTCAATTATTCCAGATGGGCAGTAAATCCGGCGGATATGATTGCCGATAGTCTTGTTCGCGATATGAGAGGCAGCGGACTTTTCAGTGCGGTTTTTTCCCGTTATGAAACACAAGACGGTCAATTCATCATTTCGGGCAGCATTGATGAATTCTATCTGCGTGAGGATAGAAGCAATAAAACAGCTCTCATCAGCATTATCATTTCATTGCAAGACTCAAGGGAAAGAGAAACCGGAAAAAGAATGATGTTTCAAAAAAAATACGTTCGGGAAGAGCCGCTGCAAGAATCGTCTCCCCGGGGATATTGCCAGGCCGCGAGCGAGGCCATGCGGGTAATTTCGGAACAGATCACAAAAGATATTTACACGGATATCAAAGCAACTGTTCAATCGACGAAGGGTAATCCATGAAAGAAGTATCTCTTCAGACCAATTCCCGTGTTGAGATGATAGACGTTACATTGGCTGTCCAAAAAGCTGTTGGTGAAGAAAAAATCGAAACAGGTTTTTGCCTTATTTACACGCCCCATACCACCGCCGCGGTGACGATCAATGAAAATGCCGATCCTGATGTGCCCCGCGATATTCTAGATGCCCTCGAGAGGGCTGTTCCCTTAAGAGCTAATTATAGGCATACGGAAGGAAATTCCGCGGCGCATATTAAATCTTCTTTGGTGGGCGTGTCTGAATTGGTCATCATTGAAAACGGCCGTCTGATTTTAGGAACTTGGCAATCAATATTTTTCTGCGAGTTCGACGGCCCTCGAACACGCAAAGTGATCATAAAATTTATCAATACGAAATAGATAAAAATATTAAGTTTTAAATAATTAAGGTTTAAGACGGCAACGTTTAGCGCGACCAATGTTTCTACTTAAAATTTAAATCTTAATACTTAAGACTTTTATCATCTGTTCATGAATCAAACCGTTGCTTGCCAGAAGACCAGGCGATTGTAAATTCCACTCTTTCCCTGCAATATCGGAAACAACGCCGCCCGCTTCTGTAACCAAAAGACCTCCTGCGGCTGTATCCCATGGTTTGAGTTTCAGTTCCCAGAAACCGTCAAACCGTCCGGCTGCAAGGTTTGCGAGATCTAAAGCCGCTGCGCCGGCACGTCGGATAGCCTGAACATTTATGGCCATCGTATTAAAATAATCAAGGTTATTTTCTTTGCTTTCCCTGATATCATAAGGGAACCCGGTAGCCAGAAGACTTTTGGAAAGATTACTGCAATCAGAAACAGATATTTTTTTACCATTTAAATAAGCGCCCTCGCCTTGCACGGCGACAAACATTTCTTCCCGCATTGGATCATAAACTGCACCCAGAATGACTTTACCTTTATTTTCCAGAGCAATGGAAACACAAAAAACAGGATACCCGTGAGCATAATTTGTTGTCCCATCCAGAGGATCAATTATCCACCGCATCTCCCCTGCGCCTGTAATTGCCGGCGACTCTTCCGATAATATCCCATGATCGGGGAAATTCCGGCTAATTGCCTCAATAATCAAATCTTCAGAGAGCTTATCGGCTTCAGTAACCAGATTAATTTCGCCCTTGTAATGAATATTATGCGTTTTGTTAAACATTCCTTTTAATAAAGCGCCGGATTTTTGCGCCAAATCAACTGCAAATGATTTGTATTGCAACATATAGAAACACCCCTGCCATAATTATTTCATACCTATTTGCTTGTAATTATCCCCTTACAGGCAATAATTGCCGGTAAAGTGAAGGTTTGATTTATTTCGCTCCCCTGTGGGATGCGCATCCGGCCTTCGGCTACTTTGTTGGCTGCGTCGTCGGCTTCCTCAACCTGTCAAAAATACGCTCGCGGAACATCCTCCTTGCCGTCGCGTTATCCTTTGAACGCGAAATGATATAAAATGATGTTAATAATAAAATTTAAAATAATTAGAGCGATAATGTAAAAATTAGTTCAATTTTAAAGAGTTGTGTTACAATAAAATTAATGTTAAATAAATCCAAGTAAATGTCGTTATTTGTGATTTTATATGTTTATAGAAAAAACGCCAGGTAATAATTCGCAAGAATTAAAAGCAATAAGAGAAGCCTTGGGTCTTTCTCTTGAAGATGTATTTAATCAAACACGCGTTAGAGTTGCCTATCTGCAAGCTATAGAAAATAAAGAGTTTCATTTGCTGCCGGTTCCCGTTTACACAAAGAATTTCATAAAAATTTACGCTCGTGCTTTAGGAATTGACAGTGAACCGATAATTAAAGATTACGAAAATTATCTTAACTCCTTAAAAGAAGCACAAACACTGCCACCGGAAAATGTATCGGGGAAAAAACTTCTTTCTGCGAGAATCCCCGGTCATAAAACTCGTTGGGTGATCGCTTTTGTTTTAATAGCTATTATTGTTGTATCCTGGATAAGCTATAAACAATACGAATCATCTTCGGATATAATTAACTCAACCAATAGAATCACCAATGCTATTGGGCAGAATCAAGAGCAAAATGTAAAATCTTCGTTTAATGCGACTGTTCCAGTAGCCCAGCAGACAAAAGCTGATCATGCGCCTGCGCTAAACGAGATTAATAAACAATTGCCGGTTGAGAAGCAAACAACTTCCGGCAATAGTGAAAATAGCAACGTAAAACCTTTTATAAAACAAATTTCACCCCCGGTTGAAAATATACAGACTGCATCTGATCGTGGAGAAGCCAATCTTTTGGTTATTCGAGCGATTGAAGAAACATGGATGCGTATAAAGGCCGATCAAAACCCACCGTTCCAGATTTTGTTGAAATCTGGAGAAAAATTTGAACGCAAAGCGGTGAACTTTGATATTTATATCGGCAATGCAGGAGGAATTAAGATACAGTTTAAAGGTAAAGACATAGAAGACTTGGGGAAGACAGGCGATGTAGTCCATTTGCGATTACCTTAATTTTAAAGAATAAAGTTAAAGAGGCAATATTATGCTTGAAATAAACATCAAGGAATTGCTGGTAATATCAGTAATTGTTTTGATTATTTTTTGCGCAGGGAAATTGCCGGAAATTGGTTCAGCTTTGGATAAAGGGATTAAAAACTTAAAAAAATCAGTTTACGAAAATAACGAAATTAACAATCCGTCATCAAAGAAGAAAGACGAAAAAGAATAACTACTACAGCGCAATAAAAACGATTCAATGATTTATAATTTTTGCGCGAAGCCACACCACTTATATTTTAATATAAATTTAAAGAATTGTTCTGAATAACTTTATTTAAAATACGGCTAAGACTAAAAGTTCAGTATACGCGGACGATTAAAAAGGAACGTCATCTAAGGGTGAGTTGCCACCATTAGAGCTTGTAGAAGCGGCATCGAAAGATGTGTCCTCTGCTTTGTTTTGTCCTTTGGAATCGAGCATTTGCATATTAGAAGCTATGATTTCGGTAGTGAAACGTTTAACGCCTTCCTTATCTTCCCATGAACGTGTCTGAATGCGCCCTTCTATGAAAACAAGCTTGCCTTTAACAAGGTAATTGCCGCATATTTCGGCCAGTTTCCCCCACGTAACTATTCTATGCCATTCAGTTTTTTGAACTTTTTCTCCATTTTTATCTTTCCATTGTTCATCCGTGGCTAAATTAAAATTTGTGACCATCGTGCCATCGGGCGTATAACGAACATCCGGATCTTTACCCAGTCTTCCAATCAATATTACCTTGTTTACCATTTCGCCCACCTCCTGTTGATAAATCGCCACTTATATACATAACATTTCTGCTCATGGCAAACTAATTTTGTGTAGAAAAATATTT
>Ga0074045_10004073_pt1 | contig 13018 bp, 5 predicted proteins | sample BogForMeECP23OM2_FD_94442 | JGI IMG/M metagenome (GOLD analysis project Ga0074045, IMG submission 94442) | Bog forest soil microbial communities from Calvert Island, British Columbia, Canada - Bog Forest MetaG ECP23OM2 | ecosystem: Environmental > Terrestrial > Soil > Wetlands ... | reverse complement strand
TGTGGGTCACCGACCCCGGCAACCGCCGCGTGCTCGAGTTCAAGGCTGCCGACGTTGCCGCCGGAGGCGGTCTGCTGACCGCTGCCGTGGAGTTGGGGCAACTGGATTTCGTCAGCTTGCAGACCACACTGGACCCCGGCAACGGCAATAGCCAGTTCGTGACTAACCAGTTTGCGGTGCCTTCCCAGTTGGCATTCGACGCAGCCGGCAATCTCTATGTTTCCGACGCCGACCCGAACTCGCCGGGATCGCTGAGCCGCGTGCTGGTCTTCGTCCCCTCGACCACCAGCGGGGCGCCGCCGTTCACCAGCGGGCAGGCTTGCACACGCACCATGGGCGTCGTTGAGGGGGTACAACTCGAGAACCTCACCACCACCCAGCAGCAGGCGATCGTCGATGACACCAGATTCGTAAACCCGGGCGGCGTCTTCTTCCTCGCCGATGGCAGCGTGGGCGTCGCCGATACCGGCCTAAACCGCATTCTGATTTATCCGCCTTATTCCTCCTGGCCCAGCACGACCACGTCGTTTTCCCCGCAGGCGACCGCTGTGCTCGGACAGAACGGATCGTTCCAGAATTTCGGCGCCAACGGCAACACGACTCCCACCGTGCTCACTCCACCCGCCAGTTCGGCCGTATTCTGGTCCCCGGTTACCGCGGTATTCCTGCCATCCACCAACGAATTGTTCGTGGCGGACACCGGCAACAATCGCGTGATTGTGATGCCCACCCAGTCCGGCTCGGCAACGACGCCGTTTGGCAACGCGACGCGCGTCCTCGGACAGGATACGATGACGATGAATTCGCCCAACCTCATCGAAGGCCGCGAGTTTCAGTTTTACAACGGCCAGAGCGCCAACGCCGGAATCGCGCTGGATGCTTCCGGCTCCGTGCCCCATTTGTATGTCGCCGACCCGCTGAATCACCGTGTTCTCGGGTTCTACGATGCCCGCAAGCTGCAGGCCGGAGGCGTTCCGCAGGGCCAGCACGCAGATATCGTGATCGGCGAACCGGATTTCAACACGGCGATCTGCAATTATCCTTCCGGCGATCCGACCAGGACCACCGCTTCCGGTCTGTGCTTCCCGAGCGGCCTGCTGGCCGATTCCAGCGGCAATCTCTACGTGGCCGACACATTTAACGGCCGTGTGGTCCGTTTTCCGGCGCCTTTTGCCAACTGGCCGAACACGCACGTGCTGGAATCCGCAGACCTGGTGCTGGGGCAAACCAGCCTGACCGGCGCTCCGATCACCGACCCCAGCGCCGTCAACATGTCCCAGCCCTATGGTCTCGCCTTTACCGGCAGCAATGGTCTGATGGTGTCGGACATCGCCGACAACCGCGTGCTCTATATTCCCTTCGCCAGCGGCCAAACCAGCTTCCTCGCCGGGGCCGACAATGGCAAGGCCGCCACTGCGGTTCTCGGCCAGCCCGACTTTGTGACCATCACGGCGGGTTCTGGCATCAACCGGCTTAATTCGCCGCATCACATCGCCTGCGATTCGAACGGCCAGGTGTACATCGCCGACACCGGCAATAGCCGCGCGCAGATTTTCGCCGATCCCCACAACCCGCTGACGACTGCGACCAACGCCGACGCCAGCCTCAGCTTGCCCGGCTTGAGCAATCCGCAAGCCATCTTCGTCAACCAGTCCACCGGCGAGATATGGGTATCCAGCGTCACCAACGGCGTCCCCAGTGCGACGCGCTATCCCAAATACGACACGCTGTTACTGAATCCCGCGTCCACGGGCGCGGTGGGCGTTGCCGGGGAAGCGCTGGCGCTGGTGCAGGACCAATACGGCGACCTGTTCGTCGCCGATGCGTACAGCCGTGTCGCCGTGTATTACCAGGGGCTAGGGGGCGAGAATGCCCAGGCTTCCTGGGCGGGGCAGCCACTGGCTCCCGGCGTGATCGCCAGTCTGTATGCGACCGCTTCCACGACCCAGTTCGCCACCAGCTCAATGCCGGCCGTGGCGCCCTTCCCATCGCTGCAAGCGTATCCGATGCCAACAACGCTGGCCGATGAGCAAGTGCTGTTCAACGGCACCGCCGCGCCGCTCTATTTCGTTTCGCCCGGACAGGTGAATTTCCTGGTGCCGATGAGCGCTCCGGTGAGCGGCACCGCCGACGTCGAAGTCGTCCAGGCCTCGACCGGACAAGTGCTCGGGGCCTCCTTGCTTCCTATGGACCAGGTGTCACCGGCGATATTCTGTGGCGCCTCGGGAGGATGCCTGGCTACGGGCAACTTCTACCAGGCAGCCGTGCTCAACCAGGACAGCTCGGTCAATAGCTCCACCAATCCGGCTGCGCGGGGAAGCGTCATCCAGATCTTCTGCACTGGCCAGGGAGCCTTGACGAATCCTCCCGCGGATGGCGCCGCCGCCGGCACCTCGCCGCTCTCCACCACGCCGCAGACACCTCGCGTGGCGATTGGGACCGATTTCGTGGACGACATGAAACTTCTGCCCGGCGACCCGACCAACGGCCAGTGGGTCACCTATTCCGGCCTGGCGCCCGGTTTCGCGGGACTCTGGCAGATCAACGTCCAGATTCCCATGGGCGTTGCGCCCGGCCTGCAGGTGCCCATTGGCATACAGTACAACGGCGTCGGCAACGCCAATCTCAGTTCGCTCTACCATCTCTCGATCGCCGTGAAATAGCGGCTCGCCGCGCACCGGGAATTGTCGGGTTGCGAACAACTCCTGGCGCGGTTCGGCATTGATCCAGTGATATCATGGGAAGCGGATGAGCTTCCTTTCGCCACGGCTGCAATTAAGGGTTTCGCAGAAGCAGATTCTCACGCCGGGCCTCGTCCAGATGGTCACGGTCCTTCAGCTCAACCGGCTCGAACTGAAGGAGATGATCACACAGGAGATCGTCAAGAACCCGGTCCTTGAAGAGGCCACCGAGGAGGCCGGCGAGGAGATCACACCCGAGGAGCTGTTGCCGCTGCTCGAGGCCGAGGCGACCACCGACCCAGCCGACCGCCAGATCCTCGAAGCCACGCCAGGCAATCAGACCTCGACGGCCGCAGGCGAGCGGGCCGATGTCGCCATCAATGGCAACCTCTTCCCGGACCCAGAAGAAACCGCCGCTGTCGCCACCGCGGAGCCGGAAGCGGTCACCGCCGGCGATCCGCCCACCGAACCGGCCGCGGCCGACCCTTTCGACGAGATCGATTTCGGCAGCTTTTTTGACGACTACCTGGATCCCGGCTACAAGAGCCCTGCCGCCGAATCGATCGAGAAGCCGTCGTTCGAAACGTTCCTCTCTTCGCCAGTTACGCTCGGCGATTATTTGCGCTCGCAGTTAGCAGTGATCGTGTTGCCGGACGCGGTGCGCGACGCGGCGGAAGCCATCATCGGCAACCTGGATGAAGATGGATACCTGTCGGCGTCGATCGAGGAAATCGCGCCGCTCGGCGACCACCAGGCGGAAACCGTGGAAGCGGCCTTGGCCGCGGTCCAGTCGCTCGATCCGGCCGGCGTCGGCGCGCGCGACTTGCGCGAGTGCCTGTCGCTGCAAATTGCCAGCATCAACGGCACCGGCGGCGTCGCCTGGCAGATCGTCTCCAACCACATGCACCTGCTCGAAACCCGCCAGTACAAGGAGATGGCGCGCTTGTTGGGACGGCCCCCCGATCACATTGAGACCGCAGTCTACATGATCCGCCACCTGAATCCGCGGCCCGGGCTGCGCTATTCCGGGGCCGGCGCGCGGGTAGTCGAGCCGGACGTTTCGTTCATCAAGGACGGCGACGATTACATCATCCAGATGAACGACGAAGACGTTCCACAGCTTCGCTTGAACGCGCAGTACCGGCGCATGCTCGACCGCGACCAGGGCGCCACCAAGGAAGTGCGCGACTATGTGCGCGAACGCTACACTTCCGCCATTCAGTTGATGAAGAACATCGAGCAGCGCAAGCAGACCATCCTCAAGGTCTGCCGGGCCATAGTGCGCCGCCAGACGGAATTCCTCGCCCACGGCCTCGACTACCTGAAGCCGATGATGATCAAGGAAGTGGCCGAAGAGGTCGGTGTCCATCCCTCCACGGTCAGCCGCGCCGTCGCCAGCAAGTACGTGCATACGCCGCAGGGCGTCTTCGAACTGCGCTATTTCTTCTCCGAGGCCGTCCAGGGCCCGTGCGGCAGCGGCACTCCGCTGCTGTTGCTAAAACGCAAGGTGAAGAAGATGATCGAGGCCGAGGATCGGACCAAACCGCTCACCGACGAGCAGATCACCTCCATGTTGCAAGCTGAAGGCATCGACGTCACCCGCCGCACTGTAGCCAAGTACCGCGAGGATATGAAGATACCCTCCACGCATCAGCGCCGCGTGCGAGAGTGAGCCCAGCGCCCCCAGTGGACTTGCGATACGTCCATCGCAACCAGGGAAACATACGCAATTTAACCCCGCGGCTGCTGCTATAATGGGGTGGTCCGCGCGAGCTCCGTCTGGTTTATGTTTCTGAGCGTCAAAGAGATGGAAGTGCGGAAGATTCGTTTCGACGAAGTCTTTCGCGCCGGGCAGATCGATTTTTCTGGGGACGAATTGGAGCTGGATTCGCCGCTGTGCGCTACCGGCGAGGCGGCGCTGGTGCCGCATTCTTCCGGCGAAATTCGCATTCAGGGGCGGTTTCGCGTCGAGATGGTGGCGGCATGTGACCGCTGTCTGGAACCTGCTCGCTTTCCGATGGAGGCCGGCTTCGACTTGTATTATCAGCCGGTCGAAACGATCGCGCGCGAAGAAGAAGTCGGTATCGACGAGGCCGAGTCCGAGATCGGGTTTTACACGGGTGGGGGGATCGAGTTGGAAGATGTCCTCCGCGAGCGGATTCTGCTCGAATTGCCGATGCAAAGAATCTGCGGCGAAGCTTGCAAGGGTATTTGTCCGGTGTGCGGCCAGAATCGGAATCGGACCGCCTGCAACTGCAAGACGGAAGACGCTGCCGACCGCTGGGGGGCGCTCAGGAAGCTGGAGCTTCCCAAGCGATAATGTGGGCCTTCGGGTTTGCGCCCGCGCAACGGTATTGTGTTGAGAAATTCTTAGAAGGTTAACGAGATATGCCTAATCCAAAACGTAGACACTCCCAAAAGCGGACCGCCACGCGGCGCGCACACGACGCGCTGAAACCGGCGGGCCTTGCGGAGTGTCCAAACTGCCACGAACCCAAACTGCCGCACCGCGTGTGCCAACACTGCGGGCAGTACAAAGGCCGTGAAGTAGTCGAAGTCGCACAGGAGTAATCCCGGTTCTCAAATGCTGACCGTTGCGTTGGATGCAATGGGCGGAGATCACGCCCCCAAGGCCGAAGTCGAGGGCGCGGTCCTCGCCGCCCGGCAATTAGGCGTAAAGGTCATCCTGGTCGGCCAGGAAGACCTGGTCCGGCAGGAACTCTCGACATACCCGGACTCGCGCGAGCTGCCGATCGAAGTGGTTCACGCCAGTCAGAACCTCACCATGGAGGACCCCACCAGGGCTGTCCGCACCAAGCGTGATAGCTCGGTGAAGGTGGCATCCCGCTTGGTGCGCGATGGCCGCGCCGCCGGATTGGTGTCGGCGGGGAATACCGGCGCCGTGATGGCCACCGCGAAGACCGTGCAAGGCATGGTGCCCGGGGTGAAGCGACCCGCGCTGGCTGGCCTCTTCCCCACTTCCAAGGGCCCAACCCATCCGGTGATCGTGCTGGATGTCGGCGCCAACGTGGATTGTTCGCCGCAGATGCTGGCGCAATTCGCCGTGATGGGCGAGATCTACGCGCGCATTATTATCAAACGCGACCGGCCGCGGGTCGGCCTGCTTTCCATCGGCGAAGAGCAACACAAGGGCAACGACCTAACCCGTGCGGCGTGGCCTCTGCTCGAGAAGCTGAATCTGAACTTCATCGGCAACGTGGAAGGCCGCGATATCTACGGCGGCGACGTCGACGTGGTGGTCTGCGACGGCTTTATCGGCAACGTGGCGCTGAAGGTCAGCGAAGGCGTGGCCGACCTGGTGAAGTACACGCTTCGCGAATCGCTCGAAGCGACCATCTCCGCCAAGATCGGTTACGTATTTTCGCGCACCGCGCTCAACGATTTCAAGAAGCGCCTGGACTACTCCGAATACGGCGGCGCGCCGCTGCTCGGCGTGCGCGGCGTTTGCATCATCAGCCATGGCCGCGCCAACGCCAAAGCCATTCGCAACGCCATTCGCGTGGCCGCCGAATTCTCGCACGGCCAGGTCAACCAGCGGATCGAAGAGGAACTGCGGGCTTCCGCTTCCGAAAAGGTCGCCGCGGTAAAAGTGCCGTGATCGGAGAGGTAGGACAGACGATCGGTTTTTGTCGTCTGTCAAGGCGTCGCGGTGCAGCGCGGCAAGACAGGCCACAAAAAGCGATGGCCTGTCCTGCTTTCTGCGCCCTTCTCCTCCTTACCGCCGCTGCTTCCGGCGCCCAACAGCATGTTGCTTGGAACGTATCCGTAAATCCGGCGACAGTCGGGCCCGGAGGCGCTACGGTGCTGAGCATCGACGCCACCATCGATCCGGGTTGGCACCTCTACGCGGCTTCGTCGCCCGCCGGAATCCCGGCGTCATTTACTCTGGGGCCAAGTACCGTCGTGGCGCGCACGGCGCTCTCCCAGAGCTCTCCCAAGCAGGCGTTCGACCCCAACTTCAACAGTCAGACCGAGACCTTCGAGGGCTACGCGCGGTTCGATCTCATGATCGCTACGCGCCCGGACGCACCGGCCGGCACGACCATGCTAGAAGTCGCCGCGCGCTTCCAAACTTGCAACGACAACACCTGCGTCCCGGGGAGGTGGTCGGGCACCGCCAAGCTGACGATCGACCCGGCCCTGAGGGCCGGCGGCATCATTATCTACAGTCCGCACGCCGGAACCAAGGCTGCCGGCAGCATTATCCACCTTCCGTACGTCATGACCGAGGTCAAACCGCTCGCGCCGGTTAGCTCTTCAATTTCTCGGGCACAAAGAGGAGCTGAGCAAAGCTGGTCGCTGTTCCTGCTCACGGCCTTCGGGTTGGGCGTGGCGTCCATCTTCACCCCGTGCTGTTTCCCGATGATTCCCATCACCATGTCGTACTTTCTGAACCGGCAATTCGGGAGGCGCGATGCGATTTTGCATGCGGTGGTTTTCTGCCTCGGCATCATCGTGCTCTTCTCCGGACTGGGCCTGGTGATCACGGCGCTGATGGGTCCGGTGGGCGTGGTTCAATTGGGCGCCAGCCCCTGGGTCAACGGCTTCATCGCCGCGCTCTTCATCGTCTTTTCGCTCAGCTTGCTGGGCGCGTTCGAAATCACAATTCCCTCTTCGATCCTGACGCGCCTCAACCAGGCTTCCGGTAGCGGCAGTTTCGCCGGCACGCTGCTGATGGGGCTCACCTATTCGCTTGCGTCCTTCGCCTGCGTCGGCCCGTTTGTGGGAACGCTGTTGGCCGCTTCTGTTGCGGGTGGTGGTCTGCGTCCGCTGGTTGGCATGGTGACGTTCGCGTCCGGCATGGCGCTGCCATTCTTTCTGTTGGCGCTATTCCCGGCCATGCTCAAGAGGATGCCGCGCAGCGGCGGCTGGTTGGTGCGCGTCAAGATCGTATTGGGATTCGTGATCCTGGCCGCCAGCTTGAAGTACTTGAGCGCGGTGGACCAGACGCTCGGGCTCGGTTGGCTCACCCGCGGCCGTTTCCTGGCTGTGTGGATCGTGCTCTTCGCCATGCCCGGCCTTTATCTGTTGGGACTGCTGCGCCTGGAAGGGGTCAAGCCCGACGAGCCGCTGCGATTGGGACGTCTCGCCATCGGTGCAGCGTTTCTAGTGTTCGCCGTCAGCCTCATCCCTGGCATGTCCGGCGGCAATCTAGGCGATCTGGATGCTTACGTTCCCGCGCCCGCCGAGCTCAATTCCGGCGCGGGCCAGCGCGCTGGCCCGGCGTGGTTGAAAGATCAGTACCGGCAAGCGCTCGATCAGGCCCGCCGCGAAGGTAAGCTCGTCTTCATCAACTTCACCGGAGTGACCTGCGCCAATTGCCATTGGATGGAAGCCAACATGCTTCCCCGCCCCGAAATTGCCGCCGCGCTCGAGCGCTTCGTCCTGGTCGAATTGTTTACCGACCGAACCGACGCCGTCAGCGAGGCCAATGAGAAGCTCGAAGAAACCAAATTTGGCACCGTGGCCGAGCCCTATTACGCCATCGTGAGGCCCGATGAAACCGTCGTGGCGACGTTCGAAGGCCGCACCACCAATCCGCAGCAGTTTCTCGCATTCCTCAGCCGCGGCGCCGGCGCGCCTGCACCCTCGGGTCCCAGCACAGCGCAAGATGCCGCGGCCCCGCGCTTCAGCGCGCTCGATGGCAGCGCGATTAACGGCAGCGGGAAAGTTCTGGTGCTCGATTTCTGGGCCACCTGGTGTGTGCCGTGCATTCAGGAGATGCCGCAATTCGGCCGTATCTATCACGACCTGTCGCCGAAAGGCCTGGCGCTGGTTGGCATCGCCATGGACGATGAGGGCGCGGAGGTGGTCAAGCCATTCCTCGCCAAGCATCCTGTGGATTATCCGATCACACTAGGCTCCGCCGATCTTGGCAAGCGTTATGCCGTCGAAAACCTGCCCGTGACGCTGGTCTTCGACCGCTCAGGCAAACTAGTGAAGCGCTTCGACGGCTTCACCAAGGAGCCCGACTTGCGCGCCGCCATCCAGGCCGCACTGTGATTTGAATACGCCGTCGCGCATTTGCGACAGGGTCCTGTGGCACTGCGCCCCTGGCAGAACTTGCATTCCCCACCCTGGAACTCGTTCCGTCCGCGAATCACGGACCGGGTCCACCCCGCCTTCGTTCGCCACTTTCGTGGATTCTCGCAACCTGTTGTCCCGACAGCCGATAACTCCCGATTCCCGGTTGCGGCTGCCGCCGCGCTTGCTACACTGATAGGAATGATGTCACCGGAAGAGCGCCGGCAGGCGCTCCGGCAGATATTGGACGAGCGCATACTCGTAATCGATGGGGCCATGGGGACCATGATTCACCAGGTCCCGCTGTCGCTCGATATCGATTATGAGGGGCACGAGAACTGTCCGGAGATCCTTGTCGCCACGCGGCCGGACGTCATCGAAAACATTCATCGCTACTATTTCGATGCGGGCGCGGACGCGGTGGAAACCAACAGCTTCGGCGCAACCGGAATTGCGCTGGCCGACAACCACCTGCAGCAACGGGTGCATGAACTGAATTTCCGCGCGGCCAAGATTGCGCGCGAAGTCGCCGACGAGTTCTCGGTGGACAAACCGCGCTTTGTGGCCGGCTCGATGGGGCCGACCAACAAGGACATCAACGTCACCGGCTCGGTTACCTTTCCAGTCATGCAAGCCGCTTACTATAAGCAGGCCAGGGCTCTGATGGAAGGCGGCGCGGACTTTCTGCTGGTGGAAACGGCATTCGATACCGGGAGCATGAAAGCCGCTTTGCTGGCAATCGGGCAACTGCGGCACGACCTCGGCATGGATATTCCTGTGATCGCCTCTGCCACCATTGAACGAGCAGGCACCATGCTGGGCGGCCAGGCGATTGACGCGTTTTACGCATCTATCGCCAATCACGATCTGCTGGCGGTTGGGATGAACTGTGCCACCGGACCGGACCTGATGACGGATCACATCCGCACGCTGGCCTCAATCAGCCGGTTCCCGGTCTCCTGTTATCCCAACGCAGGCATGCCGGACGAGCACGGTAAGTTTGCGGAGACGCCACGATCGCTGGCTGCGCAATTGGAAAAATTCGTCGACATGGGATGGGTGAACATCCTGGGCGGCTGTTGCGGCACCACGCCGGAGCACATACGCGCGATCGTCCAGATGACGAAGGGGAAACAGCCCCGCCGCGCACCCGAAGCGGCGCATCGCGCGTATTATTCCGGCGTCGATCTGGTGGAAGCCGAGGAAAGCAGCCGACCTCTTATCGTAGGCGAGCGGACCAATGTAATTGGTTCCCGGCTATTCAAGACTCTTGTGGCGGAAGAGAAATGGGACGAGGCCACTGACATCGCGCGCCGGCAGGTCAATAACGGCGCGCAAATCATCGACGTCTGTCTGCAAAGCGCGGACCGCGACGAATTCCAGGACATCCCGCCGTTTTTCGAGAAGCTGGTCCAGAAGATCAAGGCACCGATCATGATCGATACGACCGACCCGGAAGCGGTGGAACTGGCGCTCTCCTATTGCCAAGGCAAGGCCATCATCAACTCGATCAACCTCGAGGACGGCGAGGAGAAATTCACACGCGTCGTCCCGCTGGCCCGCCGTTATGGCGCGGCGCTAGTCGTTGGGGCCATCGACGAAGACACAGAACAGGCGCAGGCCTTCACCCGCGAGCGCAAACTGGCCGTGGCGGACCGCTCCTACAAGCTGCTGACCAAGAAATACGGCGTGGCGCCGGAGGACATCATCTTCGATCCGCTGGTGTTCCCCTGCGCGACCGGAGACGTCAACTACATCGGCGGCGCGGTGGAAACCATCGAAGGCATACGGCAGGTAAAAGACCGCCTGATGTATGCGAAGACCATCCTCGGCATCTCGAACGTTTCGTTCGGCCTGCCCGCGGCGGCGCGCGAAGTCGTGAATTCGGTCTTCCTTTATCACTGCACCAAGGCGGGACTGGACCTGGCGATCGTCAACGCGGAGAAGCTGGAGCGCTTCGCCTCGATTCCGGAGCACGAGAGGCGGCTGGCGGAGAACCTGCTGTTTAACTCGCCGGCGGTGGATTCCGACGACGAATCGCTGCGCACGGCGCCGGAGGATTGGCGGGAACAGACCGCCGAGCAGAAGGCGGCGATCAACCAGTTTCACATCGCGGCCATCGCCGAACACTTCCGCCAAACCGGAAAGCGCGAGAAGCAGCGCGTGGACCTGCCGCTCGACGATCGCCTCGCGAACTACATTATTGAAGGCAGCAAGGATGGCTTGATCGACGACCTGGAGCGGAAGCGCACCGAGGGCGCCGCGCCTCTCGACATCATCAACGGGCCACTGATGGCGGGCATGAGCGAGGTTGGCCGGCTGTTCAACAACAATGAGCTGATCGTGGCGGAGGTGCTGCAATCGGCCGAAGCCATGAAGGCCGCCGTAAGCCACCTCGAGCAGTTCATGCACGGCACGGAATCGCAATCGCGCGGCAAGGTGATTCTGGCCACCGTGAAGGGCGACGTACACGATATCGGCAAGAACCTGGTGGAGATCATTCTCTCGAACAACGGCTACCAGGTGATCAATCTGGGCATCAAGGTGCCTCCCGACCAATTGGTGCAGGCGTTTCACGAGCACCAGCCTGACGCCATCGGCCTCTCCGGCCTGCTGGTGAAGAGCACGCAGCAGATGGTGATTACGGCGGGCGATCTGCAGACGGCCGGCATCGACGTGCCGCTTCTGGTCGGCGGCGCGGCGTTATCGGACAAATTCACCCGCACGCGAATTCAGCCGGCTTATGGCGCGGACGTGTGCTATGCCAAAGACGCCATGACCGGGCTCAGATTGATGAACGGTCTGATGGACCCGACGGAGCGCGCGGAGGTGCTGGCGGCGCATCGCGGCTCGTCGGCGCCCGTGGCCGCGCCAGTCGAAGAAGAAGCGCCGCCAGCCACCGACTTTCGCAGCGGGAAGGTGCAGACCAACATTCCTGTTCCGCCCGTGCCGTACCTGGAGCGCCGGGTGCGCGACGTGCCGCACCTGGCCGAAGTGTGGAGCTACATCAACCCGTTCATGCTGTATGGCCGCCACCTGGGCTACAAGGGGAATTTCGAACAGGCGCTTGCCGGACGCGAGGCCAAGGCGCTCGAGCTATATCACCAGATGGAAGGGCTGAAGCAGGAAGCGGCGCAGTTCATGAAGGTGTGCGCGGTGTGGCAGTTTTTCGAGGCCGAGCGCGCCGGCAATTCGATCTATCTATTTGCGCCGGGAAGCGCGGAGCCACTGCACACGTTCCAGTTCGGCCGCCAGCGGCGGACCGACGGGCTGTGTCTGAGCGATTATATTCTCGAAGCCGAAGAAGGGCGCCGCGATCACTTGGCGCTGTTTGTTGTGACGGCTGGCGAGGGCGTCCGGGAGCGCTCCGAAGAATGGAAGCAGGCGGGCGAATTTCTCAAAGCCCACGCCATACAGGCGCTGGCGATTGAAACCGCCGAAGGCACCGCGGAGTGGCTGCACCGCCGCATCCGCGAGGATTGGGGCTTCCCCGATCCGCCTACCATGACCATGCACGATCGCTTCACTTCGAAGTATCGCGGCAAGCGTTACAGCTTCGGCTATCCCGCGTGCCCGAATCTCGACGATCAGCAGGGACTGTTTGACCTGTTGCGGCCGGAAGACATCGGTGTGCAACTCACCGAGGGCATGATGATGGAGCCCGAAGCGAGCGTAAGCGCACTGGTTTTCCATCACCCCGACTGTGCCTACTTCACCGCCGATGACGCCGCGGCTGGCGCAGCGCAGTAGAACGGCGCGCGCGGCGGAGGGTTGTGCCTCGCCGTTTCGACCAGATCCACTCGTTCGTCTCGGTCCGGGCCGGCTAACCCCGACGGATCAGCCTCCGATGTCGCGAACAAGTCAAGTTGTCCGGATCAACCTCTGCATTACTAAGAATTCTACTTAGCTTTCTATTGACTTCCCTTCGAAAACGGCATAACATAAGTTGACAAGTTAGTTCTACGGGTTATAACTTGGCGGGCATAGCCCCTTAGCTACTAAGGGCTGCGGCTGTGTCCGGGCGAACGCGCATGCTGTTGCGTCCCTGTCGGTTGACCGAGACGCTTCCCCAATAACGGTGCAGTGCGTTGTCTTCTCTAAGGGAGATAGGAAGGGCTAGCACTCGCTTAGCGGACGCAATCGTTCAGGCTCTACGACCTTAAGAAATAGGGCTCTGCGCAGGAATGTGAAGGGATGAGCTAAAATCGCAGGGTTGACGGAACGCGAATTCACCAAGATTCTGGACTGGCCTGGGTACCGCGTGTACCGGCACGAGATCGATGAGCAGGCGC
>Ga0074045_10004071_pt1 | contig 13022 bp, 13 predicted proteins | sample BogForMeECP23OM2_FD_94442 | JGI IMG/M metagenome (GOLD analysis project Ga0074045, IMG submission 94442) | Bog forest soil microbial communities from Calvert Island, British Columbia, Canada - Bog Forest MetaG ECP23OM2 | ecosystem: Environmental > Terrestrial > Soil > Wetlands ... | reverse complement strand
CTTTGCGAGGGCGCAGTCTAGTCGGCCTTTCGTTGCTAATTTCTGGGCACGAAGCGGCGAGCGGGGAATCCAGCTTCTGTTTCTTGGAATCGGAATCATTCTAGCTCTCGCAGGAAGCGTCCTCGTTATTGAGGGTTGAGCGAGGAGGAGGCACTAATGACCATCGTAAAAGAAAAAGTTGAACTCACCGTTGCGGATGGAACACGGATGGCCGCGGACGTAGCGCGTCCTAACGATAGTGGGCCGCATCCGGGGCTGCTGGTGTTTCAGGAGGCGTTCGGAGTGAACCATCACATCCGCAACGTGACGGAGCGGTTTGCGGCGGAGGGATACGTGGCGATCGCTCCGGAATTGTTTCATCGAACGGCGCCGCCGGGGTTTGAGGTCAGCTATTCGAATTTCCCCGCAGTGATGCCACACATGCAGGCGGTGACGACGGAGACGGCGGAAGCGGATATACGATCGGCGTACGAGTGGCTGGGGACGAATGCCGCAGTGAAGGCGGGCGAGGTTTCGTGCGTGGGATTTTGCATGGGCGGGAGAGTTTCGTTTATTGCGAACGGCGCGGTTCGGCTGCGAGCGGCGGTTTCGTTCTATGGAGGAGGAATCGCGCCGGGGTTGCTGGGGCGAGTGGCGAAGTTGCAGGCGCCATCCTTATTTATATGGGGAGGGTTGGACAAGCATATTCCGCCGGAGCAGCGGCGAGCAGTGACCGAGGCGTTGAGCGCAGAGAAGAAGATTTTTGTGAATGCGGAGTTTTCGCGCGCGGATCATGGATTTTTTTGCGATGAGCGGGCGGCGTATGAGCCACATTCGGCGCGGCAGGCGTGGGCATTGACGCTGGAGTTTCTGCGCTCGTGAAGAAGCTTGCGATGGTTTTCGCGGTGGGGATTGCCTTCGCTCTCATGGGTGCGGAGTGGCAGATGGGTTCCGTTTTTGCCGCGCCCGAAAAGAAATCTCAAGCTAGTGCGGCGCCTACCTTTTATAAGGACGTTCTTCCGATCCTTCAGGATAAATGCCAGAGTTGCCATCGCAGCGGCGAGCCTGCTCCGATGGCGCTGGTGACTTACGAACAGGTGCGCCCTTGGGCGGGAAGGATTGCGGCGGCGGTGGATATGAAAATGATGCCGCCCTGGTTTGCTGATCCACGATACGGAAAGTTTGCGAACGATCCATCGCTTAGTGGGGAACAGATTAAGACGATTGGGGCGTGGGCGGATGCGGGAGCGCCTGCGGGGAATGCGAGCGATGCGCCTGCGCCGCCGAAGTGGAGTGAAGGGTGGAATATTCCGCAGCCGGATGTGGTGGTGAAGATGCCACGGCCGGTGCCGATTCCGGCGCACGGCGAGGTGGAATATACGTACGAAATTGCGCCGACGCATTTCAGCGAGGACAAGTGGGTGCAGATGGTGGAAGTGCGGCCTTCGAGCCCGGCGCATGTGCATCATGCGGTTGTGTATATACGGCCTCCGGATTCGCCGTGGCTGCGGCATGCGCCGGTGGGTGAGGCTTTCACGGCGTCGATGTTGAGCGATCCGCAGGAGCGGCGGCAGGCGCATGAGACGACCAGCGATTTGCTGCTGGTGTATGCGCCGGGAAGCGCGCCGGACCGATGGGCGGATGGCATGGCGAAGTTTGTGCCAGCAGGATCGGATCTGGTGTTTCAGATGCACTATACGACCAACGGCGAGGCGGCGAGCGATGAGACCAGCGTGGGGCTGGTGTTCGCGAAGAGTCCGCCGAAACAGAGGGTGGTGACGCTGCAGCTGAACAATCATGCGCTGCTGATTCCGCCAGGAGCGGATGACTTTCGCGTGGAAGTGCAGGGGACGCTGCCGAATGATGCGCTCCTGCTGAGTTTGTTTCCACACATGCATTTGCGTGGAAAGCGCTTTGAATATGACATCGTGCATGACGATGGCAGCGTGGAACCGTTGCTGCGGGTGAACTATCACTTTCACTGGCAGCTGAGTTACAGGCTGGCGGAGCCGAGGGAGTTGAAGGCCGGGACAAGATTGCGCGCGGTGGCGTGGTACGACAATTCGAAGAACAATCCGCACAATCCTGATCCGGAGAAGCTGGTGACGTGGGGGGATCAGACTTCGCAGGAGATGATGGTGGGGTTCTTTGATGTGGCGATTCCGGCGGCGATGGACAAGTGGGAGTTCTTTGTGAGGAAGTAGCGCGGAGATTCCCATGTCTCGCAAGAGCGGCGAGACATGGGGCACCCCACGGACACAATTTGATAGACTTCGAAAATTCCGAACCGAGGCGAAAATAATGACGGGAAAGCCACGTCCAGTCACGGCGGGGATTGCAGCGGTTTTTGTTATTTGCGGAGTCGTGATCAGCGGGGCGAAGGCGCAATCCGCTGCTACCGGGCCGAAAACGGCGGTGCAGCAGTTCAAAAATATTCAGGTGCTCAAGGATATTCCGGCGGACCAGTTGATTCCGGGGATGCAGTTCATCACCGCATCGCTTGGCGTGGAGTGCCAGTTTTGCCACGTGGAGGGGGCGTTCGAAAAAGATGACAAGAAGCCGAAAGTGACCGCGCGGAAGATGATCGAGATGATGATCATCCTTAATCAGGATAACTTTGACGGGCATCGCGAGGTGACATGCTACTCGTGCCATCGGGGGAGCATCGATCCGGTAGCTACGCCGGTGGTGATGAGGGCAGAGTCGAAGCCCGGCACGAGCGAAGGGAGGAGCGCCGAAGAAGGCGCCGAGGTGAAGACGCCAAGTGGGCCGAAGGCCGATCAACTGTTCGACAAGTATGTGAAGGCGGTGGGAGGCGAGGCGGCGATCGACAAAGTCAGCAGCCGGGTGATGAAGGGCACGATCACTTTTGGCGACAGGAATCTTCCGATCGAGATTTATTCGAAGGATCCGGAGAAGCGGGTGTCGTTCACGCACATGTCGAACGGAGACAGCATTACGGCTTTCAACGGGCATGAGGGCTGGTTGGGCTTCCCGAAGGGACCGGTGCACGAGATGCATGGGCCGGATATCGACGCAGCGGCGATGGATGCGGACCTTCAGTTTGCTGTGCATCTGAAAAGCATGTTCAGCGAGGCGAAGGTGGAGGGGATGGAGAAGATCGACGGGCATGACGCCTATCTGGTGGTGGGAAGCCGCGAGGGCAAAACGGCGCTGCGATTGTATTTTGATGAGCAATCGGGACTGCTGGTGCGGCTGATTCGATTTGGAGAGACTCCGCTGGGGCGTTTGCCAACGCAGATTGACTATGCGGACTACCGGGAAAGCGGCGAAGTGAAAATTCCGTTTCGCTGGACGCTGGCGCGGCCGAGCGGGGTGTTCACGATTCAGGTGACCGACGTGAAGCAGAATGTTCCGGTGGACGATGCGAAATTTGCCAGGCCAGCGGAGGAACCGAAGGGGCCGGCGAAGTGAGGCTGGGCCGTTCCCTTAGGGCTGAAGCCCCCTAGAACCATCTACGAGACAACCTGCAAAGTAGGGATGCTTCGACTGCGGTTGAGCTTCGCACTTGCGAAGCTCAATCCTCGCTCAGCATGACAAAATCGCAAGGATGTAACGGCAACGAGAGAAAACGAAAAGTCCGGGTTGAGATGCGACGGGGGATTGGTATGCGAATCATGATTCGGCTGGCGGGTCTTTTCTTGATCGGGCTTTCTACGATTTTGACGGTGCAGGCGCAGATAAGCGGAAGCGAGGGGGAGTTGAAATTGTTGGAGTCGGTGAACCGGACGCGGAAGGAACAGGGATTGCCGGGGTTGAGATGGAGCAACGAGCTGGCCATTGCGGCGCGGAAACACGCGGCTGTGATGGCGCAGCACGGTTCGGCGGAGCATGGATTTGCGGGCGAGCCTCCGCTGGCTTCGCGAGCTGCGCAGGCGGGGGCAAAGTTCAGCTGGCTGGCTGAGAATGTTTGCCAGGGGGCGCGGATCGAAGCGATTGCGGCGGAGTTTATGAGTTCGCCGAAGCATCGTGCGAACATTTTGGATTCGGATATGGATTCGGTGGGAATCGGAGTTATGGAGCGCGGCGGACAATTGTTTGCGGTGGAAGATTTTGCGAAGGCGAAGTGAACGCGCGGCAAGTCGGGCGCGTCAAATGCGACCACGGGGGCTGAAGACCGCGAGAATGGGGCGCTTTACGCGGCGCTGAAGCGCCGCTCTTCCCCGGGACTATAGGCGTTGGGGGTGGCGGTATACGCCTGCTGTAGTTCTATTTGTGCGTCCGGCGGCGCCGCTCTTCCATGGCAGTACAAGCGCCTGGGGTGGAGCCGGACAGCCGCGCCGGCGATTGAGGATCTATACTTCTTGCAGTTCGGTTCGAGTAGGGATGCTTCGACTCCGCAATACTTCGCTTCGCGAAATATTGCCGCGCTCAGCATGACAGGGAACATTATGACTAAATCCCAATTCTTGCGGTCCTCGTTGCTGCTGCCTTTTGTGTGCTTCTCGCTTTGTGCAGCGCAAAATCAAAGTGCTTCGGCTCATGTGATTGTTCTACACGCGGCGCGGCTGCTGGATGTGAAAAATGGGCGGATGGTGAAGCCGGGGGAAGTGCTGGTTGACGGTGAGAAGATTGTGGAAGTGGGATCGGCGGTGAAGCATCCTGCGGGGGCCGAAGTGATTGATTTGGGCGACCGGACGTTGCTCCCCGGGCTGATCGATGCGCATGTGCATTTGTTTTTACATCCGGGGGCGGAGGATTTGCAGACGGTGAAGGAGTCGGTGCCGCAGCGCACGATTCAGGCGGTGCTGGCGGCGCGCGATGACTTGATGGCGGGTTTTACGACGGAGCGCGACATGGGAACCGAGGGCGCGGGGTCGGCGGATACGGCGGTGCGCGATGCGATTGACGAAGGGCTGGTGCCAGGGCCGCGGATGCGGATGAGCGGAAACGCCATCAACATCCTGGGCGGACATGAGGATGCGATCGATTTCAATCCGGAGCAGCACGTCCTGCCGAACGCTACTTACGCGAATAATAAGGATGAGTTGGTGGCGGTGATGCGGCAGCAGTATAAGGAGGGGGCGGACTTCACCAAGATTTATGAGACCGGGCCGGACACAGTGAGGGACGGGAGGTTTCATACGGTCTATCAATACACGGAGGCGGAGTTGAGCGCGGCGGTGGCGGAGGCGGCGCGGGTTGGGAAGCGCGTGGCAGTGCACGCGACCGGTGAGCCAGGGACTTTGTTTGCGGCGCAGGCGGGGGTTGCATCGATCGATCATGCCAATCAACTGGGCGATGAAACCATGCGGCTGATGCGGGAGAAGGAAATCTACGCGGTGCCAACGTTCACTATTTTTGAATATTTTGCGGAGCATGCGGAGACTCCGGCGCGAGCTGCGCATGAGCACGAGATGCTGGATTTGAAGGTGGAAGACTTCCGCAAGCAGGTTGCGGCGGGGGTGCCGATGGCAGTGGGATCGGATGTGGGGCCGTTCCCGCATGGAACGCAGGCGCGGGAGTTTGCGTTGATGGTGAAGTATGGGATGACGCCTCTGGCGGTGATGCAGGCGGATTTGCTGCATGGAGCGAAGCTGCTGGGGTGGGAGGGTCAGATTGGGGCGCTGGAGCCGGGATATCTTGGGGATGTGATCGCAGTTTCGGGGGATCCGTTACAGGATATCAGCGTCTTGGGGAATGTTTCGTTCGTGATGAAAGGTGGGGTGGTATACAGAAAATGCGGCGGCGGCAATCGATAAAGGCGTTGCGGGAACTCCTTTTGGGGCTGATGGCGGCGCACGCGGGTATGGGGTCCTTCGCTCCGCTCAGGATGACAGGGTCATCATGCTTACCATTTGTCGGTATCGTCTTTCATGGTTTGGTTGCGTTTGCGGTAGCAGACGAAGATGAGGCCTACGGACATTAGCGTGGGGGGAGCGATGAGGATCAGGATGCCGCTCTTCAGGGCCTGGATCATTCGGGCGCCGGAGGATGCGGCCTGGGTGTAGCAGAGGGCGCAGCTTTGGGCGGACGCGGGCATCGGCGTGAATAAGAGAATCAACCCCGCCAGCAGGGCTACGATCGCGATTGACTTCCAACTGGTCATTATCCACTCCCACGTCTCACGACTAGACTATCTCGCCCACTGTACGCCGTCCAGCAGACGGTAGCTGTCGGTCCATCCATATTGCAGCATGATCAGCACGGCCACGGTGAAAATCCCGACGAACCACATGAGGCCGCGATTCTTCGAGAGGTGCATGAAGAACAGCAGCGCGAGGCCTCCTTCGATGATGGCGACGGAAAGCATGCGGACGAACATCTGGGAGGCGCTGATGTCCTGGTAAGCGATGACGAACTGGATCCCGGCCAGGACCAGCAGGCAAATGTAGACAGCGACGTCTTTTCCGATTCCGCCGGTGTGCGTTTCGGTTGCAGCCATAGTGCCTCCTGCGTTTTCTTATCTTGATCTTTTCTAAATCGAATCCTACCCAAAACCAATCTATGAATCCTAGTGACTCAGATTCATGAGATAAATCAGCGGGACAACGAACATCCACACCAGATCGACGAAGTGCCAGTAGAGGCCGGTGACTTCGAGGTCGTCGGCTCCGTAACGGCCGCCCTGGTAACTAATTCCGACCGCGATGAGAGCCACGACACCGCCGGTGACGTGGAGCAAGTGCAGGCCGGTGATGCTGAAGAACGTTGAGCTGAATAAAGGCGTGCCCCAGGGATTGTGGAAGAGGGTGGCGCCCTCGCCGATCATGCCCATCCACTCGCGGATATGCAGGATGGCGAACAGGATGCCGAGAACAGCGGTGATCATCATCCAGCGAAAGGCACCGGCTTTGTCATCTTTCTGCGCCGACCTTAGGGCGATGAGCATGGTCAGGCTGCTGGTGAGCAGGATGAAGGTCATCAGCGCGACGTTGGTGATGCTATGAAAGGGCCGCGGCCAATTGGGCGTGGAGTTGCGAATAAATCCGTAGGCGACCAGACAGCCGGCGAAGGTCGCGGTGTCGGCGATGATGAACAGCCACATCGCCATCTTTTTAGCGGGGACTGAGAACGTGGGCGCGGTCATTACCTCCGTCGCGCCTGTTCGCGACACCTGCCCGTGAATTGAAAGATCGGCTTGGCTCACTTTGCCTCCTGCCTTTGACTAGGTTAGAGCTTCATCCAAAGCAGCAATAACAGATATAGCCACAGCGCACCCATGAAGTGCCAATACAGCGATGTTGCATTTAAAGTGCTGCGTCGCAGGGTGTAATGGTTCAGTTTTCCGATCACGCGGACCAGACCGCCAAGTCCTCCGAGCAGATGGAGGGCGTGAGCGACGGTCAGCACATAAAAGAAGGAGTAGCTGATGTTGGTGGCGAGTCCGAATCCCTCGGACCGGAGTTGCAGCCAAGCAAAGCTCTGGCCAGCCACGAAAAGAAGTCCCAAACCAAGCGTGACGTACAGCCAACGAGCCGGGGCCGAGCCTTGGTTTTTTGCGACCTCGCTTCTTGCGGCCATAAAAGAGGAGATATGGCGGCGGGCCATCTCCAAGGTGAGGCTGCTGGCGATGATGATCAGCGAGTTGAGATAAAGGATGCGAGGCAGGGGGAAGTGCTGCCAATCGGGGCTGGATCCCTGACGAACAATCAGGGCGCTGGTGAAGGCGGCGAAGGTCATGGTGATGGCCGCCAAGCCTACCCAGATGCCGGTGCTCGCGGGAGGTGGGGAGGAGGGCTTGACGCGGCGCAAGTCTCCGCCGGCGGGAACCAGGTTGCGCCAGCCGCCGTTGCCCGAGCCTTGGCCCGGTAGACGATCGAGATCGATTTTCGGCGGTTCGTGAATTGTCGTTGCCATAATCTTTTTAGAAACCCAACCTCTCCAGGGGCTAAAGTCCCCTGTCCTACTTTGCTCTTAACGGCACGGTTAAAGCCGTGGCCTATCCAAAGCCATCTGTTACTTCTCTTCGTCCGGGCTCGAAATTTTCTCGGGCGAGGTTTGCATGATGTAATCCGCGCTGGCGCCCTCGACGCTGTACTGATACGGGTCGTGATACACCACCGGCATCTTGTCGCCAAAGTTGTTGTGCGGCGGCGGCGTGGCCGTGCTCCATTCGAGCGACGTGCCTTCCCAGGGATTGTCATTGGGAGCGTGTGGACCCTTGAAGCGGCTGTAGATCAGGTTGTAGATGAAGATGAGCTGAGCGAATCCGGTGAAGAGCGCGGCGATCGTGATGAACTTATGAACCGGGATCAGCGGGATCAGGTAATCGTCGGTGAAGGCCTGATAGCGGCGAACGTTGCCGGCCATGCCCAGATAATGGAAGGGCATGAAGATGCAATAGGCGCCGATGAAGCTGAGGATGAAGTGGGTCTTGCCCAAGGTTTCATTCATCATGCGGCCGGTCATCTTGGGGAACCAGAAATAGGTTCCGGCGAAGATGCCGAACATGGCCGCAACCCCCATCACCAGGTGGAAGTGGCCAACTACGAAGTAAGTAGCGTGCAACATGATGTCGAGCGAAGGCTGGGCGAGGAAGAATCCGCTGACGCCGCCGCTGATGAACATCGAGATGAAGCCGAGGGCGAACAACGACGCCGAGTTGATGCGCAACTTGGAGCCGTACAGGCTGCCCAGCCAGATCAGAACCACGATGGTGGACGGGATCGTGATGACCAGCGTGGGGAAGGAAAAGGCGATCGAGGAGACCGGATTCATCCCGCTGACAAACATGTGATGGCCGTAGACCATATAGCTGAGAACGGCCAGAGCGCCCATGGAGTAAATCAGCACGCGGTGGCTCAGCATGGGCCGGCGCATGTTGGTGATGAGAACGTGGGAGACGATGCCCATACCGGGGACGATCGCGATGTAAACCTCGGGATGTCCGAAGAACCAGAACAGATGCTGCCAGAGCAGAGTCGATCCGCCGGAGTGCGGCAGGATCTGGCCGTTGATGACGAGATTCGAGGGGACGAAGAAGCTGGTACCCGCAACGTGATCGAGGATGAGCAGAATGCAGGCGGGCATGAGCACGGCGAATGCGGTCAACCCCATGATCGAGGTAATGAACCATCCCCAGGCGCTGAGCGGAAGGCGCAGCAGCGACATGCCCTTGCAGCGCATGTCGAGCGTGGTGGTGATGAAGTTCAGCGAGCCCAGCAACTGGCCGATGCAAAAGATGCCGATGGAAGCTGCCCAGAGAACTACGCCCAGACCCTGGCCGGGGCCACCAACCGCGCCTACCGCGCTGAGCGGGGCATATTGCGTCCAGCCGCCGAGCGTGGGACCGTCGGGGACAAAGAACGCGGCGACCATCACCAGGAAAGCAACGAACGTGACCCAGAACGACATCATGTTGAAGTGGGGGAAGGGCATATCTTCGGCGCCGGTTTGAATGGGCAGAAAGAAGTTGCCGAAGGCCGCGAACGGGGCGGTCGTGAGCACAAAGAAGACCATGATGGTGCCGTGCATGGTCATCAACTGGAGGTAGTACTCGGGCGTCATTACGTCGCCGGGCGCGCCGGTGCTGGAGAGCAGGTGCAGGCCCGGAATGGCGAAGCTGCCCCAGCCGAGGTGAATACGCATGATCCAGGAAAGGAACATTCCCACCACCGCGGCGACCAGGGCCAGCGCATAATACTGCTTGCCGATGACTTTGTGGTCGGTGCTGAAGACATGCTTGCGGATGAAGCTGGTGGGGGCGCCATGCGTCGCTGCGTGAGCTGACATATCGTGCATTGTGGTCACCTTTAGCCGATGTTTGTGCAGATCCTGCAGGGGCTAAAGCCCCCATCTTTCTTACTGCTAACGGCGCGCCTGAAGGCGCGCCCTTTCAGCTTACTGCAAGGCCGCTTGCTGTTTGAGCCAGGCGTCGTAATCTTCGGGCGACTTTACTTCCAGATAGGCCTTCATGTTGTAGTGGCCGAGGCCGCAAAGCTGCGTACAAACGATTTCATACTTGCCGACCTTGGTCGCGGTGAAATGAACCGAGACATCGAGCCCAGGCACGAAATCCTGCTGGATGCGCAACTCCGGAACATAGAAGGAGTGGCCAACATCCTTGGAGTGCATCAAGAGGTGGATCTCTTTGTTGACCGGGATGGCCATTTCCGCGGTAACGATGTCGTCTTTTGAGTCCTGATCGTGGGTGGTATCGATGCCAAAGAAATTGGCGTTGGCTTCATTGATCTGATCGGGATGGATGGGACCAAACTTACCATCGGGGCCGGGGTAGCGGAAATAAAAAGCAAACTGTCCTGCCTGAACCTGAACCGGGACAGCATCGGCGGCGGGAGGCGTAAGGTATACGCTGGCCCAGGCCTTCACGCCGAACACACCCAAAGCCAGGCACTCGGTGCCGACCAACAGGAAGGCGGCGATGACCAATCCCGAGGCGCCACCGGGGAAGCTCTTAATCTTGTCGCTCGGCTTGTGACTGGAAAATCTAAAGATGAAGAAGGCCAGGAGAATCTGGGAGGCGAGGAACGAGATACCCGCCTCGGCCATCGTGTCGACAAACTGCTCGTCGATCAGGTGACCGTGGACGGAGATATCCGGTGGCAATGGCCACGTGTGCATGATAATGGGAATTGCCGAGGCAATTGCGATCAGCACAATGACTACCGCAAAGATTTTCGCCATGCTCTCCGCCTTTGCCGGCCAAGTCCGGCGCAGTGTCGAAATCGCCGCAGTGTCCACTGCGGCGATTCGTTGATTTATGCAACAACTGCGATGTGGAATTCTTTAGGTTCTACTTTGCTTTGAAGGTGAAATTAGCAGATCCGGCCGCACCCGCGGCGACCGTCACCTTCGCCGTCTGCGTGCCCAGATCTTCCTGCCACGCGGTTACCGTGTAGCTTCCGGGCGGCACGTTGTTGATGGTGTAGTTGCCGCTGTCATCGGTGGTTGCGTACGGACCTTTGACGACCGCGAACCAGCCATGCATCCAGGGATGAATGTTGCACTGCACCGGAATCCATTCCGTTGCTTTCCAGCTCTTTTCCACCGGCGCGGCTCCGGGCGGCTGCGACTGGTTCCAGGGAATATTGCCGGTCATGGGATTGGGATTGGGGTGGATGTTGTGCGTGGTCTGATCGCTGGTGGTGACCTTGAATTTCTGATTCACGTCCATGGCCAGCACGTGGGGTGTATACATGCAGTTTTTTTGATCGAATACGGGCTCGTCGGAAGGCACGGCAGTCAGCGCGCCACCGGTCAGGCCCTCGGAGATGTAGAGCACTACATGCTCCAAGCCACCGCCAGTGCCGACCACCACGTTTTCCAGGTGCTGTGGCGTCGGGTTCGCCTTGACGCAATAAGGATCCTTCGACATGTCGATGCCCCGCATGTGAGGAGCGGTGCCGTCAAGCTTCACCGTGCCTGTGATCTTGCCTTCTCCTGCGGCGCTCACGTTGGGGTTCGAGATCAAGGCCGCACAACATATCAAAACTACCGACGATAGTACAACCACGAAATTGTATCGATTCCTCATCTCTTTCTCCTTACGTACCTGAAGCTGAACGCACTTGCGGTGCCGATTGTATGCCTACTGTTGGCCCACCGGTGCATTGGGGTCGACTGGCTTGAGGTTGAGTTGCTTCGCCATCTCCTTTTCCCTGCTGTGCTGGTGCATAAAGGTTCGGAGATAGAAGACCAAATCCCAAGCCTCATCTGGTTTGATGTTATCGGCGAACGACGGCATGGGAGTGCCATCCAGGCCGGTCATGAAGATTCTGTAAATATCCTCATCCGTATCTCCGCACTTGGGCCGCGAACCTTCGGTGAAGTTGAATGCAGCGATGGGCGCACCGAGGTCGTCTGTCAGAGTGGCTGCGGAAGGACCGTTGGCCATGCCCTGGACGCCGTGGCACTTCCAGCACTGGACGCGGGCGAACACGTCGCGTCCGGCCTTGATGCGTTCGGGAGTGACCTCAGGCTCCGGCGGAATCTTGATGGCATCTCCCGGCTTCTCATTGGCCCAGCGCGGAGAGAAGTGCTTGACCCAAGCGACGAGATCGGCACGTTCCTGCTTGGTGAACGTGCTCCACTGCGGCATCGTGGAGCGATCCATGCCGCGAGCGATGGTATCGAAAAGATCTTGATCAGTGGGCAAAGTTCCGCTCGGGGTGGAGCGGCACTTGAAAATGCCCAGCTGGAAGTTGCGGGGCTTGGGGAACAAGGGTGGCTCGTACCACTTCGCGTTTTCGCCGTTGCCATCGCCGAGCTCGCCATGACAGCCGACGCAATAGCGGCGATAATCTCCGGCGGCGTCTTTCGCGTGGCCAGTGATGTTGCCGACGTGACTGACCGAGGTCGGGGCGGTCTCCCACGCCTTAAGCTGATCGGTGGCGAGCTGCGCCGAAGAAGTCAGCGGGAGCGCCAAAACTGCAGCCGCGCCCAACCACAGCGACCAATTTCGCAATCTTGTCCGCATGTCTATCCCTCGCAAAATCGAAGCTTAGAAATCAAAATCGAATCCGAGTAGAAGCTCGCTTGTGTTGATGTTGGCGCTGTTCAGTCCGAGAGTCGGGCCGGTACCGTCCTGATGCAACCAGTTGTACTCGTTATGCCAGGCGAAACCGGCGCGGCTGGTCATGAACGGGTTGTAGCGGTAGCCGATGGTGTAGGTGGAGATGTTGCCCAGGCTCTGAGGCGTTCCGGGGGTCGATTGCTGCGCCATCCGGATGGTCTCATAGCGGCCGATGAAGATCAGCTGCGGGCTGTAGACGTAGTGAGGCTCGAACAGGACACCATTCCAGACTGGGCTTCGAGATCCCGGTGGAAGGGCCGTTCCCGGCACGTTGTTCGCAGGGCAGCCGGGAGTGGGGCTAGAGCAGGTTGCGGTAGTGCCGCCATCGCCGTCCGAGAGGATGGCGTTACCGTAACCTTGCCCGAACCATGGGCTATCGGAGCCGTGCTGGGTGACGACCTGAAGGTCGAAGTGCGGGCCGAAGTAGAACTGCCCCACGAAACCTTCGCGGCTGAAGCCCTTGTTGCTGATTCCCGAACCACCGATGGGAACTCCGCCGGTGGTGAGATAGTAGGTCGCGGCCTCGCCGACCATGGCGTAGAAACCG
>Ga0074045_10004070_pt1 | contig 13023 bp, 10 predicted proteins | sample BogForMeECP23OM2_FD_94442 | JGI IMG/M metagenome (GOLD analysis project Ga0074045, IMG submission 94442) | Bog forest soil microbial communities from Calvert Island, British Columbia, Canada - Bog Forest MetaG ECP23OM2 | ecosystem: Environmental > Terrestrial > Soil > Wetlands ... | reverse complement strand
CCGCTGCGTCTGCAAGTTCGCGCAGCGCAACTGCGGCGAAAGACGCCGTCGCAGCGGAACCGGTCGCGAAAGCATCGTCCAACTCGCCGACCAGCGACCAGACGTTGCTTACCCTTCAGGCTGCCGATCCGAACTTACGCACGATTTTCCGGGTTAAGTATGTCGCTGATGGTGTTGTCTATCTCGATGGCGGCAGCAGTTCCGGGCTCGGCGAAAATATGAAGCTCGAAATCCGCGACACGAACTTGCCTGTTCAGCAAGGGACGGTTGTTGATCCAGGCGACGCGCAGGTAGTTGCCGAACTGGAAGTTACGGCTGCTGCGGAGACTTCCTCGGTTGCCGATATTCACTCGCCCAAACGGCCGGTCAAAGTTGGAGACCTGGCTTATCTCTCGGCTGGTGATGCACAGGCCCTGATTCAACAGCGCACGCTCAGCGCGACGCGAAAGTATCCCGCCGTCGTGACTTTTACCGATAACGACGCGATGGACGAGGAAGCCCACGATGAGGTTCCCCGGCCGCCAATGCCCTCGGTGAATCGTGCGCGAGGAATGTTCGGCATCGACTACATGGGTACAGTTTCGCAGGGTAGTACGGCCATGACCAGCAACAATATCGGCGGCGTGATGCGCCTCGACATTACGCGGCTTGCTGGCACCTACTGGAATGTGCGTGGCTACTGGCGCGGGAACCTTACCACGGAATCGGCGTCGAGCCAGCCGACTTTGCAGGATCTGATCAACCGCACTTACCACCTCAACATAACCTATGAAAATCCCAACTCGCGCCTCGTTGCCGGATTTGGCCGCCTCTACCTGCCATGGGCGCCAAGCCTTGACACCATTGACGGTGGCTACTTTGGCGCGCGGCTGTCAAAAGGCGGCACCATCGGCATGTTTGCCGGCTCCACTCCCGATCCCACATCGTATAGCTATAACCCCGATGGCAAGATCGCGGGCGTATTCATCAACTTTGAAGGCGGTAGCTACGATGCCACACATTACAGCAGCACATCCGGCGCCGGCATGAATGCCATGAAGTGGCAAATCAACCGGCCTTTCGTTTTCTTCGAGAATTCGATCTCCTACAAGCATTACCTGTCGATTTACGATTCCATGCAGATGGATAGTCCGCGCGGCACGCCGGCCGCCGCCGCACCCGGCCCCGGTCTCGGGCGAAATTTTCTTACGATCCGCATCCAGCCCCACCCCAGGTTCGAGTTTGACGTAAACCACACTTACTTGCGGGACATCCCCACCTACGATCCCACCCTGCTCAGCCTGGGTTTGCTGGACAAATTTCTCTTCCAGGGATTTAGCGTGGGAGGCCGGGTGGAAGTCGTCAGGCAGATCTGGCTTTACACCGATATTGGGCAGAGCAACCGTACCGGCGATGCGAAGAACTCCCTCAACCAGGCGTTCGGCATCACTTTCAATCGCATCCCCAGACTCGATCTGCACGTCGATGCGCACTACTCCAAGTTCAGCAGCTCCTTCGGCAGCGGTTCGTATCGTGCGTTTTCAGTGTCGCGAAGCGTAACCGACAGGCTGCACCTCGACATTCTCTTCGGAGATCAGTCCTTCAGTTCGAGCCTCACCAGCGACAATAGCTCGAAGTTCATCAACGCCAATGTCGAGACTTCCTTCGGCAGTCACTACTTCCTGCAGGGGGGATTTACCGTCAATCGCGGAAGCATGAACTACAACCAGTGGATGTACACACTGGGCTACCGCTTTGATACGAGGATGAAACAGAAATGAAACGAGCATGCGAATTCGGAAAAGCGTTTACTGTCCTGCTGGCTATCGGCCTGGCGTCGCCCTATTCATTTGCTGCCAGCGATGGCGACCTGCTGTCGCGCGTCCAAAATCAGGTTTCCGACTATCTTGAACAGTTCTCGGAAGTGAAGTGTACGGAGAAAGTAAGTCAGGAAAAGCTGACATCGAATGGGAAGGTCGAACTGCATCGCGATTCAACCTATGACTATCTCGTCATCCTGACCAACGCCGGCGGAGAGGTCAGCCTCGATGAATCCCGCCTGGCGATAGGCGAGACGGCCAAGGCGGACAAGAAGAACCGCCCCCTGTTGGTCAGCAATGGTTTCGCGACTCTCTTTCTCATTTTCCACCCGTACTACGCCGAGAGCTTCCGCTTTACGGCGAGCGGCACGGACACGCTGAACGGCCACTCTTTTCAAAAAGTCTCCTTCCAGCACCTGCGCGGAACCCGCTCCCCGGCGGCCCTTTCCCTGCGCGGCAGAGAGTATCCCCTGGAGCTTTCCGGAACAGCCTGGATTGATCCTCAGACTGCAATGATCGCAAAGATCGAGATGACGGTTGGCAGTTCGATGGAGGATCTCGGATTGAAAGCACTTCAATCTGAAGTCATCTACGCCCCGGTGGCATTCCGGGACGCGCCGGCGACGTACTGGTTTCCCTCCCAGGCTACCGTCGAGGTCGAAACCCAGCGCCAACACTGGCGCAACACCCACTTATTTAGCGACTACAAGAGATTTGCAGTCAGCACAGAGGAGCAGGTAGCAAGCAAATGAGCGCCAACGCAGCAGTTGCAACCGCAGCAATCGCGGCCACCAGCAGGAAGCGAGATGCGCATCATCTCCGGTTAGTGGCTGGATATGTGATCGCCATAAGCCTGACGATCGCAATCGCCGTTTATGGCTTTAACTATTACACGCTGTCGCAAGCCGACCGGCCATTCTCGACCAAACATGCCGTACTCAAGCCGAGCGGCGCGGTGGGGCTGAAACTCGGATTTCTGGGCCTCGCCATGTTCCTGGCGATCTTTCTTTACCCGTTGCGGAAACGGTGGGCGTGGTTGGGACGCCAAGGCAGCGCCCAGCACTGGCTCGACTTTCACGTATTGCTCGGGCTGTGGGCGCCATTTGTCATCGCATTTCATTCGTCGTTCAAGTTTCGCGGGTTTGCCGGCATGGCATTCTGGATCATGCTCGCCGTTTCGCTCAGCGGTGTGATCGGGCGCTATCTGTATGCGCAAATTCCGCGCAGCCTGAATGCGGCCGAAATTTCACACAAAGAGCTTCAGGATCGTCAGGAAGCGCTCTCCCACCAACTAAGGCAGCAAAATCTGCTGCCAGAGTCCGATCTCCGATTGCTGCTGAAACTGCCAGCGGTTGAGAAGGTGGCGCAGTGGCCCATATTGGTCGCGCTGGCGTCCATGATGGCCCTCGACGTCGCGCGTGCCTTTCGCATCGCCAGGGTCCGGAGACGCGCGCTGACCCTGGGAGAGCAATTTAGTACTCTCGGCGGGTTCCTGCCCACGCGACATCGGAAACTTGAGCACGCGATCGACCTTGCTCGCGAAGAGGCAGCCAGCGCCAAGCGCATTCTCTTTCTTGATCGCGCGCAACAGGTCTTTCACCTCTGGCACGTCGTGCATAAGCCCTTCAGCTATTCGTTTGCAGTGTTAGCCCTGATTCACATCGGGGTCGTAATCGCGATGGGGTACTTCTAAGGACGCTATGGATTCCCTGATCGCTTTGGTCGTCGCGGCTGTTATCTCAAGCTTCTTCCTGCGCAGCTATCTGAAGAGCTTGAAGGATCGGGACGCCCGCGCCCGCGAAGCCGCGGAAAAGGGCAAGCTGTTCTCCGAAGGGCCTAGATCGCAGCACCCGCACATTGATACCGCGCAGTGCATTGGCTGTGGGACCTGCACCACCGTGTGCCCTGAAGGCGACGTGCTGGCAATGGTTGGAGCCAAAGCAGCTATCGTGAACGGCTTCAAGTGCATTGGGCACGGCTTATGCGCGGAGGCATGTCCGGTAGGCGCGATCACCATGGTCATGGCCAGCCCCAGCATGGGCGCCGATATGCCGTATCTCACACCGGAATTCGAAACAACCATCAAAAATCTCTTTGTTATTGGAGAACTGGGAGGTCTGGCGCTGATTAAGAACGCCGTGAACCAGGGCCGGACCTGCATCGATATCATTGCTTCCGGGCCACGTGCCGCCAAGTCCGGAAATGGCGGGGAGATTTACGACGTTCTCATCGTGGGCGCTGGCCCCGCCGGCATCAGCGCGTCGCTGCGCGCTATCGAGCAGAAACTGAACTACATCACGCTCGAACAGGAGGAGGTGGGAGGGACGGTCGCAAAATATCCCAGGCAGAAATTAGTAATGACCAGCCCGGTGGAATTTCCGATGTATGGCAAGTTCAAGAAAACCGAACTCTCCAAAGAGAACCTGCTGGCTTTCTGGGACATGGTTCTCAATCGTTCCGATTTTAATGTCCGAACGGGCGAAAAAGTCGAGACCATCGCGCCTGGAGAGGGCGGCATTTTCACCGTGGCTACCGCAACCCACAGCTACTCCTCGCGCGCAGTCGTTCTGGCGCTCGGCCGCACCGGAACCCCACGCAAACTCGGTGTCAAAGGGGAAGAACTCGGCAAGGTGATGTACCGATTGATCGAAGCCGATCACTATGTCAACAAGAAGATTCTTATAGTCGGCGGCGGTGATAGTGCGGTCGAAGCGGCGATGGGCCTCGCCTCCCAGATCGGCAACAGCGTCACACTCTCCTACCGGCAGGAGCAGTTCAGCCGCATCAAGGAACGCAACGCCCAGCGCATCGGAAACTTCATGCGCTCAGGGAAAGTCACCGTGCTCTTCAAATCCAATCCCGTTGAATTCAAGCCCGACTCGGTACTTCTGGAGATAGATGGCACCACGAAAGAAATTTCCAACGACTATGTATGGATTTTTGCCGGCGGTACTCCGCCTTACGATTTCCTTAAGAAGATCGGCGTAGGCTTCGGAATGCGCGACATGACCGCCGAAGCTGGCGCCGAAGCCAAAGGCGCGAGCCTGGCCACCTGCAAGAGCTAAGGAACTCTCTGATGGAACGGCCACCGACCCCGGCGTCCAAGAAACCCTGGAGCATTCGGGATTAATGTGCAGTCGCTGTAGACGATTTTGTGACGGTCGGAGCTTCCATGTTCAACACCGATCAACAGTTTTCAATAAGAAGTCTGCAACAGGTTCAAGAGTAATCAGTTGGAAACAACAAACTTCTACAGATTTCAATAAGTGCCTGAATCTGGTTCGGGACCAGGGGGTCGGAGGTTCAAATCCTCTCTCCCCGACCATTTTGATCACTCCACTTCTTGATCCCGCCCGGCTGGAACCGTCAGGTTTCTATTACAGTTCGCAAACCGTAACATTGCCAACCACCGCTAAATCTTGACGGCCACTAGAAGCTATTGTAGCGTTAGCTCATTTCCGAGGCGGGTTTTGCTTGCTTCGTGGGCTGCTGATTGAGGGCGTGCAACGTCTGCAATCGCTTTATGAAGCAGGCCCGGCCCGGATAGTAATCGGCTTTGCCTGTTGCAAACGCTGCCGTCCCCTTCACCGGCAGCGCGAATCCCAAGGCGATACTGCCGTGGGGTTGGCCGAAGTGCGTGGGGGAATCCACTTTTCCTTAAAGGAGAATTATGGTCCGTAAGCTCGCCGTCATAACGATCACAATCCTCGCGATTGTGTTTCTTGCTAACTCCCTCAGCCAAGCGCAATCGCTTTCCTTGATGACGCGTCACGTGCGCGACGAGGTGGTCAACGGGCAGGCGCCCTCCGTCGGGCGGCTACCGGCAACGCAGTCCTTAAACTTCGACATAGTTCTGCCCTTGCGCGATCGCGCAGGGTTGCAAAGTTTCCTGCGCCAGCAATACGACCCTGCCAGCCTCTTCTACGGTCAGTTCCTCACGCCGCAGGAGGTTACCGAGCGGTTTGGCCCCAGCCAGGAAGATTGGGATGCCCTGGTTGCATTCGCGAAAGCGAGCGGCTTTGAAATCGTCGGTGGAACTCGCGACAGCCGGGATCTATGGCTCACCGGCACGGCAGCGAACATCGAGAAGGCCTTCCATGTGATCCTGGGAGTCTATAAGGATCCCAGCGAGGAGCGCACCTTCTACTCGCCAGACCGCGAACCGACCGTGAACTTGCCGTTTCAACTCTGGCACATCACTGGATTAGACAACAATTCCAAACCGCATCCGCTATTCGTCAGGAAGAGCGACTACGCGAAGGCGCATGGGATCGCTACGAAGGACGTAAAGTCGAATACCACCGGATCCGGCCCTTCGGGTTCTTTCTTGGGCAGCGACATGCGCGCGGCCTATTACCAGGGAACGGCGCTTACCGGATCGGGCCAGAACATCGCCCTGTTCGAACTCGCTGGCTCTGATCTGGTCGACCTGAGTACGTATTACAGCAACGTCGGGCAAAAAGAACCTTACACTCCGACGCTGGTTTCGACGGGCGGGTACGCTACGACGTGCGTTTACGGCAGCGGTGGCAGCAGCGCTTGTGACGATACGGAGCAGACCATCGACATGACACAGGCGATGGGCATGGCCCCCGGCTCCACGATGCTCTACATGTATGTGTGCGGCAACGTCAAAGCCAATGGATCGGGAAATTTCAGCGACACTGCCTGTATCAGCGCGATGGTTTCGACTACGGACGCTCCCTTGAGCAAGCAGATCAGCTGCTCGTGGGGATGGACGCCGGCCGATGCCAGCACGCTCGACCCGTACTTCGAGCAGATGGCATCGCAGGGCCAGAACTTCTTTGTCGCGTCTGGCGACAGTTCTACCTGGTCTTCGTCGAATGAGGCTTGGCCGGCCGACGATGCCAACGTCGTCGCCGTCGGCGGCACGGATTTGACAACCTCCGGCGCGGGTGGTCCCTGGAGTTCGGAAACCGCGTGGGCCGATAGCGGCGGCGGCATCTCCCCGGACTCGATCCCGATTCCTTCGTGGCAGAAAATCTCGGGCGTGATCAACTCCTCCAACAAGGGGTCCACGACCTTGCGCAACGGCCCCGACGTCGCGGCCGAAGCCAACTTTGACTTTTACTATTGTGCGGACCAAACAAGTTGCAGCACGGGATTGGGCGGAACCAGCTTTGCCGCGCCTATGTGGGCCGGCTATCTGGCTCTGGCCAATCAACAGGCGGCCGCCAACGGTCAGACGATCGGCTATATTAACCCGATCATTTACCCGCAAGCCGCTGCTGGCGGAACGACCTACAGCAACCTTTTCCACGATATCACCAGCGGCACTTCGGGCAGTTACTCGGCCACAACCGGCTACGATCTGGTGACCGGCTGGGGCAGTCCGAAAACCACCGGCCTCATCAACCTGCTGGCTGGATCGTCGACGCCGAGCTTCACGCTGTCGGCCTCGCCGAGCAGCCTGACCATCACGCAAGGCAGCAACGGCACCAGCACCATCACCGTGATACCCGCCGGCGGATTCACCGGCAGCGTCACCCTGACCGCGTCTGGCTTGCCCAGTGGCGTGACCGCGAACTTCGGCACCAACCCGACAACCTCAACCAGTGTGCTCACGCTCACCGCGAGCGGCACCGCCACCACCGGCACCGCGACAGTGACCATCAGTGGAACCTCGGGCAGTTTGAACGCAAGCACCACGATAGCGCTTACGGTGAATGCGGCGGCTTCGCCGAACTTTACCATCAGCGCCTCGCCAGCTTCTCTGACCGTTGTGCAAGGCAGCAATGGAACCAGCACCATCACCATTACCAGCCAGAACAGCTTTAGTTCTGCGACTACTCTGACAGCCACGGGCTTGCCCAGCGGTGTGACGGCAGGGTTCTCGGTCAACCCGGTAACTCCGCCAGCAAATAGCAGCGCGACGTCCGTGCTCACGTTAACGGCTTCGGCGACGGCGACCACTGGAACCGCTACGGTAACTGTGACCGGAACCTCGGGCACGCTCGTCCACAGCACGACGATCGCGTTGACGGTGAACTCGTCAGGCGGCGGAGCGCAGATCGCAACCTATAACGCCACCTACACGGCTCCGGCCTGCTTGACCGCGGGCTCGTCGTGTGCCTCGGGTACGTCGGTGTCCACGAGTCTGCTGAACTCGGCGGGCAACCTCTCCGGTCCTAAGGAATCCAACGCGCCCAACACGCTCAAGGCCAGCAGCTGCGCCGACGGCACAGTATCTGGAACCTACCACAGCGGCATGGAGTCCGACGATTTGATCGTGGTCTCTAGCGCCAGCGGCAATATCACACACGGCACCTCGGTGACGGTCAAGGCATCGTGGTGGGCGTATAGCACAACACAGGACTATCTTGATTTTTACTACACGGCGAGCGTTACCAGCCCATCGTGGGTCCTGATCTCAGCCAACAACCTGGCCACGTCGACAACCGCGGAAAACACGACGACGGTCACGTTCACTCCGCCCACCGCCGGAACGTATGCGGTGCGTGCGCAGCTCCGTTATGATCCAGGCAGAAAAGTGACAAGTCCGTCCGCTTGCCAATCCAACAGCGGCTATGACGATCACGACGATCTGGTTTTCGTCGTGCAGTAAACGCCGTCTACTCAAGGAACGATCGGCAACCACGCGGTCCTTCCACCAACCATTCGAGCCGGTTCCGCAAGGGGCCGGCTCGATGTTTATCGGACCACTGCACCGCTGTGACCCCAGCCCTTGCATTTCTTCGCACTTTGGCGCAAGGTTTTCTGCTGGGAAAGGAGAGGCCTGCCCCTCATGATCTATCTTCTCGTCCATCACGAAGTTGCCGATTATCCGGCATGGAAATCGGTGTTCGATTCTTCGCTCGACTGGCGCACGCGCAACGGCGAACGCAACTGCCGGATTTTCCGCGGCGTGCAAAACCCCAATGAATTAACGCTCCTGTTTGAGTGGGAGGACTTCGATAGGGCGCGCTCTTTCATGGCCTCTGAAGATCTGAAAAGCCGCATGGCGAAGGCTGGAGTTAAGGGCGTACCGCAAGTCGAATATCTCACCGAGATGTTCAGCATCCGGCGCAGCGCCGCCGACTGAAGTCGCTCCTGGCGGTGCGGCGCTCGCCGCACCGCACACGGTTCCGGGGTCTCATCTGGTTTCTCCAAAAACCGGGGGAATCCCTTTTTGCCTGCCGGCATCCAAAGAGTCGTTAGGCAAGAGAGACGAAAGGCTCTTGGGTGCGAAGGCGTCATCCCCTTTTATCCCCTTGCCCAAAATTCGCAGTCGCAGGAGAGCTTATGGCCAAGAAACCAGTCTCCAACCATTCTCGCAAGGTTTCCGCACAACCCCACATCCACCAGTCTGCGAGGGAAATTCAGCCCTTTGGCAGCGTAACCGCTATGTTCCCACTACAACTTGAAGAACCGGTGCGCCTCGAAATGACCGAGCAACTGAATCAGTTGCTGGCCGACACCATCACCCTGCGCGATCTCTACAAGAAATCGCACTGGCAGGTCTCCGGGCCGACCTTTTATCAACTCCATCTATTGTTCGACAAGCATTATGAGGAGCAGAACGAGATTGTCGATACGATCGCGGAGCGAATCCAGCTTTTGGGTGGAGTCAGTATTGCGATGGCTCACGACGTGGCCGAACTCACGAGCATCCAGCGCCCCCCAAAAGGGCGGGAAGAGGTTCCCGTTCAGATCTCGCGCCTCTTGGACGCGCACGAAATCATCATCACGCACTGCCGCGAATTGGCCGAACGCGCCAACAAGCTAGGCGATCCGGGAACAAACGATATGGTGGTGAGCGACGTATTGCGGTCGAACGAACTCCAGACCTGGTTTCTCAGTGAGCATTTGGTCAATATGCCGTTGACCGAGGTTGAAGAGCCTGAGGAAAAGTCCGCTTGAGCAACGAACGAATGCAGGCATTCGGCGAAGACGCGGCCCTGTGCCGCGTCTTTCATTATCGCAAGATGAATTGTTGAGCCCGACGAGGCCTACGGATCGTACACCGTGGTGTGCATGCCAGCGTGGCGAGCGGCTTCCTGCATTCGCTCGAGCTTCTGCTTCTGCTGTTTGAGCTGATCTTCCATCTCGTGCAGGCGTTCCATTGCCCTCGCTTCCTGCGCGTTGTAGGCTTGGCCAGCGTAATAGCCTGAGGTATAGGGGTTGCCCGGGTCCACGAAATGAATACGGGCGCGGAGCCGGTCGCATCGCGCCTGAAGGTTTGCAATCTTATCCTTCTGTTCAAGAATCTGTTGCCGCCAATGTTCGCCGGCACGCTGTTCTGCGGCGCGCTGCTGGGCAGCTTTCCTACTTGTGGCAGCCCTTGCCGGGTCAGGTGCTGAGTTCTGACTTTGATCGGCGGGTTGCTCCGTATCTCCGTCAGAATTCTTGGGAAGGTCGGCGTTCGTTATCACTTTCGGCGGCGTTGCACCCGCTGCCTCCGCTGCCTTCTTCTCCTGATTCACTCGCGCAATGTCGCCCAGGGATTGACCGGATGAAGTGCCAGATGAGGATTGAACCGGTAAAGACTGGCCGGTTGTGGACTGACCGAACGCCGCAATATTCGTCAGAAGCAGCAACGCTGTGATTGCAACGTCGGCGCGAAAACGTCGGCTGTAAAGTCGGAGCATGATTCGCCCCCTTTTGTGGAGAAACCCGCTGTCGAGATCATGGTAGCGCGGTTGTGGAAGTGCGGCGATTACCCCTGTAACCTGCCGAGGTTACTCACGTCGCTGCCAGCAGTCGCCCGAAAGGCCAGTTCCCGCACGGATTCTGGCGACATTCCGCTTTGTCGCAAGTGCCGGATGCTCAGTGCGTCGTGCCGTTTAGCAAGGCGCACGCCGGATGCATCACGCATCAACTCGCAATGAAAGTATGCCGGTATGGACAACGCGAGCGCCCGCAGCAGGAGCAGCTGACGGGCGGTGGACTTGAGAAGATCCGCCCCGCGGACAACTTCCGTAATGCGCATGGCGGCATCGTCCACTACGACTGCCAGTTGATAGGAAGGCACGTCGTCGCGCCGCCAGATCAGGAAGTCGCCGAAATCGTGCCCCGCCACATAGCGCTGCTCGCCCAGATTTGAATCGGCGAAGACAACTACTTCGCCGTCCGGAACGCGAAACCGCCAGTTCACTCCCGCCGGGGCAGGGAATTCGGCCGCATCTTTCCTCCCGCGGCAGTGTCCTGGATAGACGGGTTCATCATCCGAATCGTTGGGTGCGCTGGCGGCCTGCGCCAGGTCCTTGCGCGAGCAGGTGCAGGGATAAATAAATCCGCCGTCGCGCAGCCGCCGCCACGCATCGAGATAATGCGCGTGGCGTTCGCTCTGCGCGTACGGGCCATAATCGCCACCGCAGTCCGGCCCTTCAGCCCAGCGAATGCCGAGCCAATGCAGGTCCTCCAGGATGGCGCTGGCAAAGTCCGGCCGCGAGCGTTGCGGATCAAGATCTTCGTTGCGCAGGATCACAGTTCCCTGACGCTCGATAGCCCGCTGTGCCGCAATCCAGAACGTGCGCGCGTGGCCGATGTGCAGCAAGCCGGTCGGCGAGGGGGCCAGTCGCCCGCGGTAGGAGTTTCTGCTCTGCACGCTGGCATTCTATCGCTCGGCCCATCGAACTGTGTTCCGGTCGCCACGCTGTGTCCCGCTCTCCACGCGCGAAATAGGCCACTACGGCCTCAACTCCCGCAGAATCAAAGCCCCGCAAATTGGTCCCACTCCTGCTTTTCTGAAGCACAGCTGCGCCAACCGCAGGGAGGTGACAAGATGTCAACAATTTGGAAAGCCACGAAGAAAAGCAACAACGATTCATTCACCGGCGCGACCGTCTCATCCTGGTCACGCCAGCAGAAACTGGCCATGATTGCGGGCTTCGCGATTCTCGGGGTCTTGCTTGCAGTGAGCGCCTGCTCCAGGCAGTCTGAGAAATCCGCACTGGTCGGCGTTTCCAGCCAGACGTCGAATACGCTGGCCACGTCCACTGTGCCGCAAACTCTGGCGCCACAGACCACAGCGTCCGTAGCGCCGGGTGTTCAAACGGTAGCGAAGAAAGCACCGAAGAAACGTGCCGCGAATGTCGCTTACACGGATGCGAATTCGGGCGTGTCATTCGTTTACCCGCGAAAGTTCGCGCTCGCCACCGGCGACAATGCTCAGCCTCAGTTTGAGGACGATGCCGTGCCCATGAACTTTGTCCAGCCCGGAGGTGCAACCGTGGCGACGGTCGCGTTGCCGAAAACTCTCTATCCTGGAACCGATTTCGCGACAGGTTTTTTCAGCGTGAACGTGAATCGCAACCTTTCGGAAGAGCAGTGCTCGCATTTCGCGTTCATTGACACGCGAAATGCGGATGGCGAGCCGATCGACGCCGAAAAAATCAAAGTCGGCTCCAATGACATGGAGATGACCTCCGAATTCGCAGGCAGCGCCACCAAGCAGGCGGAGGCGCAGTACTACCACAACTACGAAAACGGGGCCTGCTATGAGTACGTGCTGGGTCTGGGAACCGCGGGATACGGCATGACGGACGGAGTGGAACCCGTGAATCGTGACGACGTTTTCGCCCGGCTGGAGAAAATCCTAGCCACGGTCAAAATCCGTCCCGTGGCAGCGGAGCAGACAGCGGAGCATTCCGCCGCCGGTGCCGAGTCCGCGAAGTGAGATGGCAGCGGCATCAGCGATCCAGTCATCCACGATAAAGGGCCACGCGAGACAATGCGTGGCCTTCATTCTTGCTGACATTGCAAGCGTCAATTTTCATCTGGGGCTCGCTCGGAAGCGCAAGCAGGTAGTACAATCCGCAGTTACCCTTTAGGAGGGACTTGTGACTCAGAAAGTGATTGAAGTAGTTGGAACGTCCAAGCAGAGCTTCGCCAAGGCAGCAGAGAGCGCAGTGAAGGAAGCGGCCAAAACCGTGCGCGCCATCAAGTGGGCGCACGTCGATTCGTTCGACATGCTGCTGGACGGCTCCAAAGTCGTGCACTACCGCGCGACGGCCAAGATTTATTTTGACGTTGAAAATTAGAGCTCGCTTGGTCCCATAAGATAATCAGCGGGAACGCTGCTTAGCCCACGCCGCTGTCGCGTTCCGACGCGAGATTGAGGCTGCCCGAGTCGGAGGGGTGGGGATGCATCTAGCTGACCCTGAAGCTGGCGACGCCGGCAATGTTTGCCGACGCGATTTTTTGGTCGCAAGAACGTGGGCGGGGACTTGAGTATAATAATGAACTTACCGTACTTCGTGGG
>Ga0074045_10004069_pt1 | contig 13025 bp, 13 predicted proteins | sample BogForMeECP23OM2_FD_94442 | JGI IMG/M metagenome (GOLD analysis project Ga0074045, IMG submission 94442) | Bog forest soil microbial communities from Calvert Island, British Columbia, Canada - Bog Forest MetaG ECP23OM2 | ecosystem: Environmental > Terrestrial > Soil > Wetlands ... | reverse complement strand
TTCGCCTTTGATCTGGCGCACGCTGTCGTCAGCATTGATCGCTACCACCAGCTTCCCACCGAGCGCCTTCGCTCCGCGCAGATAACGGATGTGCCCGACGTGCAGCAGGTCGAAGCAGCCGTTTGCCAGCACCACCCGCTCGCCGCCGCGCCGCCACTCGGCCACGCGTGCGCGGAGAGCTTCGCGCGAGAGGATCTTCTTTTGTGTGCTGTCCTTCACGTGGTTGCAGTCGCAGAGTATTCGTCGATGGCGGCCAGCAATTCTTTCCTCGACACGGTTGCGGTACCGCGTTTCATCACCACAATGCCGCCGGCGAAGTTCGCCAGCCGGGTCGCATCGGCAGTGTCGGCGCCGGCTGCCAACGCTGCCGCAAAGGTCGCGATCACCGTATCGCCCGCGCCGGTCACGTCCACCACCTGATCGGAACCAAAAATCGGGATCGTCAACGGCGAAGCGTCCTTCTCGAAGGCAACCATTCCGTCACGACCTCGGGTGATGACCAGCGATTCCAAATTCATCTGCTTCATCAATTGCTCGCCGGCCGCGAACAGCTTTTTGTCATCACGGCCGATCGTGATGCCCAACGCCTCTTCCACCTCCGGCTCGTTGGGCGTTGCCGCCGTAACGCCCTCATACTCCAGCATGCGATAGCGCGAATCGAGCGTGACCGGCTGGTTCGCAAGGCAATGGTTCGACTTGATGAAATTGAGCAGCCGGGGCGTGGCGGCGCCGTATCCGTAATCGGAAATGACGAAGGCATCGGAAGCGGTCGCGTACTCGCGCGCCGCGTTTACCAGGTTGAACAAAATGGGATGCAGGTCGTCCAACGGCTCAGGCTCGCGGTCCACGCGGACCACCTGCTGCCGGCTGTTGTGCGACATCCCCGCCAGTATGCGGGTCTTGGTGGGGGTGGTGTGGTTCTTCACCCGCTCGATGCCGCTGGTGGAAACCTTCTTTTCGTGTAATTGCTCCAGCAGCAGACTGCCCGCTTCGTCATCGCCGACCACACCGACCGGAAGAACATTTACGCCCAACGAAGCGAGGTTCATCACAGCATTACCCCCGCCGCCCGGGACAACGGTGCGCTCGCGGTGCTTGAGGATGAGCACCGGCGCTTCGCGCGACACACGGGCGATCTCGCCGAAGACGAATTCGTCGGCGACCAAATCCGCCAAAACTGTGATGGAAACATCGGAGAACGATTGGACGATCTTTTTCCAGCGTTCCGTGTCTTTGAGGTGTTTGTTCATGAACTCAAATGAAGGCCCGGCCCCTAAATCGAGCAACCGGGCGCAACAGAACCCATGATTGTCTCACGTGGCCCGCTGCCTTCGCTGAGCCATGGTGGCCAGCATGTCGTCGAGGGCGGCTTCAACGTCTTCCAACTGCATGAGCACCGGGACCACGTGAAGAGGTTGCAGCGCTTGCAGATGATCGGCAAGGTTGATTGCGTCTTTCTCCGTAGTAACGAAGGCTGGAGCGCCATGCCGATTTCGTAGCTCTAGCAACTCGCGTATATCAGCTTCCGCGTAGGGATGGTGATCGCGAAAGTTGCGCGTTGCGGCGATCGCGATCCCTGCCACTCTCAACTGTACGAAGAACTCTTGCGGCCGTGCGATACCGCAGAACGCGATACATGGTTCCTTTGTTACCGGAACGATAGTGTCACGGCGAACTCGCCAGAGAAGTTGGTCTCGGAGCTGCAGTCCGTCTGCGGACGCGTCGTTCGTAAGCACGACCGCATCGGCGCGCGACAAGGACGACACTGGTTCGCGCAGCCGTCCTGCTGGCAGAAGCGAATCCTGCGCGTCGGTGGCCGTGACCAGCACGATGTCGAAATCTCGAGCCAGGCGTCGGTGCTGGAAACCGTCATCGAGCAGGTGCAACTGCGGGCCGAAGGTTGCTTCTGCCATCTCGCCTGCGCTGTGCCGATCCTCGCCTACAACGACGGGCACTCCCAGCTTGCGTGCGATCAGCAGCGGCTCGTCGCCGAAGTCGCGAGCCGAGCCGCTCGGGTCAACGATCGCTACACCCTGCGTCTGGCGGCGGTAGCCGCGTGAGAGGACATCGAAGGCGATGCCGCGCTGCTTCAGCAACTCGCCCAGCAGGATCAGAAATGGTGTCTTGCCAGAACCGCCAACCGTAAGATTGCCGATGCTCGCTACTGGTCCTTCGAGCCGGCGCACCGTGATCATGCCGCGGTCGTAGAACGCGTTTCGTGTACGGACGGCGGCGCCGAACAGCGCGGCGAGCGGATTCACGCGCGCCTCTCCGAGGAGAGTTCGGCCGAGACCAATCCTGGGCTAGGCAGCAGTTCCAGGAGCGCGCTCACGGTCCGTTCCGTCGCACCAAGCTGCAAGCGCATCACTTCGGCGGCGCGGCGTCCCAGTGCTTCGCGCTCGTTATCATTCTCCAGCAACCGCAGCACGGTCGCGGTCATCGACTGCGGAGTGACGAGGCACAGCGCATCGGCTTTGCGGAAGACCTCAATGACTTCGCGGAAATTCTGGGTGTACGGTCCGACGAGAATAGGCCTGCCGAACTGCGCGGCTTCCAACACGTTGTGCCCGCCGCGCGGCACCAGGCTTCCGCCAATGAACGCTAGATCAGCAAACTCGTATAGACTGGCCAACTCGCCTATGCTGTCGAGCAGGAAGATTCCTCCGGCGATAGGCTTCAGTCCGTCCCATTGCGAGCGCCGCTGATAACGGATACCCGACGATGCGAGCAGGGAAGCGACCGGCTCGAAACGCTCAGGATGCCGCGGCGCCAGCACCAGCAGCGCGCCCGGATAGCGCGACACAACTTGCCGGAACGTTTCCAGCAGCATCGCCTCCTCGCCGTCCAATGTGCTGCCAGCCACCAGGACCGGGCCGATCTCCTCGCGCTCCAGCGTGGCCTTAATTAGCGAAACAAGTTTGGATTGCTTTGGCAACTTCACTTCAAATTTCAGGTTGCCGCTGACGTGAACGCGTTCCGCAGGCGCTCCAATCTGTACCAGCCGGTGGGCGTCTTCTTCACTCTGCGCCAGAAAGAGTTGCACGTCTTGCATCACGCGCTGTAGCAGTGTGCGAAATCGTAGATAGCCAGGCAACGAACGGTCAGAGACCCGCGCGTTGACCACGGCAACCGACGCACCAGAGAGCCGAGCGGAGTGCAGTAGGTTGGGCCAGAATTCGCTCTCGGCAAGAACCAGCAGCTTTGGCCGCAGGGCTCGCAGATACGCGCGCACCGTAAACGGCAAATCGAGCGGGACATAGAAGACGTTGTTCTCGCCGAAGCGCTCGCGCGCTAGCCTCTGCCCCGTGTCGGTGGTGGTCGAGACAACGATCCGCCAGCCGGGCAGTTGCGCGTTCAACTCCTCGACGACGCGCGAGATCGCCACCACTTCGCCTACGGAGACGGCGTGGATCCAGATCGTGTTGACCGCGACCTGGTTGAAGAGCCGACCGGGGACCGTGCCCAGCCGCTCGCTGAGCCCGGTGCGGTATTTGCCGTGACGCAGCATCTCCAGCAGCCACCATGGCGCGCTAACGATCAACGCGAGCAACAGCAGAACGCTGTAGAGCGAATACACGCTGCGATTGTAATTGCGCTACGACGATGAACCAAACCAGAGTTGAGTACCGCGGCTGGGAAAGCGGATAATCGCGCTATGCTCTCCCGAAGCCGTGTCCTGTTCGTGATCGTCCTGCTAATCGCGTTTTCATCTGTTGTGCTCTGGGCCGCGAAAGAGTTCGTTCCGCCCAAAGTCGCCAATGCCAATACTTACCCTTCGAAGGATGCTCATCCCAACGAGAAAGTAACCGTCGCTGTTGATGTCTATAACACCGCCCCGAAAGACGACATTTTCATCACACATTACAACCAGGAGGGAATTCTGCCGGTGCTGCTGATCGTCAGCAATGACGGTGACCAGCCGATCACGCTCAAGGAAATGCGTGCGCAGTTGGTGACCGCCCGGCGGACGAAACTGGAAGCGCTTGAGGTGGACGATGTCTTTCGTCGCGTCGCCCACATCCAGGGGAGCAGCAGTCCGCGGCCAGTAGGGCCAATCATGCTGCCGGGTGGAAACAAGAACAAGAAGGCCCAGCAGCAATACGACGAAATCCTGCGCGCGCACTTCGCGGCTGAAGCGGTCGAGCCACACACCACCAGGTCGGGCTTCCTCTTCTTCGACATAGAAGACGTCAAGGAACCGGTCGCAGGCGCGCACATCTACCTCACCGGCGTGAACGACAACCGCGGCAACGAGCTGATGTACTTCGAGATTCCGGTGACACCGTCGAACGCGGCTGGGCCGGGCGGGCAGTAAGCCGCCGAAACATTATTCTTGTGCTTTGTATCATGTAGCGCTACACTTTACATAGTGATCAAGGGTTTCCGCCATCGTGGTATCGAACGGTTTTTCCGGACGGGCTCGAAGGCTGGAATCCAGGCAAAGCATGCAAACAGGCTCAGCGTCCAGCTTTTCGCCCTCAATAACGCGAGGCGGCCGTCCGATATGAATGCGCCTGGTTGGAAACTTCACCCGCTCAAAGGGACGCTGAGCGACCACTGGGCCGTGAGTGTCAGCGGGAATTGGCGTCTGACTTTTGCGTTCGAAGACGAACACGCTATCTTGGTCGACTACGAAGACTATCACTGAGGGAGAACGTCATGCGCATGTTCAATCCGCCCCATCCCGGACTGGTGTTACGGGAGTATCTAGGCAGTCTAGCGGTGTCGGAGGCAGCGGCGCATCTAGGGGTCTCGCGAGTGACTTTGTCGCGGGTGCTCAATGGCCGAGCGGGGATCTCGGCGGACTTGGCATTGCGACTCGCCGATGCGCTGGACACCACTCCTGAACTCTGGGCGGGCATGCAATCTCAGTACGATCTATGGATGGCATCGCGCCGCCGGCGGAAGAGGGTTGCACATCTCCACAGCCCGAAGCTTGCTCGGAGCGCCTAGTACCGGGGCCTCGGCCACTATAATCGAGTTCATGGCTACCTCGCCAGAAGTCCCGGTTGCCGCGCGTTCCAAGTACGAGCCGGTCATCGGACTGGAAGTCCACGTCCAGCTCCTGACCGCCACGAAGATCTTCTGCGGCTGCTCGACCCGCTTCGGCGATCCACCCAATACCAATGTTTGCCCGGTGTGTCTTGGCCTGCCTGGGCCGCTGCCGGTGCTGAACCGGCGGGCGGTTGAGTTCGCCGTGCTGGCGGCAACCGCGCTGAATTGCAAGATCAACGACACTTCGATCTTCGCGCGCAAGAATTACTTTTATCCTGACCTGCCGAAGGGATACCAGATTTCGCAGTACGACAAGCCGCTGGCCGAACACGGCTACATCGGGATCAAGACGGCGAACGGGCCAAAGCGCATCGGCATCACACGCGTGCACCTGGAAGAAGACGCGGGCAAGAGCTTGCACGACGGTCTGCCCGACAGCAGCCAGTGGACCTCCATCGACCTCAACCGTTCCGGCGTGCCACTCATTGAGATCGTGAGCGAACCTGACATCTCTTCGCCCGACGAAGCCCATGAATATCTGACGCGGCTGAAGGAGATCATCCTTTACACCGGCGTGAGCGACTGCAACATGGAAGAAGGCTCGCTGCGCTGCGATGCCAACGTCAGCATTCGTCCGCGCGGCCAGACGAAGTTCGGCACCAAGACGGAGGTGAAGAACGTCAACTCCTTCCGCTTCATCCGTCAGGCGCTCGAATACGAACTCGAGCGCCACGAGCAGGTGATCGAGTCGGGCGGCAAGATTGTGCAGGAGACGCGTCTCTACAACGCCGCCGAAGGCAAGACCTACGGCATGCGCTCCAAGGAGCAGGCGCACGATTACCGTTACTTCCCCGAGCCTGATCTGCTGCCGCTGGTCGTGGATGAGAAGTGGCGCAAAGGGATCATCGAGAACCTTCCCGAGCTGCCCGAGGCGCGACGCGCGCGCATGGTTGCTCAGTTTGGGATCACGGAGTACGACGCGATGACGTTGACGAGCACGCGCGCGTTGGCCGATCAGTTCGAAGAGGCCGCCGCGGCCGCAAAGAACCCCAAGCGAGTCGCGAATCTTGTGCAGAGCGAATTGATGGGCCGACTGAAAGCGAAGAGCTTGGAGATTGAGCAGTCGCCAATTTCGATGAAGGGCGTTGCCATGTCCGCCGACCTGGTCGAGAGCGGCGCCATAAGCGGCAAGATGCTCAAGGACCTCTACGATCTGGCCTTCGAGCGCGGCGAAGATTTTCCCGCGATTTACCAGAAAGAGAAACCTCAGCAGATTACCGACACAGCAGCGATCGAAAAGATCATCGACGAGGTAATCGCGGCCAATCCCAAACAGCTCGAACAGTACCGCGGCGGCAAGAAGACTGTGATCGCGTTCTTTGTCGGCCAGGTGATGAAGGCGTCCAAAGGACAAGCTAATCCGGCGCTCGTCAACGATCTTCTGGCGAAGAAGCTGGAAGAATAATCCAAGCCACTTCTACTTACTCAGCGGCGCCTGCACAAGTTCGTGCTGAGCGATCCAGCGCCCGTCGCTTCTACTTCTTCTTCCCGAAAAGTCCGCCGAGTGCACTCGCTGGGTTGCTCTGGTTGCCGCCTGGCAGCTTGCCCGATATCGCCTGCTGAATCGCGCTGCCCGCCATGCCTTTCACATCGGGCACAAACTTGGGGTCGGAGGTTGTGCCTTCAATCATGAACGGGACGTTTCCGGCTTGACCACCAAGCCCTGCCATTTGCGTAACACCGCCCGCCGCTCCGCCGCTAAGGTTGGCGTTCATCTTGAAGTTGAGCGCACCAGCCGGACTGACCGTACCTGCACCGGTCACAACTCCCAACGACGCAATGGTCAAATTGATGGCGTTCGCCTGGGTGCCGTCAGGAGCAACGCGAACAGTGCTGCTGAAGTTCTGGATCGTAGTATCGGTGCCGCCGGTGTGTTTGCCGGAGAGAGCCGATACCGCCGAGAGTTTCGATCCCATGTCAAAGCCCGCCAGTTTTGTGTTTGAAAGCCGGATCGGACCGGTGATTACCAGCTTGTCGGCCGGGCCAACGATATCCAGGTTGGCCGACAGGGTGCCGCCCTTCAGTTGCGAACCCGACGGCAGCACGACGCCCATCGCAGGCAGCATGGCTTCGAGTTCATCAACCGGCATGTCGGACCCATTCAACTTCATGTTAAGTACGGTGATTGCTCCTTGCGCCTGGTAGGCGCCTGTCAGGTGCGCCAGAGCTTTTCCCGCCGAGATATCGCCTTGTGTCACCGTGCCCGCTTCCGTCTTCAGGTTGTGATCGACGGCGTACTTCACCTCCACGGGCCGGCTCGCAGGTGAGCCCTTTTCCGCCAGCTTCAGCCTCTCCGCCTTCACGGTGCCGCTGCTTTTGGCCATGTGCCCGTTAGAGTTAATCGTGGCATCGATATCCGCCAGACCCTGGATTCCAGTCGAAGCCTCGACGAATCCCGACGCCGCCAGGTCGAGTTTGCGCACTTTGATTGAGGCCTCGAACGGGGTTTCTGCCGCGTTACCGGCATTGATTGGCCCGCACTTGCCCTTCAGACTCAGGTCGCCGCCTCCCGGCAATGCGGCTGTGAGCGTGAAAGGAAATTGCGCGGTGGGCGAGAAGTTCGTGACCTCAAGGTTGACCTTGTCATAGATGTGGGGCTTATGCGGCGAATTGGCATCTCCCACGAGCAAACGGCCGTCTGAGATGTTCAGCTTGTCAACTGACAACGCTCCGCCCGATGGTTGGCCCGGCTGCGCAGCCTGTGGTGCTGGCGCAGGTTTACCAGCCTGCGGCGCTGGCTGGGCTGGCTGAGCTGCGTTCCCGCCGATGCTGGAGAAATTCCAGTTTCCGTTTGCAGCCTTTAGCAGAGTGATCTGCGGCTCGTCCAGCGTGATGCCGGTGATGTGCAGCGTCTTGGAGAAAACAAGCGGTATCACTTCGACACCCGCTTTGAGTGACTTCGCAGTTACAAAGGGATTCTTGCTGAACGCCGGATCGTCGGCGATGGAGATGTTGTCGGCCGAGACGGTGCCTGAGAAGATCGACAGGCTCAGATTGCCCACTTTAACCTGCCGTCCGAGCGCGGCGGTCAGCTCTGATTCGAGCTTTGGGCGGAAGCTGTTCACGTCCACCAGGAAGGGCAAAGCAATGGCGATGACGATGAGGATCCCGACGACGATTGCAATAATACGGATAGCGCGCTTCATGGTTCGGTTACCGCCTTTCCTATTATGCGTGCGAATATAGTAGCGCAAGCAGCAGGGTTTCGCGGCTTTTCTATAATCACCTCTTATGGCTTCGTTCCGATCCGTTGACGAGCAGCTTGCCTACCTGCGAAAGGGCGCGGCTGAGATCATCCGCGAAAGCGATCTTCGCGAGCGGCTGGAGACATCCCGCCAGAGCGGCAAACCCCTGCGCGTGAAGGCCGGCTTCGATCCGACCGCGCCTGACCTGCATCTCGGCCACACCGTGCTCATGCGTAAGCTCAAGCATTTCCAGGACATGGGCCACACCGTCATCTTCCTCATCGGCGATTTCACCGGGCTCATCGGCGATCCAACGGGACGCTCGGCGACGCGGCCGCCGCTCAGCCGCGAGCAGATCGACCAGAACGCCGAGACCTATAAGGCGCAGGTGTTCAAGATCCTAGACCGCGACAAGACCGAGGTGCGCTTCAACAGCGAGTGGCTGGGCAAGTTCGGCTACGAAGGCTTTGTGCGGCTGGCAGCCAAGTTCACGGTCTCGCAAATGCTGGAGCGCGAGGACTTCCACAAGCGCTTCATGGAGGAGAAGCCGATTGCGATGCACGAACTGCTGTATCCAATCGCGCAGGGCTACGATTCGGTGGCCCTGGAAGCCGATGTCGAACTCGGCGGCACGGACCAGAAGTTCAACCTGCTGATGGGCCGCGAGCTACAACGGCATTACGGACAACCGCCGCAGATCGTGCTTACAACGCCGTTGCTGGAAGGCACCGACGGCGTGCAGAAGATGTCGAAGTCCTACGGCAATTACATCGGCATCACCGAAGCTCCGCAGGAGATATTCGGCAAGGTAATGTCCATCTCCGACGAGCTCATGTGGCGCTATTACGAACTGGTCACCGACGTGAGCATGGACGAGATCCAGCGCATGAAGATCGCCGTCGCTATCAGCGCGGCGCACCCAATGAAGCTGAAGCAGGAACTAGGCAAGCGCATCGTCGCCGACTTCCACTCGCCGGAAGCTGCGGAGCAAGCGGCCAGAGACTGGTCGCGCATGTTCCAGAAGGACGAGACGCCGGAAGACTTGCCTGTCGTCACGCTGCGCTTCGAAGAAGTCGCAGCGCCGAATGCGTCAACCAGCGATGGCAACGTGCAGGTGAAGCTCGACAAGCTACTCGCGCGCACCGGACTGGCAACCAGCGTGACTGACGGTCTGCGCAAGCTGAAGCAGAACGCGGTGAAGCTCGACGGTGAACTCAGGACCGACCTCGTTGCAACCGTGAAGCTGGGAACCGAATTCACTCTGCGCGCCGGGAAAAAAATGGTGCGCGTCAGCTTGCAGCAGTGACATCTACCCGGCCACTCGGCACACTCAGTCATGATCGGCTGTGCGGGTGAACACCTGTTTGCGCATGTCTCCGTGCCAACGAGTAAACTGGAATCGCCATGACGTTGTTTGAGGCCCAGCCCTACGATGCGGCGCGCGCGCGCAGGAAGCGACTCCGGATCGGCGCCATCATCGGCGCCGTTCTCGTGATCGGCGTCGTATGCTGGTTGGTCCGTTTCTGGCCGGAGGAGCACCTTGTCGATCAATTTTTCGACGCGCTGCAGCAGCAGAACTTCGAGCAGGCTTACGGCATCTGGATGCATGATCCGGAGTGGAAACAACATCCCGACAAGTATTCGCGCTACCCGTACACGGACTTCATAAAGGACTGGGGACCGAGCGGAGAATGGGGCATCATCAAGAGCCACCATATTGAAGGCGCCGCCGTTCCTAAAGGCTACAGCGGAGTACCATGGGCCACCGCCAGCGGCGTGGTCGTGGTGGTCACGGTCAACGAGCGGGTCGGCGCCAAGGCGCACATCTGGGTGCAGAAGGACGACAAGACGCTGGGGTTTTCGCCCTACTGAAAGCCGTCTGGACATCCTCCGCTGACACGTTCGTGGCAGGCATCTCTGTCGCTAACTTGATGGATTTGACTTCCGGCAAGATCGGCGGAGAATTAGATGTACAGGGGAAAGCATCCAACCGATAATCGCGCATTGACGCAGCTCACACTCTGCGAACCAATCGTGATACCGTCGTAAGAGAGGTCCGGTCGATGAGATTGACAGCAACGCACGACAATTTAGAACTCCCTATGTATGGATTGTCAGAGGCTGCTTTGTATCTTCGTGTTCCCATCAAGACACTTGAGTATTGGACGATCGGTCGAGGCAAGACACCTCCTTTGGTGAAGGCTGCTGGGAGGCGACCCCGTGCTCTTTCATTCATGAATCTGCTTGAATGTCATATGCTTGCTGCGATGCGATCCTTGTACGATCTCAAGCTGCCCAAGATTCGAAGGGCCGTGGCTCACCTCTCAGAGTGTTCAGGCTTTCGGCATCCTTTGATCGAACAGCCTTTGTATACAAATCGAATTGATGTACTAATTCAGGAACTGGACACCTTCATCAATATCTCACGAGGTGGTCAGTTCGTCATCCCCGAGATTATGGGCGTACATCTGGAGCGGATCGAAAGAGATCCCAAAGGCATGTTCAAGTTCTTCCCGTTCGTTCGAGAACGGAGCGCAGGAGAGCCGAAGTTTATAGTCATCAACCCTGCGATTGGTTTCGGTAAGCCCGTGATCGCCGGAACGGGGATTTCGACGGCAGTAATCGCATCTCGATTCAATGCCAGAGAATCAATCCCCGCCCTGGCTGAGGAGTATGGCCTCGAAGCAAGACAAATCGAAGAGGCTATCCGCTGGGAAACCAGAGCAGTTGCGGCTTGACGACTTTGTCCTGTATCTCGACGAAAACCTGGACAACTGCAAGCCCATTATTGAAGCCCTAGTGGAATACGGCGTCAGGTTTGAACGCCACGCCACGTATTACAAGCGTGGCGAGTACGACGAAGTGTGGCTGCCATTTGTCGGCAGTAACGGATGGGCTGTTCTAACAAAAGACAAGAAGAACAGATACAACCAGTGGGAGAAGCACGCTGTTCAAGTGAATCGGGTGCGTGAGTTTTATTTCAGCGCGGGGGACATGAACGGTGGAGAAATGGCATCAGCCCTCATCGCCGCCCTTCCAGAAATGAAACGGGTATTCAAGGTCCAAGATCCACCGTTCTCTGTAGCATCACGAGGGCGGGATCGATAACGATCCTTTTCGATAAGCACGGGTCTACGCACGAGAGAAGGCAAGCAAGAGTGCGAGCGTCAAGAGCTCTTAAGAAGCGATAACAAGTTTTCGTTAAGTTGATTCCTAATCGGGCTTCGGCGATGCCGGGCCGAAGTGGTTCACCGTTTTTTGCAGCGAGGCTTCGTCTTCTACATTGACGCAAGTGCGCGAGCGGTCAATCTGGCGCATCAGCCCGCAGAGCACCTTGCCTGGTCCAACCTCCACGAAGTTCTGCACTCCGAGCGCAGCCAGCGCGCGCATGGATTTGTCCCACAGCACTGCTCCAGTTACTTGCCGGATGAGCGCATCGCGCGCCTGCTCGGCGGTGGTTACTAGCGTAGCATCCACATTGCACATCACCGGAAATTCTGGCGGGCGGAACGTGAGCGCTTGCAAGTCTTCGGCAAGGCGATCTTGCGCCGGCTGCATCAGGGCGCAATGGAAGGGAGCACTCACCGGCAGCATGATGGCTCGCTTTGCGCCGCGGTGCTTGGCCAGCTCAGCCGCGCGTTCGACGGCCGCTTTGTTGCCCGAGATGACGATCTGGTCGGGCGAGTTGAGGTTCGCCGCCTGGCAAACTTCGCCTTGCGCGGCCTCTGCGCATATCTGCTGTACCTTGTCACTCGAAAGGGCCAGGATGGCAGCCATCGCGCCCACGCCGACCGGGACCGCTTCCTGCATGTACTTGCCGCGGTTGCGGACGGTGCGCACCGCGTCGGCAAAAGAGAGGGTGCCCGCAGCAACGTAAGCCGAATACTCGCCGAGGCTGTGTCCAGCGAGGTATGACGGCGCGATGGCTTTCGACTGCAACACGCGCCATGCGGCAACAGAAACGGTGAGGATCGCCGGCTGGGTGATTTCGGTAAGCTTCAGTTGGTCCTCGGGACCTTCGAAGCAGAGATGTGAAAGCTTGTAACCAAGCGCGGCATCGGCTTCGTCAAAGGTCTCCTGCGCCACCGGATACAGCGCGGCGAGTTCCTTGCCCATAACCACGGCCTGCGAACCTTGTCCGGGGAAAAGGAATGCGATGAGAGAAGAGTGAGAAGTCATGTGTGTGTCTGAATTTCAGTCAACACAGCAGGCCCGCCGCGAGCTTCAGTGCGCTCGAATGAGAAACCAAGAGCGCAATCGGCGCTCCAAACTGCCTAAGGTGCTACACCAGGCCGCTGCCAATCGCGTCCGCCTCAGCCGACTCGGAGGTGTGATTGCTCAGGTTCTTGCTGGCGGCGATGCGCTCCGCAATGGTGCAGTTGAGCTGGCTGTTGGCGAACTCCATGGCCACTCGCACCGCGTTCTTGATGGCGTTCGAATTGGACGACCCATGGCTGACGATGCATACACCCTTAATACCCAGCAGCGGCGCGCCGCCGTACTCGGAATAGTCGAGGCGCTTCTTGAAATCGGCGAAGGCCTTGCGCGAGAGCAGAAATCCGACCTGGCTGCTGATGGTCGCCTGCAACGACTCCTTGAGCAGGAAGCGCACCGTCTCGACCATGCCTTCGGAGATTTTCAACGCGACGTTGCCGACGAAGCCGTCGCACACCAGCACATCAGCCTTGCCGTTGTACAGATCGCGCCCTTCGACGTTGCCCACGAAGTTCATGGGCAGCTCTTTGATCAACTTGTACGCTTCGCGCGTGAGTTCGTTGCCCTTGC
>Ga0074045_10004066_pt1 | contig 13027 bp, 8 predicted proteins | sample BogForMeECP23OM2_FD_94442 | JGI IMG/M metagenome (GOLD analysis project Ga0074045, IMG submission 94442) | Bog forest soil microbial communities from Calvert Island, British Columbia, Canada - Bog Forest MetaG ECP23OM2 | ecosystem: Environmental > Terrestrial > Soil > Wetlands ... | reverse complement strand
CTAAGCCACTGACATTGTCAGTGGTGGGGTATGGGGGCGAAGGCCCCATACCTTAAGCGAACCGACGAGGTCGGTGAGCAGTACAGATAAAATGAACACCTTCAAGGCAAGGCGAAGGACATTATCCATAGTCTTGCCTTCACAAGCCACCGACAAGGTGGGTGGTAGATTGACTATTTTGGATTCCTAATTCAAGGTGCACAGTCTACTCCTGAGACCTTTTCTAGCGCCCTGCCTTCCAATTCATGACTCCTCCTTTATCTGCCGCAACACATTGACTATGCCTCCTTCGGGTGACCTCCGACTATTTTATCGTTCACCGAGAATTATGATAAGTTAAAGCAGATATTGATCGCTGAATGTGCTGGAAAATCTTAATATTCGGACATTCAGGATTTGGACAAAAGGCGTTAAATATACCGCATGAGTTTATTTATTTGAAGTCATCGATATCTATTTGTGATTAGCGCAATTATAGTAGATTTAAAGTTGCAGATCCGGGAAGAGCAGACATAGAGAAAGTCGCGACTGCTCTTGGAAATAAGAGATATGTGATACTGGAGCTGGTCTCGATTACTTGGTGAAGTATTTCGCCGTCCGCTGAGTATTTCTGCCCGCTATAAGTACAATAACGTGCTTTTTCTTTTTTTTTAAGTTGGTTAGATCCTATTATCCATATGTATTTGCAGCAATGGGTACTGCTGGGCAAGTTCGGAGAGCATCGGCGCGACCGGGCTTCGGCCCAAACCACTGCTTGTACTGCTACGCAAAGAACCACGTGGGGTGGTTTTTGCTGTCGTGACTGACTCGGTCATCCGATCCATATCTTCAAGGATTCTCGGCGCCTACTGGTAGACAGTCTGGCTATCTTCGGTCACTGTCACATTTCTGGTTGTCCGATGCAGCAAGCGCCTTTGCAGTGTGTCTTCCAGCGGAGAAATTATCTGGGTGACATTTGCGGCGGAGGCGCAAACTCCTTAGCGGTAGCGCTGAAACTGAGACTTTGCTCAACAGAGCAGAATATTCGCGGATCTTCAATGTCCGGTACTTTATTCACAATTAGTAAACACCCAATTCATCTTTTGCTCGTTTCTTTCAAAAAAAGAAAGTGCTATGATATGGCAAAGAGGCAAGCCCACCATTTCAAGGGGGAAGAGGCTTCCTTAAAGGATGGGGTTATGAATAAGAGAATGCTTCTCGGTGCACTCGTGCCACTCGCTGCGTGGACGGTTCTTCTTCTCATACCAATCCCTCAGGGACTGCAGCCACATGCCTGGTATTATTTTGCCCTTTTCTCAGCCGTCATCATAGGGCTGATTCTGGAACCTGTTCCCGGCGCTATCATAGGCCTTATCGGGGTCACGATGGCGGCTTCCCTGCAACTCATCAGCACCAAGCCTGCCGAGTCGGTCAGGTGGGCCCTTTCTGGTTTCTCAAACAGCACTGTATGGCTAATTTTTGCAGCGTATATGTTCGGTCTGGGCTATGAGAAAACAGGCCTTGGGCGTCGCATTGCCTTGTCACTGGTGAAGCTGCTTGGAAAGAAAACGATAGGACTTGGCTATGCCGTTGCTCTGTCAGACCTTGCTCTTGGCCCCTTCATGCCTTCCAACACAGCAAGAAGCGGAGGGACAATCTATCCTATCATCAAGAATATTCCCGAATTATTCGGCTCATATCCGGGAGAGACCTCCCGCAGAATGGGCTCCTACATCATGTGGACTGCTCTGGCGACCACCGCCGTCACGAGCTCACTGTTCCTGACGGCGAACGCTCCCAACCTTCTGGGCCTGGAGTTGGTAAGCAAGACCGTCAAGATAAGCATTTCTTGGCGGGAGTGGTTTCTTGGGTTCCTGCCTTTAGGTGCGCTGCTTTTTCTATCGGTACCACTCCTCACTTACAAGATCTATCCACCTGAGATCAAGTCTAGTGAAGGGGCCGGAACATGGGCCGCTGAAGAACTATCAAAAATGGGAAAAATCACACGCAAGGAAAAGATCATGGCCGGGCTCGCATTGTGTGCTCTGCTCTTGTGGATTTTTGCCGGCAATTGGTTTGATTCAACCGTAGTGGCCCTGATGGTTCTGGTCCTGATGATTCTCACTGGCGTCATTGAGTGGAACGATCTCTTGAATTACCGTCAGGCATGGAACATGTTGATATGGTTTGGGACACTGGTCGCTTTGGCTGATGGCCTGAGAATCGTTGGGTTTCTTAAGTGGTTTGCGGGTAGTACGGCTGGACTGACGCAGGGGCTGTCCATTATCTGGGTAGTGGTTTTGTTTGTCGCCATTTATTACGTCGTGCACTATATGTTTGCCAGTCTAACGGCACATGCTACGGCCCTGCTGCCTGTATTTTTGGCGGCTGCCATGGTCGTGCCCGGCATGCCTCTCAAGCTGCTCTCCATGCTTTTGTGCTACACATCGGGCATAAGTGCTGTTCTGACTCCCTATGCGAGCGGCCCAAGCGCGATTATCTATGGTAGTGGATATATCGAACGAGGAGATTTCTGGCGACTTGGGTTCCTCTTTGGTCTGATCTTCCTGGTAGTGTTTCTGGTTCTCGGGGTTCCTTACCTGAGATGGTATCTCGCCTGAGATGCTCACGTGATGCTTCCCCTATTGTGAGCGGCTGTATGGAAAACGAGGAAAGAGAACGAGACTTGATAAACAAATATTAACAGTGAAGCTGACGCGTAGAGATTTTCCCTACCCGACGGGGGGCGGCAGAAGAGGCTCATGCGCAGAACAGTATGGGTCTGCGCGCCAATCAATCAAGCGTGAGGTGCATCAATGAAAGTGTATCGACTGGCAGTTATCCCTGGTGATGGCATTGGGCAGGAAGTGGCGCCCGAAGGTGTGCGTGTGCTGAACGCGGTATCGGAAGTCATGGGTGATTTCCGTTTTAAATACGAGGATTTTCCCTGGGGCTGCGAGTACTACCTCCAACATGGCGAGATGATGCCGAAGGCTGGCCTGACGACTCTGGAGTCCTTCGACGCGATTTATTTCGGGGCTGTTGGTCTTCCTGCAAAGGTTCCAGATTACATTTCGCTGCGTGGCTTGCGGTTAAAGATTTGTCAGGGCTTTGACCAGTATGCCTGCGTCCGCCCCAGTTTGCTTCTGCCTGGTATCACCAGCCCACTGTCCGGAAAGAAACCCGGTGACATTGATTTTATCGTTGTCCGGGAGAACACAGAAGGTGAATACACCGGTGCTGGAGGGCGAGCACACGCTGGGTTGCCTATTGAACTTGCTCTTGAAACGTCGGTGTTTACCAGAGTTGCAGTGGAGCGCATAATTCGGTATGCGTTCAAGCTAGCGGCAGCCCGTCCACGTAAGAAACTTTCGAGTGTGACTAAATCCAATGCGCAACAGCACACGTTGGTTTTCTGGGATGAAATATGTGACGAGATTGCTCAGGAGTTTCCTGATGTGACAACGGAGCGTGTCCTCGTGGATGCAATGGCAGCACGTTTTGTGCTTGCCCCTGAATCGCTCGACGTGGTTGTGGCGTCGAACCTCTTTGCAGATATTCTGACGGATCTCGGTGGGGCAATATGTTCAAGCCTGGGGGTATCCCCCAGCACTAACATAAACCCTGAACGGAAGTATCCATCAATGTTTGAGCCGGTGCACGGTTCAGCGCCCGACATTCTTGGCAAGGGTATCTCTAACCCGATCGCTATGGTATGGAGTGGGGCCATGATGTTGGATTTTCTTGGTGAGGAAGCGGCTGCCAACCTCATAATGAGTGCGATCAAGGGAGTCACCGGGCAGGGACATGTGCTGACTCCGGATTTGGGCGGGCGCGCGAGAACTGGTGAAGTCACCGACGCAATTATTAAAGAGGTCAGGGTGCTTTCAAGGGACTTGTGATTGAACAATGAGCAATCTGTGGTCTGTCTCACAGATTGGTGTTGATTGTCAAGACAAGGGCATAATAGGCGATAAAGAAAGCGCTGCGGGGAAAGCATAGATCCTAGACCTCACACCAATGGTGCTTTGGGAACTGATCAGCTCTCGGTCATCACAACAGCGCACATTAGGGCTGAAGCCCAGATGGTGTCTGAGCGTGAAAGCTGAAATTCGCAGGTCGAGTCGAAGAAGAGTTCCACCTTTGGGGGGAACTCTTCTTCCAGCAGCCACAATACCAACGTCACTGGGACCCATGGCAGGGGGTAAAGCCTGAAGCAGGCATCCCCCATATCCGGCGAGAATCTCCGCGCCGAAAACTTTACCGCGTACAATGAAGCCCTCCTCATTTCTTGCATATCGGGAGGCGATCCCATCGAGCGGAAGAACATGGGTGCCGGCTGAAAAACGGTGTCCCCCTTTGACGTCTACCGGCCTGAGCAGCCTTCCTGTGGGAGGGATGTCTTTGGCTCTTGCCATATAACAGAGAACTGTAAGCCTTAAAAACGTCTTCAGCTTATCGAGAAAAAGCGCCCCCTCAGAGCAAGGGCAGTCGATTTTCATCTCGCATGGATCGACGCGGAAGTCGATGCCGAAGCAGCGGAGGATATAGGCACTGGCCTTTTCATCGTAGACTGAGTCCGTTCGCCTGCAGACATCCTCGCGGGAGAACCCGCAAATTTCCTGCCAAGCCTTTCCTTCACCGACGTCAATTTTCATAGGCACGATTTCCATAGCTCTTCTTTCAAATATTTTAATGCAACACCACATCATCTGGAGACCTGAGCATCGATGGAGGCTTCTCGTTTACGAAGTCAGAAACTAGTCGATCTGCCTTTTTGAGATCACTTCTGCTTTTTAGGGGATAGACAGCATCTCATTTGAGGTCATCCCCAATCATGCCCACCTGTTTGTATCGGATCGGCCGAGGCTGAGTCCCGCCAGGATCGTCAATACGTTTAAGGCCATTGTTGATAAGATGCTGTGGATTAAACGGCCGCCGCTGAAGAAAAAGTTTGTCAAAGGATTGTGGAAGAAGACATACTACATGGTGACCGCTGGAGATATCCCAGCAAAAAAGATCCGGTGATATATTAGGGATGATCCTCACTCTCAGGGGGAGGCTATGGCGCTGATCGACACTCCAAATCCACAAAAAAATCAGTCTGACATAATCGCATGTATGCAATATCGCGTTCTCACCTCGCCTGCTGAACAACGTAGAGTATACTTGCCAATAACGATTGAGAGGGCTTAAGAAATGAATGTACTCATCGCAGATAATGAGGCGCTTATCAGGATCGGCTTCTTCTTTTGTATTTTTTTCCTGATGGCTCTTTGGGAAATGATTGCTCCCCGCCGACCATTGCGTCAATCTAAGATCGTCCGCTGGTTTAATAATCTTGCCGTCACTTCCCTAAATACTTTTATAGTGAGCATAATCTTCCCCACGGCGGCCGTTGGCATTGCTATTATCAGCGAGAAGCAAAAGTGGGGAATCTTTAACGCTGCGAGTGTGCCTCGTTACATGGCGGGAATAGTGACTGTTGTGTTGCTGGATCTGACCATATATGCTCAGCACGTATGCTTCCACAAAATCGGGATTTTCTGGCGCTTACATCGTATGCACCATACCGATCTCGATATTGATGTGACTACCGGTGCCAGATTCCATCCGATGGAAATCATTTTGTCGATGGGCATTAAGATGATAGTGGTACTCATCCTTGGGGCTCCAGTGTGGTCCGTGGTCGTCTTTGAGGTGTTGTTAAATACCACTTCAATGTTTAATCACGGCAATGTCTTCTTAAATGAGAAAATTGACAGCCTCCTCAGAGTCGTTGTTGTAACTCCCGATATGCATCGAGTTCATCATTCCGTAATAATTAAGGAGACGGACAGTAATTTTGGCTTCAACCTATCATGGTGGGATCGTCTTTTCCGCACCTATCGAGCCCAGCCAGCATCTGGACATGAAGCAATGATTGTTGGCCTGGCAAATTACAGGGATCGGAAATGGCTGACATTACCATGGATGCTTGCGATACCTTTTTTTGAAAGGATTCGTTAATGCTCATGTGGATTAGAATGTCACGCAATGCTGTCTTAATGGTGTTGTCTGCGTGGAGAAACAAAAACAGCCACTAGTCGAGGAGAACCAAAACCTCTGAAAGGGGAAGACTTAATCAGGCGGAAGCAATGAAGATGAAAAGTTGCCATAAGGCCCAAGCTCACCGTCTTTTCAGGTTTTTTGACCGGCACGATTCAGTGTGGCGAAACTTAGGGTTTTACGGGATTGTCAGCGCGTGATGAAGCCATTGCGGATTATTGAGGCAGAGAGCGCACTGAAGTAAGAATGCTCACACCCATACAATATTTTGTCCTACCTATGCCATCTCTATCATGAGTATATAGTAGATCTTTCATAGGAGGAAGAATTCAACAAATTGATTTTATGCTCTGCTGGCCATAATTTTTGGAATAGGTTCATGGCTGCCAACCGCCCAGGCTTAGATCTTCTATGAAATATCATAATGTGTATAATAAAAATGAGACTTAAAGAAGGTAAGAAATGATAACTCATAATAAATTCAAACGTAAATTTATAGGATCTTCTCTAGTGGCGTGTGTTGTCATATGTTATTCATTTTTTTTTGTTCAAGACGTGGCCTTAGCACAAGAAACGAGTGCTGAAGATTGGTTTGGGAAAGGATATGTGATGGAAGAGACAGGGAATTATAGAGAGGCAATCGATGCTTATAGCAAAGCTATTGAAATTCAATCGAATTTTTATGGTTCCCTCTGCAATCGCGGAAGAGCTCATGCAAAATTGGGCCAATATACACTTGCTATTCAGGATCTTAACAAGGCTATCGATCTTAATCCGAAATCGGAAGAGGCTTATTTCGATCGCTGCGATGCGTATCAGAACATTGAAGATTATCAGCAAGCGATCAAAGATTGCAACGAAGCGATTGAATTAAATCCAAAGTCGGGAACTGCTTATGGTTATCGAGGAAGAGTTTACACAAGATCAGGCAATTATGAGCAAGCTATAAACGATTATATCCGATCCATAGAGCTTACCCCTGAAAATGACTGGGCATATAGCGGTCTCGGGGACGTTTTTCGCACTTCAGGCAATTATCAAAGGGCGATCGAAAGCTATGACAAGGCGATTTCTTTAAAGCCTAGTGCCGAGAATGCGTACTTCTGGAGAGGATATTGTTATTCTATGCTGGGGAGATATAACGAAGCTCTTAATGACTATGAGATCTCGATAAAATTGAATGAAACAGCCAACAAATACTATTGGCGAGCTGAAGTTTACAGGAAGCGTCAAGAGCTCAAACAAGCTATTGAAGGCTACGATAAAGCCATAGATCTAAATCCTGAATTCACAGATGCATACTTTAAACGAGGAATTACCTATGCTGAATTATCTGACTATGAAAAAGCGCAAAGTGATTGCAGTAAAGCAATTGAACTGAATCCGAAGCATGTGGAAGCTTATATCTGCGAGGGATATACCCTTTTTAATTCAAAAAATTATGAGGGAGCTTTGATAAACCTAAACAAGGCCATTCAAATAAGCGACAAGATCCCTTCAGCATATCTATATCGCGGCCAAGTTGAAAGATCATTAGAAGACTTTCAAGATGCGATTAAAGACTATGACAGAGCCCTAGCGTTAGACGCTAATTCAGCTGATGCCTATTTATATCGAGGAATTGCATACACTGACTTGAAAGACTATGACATAGCAATAAGAGATCTGACTAAAGCAATTGAGCTAGATGACAAAAGCGCCCATATTTATTACTATAGAGGCCTCTCCTATTTCTATAGTAGAAAATTCAATGAAGCCGCAAAAGACTTTGCCAAGACAACAGCATTAGATCCTCAGTTCACTGATGCCTATTATTACTTTGGACTCATACATTTCAAATTTGAAAGATACCAAAAGGCAATCGAGGAACTGAATAAGGCGATTTCTGCTAATACTCCTTATGTTAAATATTATGTTTTACGCGCCTATGCATATCAAAAACTCGCAGACTTTCAGAGTGCTGTGACTGATTTTAGCAAGGCTATAGAATTAAACCCCGATGATAGCAGACTTTATGGATTGAGAGGTTCTGCTCATCAAATATTGGATAACAATCACGACGCATTGAACGATTTCTCTAAAGCCATAGCACTCAATCCTGTGTACGCACAAGCTTATGGCGGCAGAGGAGTTGTTTATGCACGTTTGGGCAATGATCGAGAAGCTATTAAGGATTTGAATACAGCCTTAGTACTTTCGCCCGGTCACGAGGATATATATTATAATGCGGCCTGTATATACTCGCTTCAAAAAATCTTGGATAAGGCATGTGAATACTTAGAGAAGAGTATTGAGAAGGGCTATAAGGATTGGGATTCGATCAAGAAAGATAAAGATTTTGACAATTTACGGAATGAAGATTGTTACAAAATGACCATGGAAGGTAAATAAGGGTCTTCTGATGTTTTCTGTTGTCTAATGACGTTAAGCAGTAGTCACCCGGGAAGGATATATGACTCCACGACGTTGAAATCTTATCTATGGCCGTCGTCAGTATTGGCAGGATACTATTAAAACAATCAGTTAGTCGACAGTCAACGGTGTTTATGTACAGTGGAAGATTGACGGGAGATTATGAACACGGACCATGCCCCGGTGCGGTGTCCGACTTTCAATGCAAATACTTTGCAGTCGCGGATATGCAAATCTCACTGCCTCGTTCTCTGTTTGACAGCGATTCCAATAGACGAGGCCGTACTTATCCTCAGACCATTTAAAAGGCATTCGGTTTCGCAATACCATGTTCTGAGAGGCCCGAGTTTGAAAATATTTATTGCTAAGGGTTCAGGCTAAAGCTGACCCAGCAAATCAAGATTGATGTTTGATGAATGTGCCCTTTTCAAACTCTTCAAAGGCTATCCGCAACTCGTCCTGAGTATTCATCACAATGGGACCGTACCATGCCACAGGTTCGCCGATCGGTTTGCCCGAAACAAGAAGAAAGCGCACTGCAGAATCGTCGGTTGTACTGACGGCTACTTGATCGCCTTGGCGATCATAAAGGACAAGGGTTTCAGTGCCAAACCTGCAGTCTCTCCTAAAGTCGAAATAATTGTTTCCGATCACTTCATGGGCGAAAGGGTCGCGCTCTTCGTCAAAATACGCGTTGCCATCGATCACATACGCAAAGACGGTGTGTCCTGCTGAAACCGGATTAGTGAAGGTCGTGCCAGGTGGCATTGAGACGTCGATATACTCTGGGTCTGTAACAATGTCTCGCACAGGTCCGATGACGTCATCACGAGTGCCGCAGATGATCTTCACCCTTGCGCCAGATGACAGTTCTTTCTCTGGTATCTCATCCCGCACCACGCCTCGGTAACGCGGACTCATCATCTTGTCTTTCGCTGGAAGGTTGGCCCAAAGCTGGAAACCCTGGAGAAGTTTATTCCGGTCTCCTTCTGGCATCTCTTGGTGGACGATGCCGCTCCCCGCCGTCATCCACTGAACATCTCCCGGAGAGATAATCCCGTTGTTTCCCATACTGTCACCATGGTTGACCGTGCCTTGTAATACATACGTTATTGTCTCGATGCCGCGATGGGGATGCCAGGGAAAGCCCGGGAGATAATGTTCCGGATTATCGGAATGAAATTCGTCAAGAAGCAGGAAGGGATCGAGTTGAGGGACCTGATAGTAGCCAAAGGCACGTTTGAGATGGACACCAGCACCTTCAATCGTCGGTTTACTCTTCCAGACTTTCTTGATCTTTCTTGTCATAGTTTCTCCTTTAGATAATGCTGAGTTCTTTTTACAGTCTATCAGTTTTTTCCCCCATTTGTGAAGATGAGGAATATTTGTAATTACGAAGTTTCAACCTGATGATGAAGGCTTTGACCGTCGCGTGGCAACGCTGTGAAGTAAGGGTTATCAAATGAAATCGTTAAATCTTCCAGCCTGAATGAAGTCAGGTATTTCACCCATATAGAGGTGACAAAACGCGATCGGTGAGGCAGTGCATTAGCTTTTATTTTTCTGCTAAAATAAATTAAATAAGCGATGTTGGCGGATAATTCTAACGGGTCACTGAATAATTTACGGGAGGAAAACTATGGCAACTTTATTTGACCATACGATAATCAATGGCATGCATCTAAGAAATCGCCTTGTCCGTTCAGCAACGTGGGAAGGGATGTGCGACGTCAAAGGCCGTCCCACGGGCAAACTGATCAATTGTTACCGCGACCTCGCCAAGGGCGGAATTGGTTTGATTATAAGCGGGTATGGCTTTATCAGTCAGGAGGGTAAACAGCTGCCGGGCCAGATGGGTATCTACACAGACGATTTTGCCTCGGAAATGAAATCCCTAACCAGGGCGATACACGATGAACGCGGGAAAATCTGTATCCAGTTGGTTCATGCCGGCGGCCAGACAGATTCGGCGAATGCAGGCTGTCGCCCTCTGGCTCCCTCGGAAGTTCGTGTGGCCCAGTTTCCTGAGCTCCCCCAGAAACTGTCTAAAGAGGACATAGCTAGGATCGTGATTGCGTTTGGTGATGCGGCAAAACTGGCAAAAGCCTTTGGTTTTGACGCTATCCAGCTTCACGGGGCCCATGGTTACCTGATCAACCAGTTCCTCTCCCCCCTAACCAACAGACGCAAAGACTCATATGGTGGCAGCATAGAGAACCGCTGCCGTTTTCTCCTTGAAGTATACGGCAACGTACGTCGCATGGTTGGGAACGATTATCCGGTGATGATCAAACTCAACGGTACTGACTTTGTGGATGGTGGTCTGCGCGTTGAAGACGCCGTATATGCTGCCACGGTTCTGGCAAGCGAAGGTATCGACGCTATTGAGGTTAGTGGAGGCACTTCTGCGTCTGGCAATAAAAGCCCTATACGAACAAAGATTAATAAGCCTGAGCAAGAGGCGTACAATCTCGATCAGGCCAAAAAGATAAAGGCCGCGGTGAAGTGTCCGGTGATGGTGGTTGGCGGTTACAGAAGCTACAAGGTGGCTGATGAATCCATTAGGGATGAGGGTATTGATTATATTGCCATGGCCCGGCCTTTAATTAGGGAGCCCAACTTGGTTCAGAGGTGGCAGCAGGGCGACACCTCTGTGGCCAAGTGCATCTCTTGCAACGGCTGCTTTAAACCTGGTCTGAAGGAGGGGGGCATTTACTGTGTAATAGATGCAAAGGAGAAGAAAAAGAGGTAGTAAGCCGGCTATGAGGAGAAATGAAGTCCGGATGACTCCAGGAATGAGTTGACATCATCGCTTCGAATGCGGATGGTATATTTGTCAAGGCGACCAGCGTGCCTATCGTATGAACGTTACAAGGAAGTATGTCATTGCATTTTTTCTAAGAAAATCTGACCGATTGTAGATCAAGCTAGGTCCCGAGCTTTTGGGGTTCAGGTGATCACTATATTAGGTAGACGACTGGAGTAGCCTACCGGTCGCATTGGCCTGTGTCACATGAATCGTAACAGTAGCCTTTCCCCGATTTAACACTTCTTCCTCAATCGATCGCGAAAGCTTATCTTCGATCTCCATCCTGCAGAGGAAGTCATAATTCAGGGTGGTCGAAGGTGTCGTATGTCCCCTATGCTTGACTCAGAACCTTAATTGTCTTTTGGTCGTCAGCTGTCTTGAATACGCAGGTTGCCGTCTTACCGGAACTGGTCGTGGAGTAAAAGTAGTAGATATTTATGCCGGCTTCCGCAATAATCCTGGATATTTTCTCCAGTGCCCCTACTTTATTCGCCGTCTCCACCATGATGATTGAGGAATCCTGTATGTCGTCGGCACCAATCTTCTCGAGAGCCTTTTCTGCTTTGGCGAGATTATCCACGATCAAAGTGAATGTTGCCATGCGGCGTGCGCCGCTAGCTGAGTAACCTGTTCCGGCAAGTATGTTGACATTCTCCGCTGCGAGGGCGGCAGCCACTTTTGCGGTTAACCCTAAACTGTCCACAAAGGTCGCGGTAATCTCCTTTGCCGTCTGAGCGGTAAAAGCATGGGAGGATGGCCTCTTTGCTGCCAGGGTCCTTTTGACTACGGCTTTTGCTGCGACTGTCTTTGTTGCTTTTGGGGTCATTTTCTTTGTTTCTTTAGCCATGGGTTCCATTCTCTCCTTAAAAGGTATTATCGCCACCGAAGGATGGCGGGCAAACAGCTGATAAAGGGTCTACCTCTTTCATGAAAAAACTTTTCTTAATTTACTATATCAGATGAGCATAGAACAACCGCAATTACATCATGTAAGAACAGAGGCATGATGTCAACCTAAGCTTATCAGGGTCAAACTAAAGATAAAGGAGGTGATCCGAATTAATACCTTGCATGTCTTAGTTTTTTAGATTTAGTTGTCTAATTGCATTTTGGAATTTACTAAAGCCATTGCTCTTGTCCAATAGTCCTCGAAAGTACCATAACAAAGAAATAGGTTAGAGCGCATATGCCGGTCAGTTGATCCTGAAGTACGTTTAGCCGGCGGCGGCCGATGCCGTGCTGTTCGTGCAATACTTTCTGTGCCATATGATACGAGGCCGATAAAGCATCAGCAAAGATCGCCCATTCTTTTTTTAAGAAAGTTTGAACACCTGAAGAAGAGCCTCTCAAGAGCCAAATAATTTTGTGGGTGACTTGATTGGTAGTACCGCTATAGTGCAAATCCTCACAGAATTTGCCAAGAAAATTGAACTGATAGCTGCGCATTCCTCCTGCTAGGCCACAGGCCAGGAGGAGGTTAAGCAGCCTGCAGCTTAGGCATGTAAACTGGACTCAGATACTTGATTTTCGATGCAATTAACTACATCATAGGAATATACGATATGGCAAGCGGAGTCAAATTCAGGGCGTACCCGGACACTACGCAGTCTGCAGTATTAAATTGCTCGATGGGCTGTCAGCGGTTTGTCTACAACTCCAAGGTGGCAGAGGAAGACCGTTACTTCCGCACGTTCCGTAACCATGCGCTTGCCCTGACCGGGCTGCAGACACCTGTGGACCAGCAGTACAGCCAGTTCAAGGACGGCGAGCTGACGCCAT
>Ga0074045_10004064_pt1 | contig 13029 bp, 9 predicted proteins | sample BogForMeECP23OM2_FD_94442 | JGI IMG/M metagenome (GOLD analysis project Ga0074045, IMG submission 94442) | Bog forest soil microbial communities from Calvert Island, British Columbia, Canada - Bog Forest MetaG ECP23OM2 | ecosystem: Environmental > Terrestrial > Soil > Wetlands ... | reverse complement strand
GGGGCGGGGGGAGGGGGCGGGGGGGGGGGCGGTGGAGAGGTCGACAAAGAGGGGAGTGGGAGACGGGGTGTTGCAGTTGCCGTCGGGGGCGTAGGTGCGGGCGCAGGCCTGGGTGATGGAGCGGCGGCGGGGAGATTGCGCATACTGCCAGGCGGCGGCGCCTGGCGTGCCGCTCAGTTCGACCGGAGGCGGCTGGAAGACGCAGCCGGGGGCGGGCGGGCAGGCGTCCTGGGCGACCCAGAAGGCGATGGGGTGCAGGTGGCCGGCCTCGACGCGGGCGCGAATGTCCTGGATCGTGGTGATGAAAACTGTTTTTCCGTTGGGGCCGGGGCCGTCGTCGGCGGGCTGGCCGCTGGCGTAGACGCCGGGGCGGAAGGCGGATTGGGCGACGGACTCGGTCCAGGCGAGGAGATAGTCGGCCTGCTCGGGGAGCAGGCGGCCGCCCTCTTCCTGATCGAGAAAAATGATGGCTCCGGCAGGAAAGCCCTCGCGCCGGGCTGCGGCGACGGCCTCGGCGGCGTCCGCCCGACCGAAGGCTGCAGGAGAGGCGTTGCGAAGGGTTGCGTGGGTCAGTTCCGCGTCGAGGCGGCCGTTGGCGACGATGAGGAAGCCGAAGCCTGCGCGCATCAGGATGTCGCGCTTGCCGAGCCAGGAGTTGTGGGTTGTTTCGGGCGGATTGGTGAGCCAGTATCCGGTGAAGGAGAAGTTCTTGCGCAGCTCGGGCAGCGCGGCGTCGCCGGGGTAGTCGTTGCGGTCGAATCCGAGGTAGGCGCGGGCAGGGACGAGGGGCTGGTCTGGAACGGACGGCTGCTGGGCGAGCGCGGCGGTTGCGGCGAGGAGTACGGCGAGGATGAGGAGGCGCAATGGGGGAGGCTCCGGGATTGCGAAAAGAACGGCCGGGAGATTTGGCCGCGTCTTAAGGGTACGCCAAAAACCGCAGATCAAAATCGAGATGCTGGACGCGGGGCCTGGCACGTTACCGAAGACCATTTCTGCCGATTACCGGCGGGGGCGGAGGACTCTGGGCAAGTCAATGGGGCTTGTGCTACCGTTTCAATCCATGAGTACAAACCTTGAATGGCAGACCATCGACCCGCGGTTCCCCATTGGACCCTACGCCAGCCCCGGCAACGTTGCAGCCGCCGAGCGAATCGACGCGATTGCGACGCTGGTGGGGCTGCCTTGCCATCTGCGCGACGCCGTCGAGGGGCTGGACGAAAGCCAGCTCGACACGCCCTATCGCGAGGGCGGATGGACCCTGCGGCAGGTGGTGCATCACGTTGCCGACAGCCACATGAATGCGTTCATCCGGCTGCGGCGGGCGCTGACCGAGGATTGGCCGACGATCTCGCCGTACGACGAGAAGGCGTGGGCGCTGCTGGTGGATTCGGCGACGGCGCCGGTGGGGCTGTCGCTGGACCTGATCGAGGGACTGCACGCGCGCTGGGTGCGAGTGCTGGAGTCGCTGACCGCGGACGAGTGGCAGCGCGGCTTCAAGCACCCGAAGATGGGGCCGATGACGGTGGAGGGGGCGACGCTGCTGTATGCGTGGCACTCGCGGCACCATGTGGCGCATATCACACACCTGCGCAAGAAGAGGGGCTGGAAGTAATAGAAAAATGGACGGAAGCATGGATTGCGGCACGGTCTTTGTTAGACTTTGCAGCACATGAAGTCGCCAGGAATCCCATCCGCTGAACTTACGCAGAGCGTCGAGCAGATTGCGGCTGCGCTGGAGGAGTTCCTCGCCGAGCATCCGAAGGCGGTGGTGACGGAGGAGGGCAAGGTGCTCTTCGACATGCGGGCGGCGAAGTACTCGCTGGCCACCGAGCACGGGCGATGCACGCTGCAACTGTGGAGCGAGGAGCGGAACCTCGTCCGGCGAGTGAGCGCGGCGGTGGAGCGCGGGGCGGCGCGCGACCGGATGCTGCGGCTGACGACGCAGCGATTTGGGCAGACGCGGCCCGGGTCGCTGGAGATTCTGGCGGACCGCGACCGGCGCACGCCCTCGACGCGTGAGGCCACGCGGGTGCGCTACCTGAAGGCGCTGGAGCGGGTGATGCTGCGCGGCGGCGGCAGTGGCGACGCGTGGGGCGAGTGGAAGGCAGAGGGATTCCGCACCGCGATGGACCTGGAGAAGAGCTTTGGGCCGGCGTACGCGCGCGGATCGCTGGTGCATGGGAACCAGGCGTGGGCGGTGATCGCGGTGAACGCGGAGGAGACGCAGGCGACCGTCGATGGCATCCTGACCCTGGGCGTGCTGTGGCTGGCGCACTGCCGCGAGAACGCGGGCGGGCGGCGGCTGTATCGCGGGCTGCGGCTGATTGTGCCGCGCGGCATGGCGACGCTGACCGCTTCGCGGCTTCCCTGGATGAACGCGGACGCGGCGCAGTGGGAGCTGTGGGAGTTCGACGAGAAGACCGAGGAGATGGAGCAGAGGGACGCGGCGGACCATGGGAATTTGACGACGCGGCTGATCCATGCTGCGAATGAAGAAGCCGCGCGGGAGCGATTCGCCGAGGCTGCGGCGCGCGTGATGGCGCTTGTGCCGGAGGCGATGCGCGCGGTGGTGGAGCAGAGGATTCAGAGCGGCGTGGAGATGGCGTTTCGGCTGCACGGGCTGGAGTTTGCACGGGTGCGCATGGGCTACGCGGGCCAGAGCTTCAACCGCGTCGAAGAGATTACGTTCGGCGCGGGCGTGAATGAGACTCCGCTGACGGAGGAGAATGCGAATGATCTGCGCGAGCTGGTGGAGCGGCTCTTCGCGCGGCGCGAGGCGGGAGGGGACAAGCGCGATGCGCTGTACCGGATGCAGCCCGAGCGGTGGCTGGAGAGCGAGCTGCGACGCGACGTTTCGCTGATCGACGCGCGGCTGGATGCAGCGCATGTGTACACCCAGGTCCCGGCGTTCGCGGCGGCGGACCGGGGAATGCTGGATATGCTCTCGGTGGACAAGGACGGGCGGCTGGCGGTGATCGAGCTGAAGGCGGACGAGGACCTGCATCTTGCGCTGCAAGGGCTGGATTACTGGGTGCGCGTGCGCTGGCACCACCGGCAGAACCCCGATGCGGAGAGCGGGCTGGGCGAGTTTCAGCGCCATGGGTACTTCGGCGGCGTGAGGCTGGCGGAGGGCGATCCGCGGCTGTACCTGGTGGCCCCGGCGCTGCGGGTGCATCCGGCAACCGACGTGGTGCTGCGCTATCTTTCGCCGAGGGTGGAGTGGGTGCTGGTGGCGCTGGATGAGCGCTGGCGCAGGCAGATCAAGGTGGTTTGGCGGAAGCGGAGCGGGGAGATGAAGGAGCCTGAAAGATGCAATCGTGGAAACGGGAATGTTTGATTGGAATAAGGCGGAGTGCGTGGCTTGGGTTGTTGTTGATGGTGGGAGCTGCGCTCGGCTTGGCGGCGAATGCGAATGCAGCGCGGACCAGGACGAATGTGGACCGCGGATGGAAGTTCCTGCTGGGCGATGAGGCTCGGGCCAGCGACGCGGCGTTTGATGACAGCAAGTGGCAGTACGTTAATCTGCCGCACTCGTTCAGTGAGCCGTACTTTCGTTCGCCGGATTTCTACGTTGGCTATGGGTGGTATCGACGGCATCTGCGCGTGGACGCGGCGACGGTGAAGAGGCAGGCCTCGCTGGAGTTCGAGGGAGCGTTTCAGGACGTGGAGGTGTGGGTCAACGGCAAGAAGGCTGGCGAGCATCTGGGCGGATACACCGGGTTTTCGCTGGACATCACGGGCGACCTGCACGCGGGCGACAACGTGATTGCGGTGCGGGGCAACAATCTGTGGAACGGGCAGTTGAATCCGCGCGCGGGGGAGCATGTCTTCAGCGGCGGAATCTATCGCGACGTGTACCTGGTGACGACGGCTGCGGTGCATGTTCCCTGGTATGGAACCTTTGTGACTACGCCGAAGGTGTCGGACGACGCGGCTACGGTGGATGTGAAGACCGAGGTGCGAAACTCGTCGGGTGCGGCGGCGACGGCGGTGTTGAAGACGGCGATCCTGGATCCGGCGGGGAGGCAGGTTGCCGAGTACTCGTCGGAGCAGAAGATCGATGCGGGGGCGCTGGTGACGGTGGACCAGAGCAGCGAGCTGAGCGGGCCGAAGCTGTGGTCGCCGGAGACGCCTGCGCTCTACACCTCTGTCAGCCGCGTCTATGTGAAGGGCGTGCAGCAGGATGAGTTTCGCACGAGGTTTGGGATTCGCTGGTTTACCTGGACGGCGGACGATGGGCTGACGCTGAACGGGAAGCATCGCTATTTTCATGGCGCGGATGTGCATCAGGACCACGCGGGATGGGGCGATGCGGTGACCGACGCGGGCGCGCGGCGCGATGTGGCGATGGTGAAGGAGGCGGGATTCGACTTTATTCGCGGATCGCACTACCCGCACAAGCCGGCGTTCGCGGATGCGTGCGATGAGTTGGGCGTGTTGTTCTGGTCGGAGAATGATTTTTGGGGGATCGGCGGGTACAAGGGCGATGGGTACTTCAACGCCAGCTCGTACCCGACACGCGAGGAGGACCAGGCGGCGTTTGAGGCACACGTGTTGCAGAGCCTGGCCGAGATGATTCGCATCAATCGAAACCACCCGTCGATACTTGCGTGGAGCATGTCGAACGAGCCGTACTTTTCGCCCGCGGCGGTGATGCCGAAGGTGCGAGCGTTGCTGGCGAAGGAGGTTGCGGAGAGCCATGAACTGGACCCGACGCGGCCTGCGGCGATTGGTGGAGCGCAGAGGGGCGGGATCGACGGGATCGGCGATGTGGCGGGGTACAACGGCGATGGCGCGCGGCTCTTCATTCATCCGAAGGTGGCCAGCGCGGTGACGGAGTATGGGTCGGCCAAGGAGATCAGGCCGGGGACGTACGATGCGCACCTGAGGGACCTGGCGGGGCAGCCGGAGTTCCATTGGCGCGGCGGCCAGGCGATCTGGAGCATGTACGACCATGGCTCGATTGCGGGGGCCGAGGGAACGACGGGGATTGTGGACTACTTCCGCCTGCCCAAGCGCGGCTGGTACTGGTATCGCAATGCGCTGGCCGGAGTGGCTCCGCCGGAGTGGCCGCAGGAGGGCAAGGCCGCGGGGTTGCGACTGACATCGAGCAGTGCGGTGATTGCGCATGCCGACGGCACGGACGATGTGCAGGTGATCGTCTCCGTCGTCGACGCCAAGGGAAGACAGCTCAGCAATACGCCGGACGTGACGCTGGAGGTGGTGAGCGGGCCGGGAGGGTTTCCTACGGGCAGGTCGATCACGTTCAAAAACGGCACGGACATTCCGATCCTCGACGGGCAGGCGGCGATCGAGTTTCGCTCGTACTACGCGGGGACGACGACGATCCGCGCGAGATCAGTGGGGCTGCCGGAGGCCCGGCTGACGGTGGTGTCGAAGGGCGCGCCGGAGTACGTTGCGGGCAAGTCGCCGGAGTTTCTGCCGGGGCCGTATGTGCGATTCATGGGGCGGATGCAGACTGCGGCGGAGCAGGGGTCGAACATCGCGCTCGACCGGCCCACGAATGCGAGCAGCATGGCAGAGGGGCACCAATCGAAGCTGGCGACGGACGGTGATAATGCGACGTACTGGGCCGCGGCGGCGGATGCGACGGGGCCGCAGTGGTGGGAGAGCGATCTCGAAGGCGTCTACGACGTGAGCGCGGTGAGCGTGCGATTCGCGGGGACGGGCAGCTACGCGTACGAGATTCAGAGTTCGACCGACGACCGCATGAGCTGGAAGACCGTGGCGAAGGGAACGGCTGAGGCTGCGGGAAAGGCTGTGGTGATCGTGCTGCCTGCGGGGACGCGCACGAGCGGAGTGCGGATTGTGCTGGATGCAGTGCCTGCGGGCGCGGTTTCGGGGCTGGCCGAGGTTGCAGTGCGGGGTGCGCGGGCGAAGTAGATTCGCTCGCCTAGCCGCAGGAGTCGGCGAAGATGGGTAAGGCTTCGGCAGGTTCCGTATGCTGCGCAGGTAGATTCTGGCGGCTTGCGAAGAAGGACTCGACGGCGGCGAGGACGGCGGGACCGGAGTTGGCCTCGAAGATGGACTTGCGCAGGCTGGAGCCGTTGGGGATGCCGTGAGTGAACCAGGCGGCGAACTGCTTCATCTTGCCGACGCAGTCGCGGTGGCGCTGGGCTTTGAGCATCTGCTCTCCGTTGGCGACTTGGCCGCTGGCGATGAGGGCGGCGGCGCGCGCGGCTTCGGCGGCCTCTTCGAGGGCGATCTCGTCGACGAGCATCTGGAAGTAGGTGCGGATCATGCGATAGCGGTCCTGATCGGTGGGAATGTCGTAGACGCCGACGCCGGTGGCTTCTTTCGACGCAGTGTACTGGGCGATCTGGCGGAAGATCCAGGGATTGGAGGGCGCGCCGCGGCCGATCATGATGGCGTCGCAGCCGGTGGCGTGGACCATGGCGGCGGCGTCCTGGGGGGTGCGGATGTCGCCGTTGCCGATGACGGGGATGCGGACGGCGTCCTTGACCGCGGCGATGTACTGCCAGCGGGCCTGGCCGGTGTAGCCGTCCTCGCGGGTGCGGGCGTGGAGGGCGACGGCGTCGAGACCGCAGTCCTGGGCGAGGCGGGCGAGGTCTACGCAGACGATCTCGGCGTCGTTCCAGCCCATGCGGAACTTGACGGTGAAGGGGATGGAGACGGCGGCGCGGATGGCGCGGAAGATTCGCTCGATCAATGGCAGATCGCGCAGCAGGCCGGAGCCGCCGTTGCAGGAGACGACGCGCTTGGCGGGGCAGCCGAGGTTGAGATCGACCAGGTCGAAGCCGCAGTCTTCGACGATCCGAGCCGAGTCCGCGAGGCTCAGAGGATTAGACCCGAAGAGCTGCGCGGAGATGGGGTGCTCGTCGTCGTAGTAGGTGAGGTAGCGCTTGCGCTTGGACTCGCGGGTGCGGGAGAGGCCGTCGGCGGAGGTGAACTCCGTCATGATGAGGCCGCAGCCGGATTGCTGGTTGGTGGTGATTAGCTCGACGTCGGTGGCGAAATCAAAAGCAACCGCAGGTCCTTCGACTTCGCGCTGCACGCTACGCTCAGGATGACGAATTTGTGGTGATGGCGTGGCGAACTGGCTGGCGTTGCGGATGAAGCGGCGGAAGACGGTGTCTGTGACGCCGGCCATGGGAGCGAGGACAGTGGCCGGCGCGATGCGCACGTTACCCACGGTGAAGCTGGCGGGGACGCGGCTGTGCTCGGGCATCGCGTGGTCGGCGGGCGAGTCCCACTTCTTCTGCTCGAGTGTGTAGCGCTTCTTCATCTGCGTCCAGTTTAGCGGGTTAAGTGGAAGGGCCTCCGCGCTGGCGGAGGCCCCTCGCGTGTGTAACGGTTGCGGTTATTTGGTTGCGTCGGCTTTGGCTGCGGCGGTGGCCTTGCCGGCGTCGGCTTTGGCAACCTTGCGGCGGAAGCGCTCAACGCGGCCGGCGGTGTCCACCAGCTTCTGCTTGCCGGTGAAGAACGGGTGGCAGGCGGAGCAGATTTCGACGACCAGCTCGCCCTTGTGCGTGGAGCGGGTATCGAACGCGTTGCCGCAGGCGCACTTGACGTGGATGGTGGCGTACTTCGGATGAATTCCTTCTTTGGGCATGGTTCTCTCTCTCTTGGTTCGGATCTTGCCTGTCGGCTCGCGGTTCGCTTGCAACGGGGGGGGCACCGTCACATCGATCGGCCTGTCGCGCCGCCCACAGAGCCCCGGTCATGGATGGAAGACTGGGGGGCACGATGGCTCACTGACCTCATTTTATCATGGCCAACTGGCATCTATTTACCATGACATGCTTTCCTCTTTTGAGCTTGGATTCCCACACTGCGCGATTCGATTCAGGTCGGCGGCGAGGGGCCGGTGCTGCGATACTGAGGAGGACGGGGTTGGGCGATGGAAGAGATTTGCAGTTTGTGCGAGGGGTCGGGGCTGCGCATTGTGGAGGAGGGCGGGCGGCAGGTGGCGCGTCCCTGCGAGTGCCGCGCAGCGCGGCGCGCTGCGCGGATGCTGGAGCAGGCGCAGATCCCGCGGCGCTATGAGGACTGCACGCTGGAGAACTTCGAGCCGAAGTATGACGGCGCGGACAGGACCCTGCAGTCGGCGCTGGTGCAGGCGCGCGGATTTGTGAAGGGCTATCCCGTGGAGACCGACGGCAAGGGGCTGCTGCTGGTTGGGCCGGTGGGCGTGGGCAAGACCCATATCGCGGTGGGGATTCTGAAGGAGCTGGTGCAGGAACGCGGGGCGCACGGACTCTTCTACGACTATCGGGAGCTGCTGAAGGAGGTGCAGAACAGCTACAACCAGAGGGTAGCGGCGACCGAGTTGGAGGTGCTGCGGCCAGTCTTCGAGGCCGAGGTGCTGGTGCTGGACGAGCTGGGCGCGGCCAAGCCGAGCGACTGGGTGTGGGACACGGTGGCGCACATCCTGAACAGCCGGTACAACGACCGGCGAACGACGATTATTACGACGAACTATCCCAACGCGGAGGCGCTGGCGGCGATGCCCGGACGCCGGACGGGGAAGAAGAGCGCCGAGCAGGAGGACGCGGAGCGGGCCATGAGCGGAGAGACGCTGGGCGACCGCATCGGCGAACGGATGCGGTCGCGGCTGCAGGAGATGTGCGTGGTGGTGGAGATGCGCGGCAAGGACTTCCGGCAGAGCGTGAAGCGGGCCAGCTTCGGGTAAGTCAGAACTGGGCCTGCTCAATGGGGCTCACGCGGTGTAGAATCCCGGTTGCGGGTTAGAATTTCGGCTTATGAGCGAACAGGAACGTTCCCCGATCGACGGGCAGGGCGGCACGGGCAGGGAGGCGCCGAAAGGGGCCACCGGTGAGGCGCCGATCTTTGCTGAGGAACTGGAGGAGCGCGGCGGGTTTCCGCTGGCGGCGTGGGGCGTGGCTGCGCTGATTGTGGTGGTGCTGGTTGGCGCGTTTGTGTTCCTGGGGCGGAAGAAGCCGGCGGCCGCGCCCAACACGCTGCTGCCCGCGGACGCCTACGCGGCCAGTCTTCCGCTCGCGCAGTTCGCGATGAGTGAGTCGGAGAACCTTACGGGCGGCAAGCAGACGTATCTCGACGGCCACATCGTCAACACCGGCGGCCGCACGGTGACCGCGGTTACGGTGCAGGTGGTCTTCCGCAACGATGAGGACCTGGCCCCGCAGATCGACACGGTGCCGCTCACACTCATTCGCATGAAAGACCCGTACATCGACATTGAGCCGGTGAGCGCGGCCCCGCTGAAGCCGGGCGACGACCGCGAGTTCCGCCTGACCTTCGAGACGGTGCCGGAGAACTGGAACCAGCAGATGCCCGAGGTCCGGGTGATCCGCGTGGGAGTGCGATAGACGTGCACGGCCGAAAACCGTACCTCAGGGGCTAAAGCCCCATTAATTCTGAGGCACTTACGGCACGGCTGAAGCCGTGCCCTTAAGCAAAACAAGAGCGATGCTGCCAGTTGAACCGAGTTATTAAAACAGGTTCTGATAGCAGAGAACTGAGAACCGGTCAGGCGAGGGTGGTCTATTCGAGCGGGGAATCCGTCTCGTCCTCGCCGGCTGAGGGCTTCTTGCGGCGCTTGCCGGCAGAGGACTTCGTGGCGGCTGCCTGAAGATCGACCCCGACCTGGACCGCCTCCTGGGGCGAAATCTGCGGGAAGTATGCGTTCGAGAAGTATTGCCCCAACATGCGGTGGGTGTTGAAGAAGGTGCCATTGATGCCGATGCAGTGCTGCTGCATACGCGCCCACGCGCTGGGCCTCTGGTAGAGCGGCGCGATCAGGTTCTCCAGCTTGTCGTAGAGGCTTGCCGCCTCGCCCTCCTCGGTGTCGGCCCTTTCGATCGCCCATCCGGTGAGGTTCTCCGCGCAGCCCTCGATCCACCATCCGTCGAGTACGCTGAGGCTGGGCACGCCGTTGAGCGCGGCCTTCATTCCGGAGGTCCCGGAGGCCTCGTAGGGACGGTGCGGCGTGTTGACCCACAGGTCGACGCCCTGGGTGAGCAGCGCGCCCAGCTCCCAGTCGTAGTTCTCCAGGTAGAGCATGTTGACGCTGTCCACCTTGAGACTGGCGGCCGCGGTGAAGACATCGCGGATGAGGCCCTTGCCCGCGCCGTCGGCGGGGTGCGCCTTGCCGGCGAACAGGATTTGAATTCCGCCGATTTTTTTTGCGATCTTTGCCAGCCGCTTGGGATCGGAGAAGAGCAGGCTGGCGCGTTTGTAGGTTGCCACGCGGCGCGCGAAGCCCAGCGTCAAAACATTGGGGTTGAACTGCTTGCCGGTGCGCCGCGCCACCTCATCCAGCAGCCGCTGCTTGCTTCTGGCGTGACAGTTCGCGATCTTGGTCAGCGATACGCCGTAGATGGAACGGAAGTACTGGTTGTCTCGCCGCCATTCGGGGACCTCCGCGTCGAGCAATGCCTGCAAGGGCTCGGAGATCCAGGTCGCGGCGTGGACGCCGTTGGTGATGGAGTGGACGCGGACCTCGGGGAACATCTCCTGCGAGACCTTGCCGTGCTGCATGGACACGCCGTTGACGTAGCGCGAGAAGCGCAGGGCCAGATAGGACATGTTGAGCAGCGCATTGTGCAGGTATCCGAAGCGTTCGATGGCTCTGCCGCGCTCGGCGCCGAGCACGGCGTACATCTGGTCGGTGCCGAACTGGTCGTGTCCGGCGGGCACCGGCGTATGGGTGGTGAAGACGCAGCGTTGGGCGATGGCCGCAACGTCGTCCTCGGTCGCCTGATCGAGCGAGGCGGCGCCCAGTCGCTCCTCCAGCAGGCCGATGCCGAGCAGCGCGGCGTGGCCCTCGTTCATGTGGTAGACCTCGGGCTCGATGCCGAGCGCGCGCAGCAGGGCCACTCCGCCCAGGCCGAGCACTGTCTCCTGACAGAGGCGGTAGTAGGTGTCTCCGCCGTAAAGGGTGTCGGTCAGGCTCCGGTCGTAGGGGTCGTTGCCCTCGAGGTCTGTGTCCAGCAGGAAGACCGGGATGACGTATCCGGCGTCCCCCTTTAGGTCGTACCGCCATGCGCAGACCGCGACCTTGCGCCCCTGCATGGAGATGGGCACCACCTGCCGCGCGCTGGGAAGGGTGGTCTCTGGCGACCACGGAACGGGGGACTCCGTCTGCTGGCCGACCGCGTCCAGGTTCTGGCGGAAGTACCCGCGGCGATACACCAGCGAGACGGCGACCATCGGCGCGGCCATGTCGGCGGCGGAGCGTAGCGTGTCGCCGGCCAGCATTCCAAGGCCGCCGGAGTAGGTCGGCAACTCCTTGGAGAGAGCGATCTCCATGGAAAAATACGCGATCCGGCGCTTGGAAAGATCGGGGCCGTCAACATCGAGGTCGCGCGGGTCGGAGGTTGGCAGGCTCATGGGAGGAATTGTCCTTTTGATTTCAATACTGCAAGTGCTGCAGGGGCCGGATTCGAGATCCGGATTCGAGACCTGAGCATTATGGGATCGTCTTTGTCTATGCCGGGGTACAACCGATCTATCGTATCTCTATCGTATCTATCGACGGAATTGTCCGGCGGCGGTAGCTCTGTGAGGGCCGTTGGCTGGGATAACAAGCTACAGTCTAGCAAACGCAAGCGAAACGAATCGCGAAACCCGATAATCGTCCATCGCTCATAGGCTGCTCGGAACGATCGCCCTCCCCATCGCGCCTGCCGCTAAGCGCCCTTGAATCCGAACTTCGCCAACAGCCCCAGCACGGTTGCCAGCACAAACGCCAGCGCCGTCCATGGGGCTGCGCTGCGGAGCCGCTTGCGGAGGGCCTCAATCAACAGGATCACCGCCAGCAACACGACCACCAACACTACGCCATCCCAGATGAAGACGCGTGTCCCATTGGCAAACTTCGTGGCGACTAAAGGAAGAAGGTGAAAAACGGGCAGGACGCTGCCCACGGCGAAGGTTACGAAGAACAGCACAAACTGGAAGACTGTGAAAAAAACTCTCTTCATCAAATGGGCTCCTCTAGGCGCGTTTGTATGAACTCTCTTGTCCGCCCTTTGATCTTAGAACGTGTCGGGCAACCTTGCGAGGCCGAATCAGCTCTTGGTGAAGCGCGTCTGCTGCTTCTCGCGGTGCCGCTTGAGGGCGAGGGCGATCAGGCGGTCGATCAGCTTCCTGTAGGGGATGCCGCTGGCCTGCCAGAGCTTGGGATACATCGAAATGCTGGTGAATCCGGGCATGGTGTTGATCTCGTTGAGAAAGATGCGGGGCTTCTTGATCTTGCGGCCCTTGCCGTCGCGGGCCGGTTCCATGAGGAAGTCGACGCGGGCCAGGCCGGCGCAGTCGCAGGCGCGGAATGCAGCGAGAGCAATCTCGCGGACCTGCTTCGATTCGGAGGGGGTGAGCTTGGCGGGGATGATAGGGATGGAGGGGTCTTCGGGCGAGTCGGCGTACTTCGAGTCGTAGTCGTAGAACTCGCGGTTGGGGACGATCTCGCCGACCAGCGAGGCCTGGGGCGCGTCGTTGCCCAGGACTGCGACCTCGAACTCGCGCGGCTTGACGTCCGGGCCGCCGACTCCCTGTTCGACGATGAGCTTGCGGTCGAATCTGGCGGCGAGGTCGAGGGCCGCGGCGAGTTCGGCGCGGGCGTGGACCTTGGAGATGCCGACCGAGGAGCCGAGGTTCGCCGGCTTGACGAAGAGCGGATAGCGGAGCGATTTCTCGATGAGCCGGGTGGCGCGTTTGGGGTCTGAGCGCCACTGGGAGCGCAGCAGGGCGATGTGCGGCGTCTGGGGCAGGCCGGCGGCGGCGAAGAGACGCTTCATGGCGTCCTTGTCCATGGCGGCGGCGGAGCCGAGAACGCCCGAGCCGACGTAGGCGATGTCGGCCAGCTCGAAGAGGCCCTGGATGGTTCCATCCTCGCCGAAGGTGCCGTGCAGGACGGGGAAGACGACGTCCAGCGAGGCGGCGAGCGGGTTGCCGGGCTGCACGAGATCGGCCCCGGTGCTGTGTTCAAGGAGGTCAGTGGCGCGCCGCATCGGGTGCGGGGGTGGAATCTGGAGCGGCTCGCCGCAGCGCAGGACGGCGGCG
>Ga0074045_10004063_pt1 | contig 13030 bp, 16 predicted proteins | sample BogForMeECP23OM2_FD_94442 | JGI IMG/M metagenome (GOLD analysis project Ga0074045, IMG submission 94442) | Bog forest soil microbial communities from Calvert Island, British Columbia, Canada - Bog Forest MetaG ECP23OM2 | ecosystem: Environmental > Terrestrial > Soil > Wetlands ... | reverse complement strand
TCTGCAATGAAAAAGAGCCTCGCCTGAGTGATGGAATTCATATTATGCCATGGAGGGTCTTCCTGGATCGGCTTTGGGAAGGCGATGTTATTTAGATACCATTATAACAACAGAGACTGGCCCTTACAGTTTCAGAATGGTAACGTCCTCACTTTTACAGATTATTTATATCTTTTTACGCAGAATCTGAATATTTCGATTTCCTTATCACCAGGATCAATACCTGCCTTCATTTTTGTAATCCTCAATTGCTCTTCAACTGTAGCAACCCCTTCGAGGTCGGGAAGCAATAGCCCCCTCCTCGCACCCTTCATTACTATAATTCCGTACTTTTGGGGATCCAGTTCCGACAGGTTTTTTACCGGTTCAGGTGCAGAAAGGACATCGACCGAATACTGGAGTCCCTCCAGGTCGGCTTCGAGCAACGGATTAAACCTGGGGTCTTCTGTGGCGGCGGCGACTGCATTTTTTACTATTTCCTCATAGAGGTTCTCTGATGTGGGTAGAAAGGTCCCTATGCACCCGCGCAGCTCGTGGCCCTTTTTCAGACAGACAAATACACCATTTCTTTCCTTCATCTCGTCGGGCACTTCTTCAGGGGGTGAAAGCACTTTTCTATGCGTTATGTACTCCTGAATAGCCTTCCTGGCAAGCGCCACATATGGGTGCATGGCTACCCCTTTCGCTGCATTGCGTATTCAGCCATTGCAAGAAGAGCTTCTTTTCCCTCGGAATGATGAAAGCATTCAAGTTCGGACTTTGCCTCTTCAACAAGGGCTTCAGCTATTTTAAGAGACTCCTCTATTGCACGGTATTGTTCAAACAACACCATAATTCTCTGGTGGCCCTCTTCGTTTACAGCCCGGGTCTTTATAATATCCCTGATTTCGTCCTGCTCAGCATCGGATGCACTTTTAAGAAGATAAATAAGAGGCATAGTGATCTTTCCCTCTTCAAGGTCCTTGCCGAGCTTCTTGCCGAGGTTTCTCTGGTCCGCAACATAATCGAGGATGTCATCGGCAAGCTGGAATGCGATACCCGTCTTCATCCCGAAGCGTGAGAGCGCCATCTCATTCTCTTCCGGCTGGTTGGCTAAAATTCCCCCTATCCTGCACGCCGCCGACATCAGAACACCCGTCTTGGCGGCGACAATTTCGAAATATTCCTCTTTGGTTATCTCCGGATCACCTATTTTATTGAGCTGCAGGATTTCTCCTTCCGTCATTCGGGTCGTTGCCTCTGAGAGCGCTTCCATCACTTTCTGGTTTTTCTGGGCAACCGCAACCTTCAGCGCCTTGGAATACAGAAAGTCTCCTACCAGAATGACGATCTGGTTGCCCCAGAGGGCATGTGCAGCAGGCTTTCCTCTTCTGGTGTCAGCGCCATCGATAATATCGTCATGCAGCAATGATGCAGTATGGATGGCCTCAATAATTGCCGCAAGCAGTGTGCGGTTTGCCTCCTCATACCCACAAAGGTCAGCGCTAAGAAGAAGAAATAACGGCCGTATCCGCTTGCCGCCGCCGCTGATCAGGTGCTGTCCTATCATAGGAATCAGAAAGACGTTGCTGCTGAAGATGCCGAAGAGCTGCCGCTCAACAGTTTTCATCTCTTCGGCATAGTGTGAAAAAATATCTTTAATATTCATAAAATTATTAACTTGTCTTGCATTGCCGCCTTGCACGCCGTCAAATAGCGTCATAACGCCCCGGGATTCATTCGTATAGATTCCAAATTAATACTCTCTTCCGCCAGTTTCCTGATATCTCCGGGCCTGAAGGCCCCCTTTTCGGTGAAAAAGGAGGTGACATATTTGGCAGGAGTTACATCGAATGCCAAATTAATTACATCCACGCCTAACGGCGCAACCCTTTGTCCTCGAATAGTGGTTACCTCATCAGCGTGACGTTCTTCGATAGGTATCTGCTCTCCGGACTCCATGGCAAAATCAATGCTGCTCAATGGCGCTGCCACATGGAACGGGATGCCATGCTCCCTGCACAAGACTGCAACGGTATACGTGCCGATCTTGTTTGCCACATCTCCGTTCCTTGTCGTCCTGTCAGTGCCGACGATTGCAAGATCAATAAGGCCTTTTTTCATAAGCGCTCCAGCGGTATTATCGGTTATCAGCGTCACAGGTATGTCAGCCTGCATCAGTTCCCATGCCGTCAGCCTGGCACCCTGCAATACCGGTCGTGTCTCATCAGCAATTACACGTATGCGTTTGCCCTGGCCCTTTGCTACCAGCATAGGGGCAGTCGCCGTACCGTAGCCGCCGGTGGCAAGGCTGCCTGCATTGCAATGTGTCAGGATAGTATCTCCGTCCCTGATAAAGCCGGCCCCCCATCTGCCGATCGCCTTGTTTATCTCTATATCTTCCTCGAGTATCGTCTTTGCCTCGTCGATCAGCAGTTGTTTAACAGCGCTCACCTGCTCGTTTTTTCTGGCGGCGAGTAATCTCTTAATCCTCTCTACCGCCCACTTTATGTTCACGGCAGTGGGCCTTGTGGCAAGGAGGGTATCCATAACCGGCTCCAGCTTTTTTGAAAAATCGTCCATAGTGCCCGCTTTTATACCCTGTGCCCCAAGAGCTATTCCCATAGCGGCTGCAATCCCGATTGCCGGGGCTCCCCTGATCCAGAGCTTTTTAATACCCTCCGCAACTTTCAGGTAGTCTGCACATTCTACATAAATCACTTCAAGAGGCAGCCTGCTCTGGTCAAGCATAAAAACTTTGTCATCTTTCCATTCTATCGTGCTGACCATATCATATCTCTCATATCTCCGGTATATATTTTAAAAAAAGTGTTCCGCCAATCATGCCGGTAGGACATTATTATAACCGTTGTTGCCAGGCCAATTCTACACTCAAGGAATGCAATTATACGGGTTTGGTCCTTTTCTCTTTAGTTTGCCGAAATAAGGCGAGAAACCGCTGCGCATTCATTGTTATATCGCCGTCAAGGAGTCCGGATGATACCGCGACACCGTCACAGCCGGTTTCAAAAACAGACAGCGCATTATCCGGCCTTATCCCGCCGATTGCAATGACCGGTATAGTTGCTGCAGTCTTTATCGCCCTCAACCCATCCACCCCCCTGGGAACTACCTCTTTGGTCGCGGTAGGGAAGATAGAGCCGAACCCTATGTAATCCGCGCCGTCTCTTTCAGCTTCGAGCGCTTCCTGAACAGAGTGGGTCGAGATGCCGATTATTCTATTGCCCATGATGCTTCTTGCCTCTCTTAGAGGCAAGTCATCCTGACCAAGGTGGACTCCGTCAGCCTCTACGGCGAGGGCAATATCGGCATAATCATTGATAATAAGGCAGGCCTTAAACATCCTTGTGATTTCTCTCAGTCTGAGCGCTTCGAAAAAGACCTCTCTCCGTGTTTTGTCCTTGTCCCGGTATTGTACCCATTTGATACCCGACTCAAGGATTATCCGAATGGTCTTTTCGAGCGGGCCAACTCCTGACGGGCCTGTTATGAAGCAAATACAATCGGCGCCTAAGTCAAACGCGCTTCTTTCCTCAGGTCTCAGTGCTCCCGTTTTTCACCACCTCCGGGCATAGCTCCAGGTCAACCATCCTTTCAATAAAATCCGTGCCAAAATTGTTCTTTATAAAATCAGGATGGCTTAAGACTTTCTTGTGAAAAGGAATGGTCGTCCTGATCCCTTCAATAATAAACATGTCAAGCGCCATTTTCATTTTTGCAATGGCATCCTCCCTGTTTTTTGCATGGACCACCAGTTTTGCGATCATGGAGTCATAGTGGGAAGGCACTACCCAGCCGGTATATGCAGCTGTATCGACTCTTACGCCGGGTCCGCCGGGCGGCGCAAAAAGGGTCAACCTGCCCGGAGAAGGGATAAACTTTTCAGGGTCTTCCGCGTTTATCCTGCATTCTATTACATGGCCTGCAGGCTTGATCTGGCTCTGTTTATAAGTGAGAGGGAAGCCTGCGGCTATCTTGATCTGTTCTTTTATGATATCGACACCGGTGAGTTCTTCAGTCACAGGATGCTCCACCTGGACCCTGGTATTCATTTCCATAAAATATATATTTTGCTCCTGATCAACAATGAACTCTATAGTGCCTACGTTTTTATATTTCAGGGCCTTTGCCGCACGTACCGCAAGCTCACCGAGTCTTTTACGAAACTTCTCTGTCACAACCGGCGACGGGGCCTCTTCTATAAGCTTTTGATGTCTCCTTTGCACGGAGCAGTCACGTTCTCCCAGATGAATCACATTCCCCTTGCCGTCAGAGACTATCTGGACCTCTATATGACGTATGGAGGGCAGGTATTTTTCAACATACACTTCGCTATTGGCAAACGCGGCCAGCGCCTCGCGCTGGGCCATACGGAACGCCGGGGCAATCTCATCTTCTTCTGAAACTATCCTCATACCCCTGCCCCCGCCTCCTGCAGACGCCTTGATGATAAACGGAAAACCGATCTTCCTCCCCAGTTTGAGAGCGGCCTCTTCGGATTCCACGGGTCCGTCGCTGCCCGGCACCACCGGAATGCCGCGCCGTTTCATTACCTGACGCGCCTTTGCCTTATCACCGCCCATTTTCATACTCTCGGCAGTCGGGCCTATAAAAGTAATACCTGAGGTGGAACAGGATTCGGCGAACTGAGGGTTTTCGGAAAGGAAACCATAGCCCGGGTGTATTGCCTCGGAATCGGTAAGCTCCGCGGCGCTGAGAATTGCCGGCATATTCAAATAGCTATGGGCAGGATTTGCAGGACCGATACAGATAGACTCGTCGGCAACTGTTACGTGAAGGGCCTCACGCTCGATATCGGAAAAAACAGCGACAGTCCTGATGCCGAGTTCTTTGCAGGCACAAATAACGCGCACGGCGATCTCGCCACGATTGGCAATAAGTATTTTTTTAAAAAGCTTCATACGTAATCCGGCCTAATCATCTACCCTGCCGGGTCCAGCAGGAAAAGCGGTTCGCCATATTCCACCGGATGCCCGTTTTCGACCAGTATCCGCACCACCACACCATCAATTTCACTCTCTATTTCGTTCATAAGCTTCATGGCCTCTATGATACATAGGATCTGCCCCTTTTTCACCCTTGTCGCGGCATCGACAAAAGGTCCGGCCTCAGGAGAGGACGACCTGTAAAAGGTACCGACAATAGGAGAGGTGACCGTAAAGAGCTTTACTTCAGGCCCGGGTTCCGTTATCAGGTCCGTCTTCCCATGCATCTCTCTCTTATCATGAATCGATTGCGGAAGCTCAAGATGACTGAAGAATTTTTCACGCCGTATTTTAACTTTAACGCCGTCTTTCTCGACCTGCAGTTCGGTCACGTCAGTATCTTTCAGAAGGCTCATCAGTTCCTTTAAATCCTCAAGCTCCATCGGCTCTCCTCCATCAATAAAGGTTATGGACATTGGTAAGGGTAATAGCTATAAATTCCGGCGGTCGTCGTCTATTACCTGTTACCTACTTTTTCAATATACTCCGACGTCCTCGTATCGATTTTCAGCACGTCACCCACCGATATATGAAAAGGCACTTTCACCATAAGTCCGGTTTCGAGCCTGGCAGGCTTTGTAGACCCCGATGCGGTATCTCCCCGGAATGCAGGGTCCGTCTCAATGACCGCAAGCTCGACAAACATCGGCGCCTCGACCGTCATGGGCAGTTCCTTGTAATACAGAATTTTTACCGTCATGTTTTCTTTAATGAATTTAATTACATCGCCTAATTGTACGGTTGTCAAAGGCACCTGCTCATACGATTCAGTATCCATAAAATAATGCAGGTCCTCCTGTGTATAGAGATACTGCATTTCCTTCTCTTCAAGCCCCGGAGATTCAAATTTTTCTCCCGACCTGAATGTATCTTCAAGGACGCTCCCGGTCTTCATATTTTTCAGCTTTGTCCTGATTACTGCCCCGCCCCTTCCCATCTTGACATGCTGAAAGTCTATAATCTCAAAAGGATCCCCCTTGTATACTATTTTTGCACCCTTCCTGAATTCACTTGTGCTAAGCAACAGGCACCTCCTCATATCTGCGTTGCGCGTACAGCGTCCTGCGTACGGCGTTAAAGATTATAACATGACAAAAACTGCACAATTCATTTATAACTAATTGGTTTACGTTTTAATCGCAGAACCCGCAACGCTGTACACTGAACGTTATTTTATTATCTCAAGCTCTCTGCTCAGGCTTGTTAAGAGTCTACCTTTGCGGCCTTTTAAAGTCAGCATATCTTCTATGCGTACACCGCCCAATTTCGGGACATAAATACCAGGCTCTATAGTAAAGACAAAGCCATCGGAAACCAGGTCTCCTTTGGGCCAGGACACCCGCGGGGCCTCATGAACATCGAGGCCGACGCCGTGTCCGGTACCGTGGCCAAAAAATGCCTCGTAGCCTGCTTTTTTTATTGTTTCCCTGGCAGCCCGGTCAATATCTTGTGTCTTGACCCCTGCCCCCACTGTGGACACCGCTTTTTGGCGCGCCTTATTGACAACCAAATATATTTTAATCTTTTCATGGAGACCATCGCCTGCCATAAGCAGTGTCCTGGTCATATCAGAATAATACCCTTCCGCCTCTCCGCCCCAGTCAATCATGACAAAATCTCCTTCTCCTATTTTTCTTTCCGTCGGTTGAGCATGGGGTTTGGAACTATTCTCACCAGAAGCAACTATTATATCAAATGGTATACTTTTACATCCTTCTCTTTTAAGCTGTTCCTCCAGTCTGAGGGCGATCGCCCTTTCCTTTGCCCCGACTTTTATGAACGGCTTGATTTTCAGGAAGGCGGCTTCTGCTCTCTCTATCGCATTGACTATAGCGTTGATTTCAGTCTCATCCTTGACTTTTCTGAAATTCTCTATAATGTTTCGATTCGGCTCCAGTGTTACCTGTAAGCCTTTGAGTAATGAATAAAACTCGTACGAGAGCGATGCCTCGAACCCAAGCCTCTTAATGCCCAATAATTTCACAAGACGCCGGAGCAGCAGTATCCTGTTTCCTGTTTCAACGCCTGTTTCGCACCCCTGGACCTCTGCTTCAGATTGCTCTTTATACCTGAAATCGGTAAAAAATAACCCCCTGTCCTTTGTGATAAGCACAAAGCCTGATGAGCCTGTAAAGCCGGTCAAGTAGCGTATGTTTTTTATCGCACTGACATATAAAGCATCCAGCCTCTTTTTCCTGATGATATTCTGAACGTTTTCTAACCTGCTGCTTATTACCTGATCCCTGTTATCCATTGCTTATCGCCTCAGTTTTTTTGGCAAATTGTGTTTTTATTGCCTCAAGTAAGTCGTTCAATCGCTTTATAACGCTATCTTTATCTTTCCCCAAAAACCTTAGGAGCGCCGCGAGTTCCTCTTTCCTCTGCAGTATTCGCATGTTACCGGGATTGTCCATAAGCATTTCTTTATACAGTTCCATTGCCTGTGCATAATGCCCGAGAGCGATAAGCCGCTCACTTTCAATCAGCTCCGGTAAGGCCGGCTCAGGAGTCGCGGGTGCGTAACCGGCCGGGGCTGCGGCGTAGCGGGGGATGCAAACATTACCGAGCGCTCTATTTGCTTCGGCAAGCCCTCTACAGGCGAAATTATTGCCGGGATCTTTTTCAAGCACTAATGAAAATTGTTCCAGCGCCTCTGCAAATTTATTGTCCTGGAGATACCATCTGCCGAGCCTAAGCCGGGCAGCGAGGAAGTCAGGATTTACCCTGATACCGTCACTGAGGAGTTCAACCGCTTCATCAGTCAAGCTCCGTTTCCTCAACTCTTCAGCAAGAGACAGGAAGAGTCTTGAGCCGGGTTGCTTACTCAGCCGCTCTCTAAGCTTCTTAATATAGGTGCTGTTCTCCATATTATCGCTTCCAAGTCCTCTTATTGCAGGCCTAACTGTTATACTTTAACTCGAGTATTCTGTCAAATATTGCACCAGCCACGTCCTCTTTGTCCATGACCGGAAGCTTGTGCTCGCGCTCCCTGTCTATAATTACCACCTCATTGGTATCAACATCAAAACCGGAGCCTTTCCTTGATACGTCGTTGAAAACAATCATATCGATATTCTTTGCAGTAAGCTTCCTACGCGCCCTGTCGATCCTGGGGCCTGTTTCCGCAGAAAAGCCGGCGGTAAAAGGACGTTGCCTGAGTTTTCCCACAGCTTCGAGGATATCGGCAGTTTTCAGCAGATTCAGGGGAAATTTATCTTTCTTCTCCATCTTGCTGTTTTTCAATTCGGCAGGCATAAAATCCGCCACGGCAGCAGCCATCAGGAATAATGTCGACATGGGGATATTCTCCATTACTGCTGTATGCATGTCCCGGGATGATTCGGTGAAAATTATATCGACACCGGCAGGGGGCGCGATCGAAACCGGCCCGCTAATCAAAGCAACCTCGGCCCCTCTCCTTCTGGCAATGCGCGCAAGGGCATAGCCCATTTTACCGGATGATCTGTTGGTAATATACCGCACCGGATCGAGGTACTCTCTTGTCGGCCCCGCAGTTACCAGCACCTGTTCGCCTGACAGGTCCTGTTTAGTGAGGGCAGCTATCGCGGATTCCAGAATCTTTTCGTTATCTGTCATCCTGCCTATGCCTTCCTCACCGCAAGCCAAAGCCCCCCTTTCAGGCCCGACAACGTGTATGCCGAGAGAAGTCAGATAATTAAGATTTTTCTGAAAAATCGGGTTGTCGTACATCCTCCAGTTCATGGCCGGAGCAATAATTACCTTGCCGTTGAACGCCAGCAGCGATGTACTGAGCATATCATCGGCAATCCCCTGGGCATATTTACCTATGCTGTTTGCCGTCGCAGGGGCTACTATAAACAAATCGGCGCTTGCCGGAAGACTAACATGAGAAAGTGGGAGTTCAAACATATCAGCATAAACGCGCTCGCCGGCCGCCAGTTCAACTGAAAGCGGGGTAACAAAACGCTTTGAGGCCTCTGTCATGATGACCCTGACAGAGGCCCCTTCCTGTTTCAGTATTTTGATGAGATCAATAGCTTTATACGCAGCTACACTTCCGGTAATCCCTAAAAGTATAGACTTGCCTTTAAGCACTATTATTCTTCACTTTCATCGGCTTCAGCTTCTGTTTCCTCTCCTTCGCTGAACAGATCTTCCAGCGCCTTCTCAGGCGACCCCTTTTCGTGGAGGTATACCTTCAGGTCTTTCTCAAGTTCTGAGAGGTCTTCCAAAGGCCTCCTCTTCTCCTCGATCAGTTTCTTGTAATCGATCTTTTCAGACTTCTCCTTTGCGGCAATGGCTTCGGGGCCGGTCAGAAATTCAATGTGTTTGCCGACAGCCTCAAGAAGTGCCATAGTAGTCACTTTTCTTGTCTTTGTCTGGATCTTTGATGCAGCACCCAGCGAAAGCTCACGCGCCCTCTGCGCGGCTATGACTACCAGCCTGTATCTGCTGTCAATCTCCTTCTTGTCATATTCAACAGGCAATGATATTATGTCCACCTTATACTGCCTCCTCCAAAAAGTTTTTTTGTATCCAATCCCGATCGATTCTCGTTATACAGGCACGTTCAGCTATAACAATAGACATCAGCTCTTTGAACGCATCTTCCATTATGTCATTTACTATAACATAATCGTAATTTTTGTACTCCCTTACCTCCATGATAGCGTTATTAAGCCTTATTCCAATGGCTTCGTCCGGATCGCTCATCCTTTCCACAAGTCTCTTTCTCAGCACCTCCATGGAGGGGGGCAATATAAATATATAGAGGCAATCCGAAAGGTACCTTTTTATCTGACGCGCACCCTGCACATCTATATCCAGAACCACATCCATTCCTGCGTCAGTCAGCTCTTCTATCCTTTTTTTTGAGGTACCGTAGTAATTACCGTGCACCTCGGCCCACTCGGCGAACACCCCATCAGCAATCATTTTCTGAAACGTGTCTTCGTCCACAAATGTATAGTGCACATCGTTTATTTCTCCCGGCCTGGGCGGCCTGGTTGTATACGATACAGAATGCCGCATCCGTGGCAAAGACTCGCAGAGCTTATTGCACAATGTGGTTTTCCCTGCACCAGAGGGGGCTGATATTACAAACAGGCTGCCCTTGTTACTCTTCATCAGTAATAGCTTTGTCGCCCTCCTTTATGCCCTCAACCCGTTGTGCTATGGTTTCCACCTGTATGGCGGACAATATTATGTGGTCGCTGTCGGTAACTATTATCGACCTGGTCTTCCTTCCTTCGGTGGCATCGATAAGTTTCCCCCTGCCGCGCGCTTCTTCCCGCAATTTTTTGATCGGGGACGATCCAGGATTAATAACAGCAACCACCCGCGAAGAATGTATCACATTACCGAATCCTATATGTATCAGTACGCTCTTCATAACCATCTACTGTATATTCTGCACCTGTTCCTTGAGCTTTTCAATCCCTGTCTTTATTTCAATAGTGAGATTAATGATCCTTATGTCATCCACTTTCGATGCGATAGTGTTCGCCTCCCGGTGCATCTCCTGCATAAGAAAATCGAGTTTTCTGCCTATCGCTTCACTGCCCGGGAGGAAGGCGTTAAACTGCTGCATATGGCTCCTCAGCCGCGCCAATTCCTCTGTAATATCACTTTTCTGCGCAAGCAACGCAATTTCCTGTGCCAGCCTGGTCTCATCAAGTGGTATATTTGAGGTCAGTTCAGCAACTTTCCGGGACAGCACTTCCTTATGGGTAATCGCCATCCCGTGAGAAAGCGCTTCCACTCCAGTCCTGAGTGCCTCGACCCGGGCGGCATGGAACTCTAATTCTTTTCTGAGCGCCTCACCCTCTTTCCTGCGCATTTCATCAACACGCGTAATAGCATCACGCACTGCGTCATACAGGTCATCAGCACTATAAGCGGGCTCTTCTGTGAGCAAAAACTCACGGTACCATGACAAAAAACCGATGTCAAGAGATCCCGGAATTGACAGTGACTTCTGCAAATCCAAAATCGTGTCATAAATCTCTCTCGCCAGTTCCTTGTTGGCACGTACCTTAAATTGCCGTTTATCGGTCAGAGATATGGTTACGTCGAATTTACCGCGGGCAAATTGATCTTTAATCAAATTCCTGACCGGTATCTCATGCTCCATCAGGAAAGAAGGCATCCTGACATTAACATCGATATACCTGTGGTTTAAAGACCGCACCTCAACCTTAAAACCCTTCCGTTCAGCGGCGCCATATCCTGTCATGCTCTGTATCATACCTTTACTCCCGTAATCTTCACCGTCTTTCTCCTGGAGGTCTCGCCCCTCAGTATTATTATATTGCTTTTCTTTACTCCGTACTTCTCCGCCAGAAGCTCTGCAAGCTGCTCATTTGCAGCACCGCCCACAGGAGGAGCGGTAAGTTTGACCTTAAGCATATTGTCCATAACGCCGACAATCCCCCTCTTTGAAGACCTGGGGGCAACTTTAACTTCTATAATTATACCATCTCTGGTTTTACTATAGGGGATATCCATTGTTCCTTCCTCAACCTCCCAAAATCTGCAACTTTTGGAGGACCCCTTTTCGCAGCCAGACTTTATAATATACCTCGCCGGCGGCGAAGGTTACAACAGTAAGCACGAATCCACACAGCACATCAATCACATAGTGGTATCTGCAGTAAACTGTGGCAAAAACCAGAAGCACTACAGGAACGATCATCCACCAGAATAACGTTCTTTCGTAGCGGTATGCCAGTATAAGCACTGTAAGCGCAACCCCGGTATGTCCGCTGGGGAATGCATCCCTTTTTACTCCCTCCAGGAGATTGAGCGCTTTTTGTATCGGGACAGAAACTAAGAAACCATCCAGTTCTTTGTCATAAAGGTGTTGCATTGCGTATCGGGGACCGACCGCCGGGAAAAGCAGGTAGCCTACATAAGAAAGATAAAAACAAAGAAGTATAAGGAAAAGAGATTTCTCAAATGCCTCTCTTTTCCCTTTTACCCTTAATGTAATGCCAAAGATTATGGGAAGAAAATAATAAGTTGAGTAAGCAACCTGTAAGACGTCCGTGAGAAGCGGAGTGATTAACCTTTCAAGAAAAACAGTGGGATATCCGCCGAAGATACGATAGTCAATCCTTATAAGAAGGTAGTCGACATCGTGTGGATTGATGTTATGCACGATCATGCCCAAACTGTCGAAGATAATCAGGACGCAGAGTACAGGGAAAATCGTGTCGCGCGTCAGCGCCAGAAAAGAATTAATCCTGCCAAGATAAACAAGCGTTATCTGAAAAAATATTATAGATGTGTAGAGAAGGGCCAAATACCCCGCGGAAGGGATGACATCAGAATAAATCACTGTCAAAACAAGAAGAAAAAAGCTGAAAACAACGTTTAGAGCATCTGCGGGTCTTAATTTCAGCAGCCACGACATAATCTCACAGCTTGCTCAGCGCCCTTCTGACAGACTTTTCCTTTTTTGAAACTTTGTAAGGGTTGCCCTTTCCGGCACAGGCGTCCTGGTCACACTCACCGGAACCTTTCCACTCAGCCGTTTCCCCATGTGCGTCTGCCTCATGTCCGCCCCCCGCGGGAAGGCCCTTCCCTGCCGCTTTTTTTGATACTATACGCATAAATGCATCCGACGGCACCGGAATTGAATTTACCGCCCAGGCATGGTTAGCAATGTCCCTGTCAGAACTGACAACAATCCATTCCTTACGGTCTTCTGTAATAATCCTCTTTATAACCTCGTCAGCCTTTTCGGCGAGCTTCGAATAAATAACCGTAACACCCCCACGGACCGCTTTGCTCTCATTGCCCCGGCCTGCCTTATAGCCGTCAAATACGACGGTTATATCATGTGGTTTGATCAGCTTATACCGTGCCATGAGGTCAATAAGTTCCTCCCGCGCTTTCTCCATATTGCCTTGAACAGCCCCCAGGATATTATACCCGTCAATTATAACGCTCGAAAAGGCGCCCTCCCAAAAACCCGTGAATCGTGAGTCGTAAAGACCGTGACTCGTGAATCGTGAGACGTGAATCGTAAAGTTAAAGGC
>Ga0074045_10004062_pt1 | contig 13032 bp, 12 predicted proteins | sample BogForMeECP23OM2_FD_94442 | JGI IMG/M metagenome (GOLD analysis project Ga0074045, IMG submission 94442) | Bog forest soil microbial communities from Calvert Island, British Columbia, Canada - Bog Forest MetaG ECP23OM2 | ecosystem: Environmental > Terrestrial > Soil > Wetlands ... | reverse complement strand
AGTATATGAGTATATGAGTATGTGAGGAAAAAATAGATGGGATACATTCATTTACTCATCTGCTTTTTGCTTTCAGATACTTAATAAAACTCAATGTCATCTTTCTGAGATGTTCAATCTCCTCTAAAACACTTCGGTCATTATGATAACTTAATCTTGATGAAACAAAAACTTGTGTCTCCAATTCTGACAAACTGCCCAATGCAATATATACAAATTGAATAAACTCCTTTATTGACGCTCTGGCAGCTCCCTCGGCTATATTGCTCGGATAAGAAATTGAGGCACGCCTCATTTGCGAGGTAATTCCATAGATTTCTTCTTGCGGAAATATTTCGGTTAACTTATAGACTCTCTCGACAAGCGCAATCCCCCTTTGCCATATCTCTAAATCCTTATGCGTTTTTGTTTCACTCATTCACTCATACACCCATTCACTCATTCACTGTTTTTAAACCTTGAGCCGGTCTCCCAAATACTTTATGACGTCGTCATCCTTCGGCAATTTACCGCACCATTTGGCAAAGAACTTGACCCTGCTCTTCCACTCCGCATCGTCAGCATAAAGCATTGTCCCACTACGGCGTTTATCGAATGCCGGTTCTTTATATACAGCGGCGAGACATCCTGGCAAATACGTAATTAAATAACCTTTATCTTTAGCCGCCATGCATATATCAGGTTCCAGCAGGTTATTCGCAAGGTCCTCATCAAACCCGCCGATAGCTATAAAGGCCTCCCTGCTAATGCCAATAATCCCTCCTCCGACAGCCTCATATTTTACGCTCGGCGAGGAGTCTTCTTTAATAAAGTATGGCGTAGAATTAAAATCGAATCCTATGCCCAGACAGTGAGGTGTCATATCGGCATTTCTCACAGATATGCCTGCCACACCCTTTTCCATTGCTTCAGCGAAGCCTTCACCCTTTAAATAAACAACGCCGGGCATCATAAAAACGAGGAATTCCCCTGAAGAAGCCTCCGCACCCTTGTTATATAGATGCGAAAGGTTGTCACTTTCGGAATCAACAATCTTCAAATCCCCTGAAATACCAGCAAGAGTCTCCTTTATCGCCGTATCATTGACAACTATGACAGCCTGCCAATCATGAAAAGCAACACCTTGAGACAAGGAAGTAAGAGTTGATAAAAGGGCTTCAGCATCGTTTCCTGAGGGGACAATGAAACTTATTCTCCCACTCACTGTATCTTGCCCCTTGCCCTTTGCCTCTTGCCTCTTGCCCCTTGCCTCTTTGGTCTCCAGAATAAAACTGATCACATCCAACGCCCTATCCAATGTCTTCCCGTCAAGTTTATAAAAGGACCGCCTCACATATCTTTCAACATTATTGCGTATCTCCTCCGGAAGGCCTTTCTCCATGGTGCAGAAAAGTTTTTCCCAGTTGCCGAGAGGTGATATCAGCTGTGCAACCCCTGACTTTTCATAATAAGATTCTGTCTCTGACTGACCCGGAATCTCGAACAAAGGCTTTTGCCAGGCGAGGGCCTCTATGGCAAGCGTGGTTCTCCCGAGGACAACACAATAGTCTGCTACTGAAAGGATTTTATACGGGTCATATGTGTAAAGCACTATTGCAGACGGCATGATCCCTTTTATTAGGGCCGCGATCTGCTTAAACTCTTCGACCGGCAGCAAGCCATGCCACTTAAAGACGCATACAAGCTCTTCCCTGTCAAGACCGGCGCATATTTTTTGCCATATTCCCCTGTCAGTGACCACGGCCCAGTCAATGCCCAGCAAAAACGCCAATACTTTTTTCCCGGGTTTAATGCCCAGTTCATTCCTGACAGTTGCTATTGCATAAGATCTCGAATACGCTTTAATAATATCGTCGAGATAGGAATTGCCGGTAATAACCATCTTGTCGGTAGAACACTTGAATTTCTCAAGACGCTGCACTGTCGACTCGCCCCAGAGCAGGTTTGCCGTGGAATACTCAGTGTGAAAACAAAGAACCAGGCTGTCGACATAATAATCCCCTTCCTGTAACGTCACAAAAGGTATTCCGTACTTGGCTGAGACATGTCCAATCTCCTTGCCCCATGGGTTCAATTCATGAAGGGTCACAAACATATCAGGCTTCTCCACCTCGGCCATCCGCTCAACGCAGACATACTCCTCAGTCCTCAGCATAAAAAGATAGTCCTGCCTGTAAAAAGGCCAGTGCCTGATCCCGTCCCAGCCGAAACAAAACCTTGTCCACTCATCACAGAATTTATTTGTGGACCTCCTTAGCCTCAGTATAGTTTCTTCGTCGGCATATTCAGACACGAATTTAAACCTGTAACCCCTCTTCATGAATTCAGCTTCGAAAGGATAGAGGTCTGTAGAAGTAATAAATAATATTTCCGCCCCCATCTTGCCGGCGGTTTCAGCAAGAGGGAATAAATACTTGGCATGATGGGGCAGCCCGATATAAAAAGCTATTTTCTTCTTTTTCAGTTTCATATTGCCAAGTTAATTAGTGTATGAGTATATGGGTGAATCAGTGAATGAGTGTATGAGTGAATCAGTATATGAGTAAAAGCGCAAATGACACAAAAAATGTTTTTGTTTCACTCATATACTCATTCACTCATTCACTCATATACTCATATACTCATATACCCATATACTCATTCACTGCTTCTTTTTACAAAGCCTCCCGACAATGTCCGACAGGCAGCCGTATCGGGCTTTTTTTTCATTGTAGCGCTTAAGTATCAGGCCTTTAAGCTCATCCGGATCATCAGTAAATACGACACCGTCGCCGGTTGCCATATCCCGGAACATTCTGTTATAAACAACAGCCGTTTTCTTATGCCCAGCTGCAAAACCAAGCATCTCATGGTAAGTTGTTGATATAGTGATATCCGACAGCAACAAAAACATAAGTTTATTTCTGGCGTCCGCATCAGTAAAATAAACCCCGCCTTTGATTTTATCGATAATATCTTTATAAACCAGGTTTATCACATCCTGCTCTCCGAGGTCTCTTACGTTATAACCGGTTTTTATCAGAAAGACGACGCATGGCAGTTTCACCTGCACTATAGAGGTAAATATATCCCTTATTTGAGATCTGTATTTAGGATGATTGAAGACGACAATGCAGAACTCTTTCCCCCCCATGTTTACATCCTTATCAGCCTTAAATTCAAGAAAGTCGTTCATGTACTGGTCTTCGACGGATTTAAGACAATAGACCTCTCTTTGGTCCGTCAGAAGAAAGAGCCTCTCTTTTTCGAGTCCGAGCTGTTCGTGATATTCCCTTTCCCAGTCCTCTTTAACCGCAATAAAGTCCATAATCTTCGCATACAGAAATGCATTCTGTACTGCCGGTCGTATCTGCAGCCCCAAAAGACCTATTTTTTTTTCCCTGGCCAGGAAACAGATTGCGGAATAAAAGCAGTCCGAACCGGATGATGGAAAATCCTCGCCTGAAATGACAGGCATCAATACAAGATCATAAGAAGAGATATTTAAATCGGGGTAAGTATCCTCAGCTAAATAACCGACGAAATCATCAAGAGCTGAAAGTTTGTACATCTTCATATCCGTTTCCGGGATAAGCATGTTATGCGTCTGACTGATGAAAGTCTTTACAAGATCATCGCGGAAACTGTAAGGAAGTGATACAACGTCAGGCGCTGCAAATATAACATCGACTCTTTCACTGCCTTTAAACGTTTTCAGTGCCTTTGTGCGGACTTCGTCACTGGGAGTAATTATATCCACCTTATATCCATCATCGGACAATATGCGGACCAGATGGAGTAATCTGCCCTGGTTTGCATTAAATTCGATGCTGTCTATAGCGAAAAGCAGTCTCTTAACCTTCATAGTTGATTGTTTTTTCTGTTGCTATTGCCCATTGACGCTTTTGCTTTCATCTATAGACTTCATGATTTCGTGCGCCCTGACAAAGAGCGGGCTGCCTGTGTTGTCTACAAAGCGCTTAACGGCAGCCATGTATGCTTCCCGGTCAGTTGAATTGGCATACGCTATGGGAAGCATTTCATTAATTACACTGTCAATTATATCCTGATTCGCAAACCGGTAATCATAAATGCCGCTGTCTTCAGCGATGCACGCCGTCAAATATTTCAATACGTCGGGGAACATCGCATTGTAAGCGCCCCTGTGAACAAGGACAAGCAGCCTCATACATAAAAGGTCCGCATGGATTTCTTTCAGCGACAGCCCTTCTTCAATATAATTTGCAGCAGAAGTATAGTCCCCTTCACTTATAGCCAATGACCCGAGGTGAAAAAGTATTCTTAAATAAACAAGATTATCGCCAGTTTTATCATCTTCAGGCACCTGTGAAAGGGCCCTGTTCAACGATTCCCTTGCCTGGTCTCTTTTTCCTATTTTTAAATAGGCAAGTGCAGAGCTCAAATTTGCAGAGTATGGCGCTTCAGGCATATTGCCTCCATCTGATCATTATATAATAGTCATGATTATGATATCATGCGGGCTGCCTGCTCAAGACCACCTATGCATTACAGTTTTTGTCGCGTCGATTATAGTAAAACCATTGCTTATGTAAAAATTAAGTGCCCTTATATTCTTGACTTGAGTTCCGGTTAAGATTTCACGGCCTCTGAAATGGCGGACCACGTAATCAAGAAGACTGCTTCCGATTTTCTTCCCTCTGTAATGTTCGATTACAGAAACGAAAAAAAGATTCACTGTCTTCCTGTCTTCAGTCTCGTTTGCCAGGAGCGCACCGGCCACATCGCCTCCATATTTCGCAACAAACATATGACAGTATGCAGACGGTTTATAATTCATTATATAATTTATCCACAACAGGTCCGCCTTCTGTCGCGGGATATGCACATCCGAGTGGAACCGCGTGAGGCTGTAAACCGAACCGAGCTTTTCGTACGGCAGATTCTCGTTCTCCCTGACTTCAATTAATTCAATACCTTCCTGACACACCATCCTGTCCCGCAAAATATTATTGAATCTTAGAACAATTTCAGTGTCTATATATTTAAAGTCAGCAATTTGGAAAAAATCCAGCATGTCTCTTTCGATACCCGAATCAATCTTTACGGTTACAAAGCTGTTTTGCAGACGTCCGGCAATCAAATCCCGGATTTTTTCCGACGGCTTTAATCTTGACATTCCGGCATCCAGGATAAAAGAATCCCTATTGAAAAAACGTGTGTCCCATTCCAAGTACCTGAAAAAGAACCTGGCATCTCCATCTTCAAGAACAATATCTTTTTGCAAGTCCATTTACCGCATCAACTATAGCTCTTGTATTAAACCGATATCCACCCCGGGAGACGGGAGGGTGATTAATAAGAAAAGACAACCTGTCTCCGTCAAATTCTCTGAAACCCATGAACTTCGCCCAGCCTTGTGAGTCGAAATAGACACAACGCGCAACCTGATGTTCATATGCAGCAATAAGTAGTGCGGGCGTCGCCGCGGCAATCAGTTCATATGAAGTAAGACCGCCTGCGCCTACCGCAACATCGCACTCAAGATATTCATTAAACATATTTGTAATGTTCTGTTTTATTTCATACTGAAGGCCGGAATTTTTCAGGCTGTTGTGAAGTGTCTCCAAATAACCGTACCCTGCACCAACGATAACATGCACCTTTAATTTAATCTTATTCCGTTTCAGCACGTCAACAAGCTTCTGCGTGATATTGAATTCATCGGCGCCCCCCATAGCCACCAGTAGTCTTTCAGGACTCTCTTTGTACATCCTTTTCTGAATCTTCGTGAGATCAAATTCCGAAGGCAGTATGACGTACTCAGGACCCAGCAGGAACATGGTATCAGGATAACGTGCAGTATTGAAACGCGTATGAGCCTCCACATCCCAGTTTACTACGAGGTCCGTCTTATCAGGGACCACCCCATCAAAGCTGACACACGCCTTTATAACCCTGCTTGTAATTCCATCATACTCTGTCAATTTCCTCTCGGTAATTTCGAAGAAAACAACATCTATACGCTGTTCTTCAATATATTTGTTGATCTCATCAACTTCTCCTTGGATAGTCAGGTTTCCATCCATAACCTGAATTTTTCTTATTCCGTACTTCGCGGCAAGATCCACCCCTGCCTTGTAGTCTCTTATCATGAAATGAGTTTCCCATCCATCTCTTTCAAGGTACCTCGAAAGATGTATAAGCGACATCAGGTCTCCCGTTCCTATGGAGGGTTTTGCATCAGCCCTGAAAAGAATCCTTTTCACGCTAATATACTGTTCCAGGTTATCGGGTCTTCACGCCGTATGTCATCTTTCGCGGTTATCGTAAACTCTTCAAAAAATTTCAGGAACCGGGGGGCCAGGCCGTGTTCCTTCCTGCCGGACCTGAGAATTGATATATCGGCTGCAGTTATCTTCTCACCCTTCTTGATATCGCGTCCCGCATACAGCCACATATATGCGAAACCTCTTAAATATTCTTCATGCGAATAGGTCAATTTGGCGGTGTTTCCGTAAATCAACCGGTTGATCTCAAAACATCCGGATTTCCTGTCTTGCTCCGCCCGCCTGGTATCATCCACCATGCGTTTCAATTCCAGAGGCTCCAGCGCAAAGAAATGATCGGGTCCCTGCATCTTTTTATCTAATGTAATATGCTTCTCAACAACAGTCGCTCCCAGATAAACTGCCTGGACCGGCGCTTCGGAAATTTCCATAGTATGATCCGAGTACCCCACAGCCGCTCCCGGGAACGCTAACCGGAGAGTTTCTATTACGCCGAGATTGCAATCCCTGAGGGCTGTAGGATATTGAAGGGAACAGTGGAGAATAGTGAGTCTGTCGTTATAGCTCAATACGGTGTTCACCGCTTCTTCCGTTTCGCCGAGCCTCGCGCCTCCCGTAGAGAGGTAAATGGGCAGTCCTCTTTTTGCGCAGTGTTCAAGCAACGGGATATTCGTGATTACATACGATGCCAATTTGATTTTTTTTATTCCCTTGCCGGCAAGGAAGTCAAAACCCTTCAAATCGAAAGCCGAGGCCAGCAGCTCTATATTCTTTGACTCACAATAGGCGACAAGCCGGCCAATCCATGTTTCGGGCATCTCGAAACTTTCGGCAGCCCGGTAAATGTCATAGGAATACTCATTCTCGGCATCTTTCCAGTCGAGTTGCCCGGCGCTCCTGGGATATAAGTCGCGTGCCTTGAAGAACTGCAACTTTACTGCATCACAGTCGGCATCGACTGCTGCATCTATCAGTTTTAAGCAGTTGTCATATGAGCCGTTATGATTTATACCTACTTCGGCAATAACATAGACATGATCGCTGCTCACTAAAAAAATCTCCTGAACCACAGCTCCAGATTAACGATCTGCCATAGGAGCATCTGGTGGTTTTTCTCTTTACGTACATGCTCCCCGAACAATTCTCTTATCCGGGCTGTATTGAAAATACCCCTGTCCCGGAACGACCCGGAGTCCGTCAAAGCCAGAAACTGTTGCCTGTTAACCGTTCTGAACCATTCGTCGGCAGGGGCTATAAATCCGGCCTTGTCCTTACGGGTGCGCACCTTCTCTGGCAGAATACCCTTCATCGCCTCTCTCAGAAGCCACTTCCCCACACCGTCCCTGATCTTCAGGTTGTTCGGCAATGAAAAACAGAACTCGGCAATCCTGTAGTCCAAAAATGGCGAGCGAGATTCAAGGGATTGAGACATTGTGTTTCTGTCCTCTGCGCGCAGTGAGGCCGGGATTGTCTCAAACATCAGGTCCGAATACATACGGTTCATCAGAAAAGAATAACTGAACGGCTTGGGCAGTGTTATGGTGCACCGGTATTTCGCTGCAAACTCCGCGGTAAAACAGTCCGAGTAATCCGGGAAGCGGCTCATCTCTGACATTTCGCAGTTTTCAAGTCTTTTTATATAATCTTTATAGCGTTCAATTTCCTGCATGTCCCTGTGGTGGTTTTCATACCAGCAGGCGATCTCATTACTGAGATCTTCTGTGTTTCCGGTTTTCCCGAGGTCATTGAAATTATACTGATAGTAATCCCAGTATCCACCGGCCATCTCGTCGCCTCCATGGCCGTTAAGAATAACCGTGACGTTCTCATTCCGCATTTTTTTTGCTAACAGGTAAAGACTGTACCAAGTTACGGTGCATATGGGCTCATCGTGGAACGAGAGCATTTCATCGACCATTTCAAAAACATCTGCAGGATCGGGTCTTATATAATGGTGCACAGCACCCATATCATGCACAACTGCGTCTATATATTCACTTTCATCATATACACCCCTTGCATTGCCGGTAATTCCGGAAAAAGTAACAATCGGGGTCTTCAGGACTTTGTGAGCAATACATGTAACAGAAGTAGAGTCCATGCCTCCGCTCAAAAAACAGCCCACAGGCACATCGCTTCTCAACCGGATCCTTACAGAGTCGGTAAGAAGTTCCCTGAACTCATGAACAGCGTCTTCATCCGCCGGTGTCCGTGGATGGACATTGTTCTCCAGTATCCAGTATTGCCGGACGTTTATGTTCAGACTGTCATTTATCTCCATGTAGCTGCTTTTGGGCACCTGAAGAATATCTGCGAAATATGACTCGTAGTCGATATCCACATAACGGTAATTTGTGGATATATATCTGAATATTTTTTCATAGTTCGGCTTTTTCCCTACTAAAGGGTGTTTCAGGAGAGCCTTGATCTCGGAGGCAAATACGAGCGAGCTCTCCGTCTTGAAGTAATATAACGGTTTCTTGCCGAAACGGTCTCTTGAAAGGACAACCCTTCTTCCCGCCTTATCAAAAATGGCGAGAGCCCACATCCCGTTAAACCTCCGGAAACAATCCGTGTCCCATTCTTCATATGCCTTGAGAATGACTTCGGTATCGCTTGCTGAAACAAATGAGTGCCCCTTTTTCTCAAGCTCATCTCTGAGCTCTATGTAATTGTATACTTCCCCATTATAAGTAATGGAATATGTCCCGTGTAGGTCTGACATGGGTTGGCGGGCATTTTCCGAAAGGTCGATTATCTTCAGTCTTCTGTGGCCCATCGCTACGCAGCTGCGGTTGACATCTTCATCATAGGACAACATTTCAAAGCCCATGCCGTCAGGACCGCGATGGCTCATACTGTTGGTCATTTCCCGGATTGTCGCCTCTGCATCAAACCCAGGCAACCCTAAATTAATAAAGCCGGCTATCCCGCACATTTTATTGAAACTGCTTCATTAAATTATGCGATTCGCTGCATTAAGATGCGCAGGTCTCCTTCTCCGAATTTTTCTCTGCCGTACGGGCCGGTGTCCACCTTATCCAGATCGAAATAAGTATTACAGCCGCCCGTGAGCCTCCTGAAATTGCCGAACCCGCAGCGCGACAGCATTGAAACAGCCTCGTCCCATGTCGAATGTATGTATGTGGCACTGAGGCCGTCCATCAGATGCACCATTGGTTTTGTCTCTGCAAGTCGTATATTATTTTATCAATCATGCATGAAAGGGAGAGAGCCTCAGTTCCAATCCTCGATTTCATCAAGTAATCCTGCTTCATGAAGTTTTTTCGCTATAGGCAATATTTCCCAAACCGGTTTGTGTATGATGTTACTAATATCTACCAAGTCATTGGTTCCATCAGCGTAAGCAATAAAATCCTTCATTGTTTCAACGGATGAAGCTGATCCCTTAATGCTCAAATCAGGATAAAGCCCGCGTATACCAAGTTGAGGTTCGCCATAACAGGTAATTTTAAACATTTTATTGCTTTCAATGACGTTAATACAGTCTTCAACGAGTTCATACCCACCCAATATACCCTCTGCAGTAACTAAATCAAGATTATCCAAAGAGGTGTGATATTCAGGATAAGTACCATACTTGCTTCTGCAAAGCGTTACAAGCGGCAGGTCAACACCCGGACTGCAATATTGACGCTCATCACTACCACGCTGAAGAAAAGAATATTTAATGAAACCGGCGTGTTTGTACGATAAAACGTTTGATGCAACTTTGTCAGCAAAAGAGTTTTCGTACCGGGAGGCTACGAATGAATAGGTTCTCTCATCACCAATACATGATATATTAAAACCTGCAAAAACTTTTTTCTTCAGTTCCTCCAAATGTCTGCTCAAATAAGCAATCGATCCAATTGTTTCAGGAATAAAAATTATCCTGTAGGTATATCTGCGAGGTTGTGATGAAAGCCACTTGCCAATAAATGCCGCCACAGTTGGGCCGGACAACTCATTGTTTGCCATTGACGGATGACATATATAGGTTGATAAAAAAACCTCTTTTTCTGTTTCTCCTTTGATTATATATTCACCATAAGTCAGGCTACCGTTTTCCAGTGTGGAATCTATGCAGACATGATATTTACAGTCTTTCATTTTTAATCTCTCATTATGTGATATGCAAAAGCCCCATCTTTCTTTATAGTAAGATGTTACATATGGTATCGCATCTGGCTGTTCCGGAAGACTGTAAAGATGCTCCTGAAGCTCTGATAAGGTTACCCATATATCCACAGCGACCGAATAACCCACAACATGAAGATTGTTTTTCTTAAAATCTATAACCTTATTACCGCAGTGATCAGCAATAAATGCATCACGTATATTCCACTCTTTGGGTATTGTCCAATCAAAAACTCTTGTTCCGGTAGGAACTTCGTATATTTTCAGAGGGATGATACCAGAAAAGATTCTCAATGTTTCTCTGACACCATTACCAGTGATACTTCTGCAGATAGGAAATGCCTCAGCCATTAAATGATGCATCTGCCTGCCGAGATGAGACCGATTATTCACTACTAACCTCCTCCATTTACAGCCTCAACAACGAATGCCGAGCAAAGAAAATATCCTCGCCAGCCGGATGATTCATGCTCAAGTCGGATTGCTTCCCTTCTGAATAATTCGGGCATATTTTTTTCTAAATGTGGTAAGGCTGGATGATAGTGATACCAAAGAAGCCGAATATCTCTAAACCCAAGTTTCCTGAATAGTTCGCTGACTTCGAAAGGATTATGAAATCTTGACATAATCGCATCGTAGCCAGGCGCATCCGAATCTTCCATTTTATCCCGGATTGGCGGCATATCCATTTTTAAACGTGAGTCCAAATCTTTCCTGACCGCATCTTTTATTTCGCTGTTGACCCCTGCAAGCAAGTCATTGAGTATGAAATCAGCAGTATAACGATTAAAGGAAAAAAGGGAAAACAATTTGTTGCGGAATTCTATAAAAACGCTACCTCCGGGACGAACGAGCCTGGAGATATTTCTGAGCACCATGTCATCATTCCCTATATGAGGCATGACCCCCATAGCCATGAGGCCGTCAAATTGACCATCTTTGAGAGCATGGGCATATGTTGCAGGATCCTGGATGTCCCCCCAAAAAATCTGATTGGGGTCCATTCCATTTTTCACCATGTTTTCCTTTGACTTCTTAACCATATGTGCTGAAATATCGAATCCCCATATATCAATACCTGCCTTCCCTAAAGTGGACAAAGGAGTGCCTTCTCCCACTCCAACCTCAATTACACGTTTAATGCCCTTTGAAAAAAATGAATTGAGCAGCAATTGAAGGCGAAAATAGTTTGCCGGATAGGATGCAGAAAGATCGTATAACCTGTCTCTCTCATATTGTTCATGATAACGATTAGCTGCAACGTCATAATGGTTTTCTACCGCCTTCTTACTTTCAGGCATGGTTTTTCTCCTTTTCTTTTTCTATTTCTGTTCTATCCATTCGTCAAGCCAGCAAAGGATTGTGTTATTTTGATTCGATCCCAGGTATTTGCGAAACTGCTCAATTTTATCTGCTTCGACTGCATTTACATACAATTGACCCTGTTCATTCAAAACCAATGCCACTTTAAATCCCTGCATCTTCAGCCTGCTGTTAAGGGATGGACCCAGATAAAACCCCCAATCCTTCGCAATAAAATCGCATTCTCTTCCGCTCTCAGTCACAAAACTTACCATCTCTCCGTCTTCCAAAAACAACTTTCCGCAGTCTCTAATTCTCGTCTCTTTCACTTCAAAGACCCTCGGAGCATCATTCAGCATCAGCTTCATTTTGCCTGCCTCCAATAAAGCCGGGGATGTACCATTCGCCTTTCCCGTCTTTCTTCCATATATCTCTGTTGCGGAATTTCTCCTCTATGTCATGATACTGCTCAAGCGTTATCCGGAGAAATTTACATAGCTTCCCTATGTCATCATAAGGGGTCTGATCCCCTTTCTTAATTATGATTTTTATCGCCTCATCCCTGGTCATGCGTCCATTGCGAATTTCTATTGACAGGTTGTCGAACAGTCGCGTAAACCCGAATTTAAGCCATTTAAAGTGGTGGTGAACCGATATGAAATCGCAGTCTATATCCGCGTAATTATAGAATCCGACCTTCGGCCCCTCCTCTCTCACCCTGAATCCGTGTGCGCGGGCAACATTCAGACTCTCTTCCGGGTCCCACCTGAAATAATAGCCAAGAAATATCGACAGTATCTCCTTCTCCATAAATTCCTGTTCCCCGGGCAGCAAATAGGCAGCAAGGTCTTTTCCAGTAAGGTCATTGTCAATCCAATCCTCTGCGACAGTGCCCTGCAAAATCCCGTGTTTGCTTAGCCATGTCCTGTCGAGCCGATTATAATTTCTGTCCTCCTCTGCCGCCCCATACTCAGTAAGGGGATTCTCTCCCCAAATGACAAGCGGGATATTGAACGCAACAGCAATCTTAAGAGGAATACTGCACAATGCCATATGCATGGGGACTGCTGTGCTCCCTGTCTTCAGCAGCGTCTTATACATAAACCGGCGTTCCGTTTCAGGATTAATAGAATAGTCGATATGGTCTACACCCAGCCTGATGAGATTATAGAGATTTTGTTGCCCTATAGCTGTCCTCGCGGGGGTTCGCCATGTCACTGCCAATATTTTCAATCCGTATTCGATACATTTTACTGTTTGCCACGTACTGTCCTTTCCACCGCTTACAGGTATGATGCAGTCGTATCCCGATTTTCTTTTTTTGGCCATGGAAACAATCATT
>Ga0074045_10004061_pt1 | contig 13032 bp, 17 predicted proteins | sample BogForMeECP23OM2_FD_94442 | JGI IMG/M metagenome (GOLD analysis project Ga0074045, IMG submission 94442) | Bog forest soil microbial communities from Calvert Island, British Columbia, Canada - Bog Forest MetaG ECP23OM2 | ecosystem: Environmental > Terrestrial > Soil > Wetlands ... | reverse complement strand
GTCAGCAATAACCTTGGGGCGCATCAAATAGTTCAGCCATTTCTCGGCGTTCTTCGGGTGCGGTGCGTCTGCCGGTATAGCGAGTACGTCGTTGCCGATCAAACCACCCTCGCGCGGAATGATCGTGGGCGAAGATCAGTCAGATTCGACCCTTGTCCGTGCAGCGGATCGGCAAGCGACTGGCCCGGATTCCCGCTGCCGATGTGACGAAAGTAATCGAGGGGCTGGTAGAAATCCTAGGTGAGTAACCGGAGGGGAGTTAGTCTGTAGCGCGACTGCAAAGCGCACTGTTGTTCAACAACGTCCGGCGGCAGTGGAAATTACCTTGTTTTTTTGCGGACCAAATATCCATTTCTGCGACAAGACCTTCTTCGCCACCTTGCGATGGGACTCAATGACCAGGCACACGGCCGTCCAGCCGCATGCCGCCTCCGTCGGCGCGGTCATCAGCGAGTGCTAGTTCGGTAAATTGACGCCCGCTTAGGCGGCAGCGGGTGAGACTTCGCGCGCAATGCGCTTGGCGTTGCTGATTTCCGCGAGCCGCAGATCGTAGGCCGTCTGTAGATTCAGCCACGAACGCGCATCACCACCGATATATCGAGCCAGCCGCATGGCTGTGTCGGCGGAAATACCGCGCCGCTCACGGACCACATCGTTGATCCTTGGTGCGGGTATGCTGAGCCCCTTCGCCAACGCGTTGGCGCTCATGCCGAGCGGCATCAGAAAATCCTGCCGGAGCACCTCGCCTGGGTGAACCGGCCGCATTCCATTGGGGAGGGCATGCGGCTCTCGAGCAGCATCAAATTTGCGCTAGTATCTGCAAAATAGATATTCGCGATGTTCGAGGGCGCGAAACGTTGGCTGCTCAAGCCTGTGCGGTAACCTTCCGGGCCGACCATCATCATGAAATCCACAACCAGACCTGCGTTCAGTGTCTCCGGTCTTGCTCTCGTAGTGCCCGTCTTTGCCATCGTTGCAGCTTGCGCTGCCGGCGGCGGCTCCGGTAGCGGGCGCGCGCAAAGCAATTCGATTTCCAAGAGGATAGTAGAAGTGCGCATTACCGAGGATCGTATGGTAGCCGACGCCAAGGCGGGCAGTGCCAGCCGCGAAGACGGGTACTGGCGTGACGCCAAATACTTTAAGGATACCCGAGACAAAGTGTGCAAATTTGCTCAACCAGAATCCAAACGTGCGAACCCTGTGAGAATTGAATCTATGACCAAATCCATAAAAAGTGCCAATGACCGACTGCGGGCACTCACGACGGACGCCGCGTCCAGGGTCGAGCGAAGAAGCAATGTCAACGACGCGTTGATCGTATCAGAATGCAGGAGTGTCGATCTAGGAACTGAAGCGTACTTCCAATGTTCGTCGATGGAACACGCTCGCTCTTGGCAACGAGTAATGGCACATGAACTGTCGGACCTCAATACCATCAACGACGCCGCGGCAGGTTGGGCAGTGGATGCACTCGAGTGTCTAAAGGCGGCACTTACCAAGAGACTCGAAAAGGACGATCTCGACCTCTCGGGGAGCATTTATCAGGCGTGGATTGGCTACAAAGACCGGCGAATCGGCTCTGCGCAAGACCTTGATAGCGCTTCTCTGCAGTTTGCGCAATCAAAATGACACAGCAGAAGCTGAGGGATCGTCTCTAATGAAGCATCCACGAGTGTTGCGCGAGTTACCCCTGACAGTACCGGCATCCAGTGCCCAATGGCCGGTTTCCACTGGCCTCAAGTCCAACAGCGCGGCATCCAAAAGTCGTGTAGGGTGCTCGGCGGATCCATCATTGGAGGTGTGGCATGAAAAGAACTATCGCATTTTTATTGTGCGTATGTCTGCCGTCGTTGGCCAACATAACGCTGGCACAGCAGGTTTCGCAACCGGCGTTCACGAATGCTGACATTTCCGCATTTCACGGCAACGACAATACGCTGGTCAATGCGATTGCACTCATTGAGCAGTCGACCGGCGGAAAAGTGATCGACATTCGATTCTCGAATACTACTAGCGGTATGCCGGGTTACAACGTGGTCATCGTAAAGGCCGCACAAGTCCAATTTTTCCACTTCGAAGAACGCTCCAAACATGTAATGGAATTGGATGCGAGCAGCAAGCCTGTATACATGCTTAACTGGCGCGGTAAGTCGGATGTCCACTTTGCCCTGCAGGCGCAGGTATCGTTGTCGACGGCCATTCAGACGGCCGAGCAATCACAGCCCGGGGCACCAGCCATGGCCGCGGGAATCGCACGCAGCGCCAGCAATCCGGAGAGCGAGGTTCATGCGTACAACGTGCTGTTGAACCGTGGTGGCAGCGTGAAGAGGGTCGCAATTGACAGCGCTACCGGCCAGGTGATTGCCGATCCGAGTGCGCTCAGTTCATTTTAGTGGGCTGATCGGGGCGGCCCTCCCATGCTTATTTTTTTAACGAAATCAATTTATTATTGAATATAACGGCCCCGCATGACGCGCGCCGCGTATCCGATGAATCGATCGCGGTCGGGGAAGACGGCATCTCGCCCGCGCATGCCGAGATATGCCTCATGCAGCAGAGTGGTCGGGCTGACCGGCGCACCGGCGTTGCGCCGCAATTGACGCTCCGCCAACTGTCGCAGCTCACCATACAGCATGGCGAACAGCCGGCTATGCGTAACGGACGCGGCCACGTCCGGATGCTGTTCCGACGACACCAGTAGCTCCGATTCCATCCTGCCACCAGGCGAATTCAGGGTATCGAATCCGGAAGCTTGGGGCCAAGTCGTGTCTCGTGTGATTACGGGACCGAGTCAAGAAGTGAATTCTCCCCTGTACAAACAAACCGCGTCTCTGCGAATTCCAAGCTTTCGGGCACAGCCGGTTCCCACCGGTCTGGATACGGTCCATTATTGGGCTCCGCCGTACCATCGTCGAAGTAGACCACGAGCGACTCGAGGCGCGCAGAAGAATCCGCGCAGTTGAATCCGTATAACCCCACGGAATCCGCCCACCATTTTTGGTTGAGTGGGTCTTTTTTTGCATGGTGGCCAAACGAGCGTTTGACCCACGCATGCCGGACATTACCTGCGATCTTGATGCTTGATCGGTCAACGAACGTCTTCGCGCCGCTGCCCGCACTGATACCGACGAGGACCCATTCGGCTGCGTGCACCGTACTGCATGCGAACAGCACAAGTGCGAACAACATGGTCTTGCGCACGCCGGCCACGCGCTGCTCGATAGACGCATGCTCAATGGCGTGCTCGTCATGCAGGGTCGCCTCGCAACTATCGCGTTTATTGGGCGGCACAAAATTCGGCGCAAATTAGCTCAGCCCCGAGCGGCGAAAGCCTTCCAAGTAGTGCTGCATCTCGGCGGGCTGCTGGATCGGTATCTTACTTGCAATCCAGTCGAGCGAGATGTTCGGTTGCGCGCGGCGGAGCTCCTGCAGTGCGGACCTGCCGACTTCCAGTTGCCCCGCCATGCCCGCTGCGGCAGTGAGCACGCGGTGTGCGCCAACGAAATCGCTGCGTTGCCGGATGCCCTCGCGCGACAGCCGCATCGCCTCCTCATAGTCCCGTCCGACGTAGTGGGAGTAGGCGGCGATGCCGCAATAGATCGAAGAATACGGGTCACGCGGACTTAAGCGAAGCGCGTGGCGCACAGCAATGCGAAGGATTGAATGCACCAAGGCCTCCAAAAAGGACTATCAGCGCACGATCGCGACGCCCAAGCATCGCGACCTCGACAATGTACTGCCCGTTCTCATTGCCTTACTTGCAACCGACACTGGGCTGCCCGAAAAATACCTCGATCATCCCTTACGCGGCCAGTGGAAGGATTTTCGCGACTGTCATCAAGCCCGACTTGATTCTCATCTATCGCAAGCCAAGTTCCGATGTGCTGCAGCTCGTTCGTTTAGGCTTGCAAAGTGAGCTAGGGTTCTAGTCACCTAGCCATATCCTGGAAAATTAATAATAATAAAAATAATAGCTTACCATATATATTTAATGTTAAAAGACGGCGAGATTTTCTAGACGTGCGGTCTGGCCATCGCCTGACGGGTGGCGCATAGCTATACGTGCCCGGCCTCGCGCAGCGCATTCGAGATGGTCGCGAACACGACGGCCGCCGGTACCAGAAAGGGCTTCCTCTCGATGGTCACCATGACGGTGGCGCGCGCGGCGTCGTACTTGAAACTGAGCGTCAGGTGGCCTACCGGGGTTTCACCGGAGAGGGTACCGTACGAGCCATCCGCACTCCTCTCCAGGCGGTAGCGGCCGGCGCCGCCGCCCGCAGCCCCGAGGCGTTCGAGCACCGCGGGCGTGACGTTTTGGAACGTGATGGACTGCGACATGATCAACCAGCCTCCGCCTCGGACCGCTCCCTGCCCATGGGGCCTGCCGGCACTGCGTCCGCTGTCGCTATCCTAGTGTACTGCGATTCGTTCATGAGCGTCACGCGCCGCTTTATTGTGATTTCGCGCGACTTCGGGCTAAGCTGCAAAATTGCAGCAGGGGAGAATTTGGGGATGAGGCTGCCGGCGCCCGTGCGAGAATTCGCTCCGCTGCTTCTCGTTCCACTGTCGCTCGTCCTGCACCACACGGCGGCGCTGCCGTCTGCGTGGATTTTCGCGCTGGGCCTGGCGGCGATCGCAGTGCTCGCGGATTGGGTGAGGCGCGGCACCGAGCAGGTGGCCGAGCACGCGGGCGCCGCGATTGGCAGCCTGCTCACCGTGAGCTTCGGCAACGCCGCCGAACTCGTGCTCGCGCTCTTCGTGCTCGCCCGGGCGCGTCCCGAGATCGTCCAGGCGCAAATCACGGGCTCCATCATCGGCACGACGCTTCTCTTCCTCGGCGTCTCCGTGCTGGCCGGGGGACTGCGTTATCCGAAGCAGACCTTCAGCAAGGAGCGCGTGGGGCTCATGAGTACGCTGCTGCTGCTCGTCGCGATCGCGATCCTGTTGCCCGCGGTGTTCGACTTCACCGAGCGCGTCGTGGCGCCTCGGGCGGATCGCATGCGCCTCGAGACGCAGCTGAGCGTGTGGGTGTCGGTGCTGCTGTTGCTGCTCTATGGCGCGCACCTTGTTTATGTGCTCGTCACGCACCGCACCCTTTTCGCGCCCGTACCCGGACCGGGCCGTGCGCAGTGGAGCCTCGGGCGCGGGCTCACCGTCATGCTCATCGGAACGGCGCTGATCGCGGTCGAGTCGGAGCTCGTCACCGCGCGCTTATCCGAGGCCGCCGCGACCTTCGGCCTCTCGCCGGTATTCATGGGCGTCGTGGTGCTCGCCCTCGTCGGCACGATCGCCGACCTGTTCGCCTCGGTAGCGTTCGCACGCGCCGATCGGATCGAGATCTCGATCGGACTGTGCGTGGGCTCGGCGCTGCAGATCGCTCTGGTCGTCGCCCCGGTGCTGGTGCTCGTATCCTGGGCGATGGGCCATCCGATGAGCCTGGTCTTCGGCAGTCCGCTGGACCTTTTCGCGATCGCGACCTCGACGTTCATCGTGCGCACGATCGCCGCCGACGGCGAGACGAATTGGTACGAGGGCGTTTTGCTCATCGGCGTATATGCGCTGTTTGCGCTCGCCTATTTCTTTGAGGGCGCGGGGTAGGAGCGCGCGCGCGGGGCGGCTGGGCTTCGCGGAGCCGCAATGCGCCGCGCCGCCGCGCGGATTTCTCGGTTCCTGGCGTCGGGCTTACCACCAGTTCTGGATGACCCCTTCGGCCGCTTTGGCCCCCGGCCGGTTGTAGCCGTAGAACGGACCCGCTGCCACGTCGCGATAGAACTGCGCGCGGTTGTTGCAGACCTGCGCCTGAAACCCGTCGAAGACTTCCTTGGGAAGGCCGCGCGACTCTCACCGTGGCGCGCGAGATAGCTTGACCGTGTTCATGCGCGCATCTCCAATATGGGTTGTGGTCAGACGTTCGCGTCATCGCCGGCGTATTAGCTTCCCGTGTTGCCAGTCGAAATGTAGGTAAAAATGCTGTTGTTGTGTAGGAATTGTCTGACGGCGCCGGCGATCCCGCGCGCCAACAAGCGCAACGGCTATGAAGAGTAAACTTGGATACGGACGGGGCCATGAGAGCTGCCACAGCCGGGTCATGAGTAAACACTGTTCGCATCTCGACACGATCAGGACTGTTACACCGAGCGCGCGCGGCTGCGAGGAGTGCCTGAAGACCGGCAGCGCCTGGGTTCACCTCAGGGTATGTCGGACTTGCGGACATGTGGGTTGCTGCGACCAATCGCCGGGCCGTCATGCGACCGCTCATTTTCGCGCGTTCCATCATCCGATCATCGAGGGCTACGATCCTCCGGAGGGGTGGGGCTGGTGCTACGTGGACGAGTTGTTCTTCGACCTGGGCAACAACACCACCCCGCAGGATGGACCCATTCCGCGCTACGTCTAGCAACAGCAAGTCCGAATGTCAGCGTGTGGCCGAGGTCTCGGTCATGCGAGGATGCTCCCGGCGTAATAGAATCCAGACCCATGACAACTTTGGAAGCGACCAAGAGCCCAGGCCCCGTTCCCCAGGCGGTAAACGCAATCCTCACGCGCGCCGCGATCTTCTTGGTCGTGACCATCAAGCCGGGCCCCGATCCCTGCGCCTCCGCGCGGTCGCTGTGCGCCGATCTGGCCGCGTTGGTCCGCGCGGTTGGGTTTCGCGACAGCGAAGCAGCCCTATCGTGTGTCGTGGGATTTGGCTCCGAGGCGTGGGACCGACTTTTTGGCCAGCCGCGCCCGGCGGATCTGCGTCCCTTTCGGGAGATTCACGCCGGAACGCGCCACGCGATCCGCACGCCGGGCGACCTGCTCTTCCACATCCGTGCGCAGCGCATGGATCTGTGCTTCGAGCTTGCAACGCAGATCATGGAGGGCTTCGCAGGCGCGGCTTCGCCGGTGGATGAGGTGCATGGCTTTCGCTATTTTGATGCCCGCGATCTATTGGGATTCGTCGACGGGACGGAGAACCCGGGCGGAGACGCGGCGATCGAGGCTGCGCTCATAGGGGAGGAGGATGCGGCCTTCGCAGGCGGCAGCTATGTCATCGTGCAGAAGTATCTGCACGATCTCGGCGGCTGGAATGCGCTCAGCACGGAGGCGCAGGAACTGATCATTGGGCGCAAGAAGCTATCCGACGTCGAATTGGACGAGGCCACCAAGCCGACTTTCGCGCACAGTGCGCTCACTACGATCGTGGACGACGGCACGGAGATCAAAATCCTGCGCGACAACATGCCGTTCGGCAGGGCCTCCCAGGGGGAATTCGGCACATATTTCATCGGCTACAGCCGCTCACCGCTCACAATCGAGCGGATGCTCGAGAACATGTTTGTGGGCCGGCCGCCCGGCAACTACGACCGCCTGCTCGATTTCAGCCGCGCCGTGACGGGAAATCTTTTCTTCGTGCCTTCAGCGACGTTCCTGGAAGGCGCGGCCGGCGAGTCCGCAGCCGCCGCGACCTGCGCCTCGAAAGAAAATTCGGAATCCACCGAGCCGAAGCCCGGCGGCACACTGGGCATCGGCTCGCTCAAAGGAGACATCCGGCATGAATAATCTACATCGCGAACTGGCTCCAATATCCGATGCCGCATGGGCACAGATCGAGGAGGAGGCGACGCGCACACTCAAGCGGTACCTGGCCGGCCGACGTGTGGTTGATATGCCGGCCGCCGGCGGTGTCGGACTTTCTGCCGTTGGAACCGGCCACCTGAAAAATATCCCTGCGCCGATGGACGGTATCCTCGCGAGGCTTCGCGAGTCGCAGCCGATCGTCGAGCTGCGTGTCCCGTTCGAACTGGCTCGTGATGCGCTCGATGACGTCGAGCGGGGAGCGAACGACTCCGACTGGCAAGCGGCAAAGGATGCCGCGAAGAAAGTGGCTTTTGCGGAAGACGGTGCCATCTTTGAAGGTTATTCCGCTGGGAAGATTGGGGGGATCCGTCAGGGAACGAGCAATCCGATCATGACGCTTCCGGCGGACGTACGCGACTATCCCGACGCGCTGTCGCAGGCGCTGAGCCAATTGAGGCTCGTCGGCGTCAACGGTCCCTACAAGGTTCTGCTTGGCGCCGACGCATACACCGCACTGGCCGAAACCCGCGATCACGGGTATCCGGTGCTCGAACACGTCAAGCGGCTCGTCAACGACGAGATCATATGGGCCCCCGCCATCAGCGGCGCCTTCGTGCTGACGACACGCGGCGGCGATTTCGAGCTCGGCATTGGACAGGACACCTCGATCGGCTACTTGAGCCACACAGACACCGCGGTGCGGCTCTACCTGCAGGAAACGTTCACGTTTCGACTCCTCACGACCGAGGCCGCGATCGCCTTTGCGCCCCACAAGGGCGCGAAATGACGGCGTCGGCCGGCTAGATCGGCGAAGCCGTGTCGACCGATCCCGTGCCGATCGAACCGGTGGGCCAAGCGAGCGCCCATGCCACGGGCTTGCGGCCATTCGTGTTTTCATTGTTCTTCATATTCGGTGGCATCACCAGCCTCAACGACATCGTCATCCCGAAGCTCAAGGGCCTGTTCACGCTGTCCTACGGCGAAGTGATGCTGATCCAGTCGGCCTTCTTCACCGCCTATCTGCTGATCTCACTGCCGGCCGCGTCGATCGTGCGGCGCCTCGGCTACATGCGCACGGCGGTGATCGGCTTGCTCCTGATGACGGCGGGTTGCCTGCTGTTCATTCCCGCGTCCGCGTCCGCGCTGTTCGTCATCTTTCTGGCGGCGCTGTTCGTGCTGGCGGCCGGCATCACGATCGTTCAAGTCGTCGCCAATCCATTGATATCGATGCTCGGACCGCCGGCGACGGCGCACAGCCGGCTGACCTTCGCTCAGGCCTTCAACTCGCTCGGAACGACGATTTTCCCGTACGTAGGCTCGATATTGATCCTCGGCTCCCTGGCCGGCGTCGATCCCTCGCGCCTCTCCGGCGCCGCGCTCGACGCGTTTCGCACCCAGGAGACCCACGTCGTGGTGCGGACCTATCTGGTGCTGGCCAGTGTGCTGATCCTGTTGGCGGCGCTCGTCTGGTTGCTGCGCAATCGGCTCGCGGAGTCGAGGGTCGAGGACACCACGATCCGTCAAGCGCTGGATCTGCTGCGGCAGCGGCGGTTCCGTTTCGGCGCCCTGTGCATTTTTCTGTACGTCGGGGCCGAGGTTGCGATCGGTTCACTGATCGTCAGCTTTCTCATGCAGAGCACGGCGCTCGGTTTGGGCCCGGAGGAGGCCGGTAAGCACGTGCCGCTCTATTGGGGCGGCGCCATGGTCGGCCGCTTCATCGGCGCGTATCTTTTGCGAGTGTTCTCACCGGGCAAGGTGCTCGCCGCAGCCGCGGCAGCCGCAATCGGTCTGCTGCTCATATCCGCCAATGCCACCGGCCAATGGTCGGGATGGTCGCTCCTGGCCATCGGCCTGTTCAACTCCATCATGTTTCCGACGATTTTCACTCTGGCCTGCGAAGGCCTGGGACCTCGCGCCGCCGAAGGCTCGGGCATCATTTGCGTGTGCATCGTCGGCGGGGCGGTGGTGCCGTTGATCACGGGCCATGCGGCCGATTGGGTCGGACTGAAGATGGCGCTGTACCTGCCGGCGATCTGCTACGCCGGGATCCTGCTCTTCGGGGTGTATGCCCGTCGTCCGCTGGAGTGATAAATTATTATTATAAATCAATTAGATATATTATTTAATTAAACAGATTCTATTATGCATTCGATCTCCACTGACTCGAGAACGGGCAAATCATGGCAGAGCATTCACCGCGCGCAGCGCAGATCGATCAGCTGCACGAGAAGGGTTACGTCCTCATACCCCGATTCGTGCCGGCCAAGGAGCTCCGGGCCCTCAATGAGGCCGCAAGGGTGCAGCTCGCCGCCCGCGCTCCGCCGATTGAATTCGAGGCCGATCTGCAATATCCCGGTGCGCCATCATCACGGTCGGCCGTGGGCGGCGGGACCGTGCGCCGGCTGCTCGATGCCTGCGCGCGGGACCCGGTCTTCGCCCGCTGCGGCACGGCGCACGCTTTGCGTGATTGGATGGAGGCGTATTTCGGAGAAAGTGTGCTGATGTCTTGCGCTCATCACAATTGCCTGATGACCAAGCATCCGCAATACGGGAGCATGACCAGCTGGCATCGCGATATTCGCTACTGGTCATTCGAACGCGAGGATCTCGTTTCGGTCTGGTTCGCGCTCGGCGAAGAGACTGCCGATAATGGCGCTCTGTGGTTCGTGCCGGGATCGCACCGGATGGCGTTCGAGGCGGATCGGTTCGATGAGGCGAAGTTCTTCCGTGCCGATCGCGCCGAGAATGCGAAGATCATCCGCACGGCCGAATCGCCCCGGCTCGCGCCCGGCGACGCGGTGTTCTTTCATTGCAATACCCTGCACTCGGCCGGCCGCAATTTCAGCAATGCCGTGAAGTTTTCGCTGGTCTACACCTACCACGGCTTGAGTAATCCGCCCCAACCGGGCACGCGATCGAGTTCGAAGCCCGAGATTGCGCTTAGGTCCGTGGCGAGCGAATCATGTGGTGTAAACTCTTAGATAAATATTTTGTTTATAATCAAGTGATTATAAGAGTTATATAGATTCCATCGAGTGTCCATCGAATAAACCTCAGCGAACCGTCCGGTGGGCTTGGTCACTGATATTGCGCCTGACGATATGCGCGTATACTTTTTTGGGGCGTTTGCACAATTTCGATCGGATTTCGCGTTCGCAATAACGGCTGCGGGGAGCACGAGTATGGGTTGCTTGCTGAAGCAAGGCGGCGGACTGTACCCAAGGCTGCGTATTGGTGCGGTGCTGCTTGCAGCGGGCGAAGGCCGGCGCATGGGTGGCGTAGCGAAGCCGCTCATACGGCTTCGGGGTGTGCCGCTCATCAGCCGGCAATTGGTGGCCTTGAGCGGGGCGGGTGTCGACGAAGTGGTCGTGGTGACGGGCCACGCGCGCGAGGCGGTCGAGAAGCAGGTGGAGAGCTTCTCGGTGACGCTCGTACACAACGAGGCGCACACGCATGGTCAGGAAGGCTCGGTGCGGGCAGGGCTCGGCGCGCTGAGCGGCAGCTTCGACGCGGTGTTTGTCATGCCGTCCGACCAGCCGTTGATCGGTGCGGATGATTTGATCGAACTGATCGGCGCCTTCAAGAAGCGCGCCGCGGGGCATGTGCTGGTGCCGGTGGTGGACGGACAGCGCGGCAATCCCGTTTTACTCGATGAGGTGGCGCACGCGCAGATTCTCTCCAGCGCCACGAACCTCGCCTGCAGGCATCTGATCGAGCGCCGGCCCGAACTCGTCTGTGTGTACGAATCCAGCAATACCCGTTTCATCACCGACCTCGACACCCTCGAGGACGTGCGGACGCTGGCGCAGCGCACCGGCTGGCACCTCGAATTGCCGCCGGTGCAGGAAACGGTCGAACCGGTGCAGGAAACCGTCGCATAGAGGTGTTGGCCGACATGGGGCCGCCGCGGCGAGCCTAAAATTCAAGGAGCGAGTCATGATCCCACGCGAATTCGAATATCACGCCCCCACGAGCATTCCCGATGCGCTCGGGTTGCTGCAGCGATTCGGCGATGAGGCCAAGCTGCTCGCCGGTGGCCACAGCCTGCTGCCCATGATGAAGCTGCGTTTTGCGCAGCCGGGTCATCTGATCGATCTCGGCAGGATTGGCGAGCTCAAGGGCATACGCGAAGAGGGCGGCATGCTGCGCGTCGGCGCGATGACCACGGAGAATGAGATCATCTGGTCCAAACTGCTGCAGGACAAGTGTCCGTTGCTGGTGGAGGGCGCGCGCCTGATCGCGGATCCGCAAGTGCGCTACAAGGGAACGATCGGCGGCGATATATCGCACGGCGACCCGGGCAACGACCACCCCGCGCTGATGCTGGCGCTGGGCGCGGCATTCGTGCTGAAAGGGCCGTCGGGCGAACGCACGGTACCGGCCGACGGTTTCTTCGTCGGCAGCTATGCCACCTTGTTGCAGCCGGGCGAAATCATGACCGAGATACGAATCCCGGTTCCCGCGCCGAACACCGGCTATTGCTACTCCAAGCTCAAGCGCAAGATCGGGGACTTTGCAACGGCGGCGGCGGCCGTCACGCTGCGAATGAAGGGCGGTAGCGTTCAGGACGTGGCGATTGCGCTGACCAACGCCGGTCCCACCGTGCTGAAGGCGCGTGCTGCCGAAGACTCGCTTCGGGGAAAGGCGGTCGATGAGGTTTCGATCCGGGAAGCCGCGCGGCTGGCGATGAGCATCTGCGATCCGGCCGCAGACCAGCGTGGCGATGCGCAATACAAGATCGCCATGAGCGGCGAAATGACTCGGCGGGCGCTGCGCACGGCACATGCGCGCGCAGGCCGCTGAGTCGACATCTGGGGGGCACAAAAGATGGCGAAGAAACAAACAGTATCGTTCAAGCTGAACGGCGCCGAAGTCGATGTGGTGGTCGAGCCGCGTGAGCTGCTCATCCACACGCTGCGCGAGCGGCTCCAGCATACCGGTCCGCATATCGGTTGCGAGACCTCGCATTGCGGCGCATGCACGGTCGATCTCAACGGCATGTCGGTCAAGTCCTGCACCCTGCTCACCGTACAGTGTCAGGGCGCCGAGGTGCTCACGGTCGAGGGATTCGAAAAGGGCGGCGCCCTGCATGCAGTCCAAGAAGGGTTTACGAGAGAGCATGGTCTGCAATGCGGTTTCTGCACGCCGGGTATGATCACGCGCGCCTATCGGCTGCTCATGGAAAATCCCAGTCCCTCGGAAGAGGAGATCCGGTACTGGATGGCGGGCAATCTGTGCCGCTGCACGGGCTACCAGAACATCGTCAAGGCCGTGCAGTACGCGGCGAAAAAACTGTCGTTGGCACGCACCGGTACATAACCTAATTTGGGGAGTCTTCGCGATGACCGATACAACCGAAACGCTCGAGCGCGAGACCAAGCTCCAGGGAATGGGCAGCTCCAGACTGCGCAAGGAGGATGCGCGCTTCATCCGCGGCAAGGGCACCTATGTGGACGACATCAAGCTGCC
>Ga0074045_10004060_pt1 | contig 13033 bp, 13 predicted proteins | sample BogForMeECP23OM2_FD_94442 | JGI IMG/M metagenome (GOLD analysis project Ga0074045, IMG submission 94442) | Bog forest soil microbial communities from Calvert Island, British Columbia, Canada - Bog Forest MetaG ECP23OM2 | ecosystem: Environmental > Terrestrial > Soil > Wetlands ... | reverse complement strand
CCCCGGGTCGTCCTGTCCATGATTGTGCGCGAGATAGAGTCCTCGTTCGCAACCGTATTCCGGCAGGTGGCGATGAACAGGTTCGAGGAGGCCGTCCATGCCGCGCGCAGAGCGGAAGGTGAGCTCACCACGGCGCGGATCTCCGGGCTGTGGCTGGAGACCCAGCGGGCGATGTTCGGCGGCAGCGTCACGCTCACGGAGGACTACGGCCTCTGGTGGAGCTACGTCACTCATTTCATCCATGTACCGGGGTACGTGTACGCGTACGCTTTCGGAGACCTCCTGGTGCGCGCGTTGTACAGCCGGTATCTCGTGGAGGGAAGGGATTTTCCCGAAAAGTACATTCAGATGCTCAGCGCCGGCGGCTCCGACTGGCCGGTTGCCATCGTCAAGCCTCTGGGCGTGGACCTGGCAGACCCCGGCTTTTGGGCCCAGGGGCTCGGCCTGCTGGAGAAAATGGTCGTCCAGGCGGAAGAGCTCGCCGGGGCTTCGGAGACCTGAGCACAGATTTCCGCGCGCCATCTTGATTTTCGCTGAAAAACAGGTAGGATAGAGAGAAAGGGTGCCGACCAGGGCAGCAGCATCTTCGAGAGATCAAGGGACAAAAGGAGCAGCATATGGCAAGAAACTATCTGGTGTTCATCTTCGGGCTTTTCCTCCTTCTCGTGTTCAGCTTCTTCTTCTGCTACGTGGCGATCTATAACGAGAATCTCCCGGCAGCGATTGTCGCCCTCGTCGGCTTCGTCGCATCGCTCATTATCGGGATCATCATCGGCCTTGCAAGTCGCGACGAAGGCGGCGTTCTGTACATCTGGTTCTTTGCAATCGCGGGGGTCACCGCGATCATCCTGGTATGGTTCCTGACCCGCGGCGGGGTCGTTCTCAAGATCTGGTAGGGTGAAAGAAAGCACTGCAACCCCTGGCCGACGGCCAGGGTTTTTTTATGGCTGGGGGCTCCGGCCCAGTGTGTTCACCAGGGCCACTCCCCCCATTGCCAGGACTCCGCCGGCAACGTCGATAAGCGTGGGAGCCTCCCCCAGCCAGACCCAGCCGACCAGGAACGCCACCACGGGCACAGCGAACAGGAGGCTGGAGGCCCGCGACGCAGGAAGCCGGGAAAGGACGACTGCCCAGGTGGCATAGGCAAGGGCGGCGGGTCCCGCACCGAGGTACACGACGGCCAGGGTGTCGGGAAGAGGGGCGGCGCGCACCTGTCCTGCGAGCCTGGGGAAGAACGGGAGCAGCATGAGTGTGCCTGCCCATATCGCCCAGGTCGTGATATCAACCGGGCGATAGCGCGTCAGCATGCTCTTCTGAACGATGTTATAGGCACTGGCGGACAGGGAGGCAAGAAGAATCAAGCCGGCGCCCCAGTTCAGCCCGAATCCGGAGCCTTTTCCGAGGCCGATCACCAGGACACCTGCAAAGCTGACCCCTATGCCTGCCCATCCCCAGGGTCTGAGGTGTTCCCCGAGGAAGATGATCGCGGCGAGCGCCGTCCAGATCGGGAGCGTCTGGATGAGCACCGCAGCGGGTCCTGACGGGATCCTCAGCTCCCCAATGTTCAGGGCAATGTTATAGAACGCAAAGCCCAGCAGGCCCAGGAGGAGGACCAGAGGAACATCCCTGAGGGCCGGCAGCCTCATACGAGTGACAGCCGCGAATACGGCGAGCACGGCTGAGGCGGAAAGGAACCTGAGCAATGCAAGCTGCGCGGGGGCGTACGAGTGAAGACCCGCCCGGATGCCGGCAAAGGCCGAGCCCCAGAAGAGCACAGTGATCAGCGCCGCGCTTGCGACCGGCAGCGTGCGAGGGATTCCAGGCTTCATGGGATTTCCTGCCGCATTGTACACAGTGCGCCCGGCGCGTCAACCATAGCCGTGCCGCGCCGCGCCGACCCTGGTTTTCCGGGCAGCCTACCGAGACCATTGCGTTTTCGAGGAATTCAGAAGGCCTGATTCTAAATTCCGCGTTTTCGACAATGTCCGCTGATGGCCGCTGGAAAAGCGGGGCGTCAGCTCGGCACGCGGCTCACACGAGGTCGGCAAACAGGGCGTCGGCGGCACGGCAGATGTCAGCCGGCGCCAGGACAACCTGCAGGCCGCGGGCGCCCGCATTGACGTAGATTTCGCCGAACGTCGAGGCAATTTCATCGATCCACGTGGGGTATTTCTTCTTCATGCCGATCGGGGAGCAGCCACCCCGCACGTATCCGGTCACGGGCGTCAGGTCCTTCAAATTGACCAGCTCCACCTTCCGGGAACCAGTGGCCTTCGCAGCTTTCTTCAGATCCAGGGCCGCCGCGCCGGGGATGCAAAAGACATGGACAGCCTGCGTCTCGTCGTGCGCCACGAGGGTCTTGAACACGATGTCCGGGCTGACACCGAGCTCCCGCGCGACACTCGACGCGTCGATGTGCTCATCACCGACAGGGTAGGCGGCAGTGTGATAGCGGATTCCCATGGAGTCCAGGATGCGGAGGACGTTGGTCCTCTGGCCGGAATTTGGGCGAGCCATCAGTCATCCTCCCGTTCAAGCGTATGATCCATTCTTTGATTATATAGTTGTTGATTGCTCGATTGAATGAAAAGAGGTAGTCTCGTGCGGGTGAGCCGGGCCGACGCAATGCTATTCGATCTCCCCCGGTCCAACGGGGAGGCCAACAAGGTTTCTCGGGAGGACCTCCCGGTACATGACTGGTACAGGTTTGTGCTTTCTTTTCCACCGCATCTCGTGAGAAAGTATTTGTCACAGTTTGGAGCAGGACCGGAATCGACCATTCTTGATCCATTCTGTGGAACGGGTACAGCGATTGTTGAATGTCAGAAGACTGGCATTCGAAGCGTCGGCATCGAAGCTCTCCCCATGCCGGCTCTTGCTTCGAGAGTGAAAACAACCTGGACCGTAGATCCACAGGTGCTTCTGAGTCATGCTGCAAAAGTCGCAGGGCATGCGTTTGACATCCTTGGCAAGCAAGGCGTCCCTGATGACCCGGCTCTTCCCGTTGCTCTTGGCTCTCAAAGCTTGAGAACATTGCCTGAAGAGACGTTTCGGCTGCTGCTCAAAGACTCCATCAGCCCGCTTCCCCTCCATAAGACGTTGGTTCTGCTTGATTGCATAAGGGGTGACGCGGGAAACCCTGTTAGAGAGCTTGAAATGCTCGCACTCGCAAAGGCTCTCGTTGCAAGCATCAGCAATTTGAAGTTCGGTCCCGAGGTAGGGCTGGGAAGGATAAAAGAGAATGTGAGTGTCATCCAACCTTGGATGATGAACGTCCAATCGATGGCCGCCGATCTCGAAGCGCTTTCGCGACAAAGTTACCCCCAATCGGCCGTGCAAAACAAAGATTCGCGGTTTCTCACTTCGCTCCTGCCACCCTCCTCGATCGATGGCGTCTTTACATCGCCTCCCTATCCAAATGAGAAGGACTATACGCGAACAACCCGGTTGGAGACGGTTGTGCTTGGCCTTGCCCATAGCATGGCAGATCTGCAACTATCCAAACGTACACTTGTTCGTTCGAATACTCGAAGCGTCTACAAGAATGATACTGATGATGAGCTGGTGAAACACAACACCACCATCCAAAAGCTGGCGAAGGACATCGAAGAGCGCCGTGTACTGCTGCAAAAAAATTCGGGATTCGAGCGTCTTTACCATCGCGTGACAAAGCTCTATTTCGGCGGAATGGCGCAACATCTCGCTTCTCTCCGTGAAGCCTTGCGTCCAGGAGCCTCGCTTGGTTATGTCGTTGGCGACCAGGCATCCTATCTGCGCGTCATGATTCGAACCGGCAGTATCCTTGCGGAGATTGCGGAGTCTCTTGGCTACAAAGTGGAGGCTCTAGACCTCTTTCGGACCCGACTGGCAACCGCAACCGGAGAACAATTGCGAGAGGAAGTCCTCGTCCTCCGTTGGCCGGGGAGGCGAAAGGACAAAAAGTGATGGCAGCAGGTAAGAAGTCGAACCGGTACGAACGCATTATCGAGCAAGTATTCCTATCGCACTACAAGAAAGGCGATAAGAAGGTAGCATTTTCACGAGAAGAGTTGTTGCAGGCCGCCAAGAAGGCGGGAATGCAAACCCCAAAAAACATTGGAGATCTTGTCTACTCTTTCCGTTACCGCAATGAGCTGCCTGAAACAATCAAGCAGAAAGCGCCTCCCGGCCTCAGTTGGATCATTCGTCCATCGGGAAAGTCTCTCTACACCTTTGTTGCGATTTCGCGACCCAATATTGCACCGAATCCGTCTTTAGCGGAAACCAGAATCCCCGATGCGACGCCGGGAATCATAAGCATGCATGCGTTGAATGATGAACAGGCTTTGCTTGCCAAGCTGCGGTACAACCGTTTAATTGACATATTTACTGGAGTGGCATGCTATTCTCTGCAAAGTCATCTGCGCACCTTCGTTGAGGAAATCGGTCAGACCGAAACTGATGAGATATATGTGGGCGTCGACAAGCGGGGAGCCCAGTATGTCTTTCCGGTCCAGGCCAAGGGCGCGCGTGATCGAATCAACGTCGTGCAGATCGAACAGGACATTGCAATGTGCGCCGAAAGATTCCCGGCTCTGCTCTGTCGGCCAATAGCAGCGCAATTCACGCACGACATGCTGATCGCTCTGTTTGACATGCAGGAAGGAAGAGATGGGCTTCGCATTGCATCAGAAAAGCACTACCTGCTTGTCGATCCTTCGCAGTTGTCAACGGAAGAGCTTCAACGATACGCGACGCAGACATTCGACTGAAACGTATCCTCCGAAAACCGACTCCGGCAAATGACACGCCTCTGGCTTTTGGAGTATCCTCCTTTCATGGACAGGTCAATCGATCGCGACGAGCTCTGCTTCTGCTGCGGGACCGACAACAGACGAGGACTGCATCTCGCCATCACGTATCCTGAAAAGGGTGCTGCAGAAACAAGCCTCGACGTGCCGGAGTGGTTCTCCGGGTGGAGGAAGATTACGCACGGCGGGCTCCTTGCGACCCTGCTGGATGAGATCATGGCCCATGCCTGCGTCGGTGTATCCCAGATGGCGGTGACCGCGGAGATTACTGTCCGTTTTCAGAAGGCCGTGGAAACCGGGTCCCACATCAGGGCCGTGGGAAAGGTCGAGGAAGCCAGGGGCAGGGTCCTCATCACGCGCGGCTGGATCTATGACGCGGAAGGCACCGTGGCAGCGGAGGCCACGGCGCGTTTCATTGCGACAAGCCGTATTTCGCAATCTTCTGAGCCAGCGTCTTCCTCGTAACGCAAAGCTCGCGCGCCGTCCGGGACTTGTTCCCTTCGTTGCGGGCCAGGCTCTCCGTGATCGTGCGGCGCTCGAACTGCTCGATCACCGATTCCAGCCCTTCCTTCAACGGAGTACCGGCAGGTGCCGCGGGCGCGGCGCTCTTTGCCGGGGCCCCCGGGCGGGCCGGGGACAGGAAGCTCTTCTCCCCCAGGAGCACGATCTGGTTTACCGTGTTCTCCAGCTCGCGGACGTTTCCGGGCCAGTCCCATGCCAGCATCGCCGCGAGGGTCCCGGAGCTGAGCGGCGCCGGCTCCCGCGTGTAGCGCTCGACGTACTTGGCAAGAAAATGCTCGACCAGAAGGGGGATGTCCCCGCGGCGCTCCCGAAGCGGAGTCAGGTGCATTGACACAACGTTGATGCGGTAGAAAAGGTCCTCGCGGAATCTCCCCTCCCGGATCAGCACGCCAAGATCCTTGTTCGTCGCGGCGATCACTCGGACGTCCACACTGATGCGCTTGACGCCGCCCAGCCTCTCGAAGCTGGCCTCCTCGATCACGCGAAGGAGCTTTGCCTGGGTCTCCAGTGACATGTCCCCGATCTCATCGAGAAAGAGCGTGCCGCCGTCTGCCAGCTCGAACTTCCCCCTCCTGCGCTCGACCGCGCCGGTGAAAGCGCCCCGCTCGTGGCCGAACAGCTCGGAGAGCAGCAGGCTCTCGCTCAGGGCCGCGCAGTTGATGGAGATGAACTCGCCGCTCCTGCGCGATCCGGTGAAGTGGATGTAGCGGGCGAGCACTTCCTTTCCCGTCCCGCTCTCCCCGGTGATGAGCACGGTGACCGGCGTGTTCTTCACAAGATCCGCGGTGCCGATGAGGGCGCGGACCGAGGGATCACTCGTCACGAACTGGTGCGGGGGATAGCGCCGGGTAAGCTCGTCCCGCAGAAAGCGGTTCTCCGTGGCCAGCGTGCGCAGGGCAAGGCACCTTCGCACCGCGTCGAGGAGCTTTGCGTTGTCGATGGGCTTGAGGAAGTAGTCCGCGGCGCCGCCCTTCATCGAGGTGACCGCGGTATCGATGCTCCCGAAGCCGGTGATGACAATCACGACGACGTCGGGCTCCAGGCGCTTGAGCTCCCGCAGGAGGTCGATCCCGGTCTTGCCGTCGCGGAGGCGGATGTCCACGACTGCCGCATCCACCGGATATTTTGCCGCAGCCGCCACGGCGGTCTCGAAATCAGCCGCGCTGTGCACGGTGAACCCTTCCCGGCGGAACAGGTTCTCAAGGCCGTGCCGGATGCCCTCTTCGTCGTCCACGATCAGTATGGATGCGCCTTTCATTCCGCGCCTCCGCGACTGGCGTCCGGGCCGCGGCCGCCGTCAAGACAGGGAAGGCTCAGGGAGAACCGCGCGCCCCGCCCTTCCCTGCTCTTCACGTCGATGGCTCCGACGTACTTCGCGATGATGCCGTAGACAACTGACAGGCCCAGGCCCGTGCCCGTGCCGTTTGCCTTTGTCGTGAAGAAAGGATCGAAGATCCTCGGAACGATCTCCTTGGGTATGCCGGAGCCGGTGTCCGCCACGACCAGAGAGATCCGGCCGGCGGCCATCCGGGTGCTGATGAGAATTCTTCCCGGTCCCCTGATTGCGCGCACGGAGTTCTTGAGCAGATTGATCACCACCTGCTTCAGCTCGTCGTTGCTCACCACGGACAGGGGGAGATTCGGCGCCAGTCGGGCGTTTATGCGGATCCGCCCCTCGCGGGCAATGGAGTGGCTGACCAGCCCGATCACGTCCTGCACGACCCCGTTGACGTCCGAACCGGGGGCATGACCGGAATCGGTGGAGGCGAAGTTCAGCAGCTCCTGCACGATGCGGCCGATGCGGCGGGTTTCCTGTTCGATCCACCTGAGGGACACCGTGCGTTCGGCGCTCGCCTCGTCGTCGATGAGGTTCTGCACGTTCGAAAGGATGGAGCTCAGCGGGTTGTTGATCTCATGGGCCATGCCCGCGGACAGCATGCTGAGGGTAGAGAGTTTCTCCGCCTGGAAAATCTTCTCCGCCAGCTCGGTCTTGGCGCTGATGTCCTCTGCCATGAACACGCAGCCCGATGCCTCTTTCAGCTCGCCCTCCGAGCTGTAAAACGGGTAGAGCCTGATCTCGTACACTCTTCCGTCGAGGGATCGCTTCACCTCGGAGTAGAACTCCCGCTCCCGGCGGAATATCGAGAATATCTTTTCCGCCACCATTTCATCGACGATGTCGATGTCCAGATAGGTCAGGGGGGCGCCGACAACGCGGGCCTCTTCCAGCCGGAAGGAATCGAGGAAAGCGCTGTTGACCTTTTCCACCATGAGATCCCGATTGACGATGGCGATTCCCGCGCGGATGGAGTTAATGATTTTCTCGTTGTATTCCTTCAGGAGCACGGTCTCATGCAGGGCCTGCTGGATGGCGGTGCGGCTCTGGGCCAGCTCGCGGGCCATGTCGTTGAAACTGCGGAAGAGACGGCCGATCTCGTAGTCGCCCCGGGACCGCACCTGGGTGTCCCAGGCGCCTGTCCTGATCCGCTCCATGCCCCCCAGCAGATCCGCGATCGGGTGCGTGATGTTGCGCGACAGGAAAAGGCTCAGCACCAGGGTCAGGAGGGCGCCGGCAAGGGAGACGAGGAGGATGGTCCTGTCCAGGAGGAGCAGCCGGGCGTTGTACGGGGCATTCGAGATGAACGTTCCGAGAAACAGCTCGTCGCCTTCCTGCTCGTGATCGAGGCGGCCGAGTCTCTGGAACGCTGCGTTGTAGATTTCCCTTCCCATGCGCCGATCGTAGAGCTCCCCGTAGGCGCTCTGCAGAGCCTTCGGGTCGAAGAACTCCGGTGCCATGTCCGGAGAGAGCGAGGCGGCCAGAACGGCCTTGTTGCGAAGGAAGGCAATGAGGGACCTTCGACCGAGGGTCAGCTGGACGCAGAACTCGGAGTCTATGCGTTTGAGAAGGAACACGTCAGAGCGCCCGCCCTCCCCCGTGGGAAGGGCTGTCACACCGACCAGGCAGAGGGTGCCGCGCACGGAGGCAAGCTCGATATAAGGGTGCGCCCTGTCATTCGTGAGAGACTGCAGATCCGACATCACCAGGGTGCCCGGCGAGGTCTGCACCACGTCCGAGATGAGTCCTTGCGCGCCCTTCACGGCCAGGGCGTCGACTTTCGTCACCAGCAGAAGCTCCATGAGGGACCGCTGCCTCTCACTGGTGCCCTGTCCGGGAAGCCCGCGCTCACTCCCGATGTCAATGAGGCTCTTCCAGATCTGCCGTTTCCACGAGTTGAACCCGTCATACAGGACCGACGCCTCGTCTTCCAGCTCCCGCTGGGCGTCTGCGAGGTTCGCCCGGCGCGCCACGTTGGTGATGAGCAGGATCGTCAAGGCGGACTGAAAAACGATGACGCCGATGAAAAACAGCAGGGTTTTTCTGAAAAGCTTCATGGACCCCTAGCGTACCACGGTTTCCGCCCCCACGATCAGGCTCACCACCTCGTCCGCGTTGGTTTCCCGGGTGATGAGCTCGGCCACTTTCTCCCCCCGGCGCATGATGATCATCCGGTCCGCCACCTGGAAGACGTCGTGCATCTGGTGGCTGATCACGATGATGCCGATGCCGTGGCTCTTCAACAGGTTGATCGTGTCGATGACTTTCTTCTGCTCCGCAACGCCGAGTGCGGCGGTGGGCTCGTCCATGATCAGGAACTTGGCGTCCCAGTAAATGGAACGGGAAATGGCCACTGCCTGGCGCTGCCCGCCAGAGAGGGCACGGATGCGGTTGCGCAGGGACGGGATGAGGATATCGAGCTTTTCGAGGATTTTGCGGCTCTCCGACTGCATGTAGGCGTGGTCCAGAACATTGAGGAATCCCAATGCCTTCTTCATCTTCTCCCGGCCGAGGAAGATGTTGGCCGGCGTGTTGAGGTTCTCCGCAAGGGCGAGGTCCTGGTAGATCGTTTCAATGCCCATTGCAAGGGCATCCATGGGGGAGTCGATGACGACCTCCTTGTCCATGAAGAAGATCTTCCCCTCCTCCGCCTTGTAGACACCGGAGATGACCTTGATCAGGGTCGACTTTCCTGCCCCGTTGTCCCCGAGCAGGCCGACCACCTCTCCCGCGCTCACACCCATGCTCACGTTGTTGACGGCAACGAGACCCCCGAACCGCTTCGTGATATTCCTGACCTCCAGCACGTAACCCATTCGTTAGTCCTCCTTGTGTATCAGCTCGGGGAAGAACTGGTCAATCAACACCGCAAAAATGAGGATGATGCCGACGGCGATGAACTTGTCGAATGTCGGCACGCCCATCATCTTCAGGCCCATTTCCAGGATCGACAGGATGAGGACGCCGAGGATCGTTCTCCACACGCTGCCCACGCCGCCGAACAGGCTCGCCCCGCCGATGACCAGGCCACCACCGCGTCCAGCATGAAGGCCGATCCCGCATCCGCCTTGCCCGTGACGTATTCCAGCATGTAGATGATCCCGGAAAGCGTGGCAAGGAACGAGGAGATGATATAGACGATGACCAGGTGGCGCTTGACGTTGATCCCCGCCCGCAGGGCGGCGTCAATGTTGCCGCCGATGGCATACGTGTGCCGGCCGAACCGGGTGCGCTTGAGCACGAAAGCCGCGACCGCCACGACCAGAACGGTGACCACCACCATCGTCGGAACGATTTCAAACACATTCGTGCCCCGCGGCACATCCGGCCGGGTGAAGAACGAGAAGCCTCTTCCCTGGACCCGGTACATGAAATACCCGTTGCCAATGACGTTCGCAAGGTTGGGTACGTTGATTGCGGCCGATCCCGAGGACAGGAGCAGCGCGGTGCCGTACGTGATCCCCTGGACTGCAAAAGTGGCAAGGAACGGGGGAACTTTCAGCCGCGCAACGAGCATTCCGTTCACGAACCCCGGCAGCAATCCCATAGCCAGGGTGATCAGGATGGCCAGCAGGAGGGAGAACTCGGGCGCCAGGCCCATCCGGTCGAATCCCGCGGCGAGCTTTGCCGACACCACCGTGGCGAACCCCATGACAAAGCCGACCGAAAGGTCGATGCCCGGACCGCCGCTGACGATGACGAAGGTCTGCGCGGTGGCCAGGAGCGCCAGCGTGGTGCTGTAAAAGAGAATGATCTGGAACCCGTTGAGGCTGAAAAAGCCGCCCCCCAGAAAACTGAAGAGAACGAGCTCGATCAGGAGGAAAACGAAAGCCCATCGCTGTCCAAAGAAAGATGCAAGTCCTGTTCGCCGTGTCATCTCACCGCTCCTTGGACGCCTAAAATAGATCCGGGAAGAGCTGATCCACCACGATCGCCACGATGAGGATGAGCCCGACCGCGATGTATCGGTAGAATGGATCCACGCCGGAGAGGTTGAGGCCGTTTTCCAGCACCTTGAGGATGATCACGCCGACAGCCGACGCCGCGATCCTCCCCTTGCCGCCGGAGAGGCTTGCGCCGCCGATGATGACCGCGGCGATTGCGAAGAGCTCCAATTGCGCCCCGAAGGTCGTATAGTTACCGGTCCCGGCCTGGAACAGGTCGACGACTCCCGCCAGTCCCGCGAGCCCGGCAGAGAGCACGTACACCAGGACAAGGTGCCGCCGGGTATTGATCCCGGCGCGCACCGCCGCGTCCATGCTCCCGCCGATGGCATACGTGTGCTGGCCGAAGCGCGTGTTCTTCAGAAGATGCCAGAGCGCAAGCAGGGCGACGATGATGAAAAAAAACGAGACGGGGAAAATTCTCACCATTTCCCGGATCTGCGTTGGTGCGATGCTGCCGGGCCGCGCAAAGAAACTCCACGCTCCCGTGGGGGGATGCAGATAGAGGAGATAGCTGTTGCCGATCTCCGTGAGACCGGGGGGAATGAACCCGACGGGAAAGCCGCCGCAGATGTGGTAGGCAATTCCAATGGCGATGCCCTGCGTGCCCAGTGTCGCAATGAAAGGCGGCACACGGAACCGGGCAACCAGCATGCCCGCGGTCAACCCGAGCGCAAGGCTCGTCGCCATGGCCACTGCAATGCCGAGAAGGACGGACGTGAGGGGCGACCAGCCCGCGGCATAGAGGATCTGCATGGTGCCGGCGGATGAGACGGCGGACAGTCCGAGGATGAAGCCCACCGACATATCGATGCCGCCGGAGATGATGACGAATGTCTCCGCACTGGCAAGGAGGAGGGACGTCGTGGCCAGGTGGATGATGCTCTGGAAGTTGTTCAGGGCGAAGAAATTTCTTCCCGTGAAGGAGAAGACGACGACGGAGAGCAGGAGGAAGAAGAATGACCAATTGCGCGCCAACACGGCAAAGAACGCTCCTGGAGCTCTCACGCTGGCCGCTATCGCAGATCTATCCCCCATTGGATCCTCTTCCTTTTGTCGACTCTATATCAGATCAAATGCGCCCGCAATGTATGTGGAAAAAGAAAGGGCCGGCTTCTCAAACTTCGCAAGTTCGCGAAAGGGAAACCGGCCCATGAAAATCGGACCCTACTTGTAGATGTACTGCTGCATGTCAGGAGCGTTCACGTTGTCCTTCGTGAAGAACTGGAACCCAGGGATGATCTTCTTCTGGGGAGCAGTCTTCGCTGTCAGGTACTTGAACCCGGCGTCCACACCGAGAGAGCCGATCTCGCCCGGCAGCTGGGCCAGCACCATGTCGATGTCCCCGGCCTTCAGTGCCGCGATGAGGGTCGATGTCGCGTCCCAGGACGCGATCTTTACCGCACCGGCCAGACCCGCATTCTTGACCGCCTGGGCCGAGCCTTGGGCGCTGAACACGTTGACTCCGAATATCGCCACGATGTCAGGGTCCTTCTGGAGGGCAGCCGTGGTCAGCTCCATGGCCTTCTGCTGCACGTCCATGCAGTAATCCATTCCCACGAGCTTCATGCCGGGGAACTCCGCGATCCCGTCCTTGAAGCCGTTGCCGCGGTCGATGACCGAGGAGGTGTCGGGATTGGTGTTGACCACGTAGACTTTGCCCTTCTCACCGACAAGCTTCGCCAGGTGCTCGGCGATCTGTTTGCCGCCCAGCTTGTTGTCCGTTCCGATGTAAGCGAGCGGGAAGTTGTAGTCGCTGGCCTTCGAGTAGTCGCCGTCGCCGAGATAGGTGTCCACCGTGATCACGGGGATGCCCTTGTCATAGATCTTCTTCAGGGGCGCCACCATTGCGGTGGTCGAGGTCGGGGCAATGAGAAGAAGGTCGATCCCGCCCTTTGCCATCAGCGCATCGAGGTTGGGGTTCTGGTATTCAGGGCCCCACTGCGTAGGATAGTCTCCCACGACCACGTTCACGCCGAGCTCCTTGGCCTTCGCCTTGATTCCCCGCTCCATCGTTGTATAGAACGGATCCGCGATGCCGGGCATGAAGGCGATCGTATAGGTCTTCTTCGCCGTCTCCCCGGCGCCGCCGGCAAAAACGGGCACAGCCATCAACACAACGAGTGTTGCGGCGACGAGCCAGATCAGAGATCTCTTCATACAAACCTCCTGTAACATTTGAGAACGATCGCGAGCTTGCGATCTCGATCGCGAACTTGCGATCTCGGTTGACAACCGCCGTATGCATGCAATCGACGTGCCAAAAAAGGGCGTGCTGCCTGAATAGCGGCTATCTCCTTGTCCGACAAGACAATATCGATTTCAGCGGAGTCTTGGATTTCGCGTCGGAGGATCCCGGCTGGATACCTGGCTAACCATCTGATGGACCCGGAGTACCCACTGCCACCAGCTCCCCATCGCCGCGCCATTCTGCTACTGTG
>Ga0074045_10004059_pt1 | contig 13034 bp, 12 predicted proteins | sample BogForMeECP23OM2_FD_94442 | JGI IMG/M metagenome (GOLD analysis project Ga0074045, IMG submission 94442) | Bog forest soil microbial communities from Calvert Island, British Columbia, Canada - Bog Forest MetaG ECP23OM2 | ecosystem: Environmental > Terrestrial > Soil > Wetlands ... | reverse complement strand
CGAGGTGTTTCCGGTGGACCACGCGCTGCTTGGAGTGGTGGTACCGGCGGGAGAAAGGGATGTGGATCTGGATTACCATTCCACTTACTTTCTCGCCGGTGCGCTGATCACCCTCATTTCGTTGCTGGCGTGCGGGACGGTGCTGTGGATGCTGCGAGAGCGCGCCAGCACAGCGCGGGCTCCGGCGGCGCCTTAGACCGGCCTTCACCGAATGACCGACGCTGGCGGCGACGACCGCTCCCGCACACGCTAGAATCAGATTTGGTTCTCGTTCAAAACGTTTCCAAGCTGTATCGTTTGTACCGGCGGCCGGTGGACCGGCTGCGCGAGCTGTTGCCGGGCGTGGCGCCGGCTCACCGGGATTTCTGGGCGCTGCGCGACATCAGCTTCGAAGTCGAACGCGGCGAAACGCTGGGGCTGGTGGGGCCGAACGGGTGCGGCAAGAGCACTCTGCTGCAGATGGTTAGTGGCATCTTGCAGCCGACCATGGGCCGGGTGGTGACGCGTGGGCGGATCGCGGCGCTGCTGGAACTGGGCGCCGGTTTCAACCCGGAATTCAGCGGGCGGGAGAACGTCTACCTGAACGGCGAAATCATGGGCCTCAGCCGCGGCGAGATCGAGCGCGCGATGCCGTCGATCGAATCGTTCGCCGAGATCGGCCAGTTCCTGGAGCGCCCGGTTAAGGAATACTCGAGCGGCATGTACGTCCGGCTGGCGTTTTCAACGGCCATCCACGTGGACCCGGAGATTTTGATCGTCGACGAAGCGCTGGCGGTGGGTGACGCGGTGTTCGCCAACCGGTGCGTGCGTAAGTTTCAGGAACTGCGCGAGCGCAAAATCACGGTGCTGTTCGTTTCGCACGACCTGGGTCTGGTGAAGCAACTATCCGACCGCGCGATCCTGCTGCTGAACGGGCGGATCGAAGCGGCCGGAGCGCCGAAGGATGTGATCAACCGCTATATTGGGCTGGTGCTCGAACGGCAGGCACCGGACACCGCGCGGCAAAAGCAACTGCGTTCGAGCTTTCGCCACGGCGACGGCACCAGCGAGATAGTGGGCATTCAGATGTTGAATGCGCGCGGCGACGAGACGGCGTCAATCGCGAGCGGCGAGCCGGTAACGGTGCGCGTCCGGGCACGCTTCCATCGCGCGGTGTCGGACCCGATGGTGGGCATACTGGTGCGCACGCGCATCGGCATGGATGTTTACGGCACCAACACGCGCATCGAACACGCGCAGTTGGGTGACTTCGAGCCGGGCCAGTCGCTGGAGGTGGATTTCCAAATGGAATGCTGGCTGACGCCGCAACAATACACGCTGACGGCTGCAACGCAGAACGCCGATGGAACGAGCCACGACTGGTTGGACGACGCGATCGCCTTCGACGTCGTGGACACGCGCATGGCGGCCGGTGTCGCCAACTTGCGTGCGAAGGTCGAATGGCGCGTATCGCGATAAGGGCGCACCCGCGCGCGAAGCGCTCTGCGGTCGCCGGAAGGTTGGGCGACGCGTGGAAGCTGGACTTGGCGGCGCCGCCGGCGGAAGGCAAGGCGACCGAGGAATGCGTGCGATTCCTGGCGGAGCTGGCCCGAGTGCCGCGCTCGCGGGTGCGCGTGGTTAGCGGGGCGACGGCGCGCACCAAAATTGTGGATGTGGAGGGCGTGTCTCAGGAGGAATTGGAAGCGCGGTTGAGGCGCGGGGCGGGGCGCCCAGAGCGATAGGCCGGATGCCGCTCAATTACTCTGGTGGGATACCCAATTGCTGGCTGCTGGCCGGAACATTCGCCTGGTCGATCGTTGCTCCAAGTGTGATTTGACTACGTTCCGAGAAATCTGAGCCGCGCTTGCCGCTGGCATCAATCCTGTGGACGCGGCCGGCGGCCGGCGGTAACCGGCTTGACTCTGGCGGGAGAGTGCCGCGGCAGAGCCGTCGCGGTGTTCTTATTCGCGGGGGGTGTGCTGACGGCAGGAGTTTCGCGTTCGGGCACTGGCGACCAGATGTTCAGCGATCGCACGGACTCGGTCAGCTTATCTCCGGCCAACCCCATCTCGAAGCTGACGTCGTTGCTCACCGGTGTATAAACGAAACTGCCGGAGGTAAGCTGGCTAGTGTCCAAATCGCGGTGTTCGTGCCGGTCGCCATCGCTAATCGTCAGCACACCGTGGCTGGCCGCGGCGATAGCGGCGGAATCCTTGTTCCAGGCGAGCACCAGATCCGCGCCGCGGTGTTCCACCCGCAACGCCAATCCGGCATGAGAAGGCGGGTTGTGGCCGGGATATGCGAACAGCAAAACGATCATGGCCGTGATTGCCGCCAGGCCGCCCAGGGCCAATAGGATCCTTCCGCGAATGGGCGACCCGGCCGGCGCGGCATTAGCCTGCGACCCGAACAGAGGCCGGTCGCCTTCGGGCTGATTCGCAGCCGGCTGGCCGGAGCCGCCGCGTATCCAAGACACAATCCTGGCGAACACGGACCTATCCTGCACAGGTGCGCTAATGGTCAGCGTTCCGAACATAGGCCGATCGACGAACACAGGCCTACCGGGCGCAGGCGTGCTGGCGGTCAGTGTCCCAAACATGGGCGGATCGGCGGGAACAGGCTCGACGGTGGCCGGTGCGCTGGTTTGCATAATTGCCCCAAACAGAGGCCGATCGGACGCAGGCGTGTGCTCGACCAGCTTGCTGGCGCCGCTCCATAGACGAGACAGAATTCTCTCGAGCACCGGCGTAACCGGGGCGGGTGCACTGGCCCCGCTCGGTATCCCGAACAGCGGCCCATGGAACGCTGGCACCAGCGGAACCGCCGTCGCAACGGGTTCGGGCTGGGCCGCTTCAGCAGGCGGCTCTTCTTCAGCGACTGCGACGGCCGACCCCGAAAGGGCGGCAAGTTGGGCGGAGGCCGCCTGTCGATTGCTCGCTCGGCGCGAGCCTCGTTTGGACTGGGGCGGCGCGGTTGGCGGCAGCGGTTCCGGCTGCCGCCGCATCGCGGCGATCGCCGCAGCGTCGATGCCGGCGCGGGCCGGCGCAACGTCATCTACGGATGGGTTTAGTGGAAGAACGGATGGAGCCCCGCCTTCCTTCAGCCGCTCCCCGCATTCCACGCAGAAGAAAGCCTCGCTCCGATTCACCGCGTTGCAGTTCGGACAATTCGCAGGAGTAGCCGGCGGGGCGAGCCCGGATCCGTTCGCACGCTCCGGCCCAAGTTCGGGTTGGAGACTGGCGTCAAGCGGCTGGGCCGGCTCGACGGCCGCCGATTGGGCCGGCGTCTGCCATGCCTCGTGTTCCATCCCAGCTAGTCCGGTGCGGTCCGGTGGAACGGTCTCGGCGGGCTGGCCGTCGGCTGAGTGAATCGGTTCCGGGTGGTCGACCAGAGAACTCGCCCGCTTCCGGTCGTTCTCATCGGCTCCCACTTCGAATTCGGGAGTCAGGCGCATGGTAGGCGATGACTGCCGGCCGTCGGAATCCCCGGCGGGGGCGGGCTGGCTGAAGAGCGTGGCGGAGACCGCCTGGGCAATCGGCGGCCTAGGATTCACCGCCCGGGTTCCGCCCGAGGTAGGCGGTTGGGCGCTCGAAGATGGTTGCGAAGGACTCTGCCGCAGCGTTTCGATGACGGCCCGGAGGGCGCCGGCGAGTTCCTCTCCCGTGGCATACCGCTCCGCCGGGTCCTTGGCCAGCGCATGTGCAAATATGTTCCCAAGAGACGCCGGCAATTTGGGGTTGTAGTCGAACAGCGAATCCGGCGGCCCGTCCACGATGCGCCGGGGAACAAACGCGCAGTGGAACGGGTGGGCGTGGACCAAAAGCTCGAAGCACACGACGGCTGCCGAAAACAGGTCGGCATGGGAGTCGACCGGCTTCCCGAGGATCTCCTCGGGGGCCATATAATTCGGCGTTCCGATTAGCTGCCCGGCGACGCCAGGCCCTGGTCCGAACAGCCGCGTAACCCCAAAATCCAGCACCTTGATCCCGTGGTCCTCCATCAGGAACAGGTTGCCAGGTTTGAGGTTCCGGTGAAGAACCCCTTTCCGATGGGCATAGCCGAGGGCATCGCATACGTCCGCCATGGCCGCCAACTTCGCCGCGATTGGCATTTCCTGCCGTTGGTCGATGAATTTACGCAGGTCGAATCCGGTCAGCAGCTCCGTGGCGACATAAGCCGTTTGATCCGCTTCGCCAATATCGAATACAACCACGATGGCGCGGTGCTGCAGGCGCGCGCAGGCGCGGGACTCCCGGAAATACTGTTGGCGAAGCTCCGGGTCGACGCCAGGTTCCGTGCGGATCGCCTTCAGGGCAACTTCCCGGTCCAGCACCGTGTCGCGAGCGCGGAACACGGTGGCCATGGAGCCGGCGCCCAACTGCTCCAGAATCTCATAACGTCCCATAATAGACATACTAGTACCAGCCGAGTGAGCACAGTTTAGCCCGCTTCCCGCTTGCTAACAATACTACTTAGGATAACTTTCGGCTAGCAAACTATACCAAAGCGCCATTTAAGTTATGGTACGGCAACCGCCTACCATATCTGACTCAGCCTTTCCACAATAATTCGGCGTCGGAACGGCGGACGTAGTTGGCGTCGAGGGCGGCCGGGTCCGAGGTTTCGCCGGTTTGCCAGCGGCGCCAGGCGATCCGTGCGATGGCTGCGGCGAGGGCGCGGGGAGCGTTGGTGCGGCGCGCATCGCGAAGGTGCGACGCGGCAACGGCATCGTCGAACGGGGTGAAATCGGGAGAGACCAATTCGACGCCGTCGGGCAGCGCCGCCAGCCAGTGCGCGGGTGATGCGACGGTTTCCGGGCCGATCGGGCGGCCGGCGTCATCGTAAACGGCGGCGTAAACCTCGCCGCGGCGGGCGTCGAACACAGCCGCGCGGCGCGGCGCAATACCGAACGAGGCGATGGCGGCGAGATTGGAAACCGCGAACGCGGGCTTGCCGGCCGCCTCCGCCAAGCCCTTGACGCAAGCCAGACAAACCCGCACGCCGGTGAACGCGCCGGGGCCGGATGCGGCGGCGAAGCAACCCACATCGTCCACCGAAACGCCGTGGCGCGCCAGCAGCGCTTCCAGGTGGGAGTAAATCACGTGGGCGAAACCCGAAGGGGATTCGAGAGCGACCTCTTCGACAAGATCGCCGGCGCGGGCCAGCGCCAAGCTGCCGTGCATGTGCGTGGTATCGACGGCGAGAATGAGCGGAGTCACTGGTTGATGTCGTATCCTTTGGCCATCATATAAACCGTGCCGTAACCGTTGATGGCGTAAAGGCGCAGCAGAGCGATGGCGGGATAATTGGTGGCGAGGCTGGCGGGCAGTGTGAGATCGGCTTGCGGCGCGGTGCCGATCACGCGATAGCCTTCATGATCGGCGGTGACCTCCGCGGTCCACATCCACAGCATGGCGCGGCTGGCTCGGGTGGCGCGTTTGAGCTTGGCGGAGAAGTGCGCCGGCCGGCCTGCGGCGAGCGCTCCGGCGGGCTGCTCGATTTCGTAAGGGACCTTCACGGGATCGATGACAATCTCCTGCACGGGCACCTCGCGCGATTCGAATTTGTAACTGCGATTCATGCTTTCGATCGTTGTTTCGCGCTCCAGGCGCAGCACCCAGTCGTGATACCGGTCGGGGGGCTCACCAGTGAAATGTTGGCCGCTCCATTTGCGGTGCGCGGCCACAGTGCCGTCAGCCGGATCCATCCAGTAGACGTCGTAGCCGTGGTGGTCCACGGTGAGTTCGACCGGGCCAGGCTTATCGATATAGACGATGTAGTCGACACCGGGCAGCGCCAGCGCGCGCCCGCCGTCGAGATCGAAGTACGGTTCGAGGTCCCAGTGGCGTGTCGTGGCCATCAGGTTGAACCACACCGTCATGGCCTTGGCGCCGGGCGAATTGGCGAAGCGCGCGCCCGCGCCGGTACTCGCGTAAACCGGGTATTGGCCGCTCATAGCGGCGGTCCAGAGGCGGTGACGGAACTCGGCCGGGTCGACGCCATTGGGTTCGGACTTGCCCGCGCTCTCGCCTTGGCGGCTGTTGGCAGGTCGGGGACCTGCCTCACTCGTGTCCTCGCGCGCGAATGCGAGGGCGACGCCGGGCACTTGGTAAAGCTGATGCTCGATGGCTCCCACGGCGGCGTCGGCCGTTCCATAGGAGGCGAAGTTCATCCAGCCATCGTCGAGCAGCGGCGCGGAAGTGACGCGCGCGCCGGTCGAGCGCGGGTGCTGGTAAGGGTCGAGTTCCTTGAGCAGACCGCCGATTTCCTGGAGCAGTGCGCGCGCGCCGGCCTGGCTTTCGAATTCATCGAGGCCCTGCCACGTCACGTTGCGTGCGGCGTAACGGCCCACCAGGAAACGGAGGAAGCGGCGTCGCGCGGCAGGATCTGGCAGCAAGCGGAGGAGTGCGCGGGGGCTGGGGGCCAGCACCAGATCCGCAATCATGCCTTTGGAATTGATGTAAGCGATGCACTGGTCGAGGCGCTGGAAATGGGCCAGGTCGGGGCTGCCGGGAGCCAGGAAACCGAGGTCCGCTCCTTCACCCAGCACCAGGCCGCGCAAGTGATTGAACTTTTGCGTGGTGCGCGCATCTACCACGGCGCGAAAGTCCGCGTCGTCCAACCAGGAATAGCGCATTTCACTTGCGCCCATCCACAGGTGCGGGCGGTTGGCGGCGATGGTGGCCCAATGGTGGAGGTTGGCGACGGCGAGGAAGCCGGGGGCGTCGGAAGCGGCGGCGGTGAAGGAGCCTTTAAACCCATCCCACTGGGCGATGTTGCTGGTGAGGCGGTATTCCCAGCGGCCTTCCTCAGTGGGAGAGAAGCGCAGCACCATGCGGCGGCCGCCATCCCAGAAAGCCGGCATGGCGGAAGTGCGCATATTGGGTGAGCGGAATTCGGCGCGCAGATCGACGCTCGAGTAAGGGTCGGGATGCGCGGCGGCGGCCGCGGGGCTCAGTTCCAACATCAGTTCACATGGCGACCACGCCGGAGTGTTGTCGCAGGTCGAAGCAGGCTGGAGCGCGGCTTGCGGCCACAGCGCTCCGGCTAGTGCAAACAGCGGCAGGAGGGTGCGGAGTGCTCCGGCGAGAGGCGCGGCGCGGCGAATGGGAGTCACATTACCAGTGTAGTGCGAAGGCTCCGTGGGTGATGCTGGAGAATCGTGTTCCCGACTTCCGTATCGAACCCAGTGTCGATCCAAAGGCGAACCCGCCGCACGCAATGCGCGCGATCGGATGTGAAATCCAACGTAGGTACGCCCTACTTTGTGTCGAGGGAGCGCAGCTTCAGGTCGAAAACATTGCCGGGTTGCGCACCAACTACCAGATCGCCTTCCACGCCTTCGGGTGTACTCTTGCCGATGACGAAGGCGGGCGTGCCGTCGGCGCCGATGCGGATCGCTTCCAACAGGTCGGCCTGGACCTCGCCCTTGTGCTTCTCGCTCACCACGCAAACGCGGAACGGCGTCACGTCCAGCTTCAGAGACTCGGCGTAGCCCAGCAGGCTCTCTAAATCCAGCTTGTCGGGGTGATTGCCCAGGAAGTCGCGCATCCTCCAGAATTCGCCCTGGTCGTTGGCGCAGCGGGCGGCTTCAGCGGCGCGCATGGCATCGGGGTGCATGGAATCGAGCGGCAGGTCGCGGCTGAAGAAGCGGACCCTTCCGGTGTCGATGAAGTCCTTCTTGAGCTGGGCGAAAGTCTGGACGTGAAACTGCCGGCAGAAGGGGCACTGATAGTCGGTGAACTCGACCATGGTGACTGGCGCGGTCTTGGCGCCCAACATCGGCAACCCCTCGAGGTTCATTATGATCTTGGCTGGCGGGCCGGCGGGCTGTTGCTGCTGCTGGCGTTCCAGCAACCGGCGGATCTGCCGGAGCTCATCCAGGATCTGGTCCGCCTGTTGGCGCGTGATGCCCGGCTCCTGGCTGGCGCCGCCGGCAGGGGCTTGCGCGTACAGGGCCGGCAGCAGCAGCGCCAGGGTGGCGGATGTAGCGAATCGTAAAATGTTTCTCATTACGCTCCTAGAATGTTTTGGCGTGCTCGTTGGCGCCAACAGCCGCTGGTTCGGGAACCGCGGCGAAACGGTTGGCAGGCGAAATCCGGAACGGACCAGCAGGCCCGGTGCCCGACCCACCTTCAATTCTTCTCCAGCATGAGCGTGTACTGCACGTCGCGGACGTGCTCCTTCTCTTCGAGCAGGTGAAAGTGATTGGACTCCACCTCCTTGATGAGGTCGGGCATGTCCAGGCGGATGTGCGTGAGCGCACGGCCATTTGGCATCGCCGATTCCCTCTTGTAATACTCTACGACGATCAACTTGCCGCCGTCCTTGAGCGCCTCGTGGATCGCGGCCAGCATCTTCTCCGGATAATCGAAGTGATGATAGACGTCGAGCGCGAGCGCCATGTCCAACTGGCCTTCGGGCAGGTGTGGATCGGTTTCGGTGCCCTTGATGAAGGCGACGTTTTCAAGGCCGTCCTGGACCGCTTTCAGCTTGGCGGCATCGAGAAAATCGTCGAAGATGTCTTCGGCGATCACATGTCCGCTGGGGCCCACGGCCTTGCTGAGATACGGCAGCATGAAGCCCACGCCGGTGCCGATGTCGGCCACGGTCATACCCGGTTGCAGTCCCATTTCGCGAATCAGCAGCCCCGGCTTCTGGGTCCGATCGCGTTCCGGATTGCCGAGGCCGGCGGCCATCTGTTTGCGCTGCGCCTCGGTCTGGTATCCGCTGTTGGCTTCGCGCGCGACCTGCGCCGGCAGACTGGCGGCGAGGGCCAAAGCGAAACACGCGAACTTTTTCATAACGGTGGCTCCACGATGCCGAATTTCACTTCCTCTGTATAGTGGTTATGATAACAGGGCGCCCGCACCGGACTATCATAGAGAGCAGGTTCTTGCCATGAAACATCGCTTCCGCCGATGCATTCTACTGGCGGCGTTCGCCGGCCTAAGCCTGGCCCAGATTCCGCGACCCAAACCGCCGGAGAATCCGGAGATCAAGTTTCCCGACGGCAAATCGCAGCGCGACCGCATGCTCAAAGCGGAAATGACCGAGAACCGCAAGGAGGCGGCGCAACTGGCGGAACTGGCGCAGCAACTGCAAAGCGACCTGGACAAGAACAGCCAATATGTCTTTTCCCTCGCCGACCTCAAGAAGGCCGATGAAATCGAGAAACTGGCTCATAGAATCCGTACTCGCATGCAGCATAATTAGCCTGCCGGCCTGCGGCCTTGTCGGTGCCCAAACGCCCACGAAAGCGGCGGCCATAGCTTTGACCGATGGCCAGGACGCGGCGCACTGGCAGGCGATGGCGCAACAGGCTGGCTGGCAGACCATCGTGCCGGGCGGCGCTTCCACCGATCCGATCGATACACGCGTGCTGGCGGTGGCCGCCGCGGTGCGCGCGGCTATTCAGAATGGTGGCGTGGATCCGGCGCGCGTATATCTGGCGGGGCGCGCCAATTCGGCGGCTGCGGTCTTCTATACCATGTCACGGCTGCCAGACCTGTTCGCGGCGGGGATTGCGATTGGCGGGTCTCCGCAAGCCGCGCTCGCCACCGGGCGCATCTACGCCGTCAATCTGAGCAATGCCCCCGTGCTGTGGATTACGGACAATGACGACGACGGCGCGACGGCACAGAAGTTGAAAGCCGCCGGGATGTGGCTGGAATGGCGGCCCGCGAGCCGAATGAAGAACGCCGATGTATTCGCCTGGCTGGGAGCGCACTTGCGCGATCCATATCCGCTGGATGTGGATTGCGAAACCGATTCCTCCAGTTTTGTGAGCTGCTTCTGGCTCACGCTAGGCAAGTTCGACTTCAACGAACGCAACGATGTGCTGCCGCGCACGCTGATCGCCACAGCCACCCCGGCGGGTCTGGATTTGGGCGCGTTCGGCTATCGACTGGAAGATCCGGGGCCCGGGGTGCTGGTCTCCCATCTGCCCGAGAAGTACTCCGGCCCGCTCAAGTTGGGCGACCGCATCATCGAGCTCAACGGCCAACCGATCGCGGACGCGCACGAGTTCCAGAGTCTGATGAGCAAGGCTACCGCGGAAGCGCACACCGCCGTGATGATCCAGCGCGGCAAGCAGCGCCTGCGGGTGGAGACGCGCATCCTGGTTCCGCACCTCGATTTCGTACCCACCGCGCGCGTGCAGGGCAAATACGACCCGGGGCAGAATCAGATACTCATCATCAGCCGCGGCGTCACCGAAATGCGCGTCCGGATTCCCGATGCGTGGGTGGGCGCCAGCCTGTTTTGGAACGGGCTGCCGCTAGAGAAGATCGACAAGCCAGGCTGCGTCCTGCTGGCGATTGACAAAGAGCTACTCCACACCGGCGCGTGCCAGTGAGCCGCTCAAAAGAGATCGCCCGTCTGACGGGAGGCAAGACTTACGGGGCCAAGGATGCGCACGGGGCGGCGCAGATTTTCCAGGACATTTCCGCGGGATTGCAGCACACCTATTTCTTGGCCACGAAGGACGACGGGTGGCGCCAGATTCAAGTGTCGCTCGGCGGCGCCGAGGATTATAAGGATTGCACGGTCCGCAGCCAGGAAGGATATTAGCCCGAGTAGCCGTGCTAGATGCTGTTCGAATGCCGCTTGAAAATCAGCGGGAGGTTTTGCGAGAAGGCCGACCGGGCCAGGACCATGTCGCAGCCGGCTTCATGCGCCTGCTGCTTGAGTTCGGCCTGGATGTGCGATAAGTAGCCGATCAGGCTGATGCTCTTGGTCTCCGCCTTCCCCTTCAGCTTGCCGATCAGCTTCAACGGTTCGAGCGCCTCGAAATTCAGGTCGAAGACGATCAGCGACGGTTTGCGTTGCGACGCCGCTTTCTCCAGCAACTCCTTCGGCTCTTTGACGAACTCCAGATCGAGGCCCGCGCGCTTGGCCGCTTCGGTGAGTTTTACCGAGAAAAACAGGTCGCTTACAGCGGCCAGGACTCTGTTCGGTTCCTGCTTCTGCATCATGATTGTGCGTTTCTCGATTTTGCCCGCTAATACAGACAACTTGGTGGGAAGTCCGATTCTACCACGACTGGGCTACGCGCTCGCGCTGGCGGCTGGTACAATCTGTCTGATATGTCACTCGTCGTGGTTGGCTCGGTTGCATACGACGGCGTGGAGACGCCGCACGGGAAGGTGGACCGGATGCTGGGCGGCGCGGCCACGTTTATCTCGCTCGCGGCGTCCTATTTCACTCCGGTGAAGCTGGTGGCGGTGGTCGGCGACGATTTCGCGGCGGAGGATGGTGCACTGCTGGGTTCCCGCGAGATCGATTTGACCGGTCTCGAACGCGTCGCCGGCGGCAAGACGTTTTTCTGGTCCGGCGTGTATTCCGCCGACATGAACGATCGCACCACGCTGCGCACCGACCTCAACGTCTTCGCCAATTTCGATCCCAAGCTGCCGGAACCGTATCGCGCCGAGCCGTACCTGTTGCTCGGCAACATCCAGCCCGCCTTGCAGCGCGGCGTGCTCGCGCAGATGAGCGGGCTCAAACTGGTGGGCGGCGACACGATGAACTATTGGATACAGGACTTTCGCGAGGAGCTGCTCGCGACCATCGCGCAGTGGGATTTCCTGCTGATCAACGACAGCGAAGCGCAGATGCTGTCGGGCTGGCGCAACCTGCGCCGGGCGGCGGCCGCCATCCAGGCGATGGGCCCGCGCACGCTGGTGATCAAACGCGGCGAATTTGGCGCGGTGCTGTTCCACGGCAGCGATTACTTCTTCGCGCCCGGCTACCTGCTGGATGAGGTTTTCGATCCCACTGGGGCGGGGGATAGCTTCGCGGGCGGCTTCGCCGGCTACCTGGCGGGCCAGGGCGTCGCGGCCAAGGACGCGGATTTCGCGACGCTGCGCCGTGCCGTGATCTACGGCTCCGTGATGGGCAGCTTTTGTTGCGAAAGGTTCGGCGTCGATCGCTTCCGCTCTTTGCAGCGGGAAGAAATCAATGCCCGCTTCCGGGAGTTCCAGACCTGCACGCAGTTCTGAAATCGGGAACGTGGAAGGGCGCGCTTGTCGCCATTGGGCTGCTGGCGCTGGCTAGTTCCGTTGCCATCGCATTCTGCACCGCCCATGGCTGGCTGCTCTACTATGGCGATGCCGAAGCGCACCTGAACATCGCGCGCCGCATCCTGGATTCTCAAACGCCGGGCTACGACCAGCTCGGCACGCCGTGGCTGCCGGTGCCGCATCTGTTGCTGCTGCCCTTCGTGACACACGACGCGCTGTGGCGCAGCGGCCTGGCCGGCGCAATTCCGTCCGGGATCTGTTTCGCTATGGCGGGCCTGTTCCTGTTCTTGGCCGCACGGCGCGTGTTTGGCGAAGATGCGCCCGCGTTCGCCGCGGCGGCGGCGTTCACCCTAAACCCGAACGTGCTCTACCTCGGGTCGATTCCAATGTCGGAGCCGGCGTTTTGGGCCGCCTGGATGGCGCTGCTGTACGCGACGGTCCGCTATCGCGATTCGGGTGGCTGGGGCGCCGTGTTGGGCGCAGGCGTGGCGGCGGCGCTGGCCGCGCTCAGCCGGTATGAAGGATGGTTCCTGATTCCCTTCGCCGCGCTCTATTTCGCGCGGCGCAAATTCCGGGCCGGTGTGGTTTTCGGCGTGCTGGCCAGCCTCGGCCCGCTATACTGGCTGGGGCACAACTGGTGGCTGCAAGGCGACGCGCTCTATTTCGTGCGTGGCCCCGGTTCGGCTTTCGCCATACAGGGGGACGCGCCTTATCCCGGCAAGGGCGACTGGTGGGCGGCGCTCTACTATTTTCGCCATGCCGCGATGCTGGGCGCGGGGCCCGTGCTTGCGCTGGCCGGGCTGGCTGGTGTGGCCGCCGCGCTGGCCAAGCGCGCTTTTTGGCCGCTGCTGCTGCTGGTGCTGCCCAGCGCGTTTTACGTGTGGAGCATGCACAGTTCGCGCACGCCCGTCTTCATTCCCACGCTGTGGCCCTACTCGTATTACAACTCCCGCTACGGGCTGGCCGCCGTGCCGCTGCTCGCGTTTGGCCTGGCCGCGCTCAGCCGGTATGAAGGATGGTTCCTGATTCCCT
>Ga0074045_10004058_pt1 | contig 13035 bp, 13 predicted proteins | sample BogForMeECP23OM2_FD_94442 | JGI IMG/M metagenome (GOLD analysis project Ga0074045, IMG submission 94442) | Bog forest soil microbial communities from Calvert Island, British Columbia, Canada - Bog Forest MetaG ECP23OM2 | ecosystem: Environmental > Terrestrial > Soil > Wetlands ... | reverse complement strand
TGCTTCACGCCGGCGTAGCTCAGTGGTAGAGCGAGGGTCTCATAATCCCTAGGCCGTGGGTTCGATTCCCCCCGCCGGCACCATTCGGTCCAGATTTCCGGGAATGATTGTCGATCGAATCGAGTCTATGCCAGCAGAATCGACCTGTGCCTAACCTCGCCGCGCCCCCGCAAGGCATTCCGGACTTAGTCCTTGTGAACCCCGTTGCGGGAGGAGGGTTGGCTCAAGAGGTTCTCCCCTCGCTCAAGAACTTTGCCGTCCGGCGAGGCTGGCCGGTCGAGTTTCGTTCCACGAATAGCCCTGAGAACCTCGCTGTAGAGGCGCGCCGAGGGGCCGCAGAGGGACGCAAACGGATCTTTGTGCTCGGCGGGGATGGAACTTTCCAGGTGCTTCTGAACGCGCTCGCAGGGGCCTCTGGCGTCGTTTTGGGCGTGATCCCGGCTGGCGGTGGAAATGACCTGGCCACCGCCATCGGTCTGCCCCAGGATCCGCTCCTTGCTGCCGACCTGCTTCTGGATGGCCAAGCCGCTTTTCTCGATGCCGCTCTGGCTCGCACTGCCGACGGTAAGGAGCGGCTCTACGCCGGCGGGGGCGGGGTGGGCCTGGATGCCGAAGCCGCCCGTTACGCCAGCGGCGTCTACCGCAATTTGCGCGGCCGCCCGCGCTATCTTCTATCCGCGGTGCGTGCCCTGATGGGCTTCCACTCTATTCGTCTGCGCGCACTCATCGGAACCGGCCAGCAAGTGGAAATCAACGCCAACGCTCTTCTTTTGGGCGTGCTCAACACACCCAGCTACGGCGCGGGTTTGCGTCTTGCCCCTGACGCGCAAACGGACGATGGGAAACTCGACCTGGTGTTGATGGAAGATCTAAGCTTGCTGGAAATCCTCGCGCTGCTTCCGTCCCTGGCTCATCGCGGCGAACTTCGAACCGCACGTATCCAGCGTTTTCGCGTGGATCGGGTGCTCATAGAGACCCACAGGCCGTGTTCCTTTCATGGAGATGGCGAGATCCTGGGAAACACTCCCGTCGAGGTCAAAGTTGTACCCAACGCCGTACGTATACTTCGTCCCCGCAATACCCATCCAGATCGCTAATTTGTGCCCGTGACGGCCGGGGTCGCGCGGGGGTCCGCTGACGGCTGGTGCTTTTTCTTGGAGTGCCGTCGAATGAACGCATTGAGGTCCGGCGTAAATTCCTTCAGTTGATTCCAGCCAACGTTGTAAGTCTGATTCACGGCCCAGCCCACGAACAATCCGTGGACATCGCGATCCTGCTTGGGGTAATACGACAAGGAGATGCCTGCCTGCCCCAACTGCCCGAAAACCTGCGAAGCATTGAACGTTGGCTTGCCCGAATCGGTCCGCGCGATGAGCACACGTGATGCCGCATAGGCGATACGATACAACGCCGATCCGCGCCCCTTTCTGAAGTACCGCGGATCCTGGTGCAGCATATTTGGCAAGATCCCGTAAATCAGAAAGGCTCCCGTGAACTGATCGCCTTCCTGCGCCAGGTAGCGTTCTCCGAATGCACCCCAGCCTTCCCCGTAGTGCGGAATCCCGTCGGCCGCCTGTGAAATCGCCGCTTGTATGAAATTGCCGAAATGCGCGCTCTCATCCCAGAACTGATGCCACGCGATGTTGTACTTCTGCGCCGGCGTGAGAGGTCCCTCGTTTTCCGGCTGGTCGTTGGTGGTCATAAAATTAGGAATGATCCAGAAGATCCGCTTCGGCACTTCATCCTTGGCTTCGCGGTCTTTTTTGTCGGTCTCAGTTGTTGTTTGGGAAACTGTCGACGACGTAGCGTCTTGCGAGGATGCCTGAACCTTGGGCTCAGGGCTGTCGGGCTTTTCTTGCCCGAACAGAGCTACGCCGGATAGGGCCAGCGCACACAGGGCTGCCCCGAAGAAAAAATATGTTCTGCCGCAGACCATTGTCCTCCATGCCTTTGGTCCTCCAAGATCCGCTCAAACAGGTGAATCGTGGGAAGATTTCAGTTTACTCGATCTGCCGCACGATTCCTGATTGTCCGGGGCAAATTGCCCTGCGACGAAGCCTGGACTCCCTAACTTTTCTTCCGTTCAATTTTGAGATTGAGCGTGATTTCCTTGCGACTGTCAAACGACGACACCGTCTTTACCTGGGATTTCGCCCCTTCAAGTTCCGCATGCACCTCATAATCCACGTTGGGATCCAACCCGCTGAATCGGTAGTTGCCATCCGAATCCGCGAAGCTGCTGCGCACCGCATTGGTCCGCAGGTTTTTTAGGAACACCACGCTGTTGGGAAGGGGCGTCTCCGATTTGTCGGTGACGATCCCTCGCACGGTACGCAATTGCGACTCTTTCTTGGAGTCCTGCGCGCTGGCGATCCCTGCGAATACCAGCATGACCATTAGGATGCAGGCTATCTTGCGGTGCTTGTTCATTTCCTGTCTCCCGCCTTTCCCGGCGCCAGGGGTTCCAGCCGGAACGATAGCCGCAGTTGAACAGCGCCGGCGTCCGCCTTCACGGTCTGCGACTGCTCCTTGAAGTTTCTTGCCTGCACCAGCACTTCGTATTCGCTGCCTTCTGGAACCCGAACGGCGAATTCCCCACGGGAATTGGTGTACGTCTCCCAGCGGAATTTTTTCTCGCTGGTCTGGCGAATGCGGACCCTTACATCCGGAAACGAAAGCGCCTTTTCATTAAAAATCGTGCCCGTGATCAGGTAAACGGGAAGCGGCTTTATCTTTCCCTTTGAAGATGAACTTGCGCGTGAAGCCTCCGGCGGGGTTGCCGGGGGCTGCGACGGTGACGTAACTGGTGTGGTCTCTGTCGGTTGCTGACCCACAGCAGGGTGCGTCAGACACAGGAGAAGCCCTAGGTAGAGTGACGTTGGTTTTCGCATAGGAGACACTTGGCCCAGCGATGAGGTCACCCTCCATTAGACGGTGCTAAGAGGGCCTGAGGATGCCCTGTCGCTCCCGCGGAGGCAGCTATTCATCCTCATCATCATCCTCTTCGTCTTCCTCGTCGTCATCCGGGAGGTCTCCATTTTCGTCAATCTCGTCCTCGTCCTCTTCGATGTCTTCCTCATCCTCTTCTTCTTCGTCAAGATCTTCGGAGATGGGATTCAGCGCGACCGGGTGGGTCTGCGATACCTCGAGCTCGCACTCGCACTCCGGGCAGCTCAGGATCTCCCCCTCTTCCACATCGTCTTCGTCCACATCAATTTCTGCGCTACATTCTGGGCAGCGGAGCACGTCTCCATCCTCCGTGTTGATCTGTTTCCGGCGATGCCGCGAGCGCGGCTTTCACCATACGGCGTATTATATACCCCAGCGGAAGAAGTCGAACCCATGACTCTTCCGCTGCGTTTCAGTGTAACCCAACAGTCCGGACGAAAGAAAAGCCTGCCTTGGCACGCGAATATCCAGAACGGCCCGTCGTTGGCGTCGGTGGCGTGGTCATCGAGAACGGGCGTGTGCTCCTGATCCGCCGCGGCAGCGAGCCGCTGCGCGGACACTGGTCCATCCCCGGGGGAACCCTTGAACTTGGTGAGTCATTACAGCAAGGCGTCGCACGGGAGCTACTGGAAGAGACCGGTTTGCAGGTCCGCGTCCTGGAGATGATCGAGGCTTTCGACCGTATCTACGTTGATCAGGAGGAGGGAGGCGGAGGCTCGCCGGAACGCCCGCGCTTCCACTATGTGATCATCGATTACCTCTGTGAACGTGTCGCCGGGGAAGCCCGCGCTGGGAGCGATGTTACTGAACTCGTCTACGCGGGGGAGGACGAACTGCACTTGTATCAGCTCACCGAAACGGCTACGCGCGTCCTCCGCAAGGCCTTTGCCATGCACCGTGAACATCACTGAACCACCTGGATTCCGGCAGGTTACCTCCCTGTGACCTGCTCATTGCGATTTTTTCGGAGGGGTTTCTCTTTCCGGACTCAGTGCGAAAAGAATCTTCTTGTGCAACAGGCTATTCTCATCGCCCCAGAGTAATGCGTTCTCCTCATCTGCAGAAGTCAACAGCAACCGCGAGCTGCTCTCGGAGGCAGGCACCTCGAACACAACAAATGTCGCGTAGGATTCTCCCGGACGCAACGCCGTGCGCCAAGGAGTCGACGCCAGGCCCAGCGCTGCCAGCAATTCATCTTCGTGCGCAAACCGTTCATAGGAGCGTCCCGACCCATCAAGCAATCTGACTATCCGGCCATTCGGCGTGAGCGGCCCATCCCCGCGGTGTGCCGAAATCGTTGATGGATCGAACCACGTCTTCACCTGAACCACCACGAACTTGCCATTGCCAGCTACCTGCTGCATCTCCGCCCCCGCACTGGCAATGCTCCGGATGTCGCCGACGGAATAGGCCACATGGCAATCGATCTCGCAGAAGTATTTCCACGCACCGACGGGCAGCACTACTTCCCGGCTCAGCAACGAGAGACCCAGCAGGATTTCGCTGTAGCAGAGAAGTAGAACGACGCCGCTCATCCATCCCAGGCGGAGAATGGCGCGGGATTTCCGGACAAGCCCGGCAAGCAGCAACAAAACACTGACGGCCAGCAGAAATGCCGTGCCCAGAAATGCCAGGACTACAATTGGCGCAAACTGCGGCATGTACGCAGACACCCTGTTTCTCCTCCCTGGAATTGCGCTAGACTGTGCACTCCCGGGGCAGACTGCCCCGCGTCCGTTCTCGCCGCTCGAATTCCTGAACCGCATTCCGCAGATCCACCGGCATGAAGTCGGGCCAGCGCTTTGGCAAGAAAACGAATTCCGCGAAGGCGCATTCCCAGAGCAGGAAATCCGAAAGACGCTGTTCCCCGCCTGTGCGAATCAGCAGGTCCACTTCGGTTGAGCCGCCACGTTGCACTTCGGAGAGTAGATTGCCGAAGGCTTCACTGGAAAGCTTGGTTACTTTGTAAAACTTGCTGGCCGCTTGATAAATCGTTTGTCGCGCCGAATAGTCGATCGCCAATCGCAAGTGCAGCGTCTTGCCTTTCGCAGTCAGCGCTTCCGCATCGCCAATCGCCGCTCGCAAACCTGCGGGCAAGCGATCGCGCCGCCCGATGATGCTCAGGCGAACACCTTCTCCGAGGCAGTGAGAAGTCTCTACATGGAGGTATTCCTCCAGTATTCCCAAAATGGCGTCCACTTCAGCGGGCGGACGCTGCCAGTTTGCGGAGGAAAGCGCGAACAATGTCAGTGTGTGGATGCCGAGCTGCGGCGCGCACCGGATAATGCGCCGAGCCGCTTCCGCCCCGGCGCGGTGACCCTCCGAGCGTGGCAGCCCTCGTTCAGTGGCCCAGCGGCCGTTACCATCGCAAATGATCGCGACATGCACCTTGACGGCCGTATCTGCCGACAACAGGTGCGCGCGATCCCCAATCGTGTTTTCCATGAGCCTGCTGCTTCCTCCGCCGCCAACGTCCACAATGTACTTTGTAATGCAAAGTGAACGGACAAATTTTTTTTACCCCTCCCGCGTCGCCCGGATCAGCGCTTCCATGTGATTCAGGTAGCGTTCCAGCGCCCTGCGTCCCCCGGCGGCCAGCCGGTATTCCGTTTTGGGCAACCGCCCGTCAAACGATTTTGTGCACACGATGTAGTCCGCCTCCTCGAGTTTCCTTGCGTGCACGCTCAGGTTCCCATCCGTTGTCTTCAGCAGGGCCTTCAACTCGTTGAAGGTCAGCGAACGATTCACGGCTAACGCGCTGACAATGCCCAGCCGGATGCGCTCGTGAATCAGCCGGTCCAGATTCGCCGGCACGGCCTCGCGTTTCTGGCTGGGGACCACGGAGGGGGCCTCCTCTTTTTGCAGGCGCACCTGCCGGACTGTCGATGATCTCGCCATAACTCTCCCGTTCTCCAAAACTCGCTCAACCACCGTGCCGCAAAGCAATCCACAAGCCGAAGCCGATCTGCACGAATCCGAAACCCGCGGCCATGAATAGGTTTCCCCAATGCGCCGGGGCGAACAACGCCGCTGCACCAAGTCCCATTAAGCAAAGCCCCATGATCGGCACGGCGCGCACGGAAAACGCCCCGCCCGTGACAATGGCCGTTCCATACAGCAGCAGCCACACCCCCGGCAGGGCAGAGAGGTCCCCCAATTGGAAGAGTGCCGCCGTCAATAATCCGCCCACGACAATCGGAGGTGCGAAGCTCAGCACAAACTTGCGCCCCGGCCCGCTGAACAATGAGGAATTGGCGCGCCGCGCTTTGGTTGCTGCCGACGGTGCCGCGATCGCCACCGCAACAAAAGCTTCTGCCAACCACACCGCAGCCCAACCTCGTGGCGTGCCCTGACGCGAAGCCCAGAGTGCCGCAGCCAAGGCCGTAATGCCCATGGCCACGCCGCCCCAGCCGGGCACCGCAGTGAATTCCGCAGCGCGTTCCATGGTTTCGCGGATGTAGCGCAGGTGCTCCGCGGCGCGGGCGTCAATGGGTATGGGCTCGCGGGAGGGAGTGCGGATGGTGCTGGTGGTAGGCACGCTTCAAGAATAGCGGTGCAGGGAAGCGTTGTCAAGTACTTTATTGTATAAAGTAAAGCTCACCGATCTTTGCGGTAGCGGCCGCGCAGCGCGTTCCACCGGATGATCACCACATCCAGGAACATCTGCACGCTGTCCCTCATCATGCTCACCTTGGTGGCCGGGGAATGCGCCCAGCGCACCGGCACCTCCACCGTGGACAAGCCGTGGTGCCGCGCCAGGTACAGCAACTCCGGATCGAAGCCAAATCGCTCGATCGTCTGTTGCTCGAAGATCACCCGGCACGGCTCTCGCCGGAAGGCCTTGAATCCGCACTGCGTGTCCACAAATGGCAGCCGCAATACGATTCGGACGATTTTGTTGAAGATGATGCCCGCAAATTCCCGAAATGCCGATTCGCGCACTTCGATCAAGCGGCGATCCAGCGCGCGCGAGCCGATGGCCACATCATGATCCTTCAAGGCCACGAGAAGTTTACCCGCTTCTTCAATCGGCGAGGAGAGGTCCGCATCGGTGAACAGAATCTTCTCGCCGCGTGCCTCCAGCGAGCCATGGCGCACGCTGTAGCCCTTGCCGCGATTCGTGCCGTTCGCCAGAACGCGCAATTCCGGGAGTTTACCGCGGAAAGACTCGGCCACCTCGGCGGTGCGATCCGTGGACCCGTCGTCCACCACGATAACTTCCGTGCTCCTTCTTTCACGCTCGACATAACGGGCGATCTTTTCCAGCGTTGAAGACAGGCGTAACTCTTCGTTAAACGACGGAATGATGATCGACAGCTCCGGGGCGGAATCGCTCATTAAATCCACACGTCCTTCCAGCCGTGGCGCCCCAGGAGGGGCACGAAGCGGCAGGGTTCTCTTCGTTCTGAGCTGAATGTTTCGCCGTGCCTGGTCCGCAGAAGCAATACCTGGTGCTCTTCTCCGCCCACAGGCAAGATCATCCGCCCATCTTCCGCCAATTGCTGCGCCAAGGGTTCCGGCACGCAGGGTGCCGCCGCGGCCACGATGATGCCATCGTAGGGCGCAAAGGCCGCCAGGCCCAGCGATCCGTCGCCGCAGTGAACATGGACATTTCCGTACCCCAGCCGTTGCAGCCGCTCACTCGCCCCGGTTGAAAGCTCCTCCCGGTATTCGACCGTGTGCACCTCCCTGGCCAGGCAAGAAAGCACCGCGGCCTGATACCCGCAACCCGTTCCGATTTCCAGCACTTTCTCTGTACCTTCCAAATGTAATGCAGCGCACATGACGGCAACAATGTAGGGCTGCGAGATGGTCTGCCCGCCGCCGATCGGCAACGGCTCATCGGTGTACGCCAAATTCTTCCAGTGGGACTCAACGAATTCATGCCTTGGCACGCTCCTCATGGCCTGTAGCACCCGTTCATCCCCGATACCGCGTTTTCGGATTTGCGTTTCCACCATGGCAGCGCGCAGCTCCGCGTAGCCCTCTTCGGTCAGCGTTTTGGCTGTGCCCATGGATTGCGTTGCCGCCTTCTTCTCTCCCGCGCGTTTCTCTTTTCCGGCTCGCAGGGAATTCAGGAGCTGCTTCAGCCAAGCATAATCTACTGTCGCTTCCGCCGTAAGAGAAGAGCCCCTGCGCAGTCCGCCCCGGGGCGATCTCCAAGGTTGGACGCCATCCACCCCCTGCACCTCCGGCCAGTATCCGCGAGGCAAACCTGCACCCCAGCGCAGGCGCGCCCGTTTTCGCTCTTCCCTACAATCAATCCTAAGGCAGGACCGTAGAGTGTGGAGGATGAGATGAAAGCGGCAATTGCATTAATCCTGATTTATGTGGGAACGTTCCTCGTGGCCATTCAAGGTGGCTCCTCCACGGCGGTCCAGGCGGCCTCGCAATCCGCCGCTAACAAGCCGGCGTCTTCAGCAACTGCTTCCATCGATCCTGCAAAAGACGCCGACATCCGCGCGCTTCTGGAACTCATCGGTACCCGGGATCAGTTCCAGGAATCCGTCAGTTTGATCGGGGATCAATACCGCGAAAAACTTCTCGGCTCTGTGCCCAATAATGCGAAGGGCCAGGCATTCATCAACAACGTGATTTCGGGCTACGAGAAGAACTTCGATTTGGACCAGGTGACCGAACAAATGGTCGCAGCTTACGACAAGCATTACACCGACGACGAAATCAAGGGGATGCTTCAGTTCTACGGTTCTCCCCTCGGACAAAAGGTAGCCGCCGAAGGCCCGAAAATCTCTCGGGAAGTCCAGGAAGCCACGCGCGCCGCGGCTCTCAAGGCCGTCAGGGACGCTCTGCAAGCGGCCAAAGAGCAGGATCCCGTCACAGGACAAAATGCCCGTCTGTTCAATCTTCCGCCGCGCCGCTGGCCGCCACAGCATCGCCCCCAGCAGGAAGCGCCTCAGCAGGCCGCGCAGCAATCGCAACCCTGAGTTCCAATTCCATTGCCATGACAACTCGTTGGTTCGGGTGGCGCGCCATTCTTACGGCAGGCGTCTCTTGAACTTGATGTCCATGCCGAAAGTGCCGTTCTGATCCCGCAAGCCCACCACAGAGATGTTCCGGTTCAAGTTGTACTCGATTTGGATCACCTGCTGTTGCGTGGACGTCACATTCGATTCATAGAGTACCGTCAAGTTGGGCGTCACTTGCTGCTGGACGGTCACGCGTGCCGCTGCGTTCTGGCCGGAGCTGCTGGCTCCCACCCCTGTGAGGCCGGGGTCTACGCGGAATCGCGTAATGCCGAACAGCCGCTCCACGCGCCCGCCCAACTGGCTCGAGATCGCCTCCGACAACAATGCCGACGCGCCGGAAGTGCTGCTCTGCGTCGCGGCGCCCGTGCGCAGCGCCGATTCCGAGCCGGTCTGCCCCAACGCCAGCAAGGTGATGATGTCGTTCGCGGGCAACGGCGGATCCGACCGGTAGGACAGACTCAGCTTGCTCGCCTCCCCTGTGAAGTTCAGCGTGATTTCATATTGCTGGATGGTCGTCGTTGCTTCGACATTGATTACCGGATTAAGCCGGAACGGGTTGGCAAAATTCAAATCCCCCCGCGCCACGTGATAGTGGTTGTCCCGGAAGTACAAATCTCCGGAAAGCACGTGGATGTGCCCGAGCAAAATCGGGTGTTCCGCCGTGCCGCGAACGCGCAGAGTGGCGTCCGCTTCGAGTTGGGCTCCCGGCCATTCCATCCGTGCATCCGGCGTGGAACTTGCTTCCACGTCGAGCTGCAAGTTGCGCAAGAAACTCGAACTGCCGGAGTTGCTTCCGCCCGTGCTGGATGCCAGGAGGCCCGCCGATTCCAGCCCCTCACTCAGATTCACGCGTTGCACGGCCACCTTTCCGGAGAGTACTCCACCCTCTAACGTGCCGGAGAGTCGCAGCGATCCGCCTGCCAGCCAACTGATCCCTTCCGGATAACGAATGCGGATGCGGTCGGTTTTCGCGGAGATGTCGTATCGCAGCGGCTTCTCCGAATAATTCACGCTGCCGGAAAGGACGAGAAGACCACCTCCCGATTCACCGGTGACATTCTCGAAAAACAACCGGTTCGCATCAAACACGAGATCGCCCTTCACGCTGCTCAGACCGGTCGGGAAGTCCGCTGTGCGCGCCGAGGCATTCGTGAGCTTCACGCGCCCGATGATTCTCGGCCGGTCCACCGTGCCCTCAAACGAGGCGTTGATATCGGCATGGCCAGCCACATTGAAGTCTGGAATAGAGGCGCTCAGCAGCCGCAGGTCCACCGTCCCGTTCATCTTCATCGCCAGGGCACGCCGGCCGGTGAACTGAATCGAGCCGCTCAATTCGACGTTCGTATCCGTTCCCTTCAGCGAAGCGCTCATGATCTTCAGGCTGTCCCGCGTCGAAGTCAGGTGCATCGGGCCGGAATTCTCCAGTTGTACGCCGCCATAGGTCAGCAACAACCGGGTGAAATTGCTATCCACCACCAGACTTTCCGGATGCTGAAGTTCCCCGCGCACCGTAATGTCGCCGTCCGCAGTGCCGTGGCCGGTGAATTTTTTCAGGTGCAGGGCAGAGAGCAGGTAGGGATCGAGGTTTAGGTTTTGGATGGTGATCTTCCCATCCAGAGGCTGCGGATCGGCTAAGCCCAGCTTGAGCCCGCCCGTGATCGTTCCTTCGTTCATCGCGGATCCAAGTTTCAAACTCGCTTCCTTTCCGTCGGAAAGCAGTTCCCCCTCCAAGCTGCCGATGACTTCCGCGCCGATCTGCAGATTCACCACGCGAAAAGAGCCTTCCGCGAGGGGTTGCGTTAGCGGACCGCTCGATTTCAGACGAAAAGTGATTTGCCCTCCCAGAGGAAGAGTGGCCGACTGAATTTTCCCGAAATTCGCGAGCGGCAACGAGGCCCCCACCAGATCGGTTGTCAAAGAACGGTCGGCAAATCGGTACGCCGCCGTACCGGTCACAATTCCCGCTCCGCCGGTCTTTTCGGTGCCCGGTGCAAAAAACCGTAGCTCCGCGTTAGCCAGCCGCACTTCGTCCGGCATGACGCTGAGTTGCCCGCGCAAGCGATTGAAGGTAACGCCATACGCATCGCCATCGGCCACATCGAGCAACCCGGTCAGCGCAGGCTCCGCGCGGGTGCCGTGTCCGTGGAATTGTCCCGTCAGCAATCCTTTGACTGGATATTTCCAGCCCGCCAACTGCTGCAATCCTTCCATCGGCACTTTTTCCAGGTTGATGTCGCTGGTCCACTCGTTGTCCGGCAGAAAATCCCAATCGCTCAGCTGCATCCGCCCGTCGATTTCCGCTTCCATCACGCCACGGCGCGCGAGCCCTTTGTTAATCACCAGTTCGTGTGGCGAATAGGTCATCTCGCCGTCCAGCGAATCCAGGGCAACTTCTTGATAACGGAAGTGCTCCCCGTGGAAGTGGCCCTGAAACTCCGGCCCTTCGCCGGGACCCGTGATTTTCCCGATCCATTGCAACGACCCGCCAATGCGCACCGCCGCTTCCGGCGTACCGGGTTTGTCACCCGCAATGGCATGGATGAAATCGTTCCACGCATCCAGCGAGCCCACATCCAGTCGCATATCGAGTGCTGATCTCTTGGGATCCAGCACACCTGTGATGGAGCCCCGGGACGTCGGCGTCTCGAACTCCAATTGCTCCAAACTCAAAATGTCCGGCTCGTAGCGGTAGTGCAGTTTCCAATCGCCTGCGACGGGAACGTGCCCCGCGGCAAGCTCCTTCGGTTCGTCCCAATGCATGCGCGCGGTGATATCAAAGTCACGAAAATTGTCATGCCAGGTTTCCACGGTGTCCGCTGAAATCGCCGCATCCCAGTGCAATTTGTCGACGGGAAAACCTGGGTGATCAATCGCCGGAGCAACAAGAGAAAGGCGGATATCCTGCAGCCTGGTCTCCGCGCGGAACTTCAGCCCATCGAAGCGCATATTGATGCGGCCTTTCACGCTTCCCCCCAGCGCGTAGGCCGCGAAGTCCGGCAGCACTACCCCCTGCGGATCCAAAACGTAGCTCGACCGGCTGGTTAAATTCGCAGCGTGGAAATCCTCGAAACTCAATTTGATATTGTCCGCGGCGTAGCTGCCTTGGCCTTCGAGCTTGCCGTCCGTAAGGCTTCCTTCTCCTCGCAGATCGACGCGCCCCAAGGGTATTTCCGGAGTGCGGAAAGCTTCACGCAGGTCGAGCAGGTCCAGCCACCCGCGGTAGCGATAAGTCCAGTTTCCAGCGTTCAGATCTTTTGCCTGCGCTTGCAGGTCTACATGGGAACGGCCAAGGTCCAGCACTCCCTGTTCCAGCGCAAAGCCCCCGGGGCCCAGCGAGAATTTCGCGGAAAGATTCGCCGGTACCGGCACGTCGCGGCGCCGGGCCAATGCAACGGACTGCCACTTCAGTGTGCCGATATAGAGGGCATGCTCCGGCTGGCCGCCCCGCGTCAACTCGAACTCGAGGTCGCCGCCTTCCACCGCGACCAATTTCTTAAGGTCGTTATAGAGCAGCCATCCATCCTTGATTGCCACATGCTGCACGTGCAGTTCCAGCAGCATTTCCTGCGGCGTCTTCTGCGCCGCACTCGTTCGTTTCAGCGTTGGCAGATTGTTGCTCCTGTCCTTTTCCACGCGCAGGTGCAGCCGCGGCGATTGCAGCACCAATTCATTCAGCCCAACCCGCCGCCCCCAGAACGAATCGATGCGTAGTCCCAGGCGGGCCTGTTCCACGCTTAAGAGCGGCTCCGTGCTTGCCGGCTCTTTGCCATGCACCACCAGCCCGTTCACCGTGGCACTCAGCGAGAACCAACCCACGGAGACCGTGCGGATTTCGACGCGCGCTCCGGTTAGCGTCTCCATCCGGTGAATCAGGACGCGGCGCAGGAGCGGATTTGCCAATCCGCTGCCCACGGCGATAATCGCCAGCGCGATTCCCAGCAGGGTCCACGTCCCCAGCACCCAGAGGACGTGCTCCAGCCAAAGAATTTTTCGCCAGCGCGATTCTTTGGTCATGGCTTGCTCTCGTTCAACAAATTCTCCACGCGAATCCGCGACCTGCTTTCCTTCAGCCAGCGGTCGGCTTGCTCATCGATGGCCC
>Ga0074045_10004057_pt1 | contig 13038 bp, 8 predicted proteins | sample BogForMeECP23OM2_FD_94442 | JGI IMG/M metagenome (GOLD analysis project Ga0074045, IMG submission 94442) | Bog forest soil microbial communities from Calvert Island, British Columbia, Canada - Bog Forest MetaG ECP23OM2 | ecosystem: Environmental > Terrestrial > Soil > Wetlands ... | reverse complement strand
TTTGCTCCGCCTCTTTGAAGATGAGGGACACCTCGCGGGGCAGAAAGTACCCATCGAGGTTCGGCAAGAAATTTCCTTCCTCTACCTTGGGAGAGGCCTTCAGGATCTCGTCGGCCGATTTCGCCCGCAGCGCGGCAATCGAATCAGCGCCGAGTTTCTGGGCGAACTTCACACCATCCTGTTCGCTCTGCGCCAGCGGGCTTGACACGAGCGTTCCCTTCCCCGACATGAAGAAGGCGCCGCTCTCGCCGATGGCGCCGTGAATCAGGCGCTTCGATTGTGTGGTTGACATCAGAGCGCTCACCGAGAACGATCCGGCCGACTCGCCGCCGATGGTCACTTTGTTCGGATCACCTCCAAAGGCCTTGATGTTCTTACGAACCCATTCGAGTGCCGCGACCTGGTCGAGCAGACCGTAATTGCCGGAAGCCTTATGGGCCGATTCCCGGGTCAGTTCCGGATGGGAGAAGAACCCGAAGGTGGCCAGACGATAGTTCATGTTGACGACGATGACACCCTTCCGGGCGAGATTCTCACCGTCGTACCGCGCCTCCGACGCAGCGCCGGCGACGAAGCCGCCACCGTACACGTAGACCAGCACGGGCAGGCGATCCTTCTCCGACTTGGCCGGCGTCCAGACATTGAGGTACAGGCAGTCCTCGCTTTGGCCTTTATCCCGGAAAACCATGTCGCCGTATACATTGTTCTGCATGCAGCGGGATCCAAATTCGGTGGCCATGCGCACGCCGCCCCATTTCATGACCCGCTGCGGCGGCCTCCAGCGCAGGTCGCCGACGGGAGGCGCGGCAAAGGGGATGCCTTTGAAGATTCGGACGGCGTTGTCGCCGACCGATGAGCCTTGCACGATGCCGCCTTCTACGCGCACCTGCTCGGGTAGGGCCGCGTGGGCCTGCACCACCGCCATCAGCATGAAAGCGGAACCCAAAACGACACTAGAATTCGTCACGAGGCAAGATTATCAGACGTGTTGGAAGGGACTACTTCCGAAGACGAGCTATTGGGGACGGGGGAACGGACCGACGCGGGCGTCGGTCGCAGGCGAGGGCGCCTACCCTACAAGACGGATCGGACGAGATTATCAGACGTGTTGGAATAGACTACTTCCGGAGAGGCTCTGTATGGCGACCCTGAAAACCGTTGGCTTGCTCCCGCTTTTGCTTGCGAGTTACCTGCCAAATCTATCCATTGGGGACAGCGCCGATTCGCTCGGCTTGTTTGATGGCAGTACCGACGTTGGCACGGTTCTTCACGCGGGATCGGCAGAATTCGACCCACAGACGAAGACATACACTCTGACGGGCAGCGGTGAGGACATATGGCTCGCCAGCGACGACTTCCAGTTCGTCTGGAAGAAGGTCTCGGGCGACGTCACTATAACTGCCGATGTCTCGCTCACTGGTACTGGCGGAGACAACCATCGGAAAGCCGTCCTCATGATCCGCCAGAGCCTCGATGCCGATGCGCCGTATGCGGACGCGGCGCTGCATGGTGACGGCTTGACCTCGCTCCAGTTTCGCGTCTACCGGCGAGCAGCTACCCACGAGGTTCAGGCCAACCTTTCCGCACCCACGCGCCTTCGCCTGATGAAGCGCGGCGACCGCTTCTACATGTGGACCGCCTCGGCGGGCGAACCGCTCCAGTTTGCGGGCGGCTCGACCCTAGTTCCATTAACCGGTGAATACTACGTTGGGATTGGCGTTTGCGCGCACAACAAGGACAAGGTGCAGAAGGCATCGTTCTCGAACGTGGAGATCGTCACCGGCCACCAACCGACGACGAAGCCGGCGCGCTACAGCACCCTCGAAACGATCACGGTCGGGTCAACAGACGCCCGAGCGACGTATGTCTCGACCGAAGTGATTGAGTCGCCGAACTGGAGCCCGGACGGAAAGACGCTGCTGTTCAATAGCAACGGCAGCATCCAGCGAGTAGGCGTAGCCGGAGGCAACGCCGAAACGGTTCAGACCGGGTTGACCGGCTGTAACAGCAGTCATGGCATTTCGCCTGACGGCACTTTATTGGCCGTAGGTACGGAATCTATGGTCCATGGTCAGTCAGGGATCTATATTGTGCCTGCGAGCGGAGGCCAGCCGAAACGACTAGTGTCGCAGTCGCCTTCGTTCTTTCACGGATGGTCTTCGGACGGGAGCACGATCTGCTTCAGTGGGCTAAACAACGGCAAGCTGAACGTGTATACGGTTCCGGCGGTAGGCGGGAAAGCGACGCAACTTACGGAGACCGGTGAACGGAACGATGGACCGGAGTTCTCGCCGGACGGCAAGTTCATTTACTTCAGCTCCGATCGCAGCGGCTCAATGCAGATCTGGCGCATGCGGATCGACGGGAGCCAGCCAGAACAAGTGACTCCCGATGACGAGTGGGATAAAGCATTCCCACACGTGTCGCCCGATGGGAAGCAACTGGTCTTTCTGGGCTATCCGCGCGAAGACAAGAACTATCCCGAGAACAAGGACGTCACACTTGTATGGTGGTCGTTGGCAGCAGATCAGGAAGTGAAAACGTTGGCAAAGCTGGTGGGTGGCCGGGGAACGATTGACGCACCTTCGTGGTCGCCCGACAGCAAGCGGCTGGCGTTCGTGAGCTATCAGTCGATTCAGTAGCGGATGAGCCGGACGTGGGCATCCTGCTCGAAGCGGAGAGCAGCGCGGGCGTAGGCACCTGCGGCACGAAAAAGATGAAGAGCAGGGCGAGGCACCCAGCCCCACGGAAACACGCTATTCCACGGTGATCTTGGTGCCCCTGGCGTGAGACCGTGAGAGCACCTCGATGCGGTGGTCGATGAGGTTGCGGACGCCTTTCAGCATCTCAATGCGTGCCTGGCGAAAGTGCTTTTCGGCTTCTTCCGGCGGGGTAAAGAGGTCGGCCAGTTTCCGGAAGGCTTCTCCGACCTGCACGCAGAAATGTTCGGGACCGGTTCGTGCGGATTGCTGGCTGCCCGGGGTTTCGGGTTGCGGGGCTTCACTCATGATGCGCTCCTCATCTCAACGATTAGCATACGGTCTTCCAAACGGGCGCGGGTGGGAGTGAGGGCGGCCATCGAGGTAGGGAGGCCGACGTGCCGGCGCAGCGTGCCGATTTCCACCACCAGTTCGTCATCCTTCTTAAACAGGCCAACCTCACCCTTCTCAGCGAACGGCAGAAGCAGGCGTACCTCGTGATACCCGTCGCAGCGCACGAAAGAGTACGGCGCCTCGGTCCGGGTAACGGCTACCGGATCATCGCCGGACTTGTATAGATGGTCGGCCAGCAGCCGCAAGCGTTCATAACCCAGGACCTCGTGCGGGTAAAGGGGAATGCGCCGGACGGGAACCGGGGTGAAGTAGCGGTCGATTTCCGCCAGCGTCTGTTGCTGGCTGGCTCGCCAAGTATCGAAGAAGGAATCGTGGACCTGGTCGGGCAGAACGCGATTCACAATGATCTCGTCGACCGTCAGGCCGTGCAGCGAGAAGTAGACGAAGGCCCGCTGCGTTTCGCGCAACACCATCTTTTCGGCGTTCGTCACCAGCCGGACGCTGGTGGTGTACGGGTCTTCGAGCAGGGCATCGATGCCCATGATCTTGTCAAACAGGCTCTCGATGTTCTGAAAGTACTTCTCTGGTGGCAGTTCCACCGGTGCAATGCGATTGAGGAGTGGCCGCGCGGCCTTCAGCATGGTTCGCTGGAAGCCGAAGATGTTCTTCATGTACCAGTCGAGTGTGGTGGGGAGGCTGACGAAGCGCAGCGACTCCGCAGTCGGGGCGCAGTCGAGCACGATGACGTCATAGGTATTGTCGCGACGATACTGGTTTACATAGAGCATGGCACTGAGCTCTTCCATGCCGGGGAAGATGGCCATCTCCTCGGCTTCGACGTCGCCCAACCCGGTGGTACGCAGAACGGTGGTGAGGTAGGCGGTGACGTCACTCCAATGCCTTTTCATCTCCTGGTTGATGTTGACTTCCTGGATCTCGAGGTGGTCGGCCAGGCGGGTCGGGTCGGCAGTACGCCCGTGGAAGAGCGCGGAACCGAGGTCGAACGCGTCGGCCAAGCTGTGGGCCGGGTCGACGCTCATTATGAGGGTGCGGTAGCCGAGCGAGGCGATATGAACGCCGGTTGCGGCCGCCACGCTGGTCTTGCCGACGCCGCCTTTGCCGCTGAAGAGAAGAATACGCATGAGGTTCCTGTAGGAGCCGGAGTCCTAAACTAACAGGCTGCTGAAAAGGCCCTCACAGCCTAAAGGCTGTGCCACGAGCGTCATCCTCAGTGTAGGATGCTCGGCGGGAGGCGAACGAGTTACCGTCTGCCGAGGCGCAGCCAGCGCGGCGCCTGGCGGCAGTAGCGTTCGTACTCATCGCCGCGGGTTGCTCGCAGGTGGGGTTCTTCCAGGCAGACGACGACCAGGTGGAAACCGAGCCAGAGGAATAATCCGTAAATGGCGATTGGCCGGGAACGATAGATGATGGCCTGCCCAAAGACGGCAGTTAGAACACCCAGGTACATCGGATTGCGCGAAACCCGGTAAATGCCCTGACGGACAACCGCAGCAGGTTCTTCACCAATCAAGAAGCGCAGATGCCGCGTAAAAAAGATGGCGGGCGTGCCGCCAGCGGCCAGGAATTGGATCAGGCAGACCAGGTAGGTGGCTGCTCCCAGGATGACAAGCAGCCAACCGGCTTGCCAGGCGCCGGGTTGGGGATGGCGGCCGGCATACAGCGTCGAGGGAACGTACAAGCCGACCACGGCAGGAACGAGCAGCGTAAACACCAGCCCGCGAAGCCACAGCATGGCCCCGACGATATCACTGTCGAGGGCCGGCCGGCTAGGCGGCTCTTACCTGACTCGCGACAGCTTCCGGGATTTTCGCAACTTGCACCTTCTTGGCGATGCCCAGAACACGGAGAAGCCAAATCTGGATCCAGCTGACATCGAGCTCGTACCAGGCAAGGCCGTGGCGAGCCGAGGTCGGATGCGCGTGGTGGTTATTGTGCCAGCCTTCGCCAAACGTGAGCAGCGCCACCCACCAGCTGTTGCGGGAACTGTCGCGCGTCGCGAAGCGGCGCTTGCCCCACATATGTGTGGCGGAGTTCACGAGCCAGGTGGCGTGGAGCCCAAGAGTGACGCGGAGGAACACCATCCACAAAACAAATGGAAAGCCCAGGGTCGCCCAAATGATGATTCCGGAAATGGCGAGCGGCACCCAGTGATACTGGCTGAGCAGAACGTAGAAGCGGTTCTTCGCCATGTCGGGCACGTACTTGGCCAGGACTTGCGTTTGATTGTGCAGGGGATCTCCGGTGATCATCCAGAGGAGATGAGCCCACCAGGCGCCATCCAGCGGGGAGTGCGGATCACCTTCCTGATCGGAATGTTGATGGTGGATGCGGTGCACCGCGACCCAGGCGATGGGGCCGCCTTCGAGCGCCATGGTTCCGAAGATGGCAAAGGCGTATTCCATCCATTTCGGGATCTGGTAACCGCGGTGGGTCAGGAGACGGTGGTAGCCCATGCCGATCCCGAAGGAGAGAGTCATCCAGTAGAGAATGCCGGTGAAGAGGAGCGCCTTCCAACTGAAGAAGAACAGGGCGACGATCGCGCCAATATGGAACCCGGTCAGAGCGACCGCGGAGATCCAGTTGATCCGATAACGGCCGTTTTCGTCCTTACTGGCGGCGGGTCCACCGGCAGCATAGGTGCGCGTTGCGGAGCCGGTTCCACGTTGAATGCCGGTGCGCAGCGGCTTTATAGGGTCCATATCTCGACGCTAACAGTTCCACTCGTATTACTACGTAATAGTTCGGTAATAGCGAGCGAGGGCCCATCAGCCGGACGTAGCGTCCGGCGCGGGCGTGGGCGCCCAGCCCCACAGAATCTTGATATGTGGCAGTTCAGGAGGTTTCTGGAAACAAAACCAAACAAATAGATCCCTGCATCAACTGCCGAAAGCAGCCGAATGCAGGGATCTTCAGAGTTCCCCCCTTAGCGCCGCGGCATCAGTCATGGGATGCCTCGTGCGCAGTCTGCGAGGCGCGGCCGGCAGGGACCTGCCGGGGGTGCACTTCTCAGCGGCAATTCAAGCCGATTGTGCGCTCCTAAGCCTTTGCGACCGCCGCCTTGGGCCGGTCGGCCGGCAAGCCAGCCGGTTCGGCGTTGCGCTTGTCAGCGGTCACCCGCAAGACGCCTTCGTGTAATTCGGCCTTCAGCGTGGCCGGATCGTAGGTGTCCGGCAGAAAGGCCCGCACCATGATGGAACGGCCCGTGGTTTCGGTCTCCTTGCCGTCTATGGTCTTCTCAGTGCGGCTCGCACCCTCGATCATCAGGTCGTTGCCCAAGAGGGAAACCTTCAGATCCTTGGGCTCAAACTCCTCGGCGTCCACCTCGGCGATAAAGTGGTTTGCCTCCTCGCGAACATCGCAACGCTGGCAGGCGAGCAACTCGTGCTCCGCTTGCACCCAGTCGTCCAACTCGTGCAGGCCCTCCTTCCCCTGCAGGGTCGAAAGCTCGAACGCCCGAAGCCTGATCTGGTCGATGACATTTGTGATGTGTTCCAACAGCCGGTCCGCCCCCGCCTCAAATGGTTGATAAGTCTTGATTACAACTTGGGACATTTGCCTATTCCTCCCTGGAAATGCCGTCAAAGATGACCGAGCATCAGATGTGCCAATCCTAAGTAAGCCGGGAATCAGTCAGCAGGAGAATCCGTGTTCAAAGATTGCGCGAGCAGGCGCAAAAACTGGGTCAGGGGGCTCATTCCGGCGAGGCGTTTCCAAGAACTGTCACGAAAGTTTCACACACTATAATTTGTGTTTCCGGTGAGAATCAAGATGAACCCATCTGGCAAGAACCACCACAAGATCAGGAGTGCTTAAATGTCGACTACTACCGCCGTTCAGAACCCGATTGAAGACGACCGGACTACGATGGATGTCGAGGGGCTGAAACGCGCCTACCTCGACAACCTCTTTTATCTGCAGGGCCGGTTTCCCGAAGTGGCGACCGCCCACGACCGCTACATGGCGCTGGCCTATACGGTGCGCGACCGGCTGCTGCAACGCTGGATCAGCTCCGTGGAAACCTACCGGGCAAAACGAGTGCGGATGGTCGGCTACCTTTCCGCCGAGTTCCTGCTGGGCCCACACCTGATGAACAACTTACTGAGCTTGGGCATAGTCGAGCCGGTGAATCAGGCGCTGGAGGAATTGGGGCTGAAGCTGAGCGACATTGTCGATACGGAGCCGGAGCCTGGCTTGGGCAACGGTGGTTTGGGCCGCCTGGCGGCGTGTTATTTGGATTCGCTCGCCACTATGCACTTGCCCGCCATCGGCTACGGCCTGCGCTACGAATATGGCATTTTCAAGCAGACTATTCGGGACGGGTGGCAGGTTGAGACGACCGACAAATGGCTTCAGTACGGGAATCCCTGGGAGATTGCGCGACCGGAAAGTGGCGTCGAAGTCGGCTTCGGAGGCCATACCGAAACGTATACGGACGAGTCCGGCGAGAACCGCTTGCGCTGGATTCCCGATCGGATCGTCCGCGGTATTCCGTACGACACGCTGATACCTGGCCATTGCAACAACACGGTCAACTCGCTGCGCCTGTGGAAGGCCGAGGCCCCCGAACGATTCGACTTCGCGGCCTTTAACGTGGGCGACTTTTACGGCTCGGTGCGGGAAAAGGTCCAGTTGGAGAACATCTCCAAGATTCTTTATCCGAACGACGACAACATTAAGGGTAAGGAGTTGCGGCTCGAACAGCAATACTTCTTCACGTCGTGTTCGCTGCAGGACATGATCAAGCATCACATTCACAGGGGTGGCGTGATTGAAGAGTTCGATCAGCAGAACGCCTTGCAGCTCAACGACACTCACCCCTCCATCGGTGTGGCGGAGTTGATGCGGCTGCTCGTGGATGTACACCGCCTGGGCTGGGATACCGCTTGGCGTATCACGAAGAATACATTTGGCTACACGAACCACACGCTGCTGCCGGAGGCGCTGGAGCGCTGGCCCATCGAATTGTTCGGCGGTCTGTTGCCGCGCCATCTGGAAATCATTTATGAAATCAATCGGCGGTTCCTGGATGAAGTCCGCGCTAAGTACCCAGGTGATAACGGCAAGGTTTCGAGGCTTTCGTTAATCGACGAATCGGGCGAGCGATACGTCCGCATGGCCAACCTGGCTAGCGTAGGGAGCCATGCCATCAACGGCGTTGCCGCTTTGCATACGGAGCTACTAAAGAAAGACGTGCTGCGCGACTTTTACGAGATGTATCCCGAGAGGTTCAGCAATAAGACCAACGGGATCACTCCGCGGCGGTGGCTGCTGGAAGCCGATCCAAGGCTAGCCGCGCTCATCACGTCACGCATCGGGAACGGCTGGGTCACAAATCTGGACGAACTCAAGAAGTTGGAACCACTTGCTGATGATGCTCACGCCCGCTATCAATGGCGCGAGTCCCAAAAGCACGTGAAAGCGGATCTAACGGCGCTCGTCCTCGCCACGACAGGTATTGCGGTCGACCCCGCCTCTCTCTTTGACGTGATGGTGAAACGGCTTCACGAATACAAACGCCAGCACCTGAAGGTTTTACATATCATCACGCAGTATCAGCGGCTGAAGAAGAATCCGAACCTCGATATCGTGCCTCGGACCTTCATCTTTGGCGCCAAGGCAGCGCCGGGTTATTTCATGGCGAAGCTGATCATTAAGCTCATCAACTCGGTGGGCGACGTGGTCAACGCCGATCCGGACGTGCGGGGGCGGCTACGGGTGGTGTTTCTGCCCAACTACAACGTGACCGTGGGGCAGAAACTCTATCCTTCGGCAGACCTCTCCGAACAGATCTCGCTGGCCGGCAAAGAAGCATCCGGTACGGGCAACATGAAGTTCGCCCTGACCAACTCGCTGACGATCGGCACCCTCGACGGCGCGAACATTGAAATCCGCGATCACGTGGGTCACGAGAACTTCTTCCTGTTCGGATTGACCGTGGACCAGGTGAACGACCTGAAGGCGCGGGGCTACCATCCGCGCGATTTCTACAACGGAGACAGTGAGCTCAAAGAGGCCGTGGACGCTATCGACAACGGGCACTTCTCCGGCGGCGATCGCAAGCTGTTCCGGCCACTGGTCGACAACTTGATGAATAGCGACCCCTACCTGCTGTTCGCCGACTATCGATCCTACGTCGACACGCAGGACAAAGTGGACCACGCGTTCCGCGATCAGGAGCACTGGACGCGGATGTCGATCCTGAATACGGCGCGGATGGGATACTTCTCCTCCGACCGCGCCATCCAAGAGTACGCTGACGAGATCTGGAACCTTAAGCCGGTAATCGTTGATCTGGCAAGAAAGTAAGCCGGGTCAAGCACGGGCAGCTACACCAGGCTTTCCGGCGCTCATATAACGGCAAATGTATTGCCTGTAACACATATCAAGCGACGGTCATCAGACTGTTACCGCACGTTTATTAGATTTTGGCATTGAGCTAGTAAGGTTGGGTGGAACTCATGAACGCAAGTCATGAACCGACCTCGTTTCAGCCCTCGTCTTCGTTGCCTAGAGCTGCCGGCGCGGGCGTCTTTAATACGTTGAACCCGTCCCTACCGGTGCGGATTCTCCAGCGGTACGTGGGAATACCGGAATTGGAAGCCCTGTATCCCCGAGTGGAGGCCGAACAGCGACCGGGAGAAAGCTATTACCGGGCCCTGCTTCGGGTGTTGGGAGTTCAGTGGACCATTTCCGATCTTGATCTCGACCGCGTTCCGAAGACCGGCGCTTGTCTGCTGGTAGCCAACCACCCGTTCGGCATGATCGAGGGGACTGTCCTAGGAGCCCTGCTCGAAGGCGTACGGCCAGACGTGCGTATCATGGCCAATTCCCTAATGGGCCATTTCCCTAAGGTGGCGGAGAAATGCATCCTGGTCGATCCCTTTGGAGGCGAAGGGTCTAAACAATCGAATCGCCGTGGCATGCGCGAAGCGTTTGAGTGGTTGCGCCTGGAGGGCCTGCTGGTGGTGTTTCCCGCCGGTGAGGTGGCCAGCTTCGATGCCGAGAAGCGGGTGGTGACAGACCCCCCTTGGAACACAGGCATTGTACGGATGGCAACGCGCCTGAAGGCACCGGTTCTGCCAGTCTTTTTCGACGGGAGAAATGGCTTGGGCTTTCAGGTGGCAGGAATGGTTCATCCCCGCTTGCGCACAATGCTGCTGACTCGCGAGTTCCTGAACAAGTCTGGAAAGACGCTGGTACTGCGGGTAGGCAACCTGGTTAGTCCGAAGAAGCTAGAGAGCTTCGGCAGCGACGAAGAGAGGACCGATTACCTTCGCCGGAAGACGTTTATCCTGGCCAATCGACAGGAACCGAAGCAGCAACTACCCTTCCTCCTGCTACCTCTCAAAGAACGGTTCGGTAAGCCGTGGCAGAAAGGTGAACCGGAGCCCATCGGAACCGCCACGGACCCCGTTCTCATGGAAAGGGAGATCCGGGGCCTGGATCCGGAGGCGCTGCTGGACCAGCAGGGCGAGAACGAAGTATACATTGTCGAGGCCAATCGGGCGCCCAGTGTGGTTCGTGAGATCGGGCGGCTGCGAGAGATCACATTCCGGCAAACCGGTGAGGGAACGGGCAAGTCGATTGATTTAGATGAGTTCGACACCTATTACCTGCACCTGTTTATCTGGAACCGGGCGGCGCGCGAGGTGGTTGGCGCGTACCGACTGGGCCAATCCGACCGGATTCTGCAGAATTTCGGGATAAAAGGCTTTTACACCGCCACGCTTTTCTCGTACCACCGGGCTTTTATCGAGCAGGTTACTCCGGCGCTCGAAATGGGACGGTCGTTTGTGCGGGCCGAGTATCAGCGCAGCTATGCGCCGCTTTTGTTGCTGTGGAGGGGAATCGGCGTGTACGCGAGGCAGAACCCTCAATACAAGATTCTGTTCGGGCCTGTGAGCATCAGTAATGACTACCATCCCAACTCCCGCGAATTGATGGTTGACTTTCTGAAGCAGTACTGCAGGGCCGAGGATCTTGAGCACTTGGTCCGGGCCCGCAGCCCGTTCCGAACGCGCCCGATCAAGCGTTGGGAGAACGTGCTCGACCAAGGCACGGCTTGGGACATTGAGGAACTCTCGACCTTCATCGCCGACATCGAGACGGACCAGAAGGGGGTACCTGTTCTGCTCAAACAGTACCTGAAACTGGGCGGAAAGCTGCTTGGCTTCAATGTCGATTCGCATTTCTCGAACGCGCTGGACGGGTTGATTGTAGTGGATTTGGTAAAGACCGATCCCCGGTTATTGGACCGCTACATGGGCAAAGCCGGCGCTGCCGCGTTTCTTGCCTACCATCAAGGAACGCTGGCAAAGGCGCGATAGCGACCTCTGATTGCGACCTCTGGGCAGCGCTAACGGGCTGAATTTTCGGCATTTCCGGCTCAAGACGGCCGGCGGCGATTGCCGTCCCCGGCCAATTCTTCATACAATTCAAATTGTTATGAAGCGTTTCGTCTCGTTGGTGGCTCTCGCCGGGTTTCTGTTCCTTGCCGCATGCTCTCAGAGCCCGCAACGGTTGGTCGAATCCGGCAACAGGTACCACAACAATAAGAAGTACAAAGAAGCCTCGATCTTGTACCGTAAGGCGATTGCCAAGGATAAGACGAATGCGGAGGCGTACTATCGCGAGGGACTGAACATGCTCGACCAGGGCAATCCTGGCGAGGCCGCTCAGTTTCTGCGACGAGCAGTGGATCTGAAACCGGACAATGTGGACGCCGGCGGGAAACTGGCTGAAATCTACCTGGCTGCTTACGCGAGCAATCCCAAGAAGCTCAAGACGCTGCTGCCGGAAATCAAGGACTTGACAGACAAGGTCCTCAAATATCAGCCCAACTCGTTCGAGGGGGCCCGGCTCCAGGCGTTTGTTTACCTGACTGAGCAGAACGTGCCGAAGGCCGTTGAGTACTTCGAGAAAGCACTCAAGATCAAGCCGTACTCGACCGAGGTGGTCGGCTGGCTGGCTCAGGCATATGCTTCGACGGGCCGACCGGAGGAGGCCGAGAAGCTCTGCCGGGACATGATTGCGCACGATAAAACGTGGGGGCCCAGCTATGATTTCCTGTTCCTTTTGTATTCCAACCAAAAGAAGAGTGCAGAGGCCGAAGAGGTACTGAAGTTACGGCTGCAAAACGATCCGACCAGCCCGCTGGCAGTTAAGAACATGGCGAACTACTACCTCTCGACCAACCGCGAACCGCAGGGCGAGGCAGTCATCAAAACCGTACTGAACGATCCAAAGAGCTTTCCGAATGGGCGCGAAATGACCGGCGACTTTTTCGCCCAAGCGAAGAAATTCGACCTGGCGCTGGCAGAGTATCAAGCGGGCGCTAAGGAACATCCCGACAACGACCTGCTTTATCAGAGGAAGGCTGTGTCCGCCTTGATCATGCTGAAGCGCCAGGGGGACGCGCTGCAACTGGCAAAGACCCTTGCGGCGAAATACCCGAAAGACCTGACTGCCAACGAGCTTTACGCGGGGACCCTGCTCGATTCGGGAATGAAAGCGAACGTTCAGCAGTCTGTAAGTGAATTAAAGAGGCTGGTCGCCGAAAACCCGAAAGAGGCGCTGCTGCACTTCTATCTGTCGCGCGCGTACTTCGAAACCCGCGACACGGACAAAGCGCTGAGCGAGGCGCTTGAAGCCAGCCGTTTGGCTGAAACGCATGCGCCCCCGATTAACTTGCCGGGCGCGCGCATCGTGTCGGCACGCATTTATGAGGATCGGGGCCAGCATGGAAAGGCGTTGGAGCAGACTGATGGCGTTTTGGCCAAAGACCCGGGCGATGCAGACGCACGACTGATCAAGGACCGCGCACTCATCGGATTGAACGAGTGGGACAAAGCGCTGCCGGATCTCGAAGACCTGGTGGCGAAGTATCCCAACTTTGCCGACGCTCGTTACTACATGGCCAATGCGTATTTTCTGCGCAAGGACCTCCCGAAAGCCAACGCGGAGT
>Ga0074045_10004055_pt1 | contig 13042 bp, 11 predicted proteins | sample BogForMeECP23OM2_FD_94442 | JGI IMG/M metagenome (GOLD analysis project Ga0074045, IMG submission 94442) | Bog forest soil microbial communities from Calvert Island, British Columbia, Canada - Bog Forest MetaG ECP23OM2 | ecosystem: Environmental > Terrestrial > Soil > Wetlands ... | reverse complement strand
TGGGATTTGAGATGGAGGACAAGCTTTTTTCGCCCCATCTTACTGTTGGGAGGGTGAAGAGCCGGGAGGGTCTTGAGGATATTGTAAGGGAATGGTTAGTATTTAAGGATGTGGTCTTTGGTTCAATAGCAATCGGAGAAATCCTGCTTATGAAGAGCATATTGAAGCCGGCCGGGGCAGAGTATTCGAAAATAGCCGGATTTAAATTTGATTACGCAAAAGAAACACAGAGACACTGAGAAAAAGCCTTTGTTAAGGTGATATAAGTCAGGCAGTAAGAGGTTAAGAAACTTGGGGTTAACTCTGTGTCTCTGGTTTGATTTTAATTAGGAGGTATATAGATGAACAAGGATAAAATCAAGGCCCTTGAAATGGCAATTTCCCAGATTGAAAAGAACTTTGGCAAGGGGGCAATTATGCGTCTGGGAGCCGGTGCGGTCGCTGAGGGGGTGCAGGTAATTCCCACCGGTTCCTTAACGCTCGATATTGCAACTGGAATCGGGGGATTTCCGAGGGGGAGAGTTGTTGAGATTTACGGGCCTGAGTCTTCGGGAAAAACAACGCTTGCGTTGAATGCTATTGCTGAAGCTCAAAAAGCCGGAGGGATCGCAGCATTTATTGATGCTGAGCATGCCCTTGACATCAATTATGCTTCAAGGCTCGGCGTTAATATTGAAGACCTTCTGGTATCGCAGCCCGACACCGGAGAACAGGCACTCGAAGTCGCTGAAACACTCGTCAGGAGCGGAGCCGTCGATATCGTTGTGATCGACTCTGTTGCCGCCTTGGTGCCGAAAGCGGAAATTGAAGGGGACATGGGTGACTCGCTGCCCGGACTACAGGCGCGGCTTATGAGCCAGGCCATGAGAAAGCTGACAGCAGCCATATCAAAATCTTTGACTACCATAATCTTCATAAACCAGATACGGATGAAAATAGGGGTTATGTTCGGCAATCCGGAAACGACAACAGGCGGAAACGCGTTAAAGTTTTATTCGTCAATGAGGCTTGACATCAGGAGAATAGACAGCCTGAAGGATGGTCAGGAGGTTGTCGGTGGACGGGTTCGCGTCAAGATCGTAAAAAATAAGGTTGCCCCACCGTTCAGGCAGGCGGAGTTTGATATCTACTTCAACGAAGGCATTTCAAAAACCGGAGAGATTATAGATCTCGGAACTGAAAAGAGCATTATTGAAAAGGCCGGTGCATGGTACAGCTACGGCGGCAACAGGATAGGACAGGGCAGAGACAATGTGCGCGAATATCTGAAGAATAATCCATCTATCACTGCTGAGTTGGAGCAGAAAATAATTGCGGCATATGGGCTGAAACAGGAGCGGACGCCTGAGGCAGCGAAGAATGGGAAATAATAAAGGATGAATCGGGGAAAGGGAGAATCGGCGAAAGGGCAAAGGACTGATTGGCGTCTTTGCGCCGATTCACCGACCTACCGATTCCCCGACTCTATTTAGGCTGGACCGGAAATGGACGACAGCTTTGGCAGTGCACTGAAATATGCGCTCAGGCTCCTTGGGTACTGTGACAGAAGCATTGTCGAGATGCGTCAAAGGCTGACAGACAAGAACTTCCCGGACGAAGTTATAGACAAGACTCTTTTCTATCTTGAGGAAAAAGGTTTTGTCAATGACCGGAAACTTGCCGAATCGCTCAGTAGAGATGCTGTCGGGAGAAGGCATCTGGGGGCACAGGGTGTCAGAAGCTACCTCATAAAACGTGGCATTTCAAAGGATATTGCAGCTGAAATGTCGGAAGCGGATAACGACTATGTTGGCTCTGCAATGCACTTTGTTGAAAAGCGATTGCGATCCATGAGACATCTGGACAGCGGTATTATAAAGAGGCGATTGTGGGGACTGCTCGCGAGGCGGGGTTATGCATCCGATGAGATACGCCAGGTACTGGAACTAATAAATACCGTGAAGCGTGAAAGGTGAAAAACTTGAAGCAAATACAAGTCGACAAAGCAGTTAGTCTGTTTTCTCTGCAGGTTTTTTTACGATTCATGTCTCACGGTTCACGGTATTTTAAAAAGGAGGATATGTGATGAGAAACGGTGGGATCAGGACGGCAGCATCTTTTTTAATTATCACGGCTTTTTTTTGGGGCGGTTGTGCAACACAGGCGCGGTATTCTCATGATGAGATCAAAGATTACCCGCCTGATATCCAGGAAAAAATAGTGAAGGGAACAGTTACCCCGGGCATGACTCCCCAGCAAGTGCGCTATGCATGGGGATCGCCCAGCGAAGTGCAGCTGCCCGAGAAGGAAAACGGCAAGACAAAAGAGGTTTGGATTTATTCAGCCAAGCTGGGCCTGGACAAAACATGGCTTGTCTACATAGACGGGAAGCTGACCTACATTACGAGTTATAATCCGGCAGGATTGATCAAATAGCAATGAACAGCAGCGATGCACGCAAAACATTTCTGGATTTTTTTGTCTCGAGGGGACATGAGAAGGTTGTAAGCTCATCTCTTATACCCCGTAATGATCCCACATTGCTGTTTACCAACGCAGGCATGGTGCAGTTCAAGTCGGTATTTTTAGGAGAGGAGAAAAGGGCTTATTCGAGAGCGGCATCCTGCCAGAAATGCATGCGCGCTGGCGGCAAGCACAGCGACCTGGAAAATGTGGGACATACAGCGCGCCATCATACTTTTTTTGAGATGCTGGGGAATTTCTCTTTCGGAGATTATTTTAAAAAAGACGCAATTATTTTTGCATGGGAGCTTCTCACAGGCCCTTATGCCCTGCCCAAAGACAAGTTATGGGTAACCGTATACCAGGAAGACGATGAAGCGGAAAGGCTGTGGAAGGAGCTTACTGACATACCCCATAACAGGATAGTAAGACTTGGCGCAAAAGACAACTTCTGGCAAATGGGAGATACCGGGCCATGCGGTCCCTGCTCTGAGATTATTATAGATCAGGGAGAGGAAGTCGGCTGCGGTCGGCCGGACTGCGGGATTGGATGCGACTGCGACCGTTTCCTGGAACTCTGGAATCTCGTTTTCATGCAATTCAACCGTGATGAATCAGGCGTTCTTTCTCCGCTTCCCAAGCCCAGTATAGATACAGGCATGGGACTGGAGAGAATCAGCGCGGTCCTGCAGGGCAAGTATAATAATTTCGATACCGATATTTTTGCACCGATAATATCAGCAATTGCATCACTGTCCGGAAAATCTTACCTGCGTAATCCTGATCATGACGTGTCGATAAGGGTTGTTGCAGATCACCTCCGTTCAATTGTTTTTTTACTTTCTGACGGACTGATGCCTTCAAATGAAGGCCGCGGATACGTTTTGAGGCGTATTATAAGGAGGGCATCAAGGCATGCTAAGTTATTGGGTCTCGAAGATGCGGTTCTTTACCTGTTGATGGATTCTGTTATTGACGCGATGGGTTCCTGCTATCCGGAACTGGTGCGCGAAAAAGAGCGTGCCTCAAGGGTGTTGCTGTTCGAGGAGGAAAGATTTACACGGACTCTCGAACAAGGCATGAAAATACTTGATGAAATGGTAGGAAGATTAAAGAAGGCATCGGTAACAGTCATTCCGGGCGATGAGCTTTTCAAATTATATGACACATACGGTTTCCCTTTGGATCTTGCCCGGGATATTGCAACTGACAATCACATGCTGATCGATGAAGACGGCTTTCAGAAGGAAATGGAAGTGCAGCGTGAGCGGGCACGGGCTTCCTGGGTTGGCGAGGATGAAGCAATTGCCTCCATATACAGAGAGCTTGTTTCTGAAATCGGAGAATCGGAGTTTGTCGGATATGATGCATTGGAGTCTTCATCAGTCGTAAAGGCAATTCTTAAAGAGGGAAAGGCTGTTACTGTCGCTACTGGCGGAGATGAGGTCGAAGTATTTCTTGACAGGACTCCTTTTTACGGGGAATCCGGGGGGCAGGCGGGCGACAAGGGGTTAATATTCTCTGAAGGACTTGAGGCAGAGGTTGTCAATACCAGGAAAGAGATCGGCCTGCATGCCCATGCAGCAAGGATCAGGAGCGGTACGCTTAAGGTATGGGATAAGGTGCATTGCGTGGTCGACGGGAAAGTGCGTATGGCTACGGCGCGCAATCATACTTCCACCCACCTCCTGCATGCCGCACTGAGAAACGTTCTTGGAGAACACGTGAAACAGGCGGGGTCTTATGTTGGTCCGGACAGGCTGCGTTTTGATTTTACCCATTTTTATACCATGGAGGCGAAAGAGATAGAGTCAGTCGAATCCATTGTCAACGGTGCGATACTCGAAAATGTGAAGGTCAAGACAGAGATTGCCGACATTCATGAGGCCCTGAAGTCAGGCATTACGGCCCTGTTTGGTGAAAAGTACGGTGAGAAGGTCAGGGTGGTCAGAGTTCCGGGGTTCAGTGCTGAACTCTGCGGCGGCACACATTGCATGACCACTGGTGATATAGGGAGTTTTGTTATTGTTTCTGAAAGCAGTGTTGCTTCCGGCATAAGGAGGATTGAGGCGTTAACAGGCAAGGGCGCTTTCGACTTTTTAAGAAGGAAGAGCAATGACCTTATTGATATCGCTGAACTGCTGAAAACTGACAAACCCGTTGAGAGAGTGGAGAAACTGCTTTCCGAGATAAAAGAGCGCGATAAGGAGATTGAAGTATTAAAGGCAAAGGCTGCTGCACAGAATTCATCGGCGGTTATGGACAGGTTAAGGGATATAAATGGTGTTAAGGTAATTTCATGCCGGGTGGACAACCTTGAACAGAAAGATCTCAGAGTTTTCGCTGACAATGTGCGGGACCGGCTCAGTTCCGGCATTATTGTGTTGGCATCAGGCAAGAATGGCCAGGCTACCATGCTTGCGATGGTGACCAAAGACCTGCTGGAGTCGTTCAGTGCCGGTGAGCTTCTGAAAAATGTGGCCATGAAGGTGGGAGGGAAAAGCGGAGGCAAGGCGGAAATGGCACAGGGCGGTGTTTCCAATCTTGAGAGCATGGAAATTCTGGATAAAGCCCTTGAATCGGTTTATGATATGATTAAAGAACGGCGATAGGAAATGAAAAAGAGAAAGACCTCCTTATAGTATTAATCCTATCTTATGATTGATTAGGTTGGTATTTGAGTTATGGTAATTACGCGTGAAGCTGATTATGCGATAAGGTGTATCTTATACCTTTCCGAGAACGAGGGGAAAATTAGCATGGTCGAGGGAATCGCGAGAGAAATGCATATCCCCAGGAGCTTCTTGGCGAAAATCCTGCAAAAGCTTGCACGGGCCTCTCTGGTAAAATCCTTTCGTGGTGTTAAAGGGGGTTTTCAGCTCACAAAAGATCCGTCTGAAATATCCCTGCTGGACGTTGTTGAAGCGATTGAAGGAGAAGTAGCCATGAATGTGTGCGCCCTCGATGAGAAACTTTGCAGTCGCAGCGTTGCCTGTCCTGTCCATCCATCCTGGCTGGAAATCAAAAAGGACATCAAAAAGATGCTCAAAAAATATAATTTCGCCCGCTGGAAAAAACAAGGTACGCAGTAAGCAGAAGACGGAAAAAATCAGTCTGCTTATTGCCTACTTCCTACTGCTTACTTCCTCCTGTGAAGCACGGGCGGCTTCTTTGATCAGGCACTGAGCGATAACGTTTCTTTGAATCTGATTAGTGCCCTCGTATATTTGAAGTATCTTTGCATCGCGCATCATCTTCTCAACCGGATATTCCTTCATATAGCCTGCCCCGCCCATAACCTGCATGGCATCCAGGGTAACTTTCATTCCCACATCGGTCGCATAAGTCTTTGCCATAGCGGATTCTTTTGAGATGTCTTTTGCACCGCTATCGACATATCTGGCAACGCTATAAACAAGTGAGCGTGCCGCCTCTATCTGCATCGCCATATCCGCCAGCATATGCTGGATTGCCTGGAAGCTTATGATGGGGTGTCCGAACTGGTGTCTTGTGCGGGCGAACTTTACAGCTTCTTCAAATGCACCCTGTGCCACACCAAGACCCTGTGCGCCGACACCGGTCCTGGACTGGTCGAGAGTCTTCATCGCAATAATGAAACCCATTCCTTCTTTAGCTATGATATTTTTTTTCGGTATCATGCAGTTGTCGAATATCAGCTCTCTTGTTGAGGATGTCCTGATGCCAAGCTTGTTCTCCTTTTTCCCGAAGGTGAAGCCTGGGGTACCTTTTTCAACCACAAAGGCAGATGCCCCGCGAGGGCCTTTTGATTTGTCGGTAAGCGCTATGATTGTGTAAATATCGGCTTCTCCACCGTTTGTAATCCATTGCTTAGTTCCGTTCAAGACGTATTCATTGCCCTCAAGTCTTGCAATAGTCTGGATTCCTCCGGCATCACTGCCTGCGTTGGCCTCGGTAAGACCGAAGGCAACAAGCTTTTTGCCGGCTGCAATATCGGGCAGATACTGTTTTTTCTGTTCGTCAGAGCCGAAAAGAAGAAGAGGAAATGTCCCGAGCGCGTTGGCTGCATAAGTTGTCGAAACTCCTACGCAAACCCGCGAGAGTTCTTCTACAGCCAGGCAGAGTTCGAGGCAACCTTTACCAAGGCCGCCGTATTCTTCGGGTATAAAAAGTCCTATCATATCCGACTGTGCCAAAACTTTGATAATTTCCCATGGATATTCGCCGCTTTCATCGAGTTGAGCTCTTACAGGCACGATTTTTTCTTCAGCTATTTGCCGTGCGAGATCGCGGATCATCTGCTGTTCTTCCGTCAAGAAATAATCCATTCATATCCTCCTACTGCATAGGTAAGGTCAAGGTTAAGGTCAAGATTAAGATTAAGGTTAAGGTTAAGGTTAAGGTTGAGACCGAGATTTAGTTTTTTCTCTTTTCTTAACCTCAACCTGAGCCTTAACCTCGCAAGGCTTATTTACCCGCTTATATCTATTGATTCAATCATAAGACTTGAAGAACCTATGTTACCATAAAATCTTAAATCACTGCCAATCATGACAACCTGCCTGAACAGGTCGAGTACAGTCCCGGAGATGACAGCCTCTTTTACAGGATAACTCACCGTCCCGTCTTCAATCCACAATCCTGATATGCCTACCGAGAACTCGCCGGTTACGGGATTTGCTGTATGCATGCCCATCGTCTCAGTTACATAGAGGCCCCTGTTAACGGCTTCAATAAGTTTCCCGAGTTCCTGTGTGTGCTCCGGTGATGCCGGCCCGATATAAATGTTGGTTGGTCCGACACCCGGTATACCTGCAAATCCGCTTCTCGCAGCGTTACCGGTGGATTGAACCCCTTCTTTGCGGGCAGTATAAGTATTATATAAGAAGCCCTTCAGAACGCCTTCTTCAATCAGAACTTTGTTTTGTGCCGGCACTCCTTCACCATCGAAGGGACTGCTTCCAGGCAAATCGTCGAGCAGGCCGTTATCCATTATATTCAGAAAGGTGCTTATCACCCTCTCTCCTTTTTTCCCGGCAAGCATGGATTTGCCTTTTTGGACGGCATCCGACGAGAGCGATGCTGTCAAAATGGCGAGGAATTCTGCGGCAACTGAATTGTCCAAAATTATGAATCCTTTTACAGGATTAATTTTTCGTGCACAGAGAAGTTGTAAAGCTCTTCTTGCCGCACCGGCCCCCACCTTTGCAAAAGCATTTTCATCAAGAAGCCTGCTCATCTCGTAGTCCCAGCCTAGCTGGCTGTCAGCTCCATATTCAGCAACTACAGTGAGTTGAGCCGAGCATATTGTGGAGGTGTAACAGGCATCAATTCCTTGTGAGTTGACGATACATGTGTTATCCGTACCGAAGCTCCCCAGGCTTTTTCTGATTTTCGTAATTCTCCTGTCAGTATCCAAAGCCCCTTTTTCTATCAGCATGACGAGATCGATCGCTTTGTCTCCGGTAATAGCGGCTATACGCCCGTCGAATATGCGCATCTTTCCTGCCTGGAGCGGCAAAGGGAAACCGATATTTTCGTCCGGCTCGGCATAATGTGCAACAGAAAGTGCGGCATCAACTACCCGGGATATTTTACCCGGGTCTGTAGAGTAAGAGAACCCGGGTTGTTTGTTTTTGATTACTCTAATCCCATATCCGGAAGTCAAAGAGGATTCGAGAGTTTCTACCTTATGGTTTTTTACTTCCACCGCAAGGTTTTTTGATATTCTTGTATACACTTCTGCTTCATCTGCGCCTTGTGCAAGGGCTAACTTCATTGCATTGAATGCAAAATCCCTATCCATACCCTAATCACTTTTCACGACTCTCATCTCACGACTCACTTGTCACGGTTTTTTTATTCTTCATAATATGTTGCGGAGGCGGTTTCAGATTCCCATACTGTAACAGCAGATATGTTTACCTGGTATTCTGCAAGTCTTTTCCGCAAGGAATCGAATATCCACCGCGCGATATTCTCAGAAGATGGATTTCTCTCTGTAAAGGGAAAGATGTTGTTAAGACATGCATGATCGAGTTGGAAAATTACTTCATTTGTAACCCGCTTCAGATCATGAAAATCTATGGCAATATCTATTTCATTAAGACGGTCAGTGGTGACATATACCTGGACTTTCCAGTTATGACCGTGCAGGTTTTCACATTTGCCTTTATGTCCCCTCAGCTGATGAGCTGAGGCAAAACCAGTTTCTATCATCAATTCATACATATGAATCTCCCCGGCGATGAGAAGTTGTGAACTTGTGAAGATGTGAAATTGCATAAGCGGTGTTGCACAACTTCACATCTTCCCATCTTCACAGCTTCTTTTTTTTCACTTAGACGCATTACCTTATAGTTGATTTAATTTTCTTTTTTAAAGACGGCTATATAAGGCAGATTTCTGTATCTGTTTTCATAGTCGAGACCGTATCCCACAACGAACTGATCAGGAATATTGAATCCCACATAATCTAACGGCACTTCCTTGACGCGCCTTTCCTTCTTGTCGAGCAAAACGCATATTTTCAGACTCGCGGGACTTTGCGAAAGGATATTCTCCCGTATGCGGTCCAGCGATATCCCGGTATCAATTATATCATCGATAAGGAGGACATTTTTACCTTTGATAGCCTCCCGCGGCTCGTAATATGTGGAAATATCACCTGTAGAAACTGTCTTGACATAGCTCGATGCAACGAAAAAGTCGACAGTAACAGGGAGCTTCAAGGCCCTGATAATATCAGCGAAAAAGATTAAGGCTCCTTTCAGTATCCCGAGGGCGAGGATTTCCTTACCCTCGTAGTCGACGGACATGGTCCCTGCTAATTCAACAACCTTATCGCGAATCTGCTCGGTAGTAAATAAAGGTCTTCCTGTAATCATAAAAACCTCCCAAAAATCAGGCTATAGGCAATAGGCTATAAGCCAAAATCGCCCCTTTTTACCTCTCGCCAATTGCCTGTATTTTCACGGCACATACTTTAAATTCAGGAATCTTGCACGCTGCATCCAGGGCGTCATTTGTGATGATATTTGCCGCGGCCTCGTGGTAATGCATAGGAATGAATACGGTGCCTTCCGAAACTCTGGATGTGACCCGTGCTTTGATTGTAATGCTGCCCCGCCTGGAGCTAACGGCCAATAGATCCCCGTTCTTTATATTTAGCTTCGCGCTGTCGCCGGGGCTGATCTCCACATAGGCCTGGCCGGCATGGACCTCGATCTGAGGCACCCGCCGGGTCATGGAGCCTGAATGATACTGGAAAAGGTTTCTTCCTGTAGTCAGGATAATCGGATACTCATTGTCTGTTACTTCAACAGGATTAGTGTACCAGACTTCAGAGAAATGCACTTTACCCCTTGGGAAGCCTGTCTTGTAAAGATAAGGTGTCCCGGGGTGATTGGTGTCAGGACACGGCCATTGAATGCCTTCCTTCTCGATGCGCTGGTAGGTTATACCTGCAAGGTTAGTCCATACCCTGCCGAATTCAAGGAGCACATCTTCAGGAGATTTATAATCCATAGTATAGCCGAGTCTTTTTGAGATTTCCATTATTATGGAGAGGTCTGAGCGCGCTTCTCCAGGCGGCTCAACCGCTTTTCGCACACGTTGAACTTTTCTTTCGGTATTGCTGAAAGTGCCGTCTTTTTCAGCAAAGCATGATGCCGGCAATACAACGTCTGCAAGGGCAGCTGTTTCAGTCATAAAGATGTCCTGAACGATCAAAAAATCGAGCTTGTTGAGTCCGTCTACGGTATGATGCATATTGGGATCGGTAATGACAGGGTTCTCTCCCATTATATACATGGCCTTTATCCTGCCGTCCAGTGCTGCAGGTATCATTTCGGTTGCCATGAGGCCAGTATTCGGCGACAGAGGCACTCCCCACGCCTTTTCAAATTTGGCCCTTGCCTCCGGCGAGTCAACTCTTTGATATCCGGGATAAACATTTGAGAGACAGCCTGCATCTGAGGCACCCTGCACATTGTTCTGTCCTCTCAGGGGATTTACTCCAGTGGATTCCCGCCCGATATTTCCTGTGAGTATCGCCAGATTTGCAACCGCATTGACATTTTCGGTGCCGCAGCTATGCTGAGTTATACCCATAGTGTAGAAAATCCCTGCCTTCCGTGAGCCTCCGTATAAACGTGCGGCCTTTATTATCGCATCTTTGTTTGCGCCGGTAATTCCTTCAACGTATTCCGGAGTATATTCTTCAAGAGATTTCTTCCAGTCTTCGAAGCCCTCTGTATTGTCCCGAATAAAAGACTCATCATGAAGTCCTTCCTTCACGATAACATGCGCCAGACCGTTAATCAGGGCTATATCAGTGCCTGGTTTCAGGGTCAGCACCGCGTCGGCAAAACGGGTCATAGGCACTTTACGTGGATCGGCCACTATCAGCTTTGCGCCTTTTCTGTAAGCCTTGATCATGCGGTTGGCGATGACCGGATGAGTTTCCTTCGTATTTGAGCCTATAATAAAAATTACCTCCATATTTTCAATTTCCCTGATGGAATTGGTCATGGCGCCGGAACCGAAGATTGCGGCCAAACTGGCCACTGTGGGCGCGTGTCAGAGGCGGGCGCAGTGGTCTACGTTATTTGTGCCCACCGCTGCTCTTATCATTTTCTGGAAAGCGTAATTCTCCTCGTTCGTGCAACGGGCAGAGGATAAGCCGCCAATGGAATCAGCACCGAAGGCAGCCTTTATTTCTGTAAGCCTATTTGCAATGCAGTCGAAGGCTTCATCCCACGAGACTTCTTCAAACTGATTGTTTCTTCGGATGAGCGGTTTTGTGAGCCTATCAGGGCTGCTGATGAACTGATATCCAAACCTCCCCTTAACACATAACCAGCCCTCGTTCAACGTGTTTTCTTTGGAAGTGACCCTGATGACTTTGTTTCCCTTTACATGCAGTGTAATATTGCAGCCTGTGCCGCAATAGCCGCAGACCGTATCTGTTTCTTTGACGTCTTTTTGTCTTCCTCCCCGAGACCACATTTTCCCGGTCAGGGCTCCGGTCGGGCACACTGACACGCATTGGCCGCAGAATTCGCATTCAAGGTCTCTCTCGTAAGGAGGACAAACCTTTGATTTAAATCCTCTGTAGGAAAAATCAATGGCCCCAACTCCCTGTATCTCATCGCAGACTTTTACGCACCTGCCGCACATAATGCATTTTTCCATGTCCCTCTCGATGAAAGAGTTCCCGTCTTTCCGGGCGTATATCCTTCTTTCCCCGGCGAACCTGTTTTCCCTGATACCATAAGAATATGCGAGTTCCTGCAGCGTGCAGTCCCCTGCGCCCTCGCATACCATACAGTCTGACGGGTGGTCGGAAAGAATGAGCTCAAGTACGGTTTTACGCAAATCTTCGATCCTGGGTGAGGAAGTCGTTACTTCCATGCCGTCGGTCACCGGCGTGGTGCAAGAGGTTACAGGCCGAGGAATCCCCTTTATATCGACGATGCAGAGCCTGCAGCCGCCGAATGGGGTAAGTTTAGGGTGATGGCAGAGGGTTGGGATGAAAATTTCGAGCATCTTTGCAGCTTCCAGAACAGTGTGGCCTTGAGGAACTTCTATTGTTTTATTGTTTATGGTTACTTTCATTTTCATCATTCCCTTGACACGGCTTTGAACTTGCAAACATCGAAACAACTTCCGCATTTAATGCATGCCGCCGCATTGATTGCATGCGACTTTTTCTTTTCTCCTGTTATGGCCTCGGCCGGACATGCCTTCATGCAGAGGCCGCATCCTTTACAGAACTCTTCAAGAATACTGTAGTTAAGAAGGTCCCTGCAGACCTTTGCCGGGCAAGTTTTATCTTTAATATGGGCTTCGTATTCGTTTCTGAAATACTTGATGGTGCTGAGGACCGGGTTGGGGGCTGTCTGACCCAGTCCGCAAAGCGAAGCGGATTTTATGTCGTTGCTTAATTTTTCGAGGAGTTCGATATCACCTTCTCTGCCGAGCCCCCTCGTGATTCTGTCGAGGATTTCAAGCAGGCGTTTAGTGCCGATTCTGCAGGGCACACATTTTCCGCACGACTCATCACGCGTAAAATTAAGGAAGTACTTTGCCACATTTACCATACAATCATCCTCATCCAGCACAATCATTCCGCCGGAACCGACAATCGAACCGACCATCGCCAGAGATTCGTAATCCACATTGATGTCCAGCATATCGGCAGTCAGGCAACCGCCGGAGGGTCCGCCTGTCTGTATAGCCTTCAGCTTCTTGCCATTCTCTATTCCGCCCCCGATATCGTAAATTATCTCCCTGAGCGTAATGCCCATCGGCACTTCGATGAGCCCGGTATTAACCGATTTGCCCGTAAGCGCGAAGACCTTGGTGCCTTTTGATTTTTCTGTTCCGTAGGAGGAGAACCAGTCAGCACCCTTCCTGATAATGTAAGGTATGTTTGCAAGCGTCTCGACATTGTTGATAACAGTCGGCTTACCCCATAACCCCTGATGAACAGGAAAAGGCGGTTTGGCCCTCGGCATTCCGCGCTGGCCTTCGATCGAGGCAATGAGCGCGGTCTCCTCGCCGCACACAAAGGCACCTGCGCCAAGCTTCAGCTTGATATCGAAATCGAAACCTTTAT
>Ga0074045_10004054_pt1 | contig 13042 bp, 9 predicted proteins | sample BogForMeECP23OM2_FD_94442 | JGI IMG/M metagenome (GOLD analysis project Ga0074045, IMG submission 94442) | Bog forest soil microbial communities from Calvert Island, British Columbia, Canada - Bog Forest MetaG ECP23OM2 | ecosystem: Environmental > Terrestrial > Soil > Wetlands ... | reverse complement strand
TAGCCTCGGGAGTGAGCATCGGATTCAGCGGCCTTGATGATGTCAAAGAAAAACGGATTCTCCATGTTGGAGACGATGATCCCGAGCGTGCGGCTCTTGCCGCCGGCCAGGTTGCGGGCATGGAGGTTGGGATGGTACTTGAGCTCCTCGATTGCCTGCATGACCCGGGCGCGGGTGGAACTCTTGACGGCGATCGCATTATTCAAAACCCGCGACACCGTAGCTGTGGAAACGTTCGCCTTTTTTGCTACTTCTTCGAGGTTCATGGCTAGCACCGCAAGTCTATGTCATATCGAGCAGGAATATCAATACTGCTTACGGTCTACTGCTTACGGTCTAAACGTCGATACCGGCGCGGGAACTGTCAGCCGCAAACTCTGGAGAACCAGCTATTTGCTGAAGGTGATCGTGCTATCAGTGCCGAATTTGTGATAGTTGCGGAAGTCAATTACATTGCGGGAACAATACGGAGTTCCGCGCTCGCACGCCAGGTTTTCCGAATGAACAGGCAATAGAAAACTATCGCTCGTGAGCCGGACCATATCATATTCGACGACGCTCTCGACCTTGTCGAGCGGGAAACTCCTGGGAATCTGGTCGGCTTGCATCTCGATCCGCAGGACGTGGCCGGTACCCTGCTCGATCCAGACGCTGCCACTGTAGGCGGGAGTGATACTTTGTCCGCCCTGTAAGATCTCCCAGCCTGAGTTCATTTGAGCGACCTTGAAGTCGTAGACGATCGCTTCCTTGCCGCCGGTGCGGGCGGGACCGGATGCTTTGAAGCGGGCCCGAGTCCCCTCGTAGAACAGGCTGCGGAGCGTGGTTCCATATTCTCCGGTCGAGCGCGATCCGGGGATATCCATCATCCCCTTGTTGACGGGCTTGCCATTGATCGCGATCTTGCGATACTCCTCGTGGCCGTTCTCATAGACAACCTCGGCTGAAACCAAGTCCAGCGCTTGCCAGCCGGTTGCTTTCGATTCGAGTTGATAGCGGGTGGTCAGCTGCTGGCAGACGTAGTTCGGCAGGGCCGTGGAAAAGGTTGCGATCCACTCGCGGGCTTTTTGGATGAGCCCGTACTTGTCGTCATCGGGCGGAGGAGCCGGAAGCCGCTCAGAGTATTCGTCCTGTTTGGGCTTGCTCGCGTCGGCGCCCTTCTCGAAGGTCAGCCCGTCGTCCGACGACGCGATCGGCGTGTCGTCCTTTTCCTCGGCTTGGCCGGGCTTGGCACCGCGGGTCAAATGCGGGCGGTTAGGCGCCTCCGGCGGGGCACGTTGTGTCATGACCTGGTTCGAACTTCCGGTGTCTTCGTCTTCGGCCTTGCGAGGTTCCACCGGCGGGGCCTGCTCGCCGCTGGGGTTCGACAGAGTCGGGTCGATGGTCTTCTCGAGCGCGACGATTCTGGCGATGAGGTTGCCGTCGCTATCCGGCGTGGCCACGATGGAGACCAGCGAACCACTCTCAATATCGGAAAACTTGAGCGGCTGTTGTTGTGGCGCCTTTGTGGTTTTCGAACCCGAAGAGGCTGTGTCTTTCGTGCTGGATGAATCCGCGCTGGAATCCGCAGGGGATGCCTTTACGTACTTAGTCTTCTCGTCCAGATTCAGCGTGAGGCGGCGGGAATCGGAGGTGACCAGAATCAGCGACTTTGAGTCGATCTTGATGACTGTGCCTTCCGCCCTGACTGCATTGGGATCGTTCTGAACCTGGTCATCCGTGGTGGTTTTCTTCTTCTTGCCCGGGAGGTGGGGGATGGGGATACCGCCGCCCTGGCCGTTCGGATATTGCCCATTAGGGTACTGGCCGGGGGGATACTGGCCCGGCGGGTATTGGCCGGGGTACTGAGCGGACAGGGGGACGCCGAAGTACAGCCAGGCCATCAGCAGACCACAGCTAATGAATCCCTTGACAGTAAGGCTTAGCGTTAGTTCTTGCGGGCGGAGATCAGGCATAGGTTCCCCAACTCCTATTGTGACGCCTACGGGCAGCGGCGTGGTTGCACAAAAGTGTAAAGTGGCGGCGCTTTCGAGCTAGTGTTGGGCGGCTAGTGTTTCCGGGCGCTGGCGCGCCCACAGGATCACGACGCCGAGAGCAACCAAGCCGAGCGAGATCCACTGGGTGAGCGAGAGATCGAAGATCAGGGACTGTTCGTGGACGCGGAAGAACTCGACAATGAAGCGCGCAATGCCGTAGAAGACCAGATATAGGCCGAAGATCTGACCGTCGCGATGAGTTCGCTTGGTGAGCTGGTAGAGCAGCCCGAAGATCAGAAGATTCGTGGCCGACTCGTAGAGTTGGGCTGGATGCAGCGGCACTCCGAGAGGCACCTGCGCCGCCTCCTGGCTGCGGAAATAGACAGCCCAGGGCAGATGGCATTCCTTGCCCCAGCAGCAGCCCGCCGCGAAACAGCCCAGCCGGCCGATGGCGTGGCCGAGCGCAATGCCAGGTGCGAACGTATCGAGGGTCAGCAACAAGGGTAGTTGTTGACGCCGGATGTAGAGGAAGGAGACCAGCATCGCCAGCAGCAGCCCGCCATGAAACACGCCGGCCGCCTGCAGCGTGCTGAGCGTGAAGATTTCCTGGGGGTTGTGGGCGTAAAAGTTCCAATCGAAGAGGAACATGAACAGCTTGGCGCCGACGATACCGCCGAGGGCACAGTAAATGGCCAGATTGCTGACCTTCTCGGCGGGCAGATGGACACGCCTGGCCAGGCGCAGAGTGACAAACAGGCCCGCGAGGAAGCCCAGCGCGACAAGCACGCCGTAGGTTGGTATGAAGAAGGACCCGATGCTGAAGAGTTTGGGGAACAACTGGTACCTAGTTAGATATGACCGTGGGTGACTCGGTTGCTGGCTTCTTCCTCGGCCGGATGAGGTCGATGATGAGAAACGCAGAACCGACTGTGATGGCACTGTCGGCAACGTTGAAGGCCGGAAACGTCCAGCCGCCACTGTAGACCTCCAGAAAATCTGTGACAGTACCGCGCGTCACCCGATCATAGAGATTACCGGCGGCACCCCCCAGAATGAGCGCCAGGCCGAGCCTGGTCGCAACGGAAGCGAATCCGTTCGCACGCTTCCAAAGCGCCATGACTACGAAGAACAACACGATTACCGCAACACCGATGAGGACGATACTGCGCAGCATGGGGTTGCCGTCAGCGAGTACTCCAAAGGCCGCGCCCGGGTTCTCAGTGTGGACAATGCGAAACCAGCCATGGATCACGTTGATGGAGTCGTAGGACGAGAGGTTCGAGCGAATCCAGATCTTGCTCAGCCGGTCGAGTACAACGATGGCCGCGGCCATGAGGAAGGGCATCCAACGAGACGGCAGGGGAGCCCCGTCATGAGGGTGCTCTGGCTTGTCGATCTGCTCCACGTATTAGCTCTTCCCGGTGACAACCAGGCCGTTGGCTTCCCGGTCGTGTAGAATCTCCCGAACCGCCGCGGCGCAGGACAAACAGATCGAGGGAAACTCGAGGTCCTGCCCGACATCGAGGGTGTACTTCCAGCAGCGCTCGCACTTGTCGCCTTGAGCGCGGTCAACGGTGATGGCGAGCGGCGAAGCGGCGCCAGGCGCCCCGATACTCTTTCGCAGAGCCACCTGAGACACGATGAACAGACCGGGCAATTCGGTAACATGCTTTTCAAGCAAGGCGTACAGTTCCTCGCCGGCCTCCAGCGTCACAGCCGCTTCGAGCGGTGCGCCGATGGTCTTATCTTGCCGGGCTCCTTCGAGCCCCTTCAAGACCTGTTCGCGAACGGGGAGCAGTTGGTCCCACTCGGCCGACAGGGCACGTTTCTCCGCGCTGATGCCGGCGCTCAACTCGCCAGGTTCCGGGAAGAGATCCAGGTGGACGCTGTCCGGACTGCCGGCGGGCAAGGCGGTATGGCGCCACACTTCTTCGCAGGTGAAGCTGAGGATGGGAGTCAGCAGCCGCACGAGCGCGAAGTTCAAACGGTAAAGAGCGGTTTGGGCGCTGCGGCGGGTCTTCCACCTGGGAGCGCTGGTATAAAGGCGGTCCTTCAGGACATCAAAGTAGATTGAGCTCAAGTCGACCGTGGCGAAGTCGTACACCGCGTGATAGACCTTGTGGAACGCGAGTTCGGCATACCAGTCGCGGCACTTCTGGACGAGCGCTTCAGCGCGCAGCAGAACCCACTGATCGATACTTTCGAGCTCGCCGGCAGGAACGACATCGATTTCCGGATTGAAGTCCGAGAGGTTGCCGAGTGCATAGCGGAACGTATTTCGCAGTTTCCGATACGCCTCCGAGAGCCGGGTGAGGATGGTATCGGAGAGCCTCACGTCCTCGGTGAAATCGACCGAGGCGACCCAGAGCCGGAGCAGGTCGGCACCGTACTGCTTGATGATGGTTTGCGGCTCGACGTTGTTGCCGAGCGACTTCGACATGGCGCGGCCTTGTTCATCGAGCGTCCAGCCATGAGTGGCGCAAGATTTGTAGGGTGCGTTGTCCTTCAGCCCGACCCCGATCAGCAGCGAGCTGTGGAACCAGCCGCGATACTGGTCGCCGCCTTCGAGATAGAGGTCGGCCGGCCAGGGAAGTTGATTCTGGGGAGTCAGCACCGACAGATGGCTGGAGCCCGAATCGAACCACACATCGAGAATGTCAGTCTCTTTGCGGAAGGACGTCCCGCCGCACTTTGCGCAGCGGCAGCCTGAACCCATCAGCTCAGCGGCGGTTTTCGCATACCAGACGTCAGCCGTGTGCTGCCGAAAGAGTTCGACGACGCCTTCGAGAACTTTCCTGTCGGTGAAGGGCTCGGCGCAGGATTCGCAATAGAAGACTGGAATGGGCACGCCCCAGACACGCTGGCGCGAAATACACCAGTCGGGACGCATGGCGATCATGTTCGAAATGCGTTCTTCGCCCCAAGTTGGATGCCACTTCACCCGTTTGATGGCTTCGAGCGCGCGGGTGCGCAGCTCCTCGCGGTCCATCCCGATGAACCATTGTTCGGTGGCACGGAAGATGGTGGGTTGGTGGCAGCGCCAGCAGTGCGGGTAGCTGTGGTCCAGTTTCTGCTGACCCAGCAGCGCACCGTGCTGCTCCAGAATCTTGACGATAACCGGGTTCGCCTGCCACACAGACAGGCCGAGGATCTCCTCCGGCAGCGTGCCATCGGCGCCGTCGGCGTCGAAGAAACGGCCGGCCGCGTCAACTGGGCAGTATACGGGCAGCCCGTATCGCTGGCCGCTCACAAAGTCTTCCTGGCCATGGCCGGGGGCCGTGTGGACCGCGCCGGTGCCCTGCTCCAGCGTGACGTAGTCCGCCAGGATGCCGATGGAGGTGCGCTCTAGAAACGGGTGGCGGAACTGGGCGTATTCGAGCTTCGAACCGGGGAAACGGGCGATGACGGCCTTATCCCAGCCGAGCGTTTCCGACACCTGAGGCAACAAGCTCTCAGCGACGATCATGACACCCTGCAGGGTGTCCACGGCGACGTACTCGTACTTGGGATTAAACGCAATGGCAAGGTTGGCGGGAATAGTCCAGGGCGTAGTCGTCCAGATGACGGCGCTGACATCGCGCCCCGTGAGTGCGGGATCGATGGCAGCGGGATCGGAGGTCAGCTTGAAGCGAACGTAGATGGACGGACTGGAGTGGTCTTCGTATTCCACTTCGGCCTCGGCCAATGCGGTCTGGTCCTTGATGCACCAATGCACCGGCTTCAGTCCCTTGTAGACATAACCAAGGTGCAGAAAGTCGACGAAGGCCTGGGCGATCACGGCTTCGTATTCGGGGCTCATGGTGAGGTAGGGATTGTCCCAGCGGCCAAGGATGCCGAGGCGCTTAAACTCAACCCGATGGATATCGACATACTTGGCGGCGTAGGCGCGGCATTCGGACCGGATTTCCGCCGGCGTCATGGTTGCTTTGCGCTTGCCTAGTTCACTATCGACCTTGAACTCGATCGGCAGGCCGTGGCAATCCCAGCCCGGAACGTAGGGGGCGTCGAAGCCGGCCATACTCTTCGATTTGACGACCAGATCTTTCAGGATCTTGTTGAATGCGGTTCCCAGGTGGATGTTGCCATTGGCATAGGGCGGACCGTCATGGAGAACATATTGCGGCCGGCCGGCACGTGCTTCGCGGATGCGATCATACAGCTTCGACTCGCCCCATTGATCCAGGAACCTGGGCTCGGCGGCGGGCAAATTCGCCTTCATGGAGAAGTCGGTTTTGGGAAGGTTGACCGTCTTTTTCAAGTCAACGGACGAAAGGCTCATGAATCCTTTCATCGTATCGGATGGGGAAGAAGTTATCGTGGAAGCAGGCTCTCAAGACACCCATGAATCCTCCGGAGGTCCAGCACGAAGTACGCCAACTGGTTGCGCTTTGCGGAACGGCGAACCAGCAAGTACGCGCCGATTGCCGTAGCCGGCTCAATCACTTGCGGACGTTTTACGCCAAGCTGCCGGCGGAGCGGAAGACGGAATACTTCCCCAGCACAGCAATCCGCGCGCTGAAAGATGCGGCAAGGACGCTGGAGGCCGCGCCCGATGAAACGCTGCGCGACCTGCTGCGAACCGTGTTTGGACACGACGACTTTCGGCCCGGTCAGGAGCAAATCATTCGCAGTGTTCTGGGAGGGCTCGATTGCCTGGCCGTGATGCCGACCGGGGGAGGCAAGTCGCTGACGTATCAGCTGCCGGCGCGGAAGATGGGCGGAACGACGCTGGTGATTTCGCCGCTGATTGCGTTGATGAAGGACCAGGTGGACGCGTTAACGCGGAAGGGCCTGCACGCGACGTATTTGAATTCGAGCCTGGACGAGGCCGAACGGCGCAGCCGCATCAGGGACATCTGCCACGGCAAATACGAACTCGTATATGCCGCCCCAGAGGGTATCGAGTTCTACATCGGATCGCTGCTGGAGCAGGTTGACTTGCGGTTGGTGGCGGTGGACGAGGCGCATTGCATTAGCGAGTGGGGTCACGATTTTCGGCCGTCGTATCGCAACTTCGCGGGATTGAAGCAGCGCTTTGGGAACGTTCCGCTGCTGGCCCTGACAGCGACGGCCACCCGCCGCGTGCAACAGGACATCGTTGACCAACTGGGAATGGAGGCGCCAGCGCGCTTCCAGGGGTCGTTCTACCGGCCCAACCTGAAGATCTCAGCCGTGAAGAAGGGCGAGGGAACCACGGTCGGCAAGAAGATTCTCAAGCTGGTTAAGGCGAGGAAGGGCAAACCAGGCATCATCTACTGCTTCATGCGGAAGACCGTGGAGGCGATGGCCGAGGCGTTGCAGGAGAAGGGAATCAAAGCCATGGCCTATCACGCGGGGCTCGAGTCACAGGACCGGATTCGCATCCATGAGCGTTTCCGCGATAACCAGGTGGACGTGATGGTGGCGACCATTGCGTTCGGCATGGGCATCGACAAGGGGAACATCCGGTACGTGATCCATCGGGACATGCCGCGGTCGATTGAGGGTTACGCTCAGGAAATCGGGCGCGCCGGTCGAGACGGCGCGGACAGTGAATGCATCCTCTTCTACGCCTGGCCGGACGTGCTGCTCTACGAGCGGATGATGGAGGAGCAGCCCGATCTGCCAAAGAAGTTGCGGGAAGAGCGAAAGCGGCAGGCACGCGACATGTTCCGTTTTGCCGATGCGAAGGTGTGCCGGCAGCGGGCGCTCGCCGCGCATTTCGGCGAACGAATTCAGGCGTGCGGCGCCTCATGCGACGTCTGCACCGGCATTGACATTCTGCGGTAACAAAGCGTTGACAGAATAATGAGAGCGAGGAGAGCTTATGGCAATCGATCCACGTGCAGGAAAACCAGCCAACCCGGATATGCTGGTGAATCTTCCCAGGCTGGTGACCGCGTATTACGCATTGACGCCCGACCCGGCCGTCGCTCCCGAGCGGGTGGCGTTCGGCACCTCAGGGCACCGTGGGTCTTCGTTTTCCAACTCGTTCAACGAAGAGCACATCCTTGCCATTACGCAGGCCATCTGCGAGTACCGCAAGCAGGAGGGCACGACAGGGCCTCTGTTTCTGGCGATGGATACCCATGCGCTCTCGGAGCCCGCGTTGGCGACCGCGCTAGAAGTTCTGGCTGCGAATGGCGTGGAGGTCTACATCGATCAAGATCTGCGCTACACGCCGACGCCGGCGCTGTCGCACGCCATCCTCGCGTACAACAAGGGGCGGAAAGACGGCTTGGCTGATGGCGTGGTCATCACCCCGTCCCACAATCCGCCTGACGACGGAGGGTTCAAATACAATCCGACGACGGGTGGCCCGGCTGACACGACGGCGACGAAGTGGATTGAGAACCGCGCCAACGATTTGCTGGCCGATGGACTGCAAGGCTTGCACCAGGTTTCGTACTCGAAAGCCATTAACGCGGCCACCACGCATCGGTACGACTACATTTCGGCCTATGTGAACGATCTGGGTTCGGTGATTGACTTTGCTCCTATCGCCAGCGCCGGGCTGAAGCTCGGGGTGGATCCGCTGGGCGGCGCGGGTGTGGATTACTGGGCGCGCATTGGCGAACAGTACCGGCTGAACTTGACTGTGGTGAATAAGCACGTTGACCAGACGTTCCGGTTCATGACAGTGGATTGGGACGGCAAGATTCGCATGGATTGCTCATCGCCCTACGCGATGGCGAGCCTGATTGCGCTGAAGGATCAGTTTGCCGTAGCCTGGGCCTGCGATACCGACCACGACCGCCACGGGGTGGTTGCGCCCAGTGTTGGGTTGCTGAATCCGAATCACTACCTGGCGGTGGCCATTTCGTACCTGTTCCAGAACCGGCAGAACTGGCGCAAGGATTCGGCAGTCGGCAAGACTCTCGTGAGCAGCACGATGATCGACCGCGTCGCGGCGGGCATTGGGAGGCGGTTGGTGGAAGTTCCAGTCGGCTTTAAATGGTTTGTCGACGGACTGCTGGATGGATCGTTTGGATTCGGGGGTGAAGAAAGCGCCGGCGCTTCGTTCCTGCGACAGGATGGATCGGTATGGACCACGGACAAAGATGGCCCCATTCTGGGCTTACTCGCGGCGGAGATCACCGCGCGGACCGGACGCGATCCAGGTGAGCACTATCGTGAACTCACGAAGAAGTACGGCGAGCCAGTTTATGAGCGCATTGATGCCCCTGCGACGCCCGAACAGAAGGCGATTCTGGCGAAGCTGTCGCCGGAGCAGATTTCAGAGACGGAGCTAGCAGGAGAGAAAATCACAGCGATGCTGACGAAGGCGCCGGGGAACGGCGCGGCGATCGGAGGGCTCAAGGTGACCACGGAGAACGGCTGGTTCGCGGCGCGTCCATCCGGTACGGAGGATGTGTACAAGATCTATGCCGAGAGTTTCCTCGGCGCGGACCATCTGCACCGTATCCAGCAGGAAGCGCAGGAACTGGTTGGGAAGACGTTTGCGAAGGTCAAGGCGTAAAGACGGCGACTGCCGAAGGGACGCGCGAGGTTGTTCAGCGGAGATTCAGCGGCGCCGGCACCGCATCGTTATCTTTCTTGATGCCAAGCCGCAGCGGCCGCGGCAGAGCGTTGGGCGGGACACTCACTTCGACCCACAACTCCTCGCCCGGTTTCAGGCGGGACGGATCTGCCGCGGTGTCGGACAAGAAGAAGGCGACGGGCTGCGTGAGGGTGATGATCCCGTTTCGCGTATTCCAAACCGTCAGGGCGCCCTTGTTATCGGGCCTGGCCGTGAGTTGTCCATTCTCAACGCCAAGCAGAACCTGCTCCGGGGAAGACACGGGTAGGTCACCGAACATGACAACTTCCAGCCCCAACCGCAAATAACGGCCTCGCAGCGGAGCATTGGGATCCACCGGTACCACCTTGGCCCAAACCCTGGGGAGCCGTTCCCGATCCCACTCATACTTCGCCGTCATGCTCAGCACGATCGCGCATTGCAAGGCACCGACGAGGAGTCCGCGATACAGAGGTTTCATGCGGACTCCGTCCTCATTTGCGCGATGATCTTGCGGCGCGTGCGCTCAAGCAGCCAGCCTCCGCCGAGGAACAGCACACCCAGCAAGATCAGGCTGAGAGCGCGATCGAGCTTGGCCATAACGTCTGAGAAGTAGAACACTAGCACGGTGACGGCGAATCCCAGAAACGCCAGATTCACACGCTCCGCCCGTTGTTCTCGAATTCCCCAGTATGCGAGGCCAACGCTTCCCACGAAGCACCAGAGGTAAATGCCGAGATTGAATTTTGCCACAGACAGGACGGCCAGCAGCACCACCCAAACCGTTGTGCCTGCATTCCACAGGGCAGCTTGCCCGCGCAGAACAAATGCCAGCGTCAGAGGAACAGCGATTGCGATCAACATCGGCAGGAAAACGGAGGACCAGTCGAAATTGCTGGTCCAGTGGAATGGGATGGCTGTCGCCGCCACCGTCGGAATCAGGGCGATGCCGCCCAGCCAGCCGAGCGCACGCCTAGCGGGAGAGTCCTGCCGGCTTTGCCGGGCGGTGAGATAGGTGAAGGCAAGCAGGCAGAGCCCAACCTCAATCGGCACCTGCCGTTCGCGAAGCTTGTACGCACTCGGCCACCATTCACTGGCGACCCAGCATGGTGCGAGCAGCGCGGTTAACGCGGCTTGCGGCCACTGCCGCAAAAGCGCCCACGCGATGGCGGCGCCCACGGCCCACAAGAGAATCGCCGAGGGCCAATGCTCGCTCAAATGATAGATCTGACCGGCCAGCGCAATGCCGGCGCCAAGCGCGATCGTGCCGATGGCATGAAGGGAAATCGACAGGCCTTCAAAACGGTCCGCGGCGAAAGCGCCGCCGGCGTGAAATACGGCGATCATCAGCACGACGACGGTCATTCGTTCAGTCGGCGACAACTGATCCCAGTGTGCCGAGACGAAGAGGAGAATCCCGGCAGCGAGCAGGACGGTTCCAAATCCCAGCGCGACTAGGACCGGCCATCGGAGACCTTGTGCCGGCGTGCGGGCTTCTTCGAGCTCTCGAATGCGACCGGCCGTCGCCTGGTCAATCAACCCAGCCGAAGTCCAGCGCTCGAGCGGTGCTTCCCAGTCTTTGCGCATCGAAGCCTCACTCTATCTCAATTCGGAGATGGCGTGCTGGAACTTGGCTCGGCCCTAGAACTTGCGCGGAGACCCCGCGGAGCGAACCGACGCAGCGTCGGTTGCGGGCAGGGGCGCGCCCACCCTCCAACGGGCGGCCAATGCGATAACAGTAATTGTGACGTACTCGCAAAGCCTTCAAAGTCATCTTCAATATCATCGCTGGGCTACGCAGCGTGTCCTGACGGAAGTCCAGCAACTCGATTCCGAACGGCTGGTGCGTAATCTCCATGGATCGTTTGCCAGTGTCTACGACACCGTTGTTCATCTCTACCAAGCCGACATGGTCTGGCTGGAGCGATTGGAAGAGCGGCCGAATGGAAAGCGGGAAGATTACTCATCGCCGGGGTGCATGTACGATCTCGCCGAGGTTTGGCTGGCCGTAATCGACCGCATGATCGCATTCACAAATGGTCTCAGCGAGAGCGACTGGGAGCGCAAGATTGCCTACCGTTCGATGGCCGGTGTGGACTACGAGAGTCCGACGTGGCAAATAATGGTGCATGTTGTGAACCACGGAACACACCATAGGGGCCAGGTGACCAGCATGATGCGCCAACTCGGCGAGAAGCCCGTGAGCCTGGACCTGATGGCTTATTACCGGGAGCCGAAGTAGCGCCGGCCGAGAGCTTGCAGTTTGGATGAAACGGCCTCGGGCCACGATGCGGGTAGTTCGATCAGGTCCTGAGCTTGCTTGCGATAGCTTCCAAGTCATAGACGCAACCGCCCCAGGTTCCACCGCTGGCCTGCTGCAGCACGGCCCACAGCCGCGTATCGTCGGGAAGACGCGGATCGGGAGCGAGATCCGTCCGAGGCGTTCGTCGCGCCAGCCGCGCGGCGCCTTCCTCGGCGGAAAACGTCTCGCCACTCTCGCCGATGAAATTCACTGAGCCATCGAGCGTGTTGCGATCGATCCGGATCTCGATGACGTCTCCGTCGCGGAGTTTGCCGATCGGTCCGCCGGCGAGGGCTTCGGGTGACACGTGGCCAATGCAGGCGCCGGTGGAAACGCCGCTGAAGCGCGCGTCCGTGATCACCGCGACGTGTTTGCCGAAGGCGAGATGCTTCAATGCGGACGTGATTTGGTAGATTTCCTCCATACCAGATCCGAGCGGGCCGCGGCAGATGAGGATCAGTATGTCGCCGGCCCGAACCACCTTGCCCTTAATGGCCTCGATCACGGCAGTTTCCGTAGTGAAGACACGGGCACAACCCCGCTTGCAATACACGCCGTCGGAGTCGACCACAGACGGGTCGATGGCCGTGCTCTTCACGACGGAGCCCTCCGGTGCGAGGTTTCCGTGCGGGAAGCAGACCGTGGAGGTGAGGCCACTGATGCGCGCCTGATCGGGACCCATGATGACGTGAGCAGGGTCGATGCCATCGATACGCTGCAGCTGGCTGCGCAATTGCCGGCGGCGTTCCGATTGTTCCCACCAATCGAGCATCGTCCCAAGCGTTTCGCCCGACGCCGTTAGAACGCTGGTGTCGAGCAGTCCGGCCTGCCGCAAATGCAGCATGACCTCGGGCACGCCTCCGGCGAGGAACACTTGCACAGTGGCGAAACTGCGAGGGCCGTTCGGCAAAGCATCCACCAGCCGCGGGACCCGGGCATTGACCTGTGCCCAGTCCTTCGCCGTGGGACGCGTCAGGCCTGCGGCGTGGGCGATGGCCGGCACATGCAACAGCAGATTGGTGGAACCGCCGAACGCGGCGTGAACCGCCATGGCGTTGGTTAGGGACGCGTCAGTCAGAATGTCTCTCAAGACGAGCCCACGGCCGAGGGAGCGCAACAGTGCCAGCGCGGAGCGGCGAGCCATGTCCTTCCAAATTGGATGTCCCGACGGCGAGAGTGCCGAGTGGGTCAGCGACAGGCCGAGCGCCTCACCGACCACTTGGGAGGTTGCGGCGGTCCCGAGAAACTGGCAGCCGCCGCCGGGCGTGG
>Ga0074045_10004053_pt1 | contig 13046 bp, 10 predicted proteins | sample BogForMeECP23OM2_FD_94442 | JGI IMG/M metagenome (GOLD analysis project Ga0074045, IMG submission 94442) | Bog forest soil microbial communities from Calvert Island, British Columbia, Canada - Bog Forest MetaG ECP23OM2 | ecosystem: Environmental > Terrestrial > Soil > Wetlands ... | reverse complement strand
GCGAAAGCGCAGGGAGAGAAAGTCGCCCAGGTACAGAATGGCCAACACCACAACGACCATGATGAGCTTGCGTTTCATTCCTCTGAATACCCCTCAGAGAATTGTAAGTCAGCTAGCTGCAAGCTCTCCCCGAGGGAATAAGAGTCTCTGGCAACCAGAAAATTCACTGAGACGAAAATTTACCTGTTGGATGAGTTGAGTTCCTGCCTAACCACGCGCATCATAATGTCACAGGGGTGTGTGACGGGTACGCTGTGGGGTACGCTGCGTCGAGCCGACAACTCTTCCCTCCCTCGGGTGCAGCCACGGCACAGCACCGGAGCAGACTACAAATACGGTAACAATGTGAGTCGCGGAATCAGCATTCGACAGCCGAGGACTTCCCAAGGTGGCGGAGGACGCGGTCCCACGGCCAACTGGCCTGGAGGTTGGGGTAGCGGCGGAGGAGGCCGTGGCGGAGACGACAGGCCAAGCTATAGCGAACGCCTGCGCCGTTACCGGCTGGGCGTTATGCTTGCTCTCTCTTCCGTGGTGATGCTCTTTGTCTCCTTCACCACAGCCTACGTCGTACGCAAGGCGGGCGCTGTCTGGGACCCGGCACACAACGATTACGTTAGCAACTGGGCGCCACTGACGCTGCCGATCAGAATCTTGTTGTTCAATACGTTTGTCCTCGTCGTAAGCAGTTTTACGCTGGAGATTGCCCGCCGCCGCGCCGCCGAAGATGTGGCCCTGGCGCCCATCGCTGATATTCCCGGCATTCGCGTCAGCATCAGCCACGCCCTGCCATGGGTATGGACGACCATCGTCCTCGGGTTGGGCTTCCTCGCCGGGCAGGCTTTCGCATGGCACAAACTGCAGCTGGAGAACACCACCTTCGCCACCAATGCCAGCAGCTCCTTCTTCTTCATCCTGACGGGAGTCCACGCGGTGCACCTGCTCGGCGGGATACTGGCGCTGCTCTACGCCGGCATTACTGTCTGGCTGCATCGTCCGCCGGAAACGCGGCGCATCGTCATCGATGTGACCGCCTGGTACTGGCACTTCATGGGCGCGTTGTGGATTTACATCTTCGCGCTGCTGTACTTCGCGAGGTGAGAAGCTTTCCCGTTTTGGGCACACATTCTTGTTAAGAAGTGTAAATTCTCTTGCATTCCGATTTGTCCTGTGGGTAGCATGAAAGCAGAGTTGGGCGTCACCACCTTTGTGACGTAACCAGCCGAGGACAGTTATGAGTTGGTTCTTTTCGGTTTGCGTCTTCCTTCACCACACAATCCATTTTCTGCAGGCTTCTGGTGCAATCGCTTTGCTGGCCGTGCTCCTAGTGTCCCGAGGAATAAATTTGTTGAGCCATTGGGAACTGGCACAGCCGGGGACTGTGCCGTCCCTACGGGACTCAGGTTCCAACTCTTACCCCTCCCAGCGCTTACGCGCTGGCCTAACACCAGTTTCGCCCCTGCGGGGCTCGACCTTTGCCAATCGACCGGCACAGCTTTCGTCAGCGAACTTCCAACTCAGGACACTCGCCCGTGTTTGTGGGCTGCTCGGTGGCGCTCCGGCAGCATCGTCAGCGAACGGCTATAATAAAAAGTTTCGGCAGCTCTTATTGAAGCAATCTGTAGGCCGGGCGCATGGGGTGCGCTACGCGGCGGGGCTGCCGTCGGTTTTCCGGGCCATGTCAAACGAGAGCATCACCGTACGTGGAGCGCGCGTCCACAATCTGAAGAACATCGACTTCGAGATTCCGCACAACACTCTGACGGTCGTGACCGGAGTTTCGGGTTCGGGCAAGTCGTCGCTCGCGTTCGACACGATCTACGCTGAGGGGCAGCGCCGCTACGTCGAGTCGCTTTCGGCCTATGCGCGCCAGTTTCTGGAGCGCATCGAAAAGCCCGACGTCGATGTCATTGACGGCATCGCGCCGGCCGTCGCCATCCGGCAGAAAAACACCACTCGCAATCCGCGCTCGACCGTCGCTACAGCAACAGAGATTTACGATTACCTGCGCCTGTTGTTTGCGCGGGTGGGCCGCACATATTGCCTGAATTGCGGCCAGGAAGTAAAGAAGGATACGGTGGATGAAGTCGCTGACCGCATTCTCGCGCTTGGCGAAGGCACGCGCTTGCAGGCGTTCTTTCCTGTGCAACCGGCGCCTCCGCCGTCAGAGCCGGAAAAGAAAAAAGGCCGCCGAACCGCGAAGAAAAAACAACCAACGCAGGCTGACGATTCCCTACTGAAAGAGCGCCTGTTCGAGCTGCGCAAGCGCGGCTTCAACCGGCTCTATCAGAACGGCCGGGTCTTCGAATTCTCTACGCCCGAATCGCTGCTCGACCTGAACTTCGCCGAAGCGGTGTTCGTGCTCATTGACCGCATTTCGGTTTCGCCAGACGCGAGGGCCCGCATTGTCGATGCCGTGGAACAAGGCTACCGCGAAGCCGGCGAAGTCCTGTTCGAGACTGCTCCGCGCGACGGCGAACTGCCACAACGCTTGCGGTTTTCGCAACGCTTCGAATGCAAGCAGTGCAATATCCGCTGCGAGGAACCCGAGCCACGGCTGTTCTCCTTCAACAATCCATTCGGAGCATGTCCGCGCTGCCACGGATTCGGCAATACGATTGACTTCGATCTGAACCTTGTCATCCCGAACAAGTCCCTGACGCTGGCCGAGGGCGCTATAGAACCGTGGACGAAGCCGAAATATCGGCCGCTCGCGACGGAGATGCGCCGCTACGCCCACGCCGCCGCAATTCCGCTCGATGTTCCCTGGCACGACCTGACGCCCGAACAACAGGACTTCATCGTCGGCGGCGATGGCAAGTTTTGGGGCGTGCGCGGTTTCTTCGAGCACTTGGAGCGCAAGAAATACAAGCTCCACGTAAGGGTCTTTCTCAGCCGCTACCGTGGTTATTCAGTGTGCTCCGATTGCGGCGGCCTGCGCCTGCGGCGCGAAGCGCGCCAGGTAAAGATCGGAGGCAAAGATATCTGCCAGGTCTCTGCCATGACGGTCGAAGAGGCGGCTAATTTCTTCGCGGCGTTGCAGCTTACGCAGCAGGAAGCCGGCATCGCCGAAAAGCTGCTGGAGGAGATCAACGACCGTCTGCGCTATTTGAACGATGTCGGACTCGAATATCTGACGCTCGATCGCCTGGCTTCCACGCTCTCTGGCGGCGAAGCGCAGCGCATTCAGTTGGCGACTTCACTCGGCTCCCGCCTGGTTGGCACGCTCTATGTGCTCGATGAGCCTTCCATCGGTCTTCACAACCGCGACACCGAACGCCTGATCAAGATCCTGCAGGACCTGCGAGATCTTGGGAACACAATTTTGGTTGTGGAGCACGACGCTGAGATCATGCGCTCCGCTGACCGCATCATCGACCTCGGCCCGGGCGCAGGCGAGAACGGCGGGCACGTGATTGCCACCGGCACCTACGATGAAATTCGAGCGAATCCCAATTCCCTTACCGGACGATACCTGAGCAGAGAATTGCGCATCCCGATGCCGTCGTTGAGGCGGACAGGGACAGGACGGAAAATCAAGTTGATCGGCGCGCGCGCCCACAATCTAAAGAGGGTGAACATTTCCATTCCGCTCGGAATGTTGGTTTGCATTACCGGTGTCTCTGGTTCCGGGAAATCGACGCTGGTGCATGATGTCCTCTACAACGCCTTGGCTGCGCAGAAGGGGCAGGTCACGGGAGGGCCGAAGGCGGAGGTTGACCGCGTGCTCGGGACGGACTTTATCGACGAAGTTGTGCTGGTTGATCAATCGCCGATAGGCCGCACTCCGCGGTCGAATCCCATTACTTACATCAAGGCCTTCGACGCCATCCGCGAGCTGTTCGCTTCCCTGCCGGAAAGCAAGAAGCGTGGCTACACCGCGGGACATTTCTCCTTCAATATTCCCGGTGGACGTTGCGAAATCTGCCAGGGCGACGGCACCGTCACCGTCGAGATGCAGTTCCTGGCTGACGTCGAACTGATTTGCGAAGAGTGCAAAGGTACGCGATACAAGGCGGAGCTTCTAGAGATCCGCTACCACGGCAAGAACATTCACGAGGTCCTCAATCTCACGGTCAAGGAGGCGCTGCACTTTTTCTCTGGCGTGCCGAAGATCGTGGAGAAGCTGCGCGTCCTGGAGGAAGTCGGTTTGGGGTATCTGCGGCTTGGTCAATCGGCGACAACGCTGTCCGGCGGCGAGGCGCAGCGCATGAAGCTGGCGGCGCACCTGCAACCAAAGCTGCGTGACATAGGACGGTCACAGAGTGAGCAGAAGAAACGTCATCCGCGCATGCTCTATATCTTCGATGAGCCAACCACGGGCCTGCACTTCGATGACGTAAGCAAGCTGCTGGCGGCGTTGCGGCGGCTGATCGAGGCGGGCGGATCCATTCTGGTTATCGAGCACAATCTCGACGTGATCAAGACGGCCGACTGGGTAATTGATCTTGGGCCGGAAGGCGGTGCGCGCGGAGGAGAGGTGGTCGCGGCAGGAACGCCGGAAACCATCGCGAAGGCGCCGAACTCTTACACCGGTCAGTGGCTGGCGCGCGTGCTGTCGCGCAACGGGACCTCGCAATCTCATGAACATTCCTAGATGCTCGACGGCGCTGCTCCTTGCCTTGGGTTTTTCTCTGGGCGCGTTACCGGTCTGTAGCGAATCGCAAGAGAGCAAACCAACCGTCCGCCATCACCGCGTAGAGGAGACCGTCCCGGACGATGCCAGCTCGCCCGAAGTTGAGCAGGCCGAAACGGCGATGCAGCACAACGATTTTGCGACTGCGGAATCGTTGCTTCAAAAGGCCGTCACGGCCAAGCCGGGTGATTATCGCGCCTGGTTTGATCTGGGCTACGTTTACAACGCAACAAATCGGCTCACGGATGCGGTTGCGGCCTATCGCAAATCGGTGGCGGCAAAGCCCGACGTCTTCGAATCGAACCTGAACCTCGGTCTTCTGCTGGCGCGGCAAGGCGAAAATACTGAGGCGGCAAAGTATCTCAAAGCTGCGACGCAACTCACGCCGACGGTGCATCCTGAAGAGAGCCTGGCGCGCGCGTGGCAGGCTCTCGGACGCGTCGAGGAAAGTACCGATCCACAGCAGGCACTCGCGGCATACGCGGAGGCAGCCAAACTCAATTCCAAGAATCCCGAACCGCATCTCGCCGCTGCGGTATTGCTGGAGAAGCAGGGCAATCTTGATGCTGCTGCGCACGAGTTTCAGACCGCTTCTGAGCTGGATGCCAAATCACAACAAGCCATTTCGGGGCTGGCGAACGTCTATATCAAGCAGAAGAAGTATCCCGAGGCCGAAGGCGCGCTGCGCAAGCTGCTGGCAGCCGATCCGCAAAACAGCAATGCCCGAGTGCAACTGGGACGTCTACTGGCGGAAGAGGGCAAGAATGACGAAGCCGCGCAGGAATTGCAGAAGGGGATGGAGGCCAGTCCTGAGGATCCTCATGCCGCGCTCGAATTGGGGACTCTATACGTCAAAGCTGACAAGTACACCGAAGCGGAGCAGCAGTTTCGAATTGCGGTGCAGAAGATGCCGAAAGATGCCGAAGCGCATTATGCGCTCGGCTCGCTGCTCATGCATGTGAAAAAGTATCCCGAATCGCAACAGGAGTTGCTGCTGGCCGTGCAACTGAAACCGGACTTGGCCGACGCCTACGGTAATCTTGCAGTTGTGGCGGCGGAGAACAAGAATTACCGGTTGACGTTGAAGGCGCTGGACTATCGCGCCAAGTTTCTGCCTGAAGGTCCAGCCACGTACTTCTTGCGGGCAACGACCTACGACAACTTGAAAGCGGTGCGGCAGGCAGTGGAATATTATCAGCGGTTCCTGGCCGCCGATGCCGGCAAGCTTCCCGACCAGGAATGGCAGGCACGTCACCGGTTGATGGCACTCGATCCTAAACACGGAGACAAGTATCAGAGCAAGAAGTAGTATGCGCGCCCCGTTCCGAATTACGGCGGTTATTTTGATCCTGGTAGGCCTGGGATGGGCGGCGACCCAATCTGCCTCGGAACTGAAGGCCCATGCCGACGCCGCCCAGGGCGGCGAGAAGGCCAAGCTTTGCCTGGAATACGCTCATCGGCAACTGGAAGACGCCGACAAGCTCTTCAATCAGGGCGAGGTCGAAAAGGGCCAGGCCGAAATCCGTGAAGTGGTTGACTACGCTCATAAGGCGGCCACTGCGGCCTCAGATTCAGGAAAACGTTTGAAGGAGACCGAAATTGATTTGCGCAGGCTCTCCAAGCGAATGCACGACATCGGCGAAAGCCTCGCCTTCGAGGACCGCGACCCGGTGCGTAAGGCGGTCGATGAAATCGAACAAATCCGCTCCGACCTGTTGGTAAGAATGTGGGGACCGCAAGCGCAACCGAAGAGGAAATCATGATGCGTCAGACACTGCGGCTCGCGTGGCTCGTTGTGCTGATGTGCGCTCTCGCGCAATACGGCGTCGCTCAGCACCGCGATCCGCTCAACGAAAAGGAAGTGAACGAAATGCGGGAAGCGGCGGACTATCCCGACAAGCGTCTCGAATTAATGGCTGGTTTCGCGCGCGCGCGCCTGGCGTCGATCGAGCAACTGCGCGCCGACCCCAAGAGCGCGAAGGACCGCCCCACGCAGATACACGATCTGCTGCAGGACTTCACCTCGCTGCTCGATGAGATCGACGACAACATCGACATGTACGCCTCCCACAAGACCGACATGCGCAAAGGCCTAAAACTGGTGATCGAGGCCAACAGCGAGTGGCAGTTAGAGTTGCGCAAGTTGAAGGAACAGTCTCCGCCGGAAGAGCTCGACCAGTATTCCTTTGTGCTGACCAACGCGCGTGAGGCAGTGAATGACAGCGCCGACGAAGCGCGCAAGGAACTCCAGGTACAGAACGAGCTTGCCAGAGACAAGAAGCTGAATAAGGTGTACTCGGAGCGGCCGGATTGATTCTGTCCAAACCCAAAAGCAAAGGGCCGCCACTTCCCCCCTCGTGACGACCCTAGCTAATCGGTATTTGCAGCCTCAAACAATAGCAGATTCTGCCCTCCAGAAGCCACGACATTTTGCGACAAACCACCGAGGTTAATGGTCCGCCTGAGGTCACCGGCGGCGGCGTTCGTGATACCGTAGTGACAATTTGCGGCCAAATCTCCACGAAGTTTTCCAGAAAACCTACCGCGAACTGCGGCCACGCGCACCGCTGCCGGAGTTCCGCGTTGAGTTCTATCCCTTCGCAAATGTGAACAACACCATCCGCTTGCGCGACTCCAAAGCGCACGTGCGAATCTCAGACCTGCTAGAAGGCGCGCCCGACAGCGTCATCGAGGCGATTGCCCACATTCTGCTGGCCAAGGTTTACCGCCAACCAATCGAGGCGGCGCACGCGAGCCGGTTTCGTCGCTACGTGGGCAGCAAGGAAATCCGCGCCAAGACGCATCTGGTGCGGCAGATGCGCGGGCGAAAGCGCATCGAATCGCCGCGCGGGCTCTTCTACAACCTGGAGCAAATCTTCGACGAGCTCAACCTGCGGTTCTTTCACGGATTGCTGGCGCGACCGCAGATGACCTGGAGCCAGATTCGCTCGCGCCGCAGCCTGGCACATTACGACCCCGCCCACAACGCCATCGTCGTCAGCCGGGTTTTCGACCATTTCCGGGTACCGCGATACGCTGTGGAGTACATCGTTTATCACGAGATGCTGCACCTCAAGCATCCGGTGAAGTTGCGCGGCAGCCGCCGGTGCGTGCACGGTCCGGAGTTTCAAGCGGAGGAGAAGCTCTTTCCGGAGTTGGAAAACGCCAAGGCATTTCTGAAGAGGCTGTGAGCGGGCTATGCTTTCGACCGGCGTTCGATCCTTCGGCGACGTTTCGCAACCCTCTGATAGACGCTGATCTAACGGGTTGTTGCTAACACCGTCGAAAAAAGACAACAAGAACAAGAACGGCGATGATAATTGTCGCACCAACAGCCCGCGTATGCCTCCGCGATTCTTGCATCGATTTTCGCATCATTAATAGGGCGCGTCGCTTCGGATCAATCGCGGCGATCTGCTCGTCGGTCGCAATTTGAATGACGCTGGACTCTTTTTCCAGTTTCTCGACCTCAAGTCGGCGCTTCTTGCGCTCCTGCCTTACATTTAGCAATTGCAGGATATCCGAGATCCACGACATTCTTGCGCTCCTAGAGCTACACTGCGTAAGTCAGCAAATCTCGCATCGTCCAGATCGTGCTGGTAATGCCTGCCGCGATGCAGGGCGTCATTCTGATCGCCGTGTTCACTCTCACAAAGTCATACCATCCAACCCACAGCGCCACGCACGCCTTGTGATTCGCCAGCTTGCGGCTGTGCGCGTTCGTGCGGCGAACGTAGCGGCGAAGATGTGTCCGACCAGAAAGATTCAACCGTTCAGCGTGTGAAGTTTATCATCGGCAACAGCCTGTTAGATCAGTGCCCCACTGATAGACGCGGATTTCGCTGCTCCCTATAATGAGAAGACAGCTCGTGTCGCCTCTTCAATTCCGTGACAAGCTGAGGGAGAACCAGGGAGTGCCGCTCGACCTGAAATCCACGCTGAACCTGCCCAAGACCGACTTCCCCATGAAGGCGAACCTGCCGCAGAACGAGCCCAAGATGCTCGCGCGCTGGGAGAAGGCGCGGATTTACGACCGCATCCGCGAGGCCCACAAGGGACAGCCAATCTACGTGATGCACGACGGCCCGCCCTATGCCAATGGGCCCGTCCATCTTGGCACGGCGCTGAATAAGACGCTGAAGGATTTCGTCGTCAAGAGCCGCAGCATGAGCGGCTATGATGCGCCCTATGTCCCCGGATGGGACTGCCACGGGCTGCCTATCGAGATCAAGGTGGACGATCTGCTGGGCCGCCAGAAGCTCGAAATGGACCCGCTGGCCGTTCGAGAAGAGTGCCGCAAGTACGCACAGAAATTTCTCGATCTCCAGCGTGAGCAATTCAAGCGTATCGGCGTCTTCGGCCGCTGGGACAATCCCTACTCCACGATGGACCCGCAGTACGAGAGCGTGGTGCTCGAAACCTTTTACTCCTTCTATGAGCAGGGCCTGGTTTACAAGGGCTTGAAGTCGGTGTACTGGTGCATCTACGACAAGACCGCGCTGGCTGAGGCGGAAGTCGAGTACGAGATGGAGACCAGCCCCAGCATCTGGGTGCGCTATCCACTCACCAGCGATCCTGCGAAGATCGATCCTGCCCTTGCGGGCAAGAAGAACGTCGCGACCATCATCTGGACGACCACGCCGTGGACACTGCCTGCTTCGATGGCGGTGACGTTCGCGCCTGACGCCGAGTATGTCGCGCTCGATACGGGAGAGTGGATCTACATCGTCGCGAAAGAGTTGGCGCAGCAGACCGTGAAGAAATGTGGTCTCGGTCTTCCCACCCTCTCGCCCGAAGCGGGCGAGAAGGATGGGGCACCCCCGATCGTCGCAACTTTCCCCGGCTTCAAACTGGAGTACGCGACCTTTGCGCATCCGTTTCTGGACCGCAGCGTGCTAGGCGTGCTGGGCGATTACGTCACTATGGACACAGGCACCGGCGCGGTGCATACCGCTCCGGCGCATGGCGCGGATGACTTCGCGACCGGGGTGAAATACGGAATCGATCTGCACTGCGAGGTGGACGATGCCGGCATCCTGCGCAATGGCCTGCCGGAATACAACGGTCAACAGGTGTTCAAGGCGAACCCGCAGATTGTCGAGCTGCTGAAGAGCCGCGGTGTGCTGCTCGGCTATGAAAAGATCGAGCATTCGTATCCGCATTGTTGGCGGTGTCACAACCCGATCATCTTCCGAGCCACGGAACAGTGGTTCATTTCGATGGAAGGCAAAATTTCAGGCGGAACGCTGCGCAGCCGTTCACTGGAAGAGATCAAGAAGGTGACATGGGACCCGGCATGGGGCGAGGAGCGCATCTCGAACATGGTTGCCACGCGTCCTGACTGGTGCATCTCGCGCCAGCGCTTCTGGGGTATGCCGATCGCCGTGTTCCAGTGCGAGGGCTGCCACGAATTTCTGAACGGCAAGGCGGTGAATCGCGCCGTTGTCGAGCTGTTCGCTCGGGAAGGTGCGGATTCCTGGTACAAGCATGCGGCCGAGGAGATTCTGCCCGCGGGAACCAAGTGCCCGAAGTGCAGCGGCGCAAAGTTCCGTAAGGAGATGGACATCATCGATGTGTGGTTCGAGTCCGGTTCGAGCCAGGCAGCGGTTCTGGGGCGCGAGCCCGGACTTCCCTGGCCTGCCGACCTCTACCTGGAGGGCGGCGACCAGCATCGCGGATGGTTCCAGTCTTCCCTGCTCTGCGCAGTTGGGGCCAAGGGTGGCGCGCCTTACCGTCGCGCCGCGACCGCAGGCTGGACCCTAGATCCGCAGGGGCGGGCCATGTCGAAATCGCTGGGCAACACGGTTGACCCCGTGGAAATTGCCGACAAGCTCGGAGCGGAGATTGTCCGCCTCTGGGTGGCATCAGTGGATTTCCGCGAAGATGTGATGGCCTCCGACGAGCTGATGCAGCGCATCTCAGAGAGCTATCGCAAGCTGCGCAACACTTTCCGCTACATTTTGAGCAACCTGCACGAGTTTGATCCCGAACGCGACGCGGTAAGTTTTGCGGACATGCACGAGCTCGATCAATACATTCTGCTGCGCGCCTCTGAGGTGGCGAAGGATGTGCGCGAGCACTATGACAACTTCGTCTTCCACAAGCTGTATCAGCGGATGAAGGACTTCTGCATCGTTGACCTGAGCTCTATCTACTTTGATGTGCTGAAGGACCGGCTGTACACATCGGCTCCCAAGTCGCAGGCGCGTCGCTCTGCGCAGACTGCCTTGTGGCGATTGGGCGAGGCGCTGGTCCGGTTGCTCGCGCCGGTCATGACGTTTACCGCCGACGAAGTTTGGGGATTTCTGCCTCCGGTGAAAGGACGTCCCCAGAGCGTCCACCTGACGCTCTTCCCTGCCCCGCAAGATCTGACGGGCGCGTTGCCGGCGGATTTCGATGTGGCTTCTCTCGAAGCTGATTGGGACGTGCTGATCGGCGTCCGCAGTGAAGCCCTGAAGGTGCTGGAAGAGGCACGCATCGCGAAACGCATCGGCGGAAGCCTGGAGGCGCAACTTCATCTGGCTGCGCCGGAGAGCCTTTACCCTGTGCTGGAGCGGCACGGCGACCAGTTGCGCTACTTGTTTATCGTTTCTGATGTAGTGCTGGAGAGATTGCCGGCGAGCAACGGTGATGCCGGGTTGGTGATTACAGTTAACAAAGCGCCGGGTGAAAAATGCGAACGCTGCTGGAACTATTCGACGCACGTGGGGGAAGATAAGGCGTACCCGACGGTGTGCGAGCGGTGCAGCCTGGTGCTCTCCGAGATCGAGGCGACAGCGGGCGCGCGGTAGACAAGAGCTCTAACCTGCTTCTTTCAGCGGGATGGAAGCGTCTAACAACACAGAATGAACGGCGACTCGCAAACACGACGAGAAATGCGCAAGTACTTCTTCTTGATTGCGGCCATCGTATTGCTGCTGGATCGCCTGGCGAAATGGGTGGTCGCCAGCAATATTCCGCTGCACGACAGCGTAACCGTCATTCCCGGCTTCTTCCATTTGACGCACGTGCAGAATACGGGCGCTGCATTCGGCCTGTTCGCCGAATCGGCCGCGCAATGGAAGGTTGGCGCGCTGGTGAGCTTCTCGGCGATCGCGCTGGTCGTCGTCTCCGCATTGCTGTGGAAGAACGGCCATGCGCTGAGCACGACCACGATTGGCTTGTCGTTGATTCTGGGCGGCGCAACCGGCAACCTGTGGGACCGGATGATGACCGGGCACGTGGTGGACTTCCTAGACTTCTACGTCGGCAGCTATCACTGGCCGGCGTTCAATGTAGCCGACAGCGCCATCGTGATCGGCGCTATCCTGCTGGTGTCGGAGATTGTTTTCGCCAAGTCGGGAAATGAAGCGGTAAAGAGTAGCTCTTAGGCTTACTTTTGCCCTCTCCCGGGCTGCCGTGCGCACTGCCAGGTCGCGCCGGAATCGACCTGAAAGCTGAAAGACCAGCCGCGCAGCGGCGCGATGATGTTAGCCCGGCGCGGGAGCGCCGGGAAGGCGTCGCCAAATCGGCCTGAGCCGCAGAGCGGCGACACATTCACCCGTGATGGATCTCACGGACTCAGCCGCAGGATCCATATAGTCTGCCTTCATGGCGGACACATACACGAAAATCCTGATTCACTGCGTCTTCAGCACAAAGGGACGCCGCCCGCTGATACGTATGCCGGAGAAACTTCGGTCCTACCTTCGCGGGATTGCTCGAAACCGTGGGGCCGACATACTCGCCGTTGGTGGCACCAACAACCACGTGCACCTGCTCTTGGCGCTTCCATCGAGTTTGACAATTGCACAACTGATGCGAGACCTGAAGGCAAACTCATCCCGCCACGTCAACGAACAAATCAGTGGCTTCGCATGGCAGGACGGGTACGCAGCGATCAGCGTGAGCCCGTCACAGGTGGACGTCGTCAGAAGATATATCGAGCAGCAAGAGAGTCATCACGGTAAGCGAACCTTCGAAGACGAGTACGTCGCAATGCTGGAAAAGTCTGGAGTGCAACATTCAGCCTACGTTCTAGGGTAGTGTCGCCGCCCTGCGGCTCGGGGGCTCGGATAAACACTTCCCCGGCGCTCACGCGCCGGGCTAACGTCATCCCGCCGCTGCGCGGCTGGCGCTGTCGCTCGAGGAATTTTGATCACTACGCGACCGTCCGATGTTATTCCCGAAACTGCAAGCTGCTGGCTGGTAACCGACGGCTTTCCCATGGCGTCCCGTACACGCTCATATACCTCTACGTTGCCACGATGGCCTGCATGTACTCGTGCGTCCCGGTGAACGAATGGATTCGACAAGGTTTCGCAACGAGACAGGGAATGAGTCAGTTCACGCACCTGCTTTCAGACTGGCTTTGCCGAGCGCCACGCTGCCGCAATTAAACAGATGGTGATCACAATTGAAAAAATGACAGGCG
>Ga0074045_10004052_pt1 | contig 13047 bp, 13 predicted proteins | sample BogForMeECP23OM2_FD_94442 | JGI IMG/M metagenome (GOLD analysis project Ga0074045, IMG submission 94442) | Bog forest soil microbial communities from Calvert Island, British Columbia, Canada - Bog Forest MetaG ECP23OM2 | ecosystem: Environmental > Terrestrial > Soil > Wetlands ... | reverse complement strand
GCCTCTCCAGGTATTGTTCCAATTCGTCTTCGGAAAGACCCTGCTGCAGGGCGTCAAACTGTTGCCCGAACAATTCACACACTTCGTTCGAGAGGTCGTCGATGCTGCGCTGTCTTACCCGGGGTGAGACCTCATTCATTGGCTCCCGATTTCCGAGTCGTCCGAGGTTGCGGCATCAGATTCGAGGTGAACTAATCTTGAATCCGTGTCGTCCCTGGAATGCGTTCGCCGGCTCTGAGCGGCAACTCTCATTTCGACGATGAACAACAAGTCGTCGATCTCTTCAAGGACTGCAATTAGGTTTTCTGGATTGTTTTCGTTCTGCGCTCTTTTCTTCAGTTTCGGCCAGCGCTCCGACATGAGCTGTTCCAGCGACGGTTTGGTCTTCATCGTGCAAACGTTCTCCTCTTTGATTTTGCTCTAATCTCCTGTAATCCAGTGGATTTCGCTGTCGTTCGCGAGAAGATAATCCATATCGTTTGGAAGTGTCTGTGACACTTGTCACAAGTTTCCCGCTTGCGCTGTGGATTCCTGGTGCAGAAACGTTTTGCGACTCGGCATGCTCAATTCCGTCCAATCCGACTTAACCCTCCTGGAGGGGGTTTAGGTCTAAGGCCGCATCACTGATTCGCTCGCCGTCCTAAGCCCCAAGACCCAAGACCCACCCCCTTCCAACCGTCTCGGGTAAACTAGTAACGCAGCCCGCTTCAGTCTATGATCAACGGCAAACGCATCGCGGTCGTCATGCCCGCCTACAATGCGGAGAAGACTCTTCAGGCAACGGTGGGAGAGTTGCCCGGCCTGGTTGACATCCGCATTCTGGTCGACGACCACAGCCGCGACCGGACGGTCGAAGTCGCCCGCCGGCTCGGCTTGCTCGTCTTTCAGCACGACCGCAATTACGGCTACGGGCGCAACCAGCGAACCTGCTATCGCGAGGCGTTGCACGCCGGCGCCGATGTCGTCATCATGCTTCATCCCGACTATCAATACACGCCGCTGCTGGTCACGGCCATGGCCAGCATGGTCGCCTACGATGTGTATGACGTTGTGCTGGGATCGCGCATCATCGGTGGCCGCGCTCTGCTTGGCGGCATGCCCGTCTACAAATACATCGCCAATCGCCTGCTCACCGGATTCGAGAATTTATTTCTCCGCGTGAAGCTCTCCGAGTATCACACCGGATACCGCGCCTTCAGCCGCAAAGTGCTCACGGAACTGCCGCTGCTGGAGAACTCCGACGACTTCGTCTTCGACAACCAGATGCTGGCGCAGTGCGTTCACTTCGGCTTCCGCATTGGGGAAGTCTCCTGCCCCACGAAATATTTCGAAGAGGCGTCCTCCATCAACTTCCGTCGCAGCGTGAAGTACGGCTTAGGAGTCTTGCTCACAAGCCTTCAGTTCTCGCTGAACAAGTCAGGCCTGCTTCACCTGCCCCGGTTCAGCCCGCAGGGCAGGAAGCTCGGCCTCGACCCGAAGTTGAGTGGCCCTGTGGAACAGCAACTCAGCCGGGCCGAATAAAGACTTGGGCCCGTTACAGCGTGCCTTCCTTGCCGTGGGTCTGGAGCAGCACTGTCCCAAAGCGCGTTCCCGAGCCATGCGGCTCGATCGAGACCAGATGCTCGTCTTCGCTGTTGCCGGCCTTGATCTCCCATCCGTCGCCGTGCGTACCTTTGCAACTGAGCTTCTCCGCCCCGCCCTTTGAGTCGATCTTAACGTCGGAGCCGCCATCGTGGCCGCTGCATACCAGCACGTCGCCGAATTTCTTCATCTTGTCCTGATAGAAAGCTTTGACCTTTTCCGGAGAGTCGTCGGTTTCGTACTCCGCTGCGACCACCTTCAGCCCAAAACCCATAGCGCCGAGGTTGACGTTCGCCGCGTGATTGTCGCCGTTCTCATTCGGGCGCAAGTGTGCTCCCGGATAAACCGGGATGCCGTTATCGGTTGCCGACTTTTCGTCGGTGTTCACCTTCAAGTCGGCGAAAGGTGTCTGGATATCTACCTTCTTGTTCTGCTTGTCCTTGTCGTCAACGTTAATGCTGCAAGCGGTCAGCAACAGCACGGCAAAACCTGCAACTGCAACTGCCGACAGAGTCTTCCTCATTTTGGTCCTCCGCTGGGAACTGGCGCCGCAGCGCCCAAGCCCGCGCCACGACTGGCGATGCCCGGAATCGTAACCGGCAGGCGGCCGGGCATCGCAATCTCGCCAAACATCGCCTTCACCGCACTCAGCTCAGAAACCTGCGCGTTGGAGAAGGTGCACAAATACGTCTGGACCTCGGGAAACTGGGCGGCGATGTATGGATTGCCCATCGCTGCAACGATAGTTTTGCCGGCCGCGATCCGCAGTACATCATGCAGTAACCCCACCGCTGCGTCTTGCAGGCCCGCCGTATTGGCGAGCTTCCCGGCAACGGGAACCGCGTACACGGCAGCGATCACCGCCTGCGCCTTTTCGACGGCGTCCATCACCGGCTGCGCCAGTCCCGCGGCATCGCGCGGGTCGATATAAATCACATGCGCATCCTGAATTCGCAGCCGTACCTGCTGATCCAGCAGTCGCCCCCAATCGGAGCGGCTGTCGTCCGTGAAAATCAACACAAGAATGCGATCCTGCGTCTCCGCTAATGGCTGATACGAATTCTGCGGAACATTAGTTCCCTTCCGCGTCGTCTTCAGCGGTAGCACCTGACGATTGTCCCGGACTAGAGTCACAGCGCTATCGGCGATCTGCTGGGCCGTGGCCAGGTTCGCCGGCTTTGCCACAATCCCGCTGACAGCGCTGATGTCCACCAGCTTCGCCTTGTTCAGTCCGACTGACGCTTTGGCGCGCAGAAGCTTCAGCACCGACTCATCGATTCGCGATTCCGGAATCTCTCCGTTGCGCACCGCCTGCAACAGGCCGCTATAGGAGCCGTCGAGGTTGGAAGGAATCAGCAGCAGGTCGTTGCCGGCCTTCACCGCTTCCACCGCGGCCCTGCCCGCCGCAGCCGATCCGCCCTCCGGAAACAGCTTGGTCAGGCCGTTCATGTCCATCGCGTCGGTGACCACCAATCCCGTAAAGCCCATCTGCTGTTTCAGCAAGCCGGTCACGATGGCTGGGGAAATGGAGGCCACCTGATCGGGCCCGGGATCGAGCGCCGGAGCGAGAATGTGCGCCACCATAATGGCATCCACCCCAGCCTTGATGGCCGCGCGAAAGGGTGGAAGCCCAACGTTCTCGAAGTAGGCCCTGTCCTGGTTCACGATCGGGACTGACGTATGGGAATCGGTATCGGTGTCGCCGTGTCCGGGGAAATGTTTGGCGGTCGTCAACATGCCGTACTGGTGCGCGCCTTCGATGTAGGCAGCCACCATATCGCCGACCAGCTTCGGGTCTTCCCCGAACGACCGGATGTTGATGATCGGGTTCGCGGGATTGGAGTTCACGTCGGCATCGGGATACCAGTTCCACTGCACGCCGACGGCGCGCGACTCCTGTGCGGTAATGCGCCCGGCCTCGCGCGCGAATTCCACGTTGGCGGTGGCGCCGAACGCCATCGCGTGAGGAAAGTCGGTGACTTCCTTGAGGCGGAAGGCAAGCCCGCGCTCGAAGTCAGCGGCGAAAATGAGCGGGAACTCGGAGTCCTTCTGCAACTGGTTGGTCACCCTGGCGGCTTCGAGCGGCTCGTTCTTGTAGAGGAAGCCGTCTTCGAAGCGCACCGTCAGCCCAAAGCCGCCGAGGTGATACTTGCGCATGGTGTCGCGCAGCCGGATGTATTCCGGACTGTCCACGTTCATGAACTGCGCTTGCGACCAGATCATGAACATCTGTCCAATCTTCTGCTCTAGCGACATTTTCTTCAGCGATTCGCGCGCCCACCTCTCACCTTGCTTGTCGAGATGGACCGGCGTGGGCTTTTGGAAATCGTCTTTGGCGTGAGCAAACTCAGGCATGGCGGTTGAAAGAAGCAGGAAGCAGAACCAGACTGCGCACGTCATTACGAGACTCGCTTGATGCTGAAAGGAAAATCCGGACACCGCTTGGTTCCTGTCGCCACCCATTCACACGAACGATACCAGACATCTCGGCGCAAAACCGCACTGAGCTACATTTGCGAGGGGTAGATCAATTTCAAGAGTACTCCGATCACCAGGCCGCCCGTAAGTGCAACGAAGTAGACTGCCCGGGGAAGTCGGGTGCGCACCAGAATGCGCCCAATGCCGCTTCCGATGAGGGGCGCAGGAATACCCCAAAGCAGGATCATCGCCAAAGTAATCGGCTAGAGGTTATTGTCGCCTGGATGTGTTGCGACTTGCAGGCCCCACGTCGCGAGTGGAGCGATGCTCATACCAACGGCAGCACCAAGCGGCGCCTCGCGGAACATTCTGGCAAGACCGATCGCGCAGAGGAGGGCAGCCCCTTGATACCACCACCAGCCAGTGAGAGCTGCGTCGTTGTCCCAGCCGAATAATCGCGAGAACAGAAACCCGCCTACGAGGAGGCCGCTGATAAACCCCAAAACCTTTGTGCGCGACAAAGTTACTGCCTCCCCGGCACGCTGTTCCCTCGCCCAGTAGTTCTTGAACGCTTTCTGTCCCCGGCTCGGCGGCGCGTTTGTCAGGCGAACGCCGTTGGACCTCACATGGTCAGGACAACGCGGAATTCTGCTTTCCCGCTCATCATCCGAGCGTAGGCTTCAGCCGCTTTCGCGAGCGGGTACTTTTCGATCATGGGGCGCACGCCCGTCATTTCCGCAAAGCGTAAGGTGTCCTCGGAGTCTGTCGGAATCCCGGCCGACCATCCCTGAATGCGCTTCTTGCCCATGATCAACTGGATGGGAGGCACTTCGATTGGGTCTTCCGACGCTCCTATGACAACCAGCGTGCCGTTTGCTCCCAAGCCTCCGACCAGTGACGACATCGCCTTTCCGCTCGGCGCCGTGGCGAGAATTGCGCGAGCGCCGCCGAGTTTCTGCAGTTCGGCCGCGGCATCCGTTGCGGCGCTGTCGATATAAACATCGGCGCCAAGCTTTTGCGCCAGAGCGGCGTTGCCCGGCCCGCGCCCTATTGCCGCGACGCGATAGCCGAACTTCTTTGCAAACTGAATTCCCAGGTGGCCAAGCCCGCCGATCCCCTGAACAGCGACCAGATCGCTGGGGAGCGCACCGGCATGGCGGAGAGCGTTGAATGTGGTAATTCCGGCGCACATCAGCGGCGCGGCTTCGGCGGCATCGAGCGATTCCGGCATGTGGGCCAGCGCCTCCACCGGCGCGACCATGAATTCCTGATAGCCGCCGTCATAGCTGATCCCGCAAATCTTCACGTTCGCGCAGTTCACGAAATCCCCCCTCCTGCATGCCAGACACGTGCCGTCCTGGCCGCCATGCCAGCCGACGCCGACGCGTTCGCCCTTCTTCCAGCCGCTGACACCGGCTCCTACCTCGTCAATCACGCCGGCGACCTCGTGCCCGGGAACACGAGGATACGAGATACCTGGAAACAGGCCCTCTTTGGTGATCACATCGCTGTGACAGACTCCACAGGCTTGAACGCGAATCCTCACGTGTCCCGAGCCGGGCTGCGGGATTTCCCGTTCCACGATTTCGAAGTCCGCTCCCGGCTTCGGTACTTGCACTGCTTTCATTTTTGCCACTTGTCGTTCCTCCTTTTTGTCCAGTCAATTCAAGCTGATCACGAAGGTGACGACCCCATTGTCGAGGGCCTGATGGTTCGCATTGACGGGTTCCGATCAAGGACCTTATGCGGCCATCGGTTCGTCCTTCCTGGTCGGGAATGTGATGCGATCTGGCGGACAATGGTTGCCTGCGGTCCGCCGATTTTTCACCAATTGCTGCCCCGGGAGAACGGAGTGGTGGAAATCGAATCGGAGCGGACGGCCCGACATCGTGCGTCGAAATGTTCGGTGGGCCGGCCCGAACCTTCTCTACCCAGGTTAGCGTCGAAACGACGGACGTGAACCCGGGCCATCAGGCAGGGTCATTGTCAATGGGAACGGGGCGTCCGGCAGCAGCTATCATCCGTACACCTCGCGGCGGTGCGCGATCCGCGTCACGTCGACAGTTCTCGCGGCATCGTTGATGGTATAGACGACCCGGTAATCACCAATCCGGATTCTCCAACGGTCCTTATAGCCGTGAAGTTTCTTGCATCCCGGAGGCCGCGGGTCATTGGCGAGTTCACGTATTCTCGGCCGGATTCGTTCGATGACCTCCGTCGTCAAGTCACGAAATTCCCTTTTCGCTGACGAGGCAAAGGTGATTTCGTACAACGTCACTTGATCTTGCCGAGCGAGCGGAGTTCGGCCTCAACCTCATCCAGACTGAACCGTGGCTCTCCGGCCCGCGCGTCCGAGATGACGCCGTCCTCAATATCTTCGTAGAGCATGGCGAGCGCCGTCCCGATCACTTCATCGGGATTATGGTAGGCCCCGGAAGCGACCGCGAGATCAATCATTCGCTGCTGCTCGTCAGTTAGCTCGATGGTCATCGTTTTGCCGTCCCCTCTTGCTCGACAAGCGTCTGTATTCTATCCCACTTCCCTGCCGCGGCAATCGCCAAAGCCTGGCGCCCGGGGTCACTGCTTTCCGGGAGAACGGAGTGGTGGAAATCGAATCGGAGCGGACGGCCCGAGATCGTGAGTCGAAAATGTTCGGTGGGCCGGCCCGGGCCTTCCTCTACCTAGGTTGGCGTCCAAAAGACGGACGCGAACCTGGGGCACCAGGCCAGTTCTGTGGGACTTTACGTTCCTTTGTGCAAATTTTACCAACTTGACAGCACCATATTGAGCGACAACTATTTGTAGTATCGTAGTATCCAGTCAATGGGAGGCACCGTAGATGACAAGTGCTTGGGTTGCCATCATAGTAGCGCTTATTGGCGTCGTCGGCTCCGCCATAACTGCTACTCTCAACCATTACTTGACAAACAGAGTCACAATCCAAGAAAAGGAGATTGCCTGGGTCAAGACGTTGATCCGATTAGTCCTGTCGGATTCTGCGCGGACGAATCTGCTGCGGTTCGCAGGAGACGGCCCGTTTATGGCCGACATTGACCCTGGGTCTGGTTTCGAATGGGAGCTACGGCATCTCCTTTCGCTCCAGCTTATTGACCGAGTGCCTGGGAAAGGAATGAGAACACTGTTCGCACATGGTGGGAATCAGAATGTAAAGGAGCACCTTTCCATCACGCAGCGCGGTCGCGACTACCTGCGACTCTTTGAGGAGGCGAATTCCTGATCAATATACAACACATTTTGGCCAGGGACGAGATGACTTTACCACCCAATGGAGAAGTCAGTAATCCGAGAGTCTGCTGCCGGGTGCCCCACTCATTCGCGGCAGTTTGCGAATGAGTGGGAATGGTAAGAATTACGGTTGAGCTTGGCGGGAATCGTTGGATGAAATCTCCCACTCAACCAAAGGAAGGTTGAGTGGGGCACCCGGTGAATAGAGGTGATTGTGGCAAAGTTTGGCGATGTGTTCACCACCACTCTGAAAGTGCTTGCCTCACTTTTCATAATATCTCTGGTACTCAGCATCGTGTATGCGCTTATTTATGGCATCGGTAGCAGTGTCGGCAGTGGTGGCAGTCGGAAACCTGCTGATTACAAAGACCAGTACATAAATAGTAGAACATACTATGACAGCAAAGCGGACGACGCTCCGTCCAAAATGCCCTTGAGCCAGTGGAGGCGGATAATTGCCGAGGACGTCAAGGGCCATTGTATAAAGGAGGGGATGAGCACCGCTGAAGTCGAACTAGCTGTGGGTAAGCCCACCAAGGCACACACTGTGACTTATGCAGGGGGTGGGAGCGGGGATGTCTGGGAGTATTCAGCGCAAGAGGTGGCAAAAAAACCATGCTCCAAATATGAGGGCGACAAGTGTACCGACCCTATCGAATACAAGGACAACACCGCGACCTTGTATTTCAGTCCCAAAGGACATCTGACCTACCCCTATATATCTGGACCTTTGAGTCCCGACCTAGGCGATGACATCAGTTTTTGCTACGGCGACCACTACACAACCACAAAGATACCAACAGCCACGGGGGCGACGAGAGCCACGATGAAGAAACGGGACCAGCAACGCGAAGATAAGGGAAGTCAGCGGACAGAGAAACAGGGCACGGAGGCCCCTCAGGAGACAAGTAAGAATGACAGCGAACACGCCTGCATAGCGTTGCTACCCACATGGAAGAAAACGGATGTAATCCCGCCTGATTGTGTGGACTTTTATAAAACGCACAACATGTTTGTTGACTTCGAAAATCGCCCTCCGTCACGAAACTCCGCTGACGAAGAACGTATGAAGTTATGTGCGGAAAACTTCTTTAAAAATGATAAGTCTTTTTGTAATGAACTTAAACGACGTGTGTGTGGAGAACATTATCTTTTTCTCTTAACCGACGATGAGAAGAAGTATTGCACACAAAAAACTGAAGGCAGGTAAGCCTGGCGCCCCCAGGTTCGCCCCTTTGTTGAGCTAACCTGGGCCACCGGGCTGGACATAACCCGCTGAGTAAACAAGTGTCCGAATAACCCCTTCTATCCCTTGCCGCCCGCAAGAGGGAGACAGCGAACCTCAACGCGCAGACCCGCAGCATTCAATTTCTCAACAAAACCGGCAAGTTGCGGCGTCATCACAAATTTGGTATCAACCAATATGACCACTGCCTTCGAGGGTGAGCTGATCGGCCTCGCTGACAGCTCGAAATTCATCTTCCCTAAGTACCAAGCTGCGGCTTCCTGTTGCTGATCCCGGAACGGGCGAAGATCATATGTGATATTTGTTGCATCTTCGCTTCGCTCAACCGTCTTCTCAAATTCTCCCTCTGTCATGGCCTTCTCCTTGCCTTCCGTTTTCTTTCCCTTCTTCCTTGGCGGCCGGTGCGTCCGTTCGAGTTCTACGAACTTGGGGTCTGACATCCACTTGTTGTCATACGTGCGAACAGGCCCCTGATAGCCTCGTTCCTTGTTGAAGAGCAGCACTCCCTTTTTGCGGTAGAAAGTCAGCACCTGCCGTTCCAGCTTTATGGCTTCTTCTGAGGTGAGCTTTCGAAATTCAATTCTTACATATTGGTCGGGGGTAAATCCGTGATATTGCAAATCCCGTAGCCAGCGTCTGTGGGCCGGGGAGCAAAGCCTTGTATCCACCCAAGCTCTTGTGCGCGTTCCTTTTCCAACGTATACCACATGATCAATTTGTTCCCTGTCGCAGGGCCGCACTTTTCTAGGATCGTAATGAACGTAAACATAGCAACGCGGGAAGGGTCTGAGAACGCCGTGAACGACTTTTTCTGTCATTGCGAATCCTGGCTGCCCAGGTTTCTGGATTGCGGGGCAGCCCGCTAACAGGAATTTAGCACAACAAAATCACGATTGGGTTCAGACATCCTCGTGTTTCCACAAACGGTAGGAACCTGAGACGATCGGCGAAGGCCCGTAAAATGCGGGCTTGCGCGTGTCACAATTCAGTCTCAGAGAAAGCGCACGAATGAGCTGCGCAACGGCACCGTTGAAGTGAGCCCGGGGCGGGTTGCCGGGTCCCCGAGACGCGCCGCCTTTGTCGGGGTCCCCAGCAGACGCCGCTTTTGCGTCTGCTGGGGTTGACTTGGCGCGTGTTGGGATGCAAGCAAGCCCCGGGTAAAGTCGACATTGAGCTGAGCCGCGTAGCGGCGATACCAGTTGCGATACAGTCTCTGTGCGAGACACACGGACTCTTGTAGGAACCCTGCCGCTGTAGGAACCCTGCCGCCGCTACGCGGCTTGTGATATTTTCCCACTCGTACCCTGGATTTGCACTCCGGGCTCACTACAAAGTCCGCTGCTGCGCGGCTATTTCGATCATGGTTTGGAGGTTTGGTCCCACTGTTTGGTTCCCTTCCCGGTTGCAACACGGTCTCTCTTATCTGGGCGGCGCGGACGATAGACGGATTGGCTGGTTGGAATAAATAAGTGGGACAAATATCTATTTCCAGAGGTATGTTCGAGATAGTTGGTCAACTATTTTGTAAAATTATGGCAAGTAGATGACGGTCAAGTGGGAAACGATGCCGTTCCAACCGAGAACATCGGCGGATCGAAAAAGCGCAAGAATATGGAAAACCATATCCATAAAACTTAGGTGGTGTCTTGAAGAACCACTATTTTGCTATTCGGCACCTTCCGTAAAGTGCCTCAAGAACGCGCCAGGAAGCCAAAGGCGCCACGCGAAGGTCTCCGGACTACCCTGAAAGGCCATCCAAAAGCTTCATGGGGCCTAGAATCGCTCGTAAAGGCCCCTAGCGTCGGTTTCCCGTTTTGGGAAACATTTCGCGGGGTTGTCGAGGCCGATTCGGCCGCCATTTCACCCGGATGACTTCTGGGTTGCCCGGCTGGAAACCAGCTCGGCAGCCTGCTTCACGATTTCGGGATCGTCTCCAAAGCCGGCGAGCCACTGCACATCGGGCTCGCGGCGAAACCACGTTATCTGCCGCTTGGCATAGTTGCGATGCCCCTGTTGCGCCGCCGCGATGGCCTGCTCGCGCGTGAGTTCCCCGCTCAGCAACTGCGCCGCCTGCTTGTAGCCCAGCGAGTCCAGCGGCGTGACGTTCTTGCGCTCACCGTAACGTTCGCGCAGCGCTCTCGTTTCCTCGACCAGTCCTTCTTCGAACATCTGCCGGGCGCGCTGGTTGATGCGGTCATATAGTTTCTCGCGCGACGGGTTCAGTCCAATCCGCAGCACACGAAAGCCGCGCAGGGGATCGCGCCCGCGCTGCTTCCACAGCTCGCTCATCTGCGCCCGCGAAGCCAGACAAACTTCGATGGCGCGCACCAGCTTGGGCAAATCGTTGGCATGGATTTTCGCAGCGGCTTCCGGATCGAGCCGCGCCAGCATCCGGTGCAGATAAGGCGAACCGCGCTTGGCCGCGCCGGCACGCAAGCGCTCACGCAATTCTTCCGAGCGCTGCGGCCCGGGGAAGAGCCCTTCGAGAAGCGCTCGCAGGTAAAGACCTGTCCCCGCGACCACGATGGGCAGCCGTCCGCGCTGTGCAATCTCGTGGACCACCTCACGCGCGCGCCGCGCATATTCGCCGGCGGTGAACGGCTCGTCCGGCTCCGCGATATCTAGCAGATGATGTGGAACGGAGGCGCGCTGCTCGCGCGTCGGCTTGGCGGTGCCAATTTCAAAATAGCGATACAGCGCGACCGAATCGCAACTGACAACTTCGCCGGTGAACTGTTGCGCAAGCTGGATGGCGAGTGCCGATTTGCCCGACGCCGTCGGCCCGAGAATTACGATCAGAAGCGGCTCAGATTGCGGAGGTTCAGCGCAGGCTTCACCGGAGCCCCGTGTCGGGCTTGCTTCTGCTGGCGTGGTCAACGCGCGCCCCAGGGAATTGTTTTGCCGAACCGGAGAAATGCCAGCACCAGAATGAACAACACGATGACCAATAGTCCGATGAGCTTCATCCGCTCGCGCGAGCGGTAGCGCGCTTCCCATTCGGCGGGCGTTAGAGGTGAATGGGAATCAGACTTGCGATCGGGGCGGGGTTCGTTCACAGCCTCATTCTACGCGGGCTGCTATTCCATATCGCCCTTTTGCGGGTTGTAATAGAAGCGGAAGCGCAAGGCCAGATAAGGCCCGTGGAATTCGCTTGGCAATGGAGCAAACGGAATCGAGGCGGTGATGCCGCCCCAGGCTGCGCGGTCAAGCGATACGTCTCCTGACTCTCCGGTGATCTTCAGGCCTGCGACCTTGCCGTCAGGAAGGATGGCGAACTCAATGGCAACTTTGCCACGCTTAAGCAGAGGGGCTCGCGCAGCTTCCGGAATCAACGTGTACCAGTTTCTACGCACGGCATCGACGACACGAGAGAGATAGGGGCCGAAGTCAACACCTTGGGTGTCGCTCAGCACGTCCAGGTCGCCCCGCGTCCGCGCGGAGCCGCCCGGGCCTGCACCATAATCACCACCACCGCCGTAGGTACCGCCTCCCCGATGGGTGGCAACGGCGCGGGCTGCCTGTTCAATCGCCGATCCCGGAGACATCACCCCCCCCAGATTGCCGGGAAACTTAGCTGCTCCCTGCGGTGGAGTCGCCAACTTGGGATCGGGGATCGGTTGCAGTTGCGCCATCTGCTGTCCCTGCGACTGGTCAGGCTGTTGTTGTGGGCTCTGCTGCATCGGAGGCGACATCTGCGCTGTTTGTCCTGGCTCTGCTGGCGGCGCAGGCGGTCCTGCACGCTTCAACTCTTCCAGCGTCTTCTTGTCGGGTGACGGATGCCTGCTCTCGGCAATGCGGTTCTTGTCTGAGATTACCTTCGCCTCACGTGAAGCCTTCAGCGCCTTCTGAGCGTCGGGAGGCAAGTCGAGGTAAGTCAATTCCTGGTTGCGCATCAGGTCAGCAGGCGAGAGCAATGTGACACCCTTGATGCCGGGAAACATCTTCGGCGACATCAACAGGAAGATCACCAACGCCATGTGGACGACGACAGAGATCCAGTACGCTTCGCGCAGAAGCGAGCGCTCCAGGTCGTCCTCCAGTTGAAGCAGGAGATGGGGTAGAAGAGCGACGTCGAGAGAGCTGTTGTTAGCCCAAAGCGCAAGCTGGCGATCTTCCTCCGGGTCGGAACGAAGAGGGGTCGGTTTGTCTGGCGGTATTAGGATTGAAGGCATCCGTCTGGATCAAGTACGCCTTGAGCTCAACCACTTAGACGCCCCTCGACCCTCCGGAAGCACAATACTTCCCTGGTGATGGAGCAACCGTAGTAAACCCGGCAGTCTCCTGCAAGTTCCCTGCTTCTATTTTCGCATACACAGAGTGCATAATGCGATTCCCGTCCAGCGACTGCGGAGTTCCACAAAAGGTTCGGTACACTGAATGGCGATGAAGGCTGTCATCGTCGGCACCGCTGGCCACATTGATCACGGCAAGAGCGCCTTGGTGCGCGCTCTCACCGGCATTGACCCCGATCGCCTGGAAGAGGAAAAACGGCGCGGCATCACCATCGACATCGGCTTTGCCAACCTCGATCTCACCGGGCCGGCGGATGAGCCCAT
>Ga0074045_10004049_pt1 | contig 13053 bp, 10 predicted proteins | sample BogForMeECP23OM2_FD_94442 | JGI IMG/M metagenome (GOLD analysis project Ga0074045, IMG submission 94442) | Bog forest soil microbial communities from Calvert Island, British Columbia, Canada - Bog Forest MetaG ECP23OM2 | ecosystem: Environmental > Terrestrial > Soil > Wetlands ... | reverse complement strand
GGCCATTGGCCGACTTGGTAAATACGGTTAAACCACCCGCCGCCGAACGATAAGCGAGCGTGCGTCCGTCGCGCGACCAGACGCCGACAACTTCTTCCGCGGGATCGAAGGTAAAGCGGGCATTGCCGGCGCCGTTTGTGCTCTGTAGCCAGATATCCACGTTATTCGCCTTGAGGTCGGCGATGTCTACGGCCACGCGGTTGCCGTCGGGCGAAAGCGTGGGGTTGGCCACGACGGCGGGTTCGCCGATGCTGCCCAGTTCCTTGCCCGACCTGTCCATCCAGGTGAGAACGGAGAGAGCCGCCCCGACGCCGGTGTTGTAGATCGCCGTACCGTTTCCACCGATGGCAAGAGCGGCCCAGTAGGTGGAGGGTTGAAACCCGACAACGTTAGCGACGGCCGTGGTGCGGCCCGAAACCTTGGCGGCGGAGGGATCAAAGGCGACGCTCACCAATTGGCGCTGCTCATCCGCGTAGTAGAGATGATCGGAATCGTAGCCGAAGCTGGAATGACAGAGGATAAGCAGTCTTTTCTCCTTGCCATCGAGAGAGCTGACATAAATACCGCTGGTCTGGTCGTCCCTGGAGTTGTCAAAGTTGCCCGCATAGAACAGGAAATGATTGCCGTCGGGAAGAAAGACGGGCCAACGGTGGGTGTTGAGTTGCTTGCCTCCGGCAAGGAAGTCCTGGGTAACGGCCGCCCCGCCGCTGCCATCGGCATTGACGCGCCAGATGGCGGCGCCAGCATCGGGTTCGTAGATGATGACGTCGCGGCTTCCCCAACTTCCACCACGGGCGGATAGAACGCTGGCCAGCACTTGCGGCGTGCCGCCTGAAACTGCGATCTTCTGCAGTTTTCCATTGGCGAAGAAACCGACGTAAGCGCCATCGGGTGACCAGAAGGGATAACTTGCGCCCTGAGTGCCAGGCAGAGGTGCGACGTTGGGCGAGCCTACGCGCTGCACAAAGAGCATGGGCAGGGCGGAATTTTCATCCGGTGACACAAACACCAGCAGAGTACCATCGCGCGAGAGCGCCATGTGGCTCACGCTCATCTCTTCCGGAACGGCGAGGGCGAACTGCAGGCGAGTCGTGGATACGGGACGCCGCGCCACAAACCACGTGACTCCGGCAGCTGCCACCATCGCCAGCACCACCGAGAGCCATAGCTGGAGAGGTACTCGGCGCTGCGCGGCTACGGCGCGTGCAACCCCGCTCGCCTCGGTTCCGGAGAGCGCGCTCAGAGCGAATGACAGATCGCGTGCCGACTGGAAGCGTTGTTCCGGGTTCTTTTCCAGGCAGCGCCGTATGATTCGCTCGAGCGCAGGCGAGACGGGCCGGACGGGGCCGGACAACTCGGGCGGGTCGTCCTTCAAAACCGCGGTCATGGTTTCGGCCGGGGTGTCGCGGCGGAAGGCGCGCGCGCCGGAAAGCATTTCGTAGAGCACGGCCCCAAACGCGAAGATGTCGGTGCGAGGATCGGCGGCCTCGCCGCGTACCTGCTCCGGCGCCATGTAGCTCGCCGTGCCCATGACCACACCCGCGGCCGTGTGCGAAGTGGCGAGGGTCGCGTCCGGTTCCGGGCTCAGATTCTGGGCGAACTTCGCCAAGCCAAAATCCAGGATCTTGATGCGCCCGTCTTTAGTGACGAAAACATTCTCTGGTTTCAGGTCGCGGTGGACGATCCCCTTTTCGTGCGCCGCAGCCAGTCCATGCGCGATCTGCACTCCATACTCGATCGTCTTGCGCTGGGGCAGCGCCCCGCGGTCCAGCACCGCACGCAGGCTTTCACCCTCCAGAAGTTCGGAGACGAGGAAGGGCGAGCCGCTCTGCTGACCCTCGTTATTCTGACCTATGTCAAACACCGCGAGAATATTGGGATGGTTGAGCGCGGCCACCGCCCGCGCCTCCTGCTCAAAGCGACGCAAGCGGTCAGCTTCACGGGCGAAAGATTCGGGAAGGATTTTTAAGGCGACATCGCGCCCCAAGCGCGTGTCTGTTGCGCGATACACCTCTCCCATTCCGCCAGCGCCCAGGGGAGCGAGGATTTCATAGGGGCCAAGTTTCGTGCCAGAGGTGAGAGCCATCGATTCGCGACATTATATAGCCTCAACCGAAGCTACTAAAGCTGCTCCGACGGTTTTGGGGAGTTCCCACCAAAGGTACGGACTACTGAAAATCTGTTCCCGTTTCCACAGCCGGTAGGGGTAAGCTACGGCTATGGGAGTGTCAGTATCGGTGCTGGCTAGCGGCAGTCGTGGGAACTGTGCGCTGGTGGCGACGAGTGCAACGCGCATTCTGGTGGATGCCGGCTTGTCGGGGCGCGAAACTTACAAGCGGCTGCGGGCGCTGGGCGAGCGCACCGAGGAAATCTCCGCGATCCTGATCACGCACGAACACTCCGATCATGTTGGCGGCTTGCAGCGACTGGCGAACAAATTAAACGTGCCCGTCTTCGTGACTGCGCCAACCCATGATGCCTGGAGCCGGGCGGTACGCGACGCCGAGGGTGCGATTCCCGAGTTGCCGAAATCCGAACATTTTTCCGCCGGGCGCGGTTTTCGGGTGGGCGATATCGAGGTCATGCCCTTCACCATTCCACACGACGCCGCCGATCCGGTGGGCTTCACCTTTCGCGCGGAAGGCGTGAAGATCGGCTTTGCCACCGACTTGGGCTACATGCCGGTGAGTGTGCGCGACCATCTGCGGGGCTGCAGCGTGCTGGTCATCGAATCGAATCACGATCTGGAGATGCTGCGCTCGGGGTCGTATCCGTGGTCGGTGAAGCAGCGGGTGATGAGCCGGGTCGGGCATTTGTCGAATGACGCACTCGCGGAATTCTTCTCCGGCGATTATGATGGAGGAGCGGAATACGTAGTTCTGGCTCATTTGTCGGAACAAAATAACCATCCCGAAATCGCGCGAGCGGCGGCAGAACAGGCGCTCGGCGGCCGTCAGGGGCTGTGGCACAACCGTGTGCTGCTGGCTTCCCAGACGGAAGTTCTGGAACCGGTCCGGTTGTAGCCTCTTATGAGCGAATGTGTGGAACCGATCGTAGGGAAAATCCTTGCGGGATGGCGCTATGACATTTCTGGCTTGGCTCCGGAGATGCGTGGGGACTACGAGCTGCATTTCGCCGACTGCGAGCATTGCCGCAGCCGCCAGAAGCTGAACCGTATTGTCGATATTTCGTTGATCGTAATGGCCTCGGCATCGGGCGTGGTGTTTCTGCTGGCGTTTGCCCTGATCCGGTATTTTGGGCCGCGCCACGCTTTCTGGCTGGAGGTGGGCGCGCTGACGGGCTTTGCCCTGTCGGCGCTGATCTGGCTGATCGTGGCCGTGGCGACTCCCGCGCCCATGGCGGTGGTAGACGCGGCCAAGCTCGGAGCCCGGCGCGTGCATGACCGGCTGCCAGCGGAGATCCGCGAGCGCCTGCCGGAAGAAATTCGGGTGAAAATCACGGGGTCGTGAGGTTTGGCATCTAAACGTTCAATAATGAAGCTCGCGTCGAAAATTCTGGGGCCGGTGCTAATCGCGGCGCTCGCATTCGCGACCGGCGCTCGGGCGGAGGCCGATCACGCAACGCAGCTCCTGGCAGCCCCCGGTGCGCACCCGGCAAGTTGCCACGCGCACAGCAGCAAGAGCCTGCCTGATTCACAACCTCCCCATTCGCCGCAGCCAGCGCCAGTGAGCTACCAGTGTTGCCTGTCAGGTCATGGCGTGGCCGTGATGCAGGCGTCCCGCGTCTCTCAACCTACCGCTGATGGCCCCCGAGTCATGGCGCCAATCGAGCCGGTGCTTGCCGTTTCCTGGTTCGGCGGTTTGGGAGTTTCAATGGTTCTCTCCGCAGGCCCGCCCGGTACGCCTCCGCTCCGGATCTAGTCTCCCTCCTCAACTAAAGCGATCTTCAATCGCAGCATCAAGAGCTTTGTTTTTTCGCGCACAATCTTTGCGCATGAGGAGTGTCACGTGCGAGCCATGATTTTGGGTTTTTTCATAACCAACTTATGGGTCTCTTTCGCGGGAGCGCAGAGCGCCGTCGTAGAAGCTCATGGGAGTGATCTGCAAGATGAGAAACAGCAGAATCCAGCAGAACAAAAGACAGACATGCAGGGCATGGACATGCCCGGTATGGATATGTCGCAGCCCGCGCCGGATTGGATGCCCTCGCCTCATGTTAGTTCAGGCACGGGATGGCAGCCCGCCGCGACGCTCGGGCATATGTGGATGAAGCCGGTGGGAGCCTGGGACGTGATGGCCCATGGCGTCGTGTTTGTGGATTACAACCAGCAGGGAGGGCCGCGTGGCGAGGGCAAGGCGGAGTCGGTGAACTGGCTGATGCTGATGGAGCAGCACAAACTGGGGCGGGGCAGCATCCTGTTTCGCGAAATGCTTTCTGCCGAGTCGCTGACTGCTCCGCATCCCGGGTTTCCCCAGCTTTTCCAGACCGGCGAGACTTATCATGGTCAACCGCTGGTCGATCACCAGCATCCGCACAACGTGTTTTCCGAACTCGCGTTGTACTACACGCAACCAATCTCGAGGAAACTTTCGTGGGAGTTTTACGGCGCGGCCGCAGGCGAACCGGCGCTCGGCCCGGTGGCTTATCTGCACCGCGCTTCCGCGTTAGAGTTGCCCATGGCGCCGTTGTCGCACCATCTGCAAGATTCCACGCACACCAGCTTCGGAGTGCTCACTACGGGGCTGGTCGTGGACCGGTTCAAGCTTGAAGGCTCGGCGTTCAACGGCCGGGAACCGGACGAGAAGCGTTACAGCATCCAGTTTGCGCCGCTTGATTCCTGGTCGGCCCGCTTGAGTGCAGCGCCATCACGGAACTGGACGGCGCAGTACAGCTACGGCCGACTGGAGCATCCCGAGGCCTTGGAACCAGGCAGCCAGCGCCGGCAGACGGCTTCGGTCGAATATGTACGGCCGTTCGCGAAAGGCTCTTGGGCGACGTCGGTGGTGTGGGGACGAGTACACAAGGAAGTTAGCGATCACAATCTGAACGGTTACTTACTGGAGACGACGGCTAACTTCAAGTCGCGGAATTATGCGTTCTCGCGCATGGAACTGGTCGACAAGGACGAATTATTTCCCGGCAATCCTTTTCTGCCGAACTTCCGCATAGGAGCTTACACGTTTGGGGGAGCGCGGGACCTCATGCAGAGCAGGCTCTGGCAGTTGGCCTTGGGCGCGGATCTTACGCTTTACTCGAAGGCCTCGACCCTCGACTCCTCTTACGGGAAAAATCCAGTCTCGTTCCAGATCTTTCTGAGAGTTCGTCCGCCTTTGAGCCATCACCAGCATTGAGCTGCGTCTCCACCGAGGACGCGTCGAAAAGAGCCAGAAGTGTTACCCACCTAGCCCAAACCCCTATTAATGCGATAGCTTTTATTGATGATCCCGTCACGGAAGGGGCAGAGAGTTGAGCATTCAGGATGAGCAGGAACTTGTTTCTCTAAAGGCCGCCGGCCGCATTGTCCGCATGGTGCTGGATGCCATGAAGGCGGAAGTGCGGCCGGGTGTGACGACGCGATATCTGGATGAAATCGGCGCGCGCGTTATGGAGGAGAATGGAGCCCGTTCCGCTCCGTCGATGGTGTACCAGTTTCCGGGCGCGAGTTGCATCAGCTTGAACGATGAGGCGGTCCATGGAATTCCGGGCGAACGCAAACTCGAGGAAGGCGATCTGGTGAAACTTGATGTGACGGTGGAAAAGGACGGCTACATGGCCGACGCCGCCATCACCGTGCCGGTGGGCCGCGTAAGTCCGCAGGCGGAGCAGTTGATAGCCTGCGCGGAGCGTGCCTTTCATAAGGCGATGCTGGCAGCACGGGCAGGGTTCCGCGTGTTGGAGATCGGAAAGATCGTGGAGCGCGAAGTGCGCAAATCCGGATTCGTGGTCATCCGCGAATTGGGGGGACACGGGATCGGGCGCACCATCCACGAGTTGCCGCACGTACCAAACTATCCGGACCCGCAAGCCAGCCAGATGATGAACGAGGGCCTCGTCATTACCGTGGAACCGATCATTTCCAGTGGTTCGGGCCGGGTATTTACGGACAAAGATGGCTGGACGGTGCGGACGGGCGACCATACGCTTTCAGCCCATTTTGAGCACACTTTGGTGGTGACTTCCGTGGCTCCCATTCTGCTGACTGCTGGTTAGGGCATCCGGAGGGTGTAGGGCATCCGGGTGGTTGACCGGCGACTCGCTTCGGGATAAAGTTCAAGGTCAAGGTCACTGTTCTTCCCCCCACTTTGGCTTGCAATGCGCGCCGCGTACACCAAACTCGCTGCTCCGAAACTCGTGGTCTTGCTGTTGGCGCTGGCCAGCGTGGCATGGGCGGCCTCGCCGCAATTTTCCGGGCAAAAGAGGGTCGGCCTGACCAGCGGCGACCAGTGGGAACCTGCCGTGGCGGCCGATGGCTCAGGGCGAATCTACGTTCTTTATCCGCACTACGGGCGCGTACCCGATTGCAAGGGCTGCCGCATTCCCACCATGTTGCTGGTCGCGAGCAATGACAACGGCAAAACCTGGCAGACTCCGCACGTGATGCTGGAAACGGGCGCGGGCCAGTTTGACGCCCAGATTGCGGTCGATCCTGCTGACCGGCGCACCGTGTATGCGGTGTGGCTGCAGAACGGGAAACGCGCGGTCATGCTCGCCAAGTCGGTGGACTCCGGCGCCACCTGGGCTTTTACCATGGCGGTCCGCAGCGATGTGCAACTGGATAAACCGGCGCTGGCGGTGCGCGGCCCGAGCGTTTACGTGGCCTTCAATCATGAAGAAGAAGTGTGGGTGGCAGCCTCGCCGGATGGAGGGCGCAGCTTCACATCGACGCGCGTGAATGCTGAGAGCCGCCCGGGATGGTCGCTGCTGGGCGCGGCTACGGTCGATCCCTCCGGCAACGCGTATCTGGCCTGGGCTTCCTACTTTAAGGCGGGAGGCGCGCGAGGCGCGGTGAATCTGTATGTGGCGAAGTCGTCGGATGCGGGCGAGGCCTGGAGCACGACTCTGCTCGACGTTTCTGCGGCAGCCCCTGGCTGCCAGAGCGAGGAATGTGGCGAAGGCTATCTGGGCGCGCAGATCGCTCTAACCTCGGATACCGCCGGAACTCTTTACGCGCTCTGGAGCGCGGGCCCCGTGCCCCTGGGGCCGCAGCGAATCTATTTCTCGTCATCCACCAACGGCGGCGAAAACTGGCTGCCGCGGGTCAGCGTTTCCTACGCCGAGCCAGGAGTGGAACATGCTTTCCCGGCGATCGTAGCCGGAAACGGCGGCGACGTGCGCATCGCATGGATGGATTCGCGCAATTCTTCGCGCAAATCTCCGTACTGGAACACTTACTATCGGAGTTCGACCAACGGCGGAGCTACCTGGGGAGATGAGATGCGGATCTCCGGCTACGTGCCGGGCTATCGCTACATAAGTAAGGAAGGTTTCCGTTTTCCCTTCGGCGATTATTTCTCACTCGCCATCGACAACCACGGAGACACGCACGTGGTCTGGGGCGAAGGACTGAACTATCAGAGTCCGGGATCGATCTGGCACGCCACCGGACGGTAGAGGCTCACGTAGGGACAGCCGCCCTCGGCTGTCCGGAGGGGCGAAGCCCGGCAGCGCTCGTGGGCGCGGCGATGGACGAACGGAACCCCGGCGAGCTCCGCTCGCCATGACAGCCGAGGGCGGCTGTCGCTACGTGAGCCTTGCTAATCCGTCAGCAGCCCCCCTGTGAGTTCTCTAAGCCGCTCGATGCGATGTTCGCGGCAATAGCCAGTCAGTTCCTCCACCAGCGTTTCGGTGGCTACCGGATCGAAGTAACTCGCGGTCCCCACTTGAACGGCGGTCGCGCCGGCCAGCATGAATTCCACGATGTCTGCCGCGGTGGCGATTCCGCCCATGCCCAGTACCGGAATTTTCACCGCGTGCGCGGCGTCGTACACCATGCGCAGCGCTATGGGCTTGATGGCTGGACCGGAAAGGCCGGCAGTTACATTGGCAATTCTGGGGCGGCGGGTTTCCGCGTCAATGGCCATGGCTAGAAACGTATTCACCAGGGAGATGGCGTCGGCGCCCGCCTCCTGTGCCACGTACGCCATCTGCGCGATCGAGGTCACATTGGGCGAGAGTTTGACGATGATCGGCCGGGCGGCCACGCGCTTTGCCGTCCGCACCACTTCGTCGAGCAAAAGCGGATCGCTGCCGAACTGAATGCCGCCCTGCGAGGTGTTGGGGCATGAAACGTTGATTTCGTACGCGGCAATACCCTCGCCCTGATTCAGGATCTCAATCGTCTCCTCGTAATCGGTGCGGGTGTAGCCGAAGACGTTGGCGAACACCACCACATTCTTTTTCTCCCTTAACGCGGGAAGCTTTTCGGTGAGGAATGCGGAGGCTCCGATATTTTGCAGGCCGATGGCATTCAGCATTCCGGCGGCAGTCTCAAACAGGCGCGGCGGCGGATTTCCGGTCATCAGTTCTTTGGAGAGGCCTTTGACGACTAATCCGCCCAGCCGGTCGAGGTGCACGATGTCTTCGAATTCGACGCCATAGCCGAAGGTGCCGGAAGCGGCGATGATCGGGTTTTTCAGTTCGATGCCGGCGAAGCTTACGCTCAAATCCGGATTGGCGATGGGCGTCATTGTGTCCCCCCAGCGGGCGAGGTGGCAGGTGGTGTCGCGGCACGATGCGGCGGCTGCAGCGCCTCGGTCAGCACTCTTCCCGTGGCTTGGGCAGGTGCGTTGATTCCGAGCAATGAAGCGAGCGTTACCGCGAGATCGACGGGTTCGGCGTGCGTCCGGTAAATGCCCGGCTGAAAGGCGAGGCCATAGAAAGCCAGTGGCACGTGCGTATCGTAAGAGAAGGGCGTCGCGTGGTCGGTACCCTTTGTGGTTCCGACGTTGAATGGAGTGGGGACTCCCATCACGTACCATCCGCCTTCGGGCGAGTAGCTGTGGGCGTAGCGGCGTCCGATTTCCGTGGCCGGCGTTTCTCCGCGCGCCAGTTGTGACTTGGTAAAGTATCCGGCCAACCCCACTTGCCTCATGGCTTCACCCACGTCGGCTTCGGCATCGGATTCCCGATGTCCAGACGAAAGACCGGCGAAGGCGTCTTCGCTCAGCCAAGCGAGCGGGTAATCCAGTTCAAGTACATAGGCGCCTTTCTTCGCGTATTTTTTCGCGAGCAGGGAATTGATCTGGTCGCGCAGCGCTGTCGCGTCAAGATTGATGGCGGGCAGACGAAGCGTCTTCGCGAATTCAGGCAGGGGCGCAACCCCGTGATCGGCGGAAAGCGCCATCCACACGTTGGCCATCCCAATCTGATGCCCGAGGAAGCCGAAGAACTCCGCCAGCGACCGGTCGAGTTCAAGCGCCATGCTGCGCATTTGCGGGGAGTCGGGGCCGACCTGGTGGCCGAGTATATCGTTGGCCGAGAGGCTGATCACCAGCAGATCGGTCGCTGGGCCTGCACCCAGCTTCTCGTAGAGAATGAGTTCCTTGGAAAATTCCAACTGGTAATCGTTGGCGAAAGGAGTGGAGCCGACGACCTGGTAGAAGCCGGCAGGGGTGCCATCTTTTCCGTTACGCGGCGCGGTGGAGCCAAGCACGGTTCCGTCGATGTCTTTCCACTCGCGGTTCAAGTATTTTTCCGCGCGATGGCTGCCGTTGAAATTGCGCACCCATTCGGGAAGATCCGGACGGTAGTAGGTGGAGGTGATCCAGTCACCGCTTTTGGGATCGATCCAGTAGGCGGCGTCTCCGGAAAACCCCGCCGGCAAAATGGCCGCGCGATCTTTCAGCGAGACGGCGAAGACCCGGGCTTTGCCGCCCGTGGCCAGTTTCAACTCGTCGCCGAGGGTGTCGCTCATGAGGTTGTGTGGCGACGCGCCTGGCCCGGTCTTGCCGCCTCCGACAAGCTTTGTGGCGTCGTCTTCGACCGAGGTTACGCGTTTCCTTTTCTGCGGATCCCACCATTCGTTCGAAACGATGCCGTGCCCGCTGGTATAGCTGCCGGTGAAGAGGGTGGCGTGTCCGGGAGCGGTGCGGGTGTTGGCGTAATCGTAATTGCAGTCGGTGAAATAAGCGCCACGATCAAGAAATGCACGGAACCCACCGTCGCCGAACTGGTCGCGATAGCGTTCCAGGTAGTCGCCGCGGAACTGGTCAATCACGATGACGACAACCAGCTTAGGGCGCGCGTTGTAAGCGGACGCGAACGCTGCCGGAATCAAGCCGAGCAGCGCCAGCGCTACGAGCGTCAGGCGCGGCAAACGGGGGAGTCTCATCGCGAGCTAGTTTACAGCAGAAAAGACTCGAACCGCAGAGAACGCAGAGGTCGCTGAGGTTTTTCTGCCTTTCTTCTCTGTGCACTCCGCGTCCTCCGCGGTTCAAGACTTTGACGTCTACGTGCACGGAATCGCCTTTTTCAGCTAAAGTTAATGCAGAATGCTCGATCTGAATTTTGTGCGCGACAACCTGGCGCTGGTGGAGGAAAAGCTGCGGCAGCGCGGAATGAATCCGGCGGAAGTGTTGAAAGACTTTCGCACCATCGATGGCGAGCGCCGGCAGGCCATCACCGCGGCGGAAACGCTGCAGGCGCGCCGCAACCGGGCTTCCGAGGAGATTGCCAAGCTCAAGAAAAGCGGGCAGGATGCTGCGGCGCAGATCCGGGAGACCAAGGAAGTGCGCGAGCAGATTCAGGACTCCGAAAAAAAGGCGGCCGAACAGGAAGCGCGCCTGCGTGAAATTCTGACTTCGATTCCGAATATGCCTCACGTCAGCGTGCCAGTGGGGAAGAGCGAAGTGGATAACGTCGAAACCCGACGCTGGGGCGCGCCGCCACAGTTCGATTTCAAGCCCAAGCCGCACTGGGAACTGGGCGAGCAACTGGGCATCCTCGACCTGGAGCGCGCTGCCAAGCTGTCAGGCGCTCGCTTCGCCGTCTACTGGGCTCTGGGCGCGCGGCTGGAGCGGGCTCTCGCCAACTTCATGCTCGATCTGCACACCCGGGAGCAGGGATACACCGAGGTGCTTCCGCCGTATATGGTGAACTCCGAGTCCATGTATGGCACAGGCCAGCTCCCGAAATTCGCGCAGGATCTGTTTCGAGTGCCGCACGGCGAAAAAGATCTCTGGCTGATTCCGACCGCCGAAGTTCCGGTGACGAATCTTTATCGCGACGAAGTGCTGGACGCGGCACGCCTGCCGGTTTGCCTGACCGCGTACACTCCCTGCTTTCGCAGTGAAGCCGGATCGTATGGCAAAGATGTGCGAGGAATTATCCGGCAGCACCAGTTTCAAAAGGTGGAACTGGTGAAGTTCTCGCGTCCGGAGACTTCTTACGAGGAACTGGAGAAGCTGACCCGCAATGCCGAGACCGTATTGCAGAAGCTCGGCCTGCACTACCGCGTGGTCACGCTCTGCACAGCCGACATCGGATTCTCTTCGGCGAAGACTTATGACATCGAAGTCTGGTTGCCGGGGCAGAATCTGTTCCGCGAGATCTCATCGTGCTCGAACTTTGAAAGTTTCCAGGCCAGGCGGGCGAATATCCGCTACCGTCCCGAGGGCAAGAGCAAAACGGAATTTCTGCACACATTGAACGGCAGCGCGTTGGCGGTGGGGCGTACGTGGGTGGCCATTCTGGAAAACTATCAGCAAGCCGATGGCAGCGTGCGCATTCCGGAGGCGCTGCAGCCGTATATGGGGACTGATTGCATCCCGGCAAAGAAAGCTTGAAGCGTTGGGAAGAAGTCGAGCCTCGCTGCCCGGCCCCTAAAGGGGCAATTGATTTCGAAGAGTTTTCGGCATCGCTAAAGCCATGCCCTGATACGAAGCCGAGCCACTATAGCTAAGCCGATTTGCCATCCCATGAATTCCCAAATACACTGGCAACGATCCGAAGCAGACTCGACGGCGACTGAGAGCGCTGTCTCTCCCATGGGTGCGATCTGGCGGACAATTCGTGGATACATTTTTTGGTCGTATGAGCGGGGCAGCCTGCACTACGACATCATGGTCACGCTGATTCTTCTCTTCGTCTTTGTTTCGCCGCACTTCATCAACTACAAGGAAAAACCGGTTGAGCGTATCCCGCATCTTACCGGCGTGGTGGTGGTCCCCGGCGCCAAGGGCGAGCTGATCTATCAGATACAAGCCTCGGCGGTGAATGCGTCCGCGGGGGGCGATGTTCGCCGGCAGTTGGAGCAGATCATCGAGCCCATCTCCGGAGCAGTCAGCATTACCAATGTCGAAACCGTCAAAGACGTTTCGGGACATCTGCAGAGTTATAAAGTCTGGGTTGTAAAGGAATAAGAGCTGTTTTGTCAGAAGTTCACCAATGAGAATTGCGCTGCAAAAGCTGGTTTTAGGGACTGTGGTCGTCAGCGGGCTGTGGGTGGCGGCCGCGCCGGCTCAAAGCGACGAATCCGCCGGGCTCGACCGCGTTCTCACTCGGATGGATGCTGTCGCCCGAAACTTCCGAACCACCGAGGCCAATATCGTCTCCGACCAGTACCAGAGGGTAATTGACGAAACCGAGACGCAGAAGGGCAAGATTTATTTTCGGCGCGAAGGCGGCGAAATCCAGATGGCTGCTGACTTTGCCGAGCCCGACAAGAAGTACGTCATCTACAGCGGCGGCAAGGTTCAGGTGTACCAGCCCAAGATCGATCAGGTCAACGAATATGACGCCGGCAAGAATCGCGGTGACGTCGAGAGTTTTCTGGTGCTCGGTTTCGGCGGCGGCGGGCACGACCTGCTCAAATCTTACGACGTGAAGTTCCTGGGGCCGGAGACCGCCAACGGCGTCGCGGCCGAGAAACTGGAGTTGATCCCGAAATCAACGCGCTTGCGAAACAACATTGCGCGCATCTGGCTGTGGATCGACTCGGCCAGGGGAATTCTAGTGCAGCAGCAACTGTTCGAACCGGGCGGTGACTACCGCCTGGCGAAGTATTCCGACATCCAGATCAATCAAAAACTTCCGGAAAACGCCTTTAAGCTGAAGACCACCGGAAAGACCCGGTTCGTCTCTCCCCAGGGATAG
>Ga0074045_10004048_pt1 | contig 13054 bp, 9 predicted proteins | sample BogForMeECP23OM2_FD_94442 | JGI IMG/M metagenome (GOLD analysis project Ga0074045, IMG submission 94442) | Bog forest soil microbial communities from Calvert Island, British Columbia, Canada - Bog Forest MetaG ECP23OM2 | ecosystem: Environmental > Terrestrial > Soil > Wetlands ... | reverse complement strand
TCAAGCGAGTGCTCATGCGGTATTTGACTTCAAAATACTCCACCCATTCAAACTAAGTCCGACAGACTGTGGAGGCTCGCAGCTCGCCCCCGGCTCGCTTTACCTCGCCGCCGGGGCTTTCAGGCTTGACCCTCCGTCCCACAGGTGTTTACTACCCCAACGGGTGCCACACTATTGGACCGCCACCCGCTACACTTTTCAACCGCCGTTTACAGGATGTTCTCCTTGAAATGCAGCAACAGTTGCCGGCACCTAGGGATGTCGGACGCAAGCAAATCCCCATTCAGAGGCGTGTTCAAAAAATTGCTGTAGCCGGGCAGGTTGCGAAGTTCTGGTGCATTTAAATCGCGGAACGCCATCGCTGAGTGGGAAAAGTCCCGCCGGCAGATCGGTCCCCGTATCAGGGGGATGACGTGATGATGGCGCGGGTCGCAGCATATCTTTGCGAAAAGCGTAATCACCAGCGGCTTCTCGCCTTCCAGCGTCTGCATGAAAGTACCATCATTATAGAGCAGCAACCCGGTGATGCCCGCCCGGGTATTTCGCTGGACGCTGCCCTTGAGCAATTCCTTCAAATCGGCCGTGCTGAACGACTCGATAGCAGTGCTCGTATAAACGATCTGATACAAGGACTCCATAATCCGATGTATGTTATTTTCTAATATAGCTCTTCAATTGGGGAAATCAAGTGACATTTCTTTATTGAAACACTGGCGCCCAATGACCTGGATCGGAAAGACAATTTATGAGCTTGGGCAAACTGGCGGATGACGAGTCAATGAAACCACACTCCGCGCCTGTAATTCGCGAGCGTTGTATTCGCCGCGACGAAGCCGCCCGTCTGTTGGCAGTTACGCTCCGAACGGTGGACAAGTTGGCCGCATCCGGGATTCTGAAAAAGTTAAAGCTGCCAGGGAGAACAAGGTCATGTGGCTTTCTGGAAAGTGATGTGCTGGCGCTAATCGCCCGCTGTAAAGACTGACGACGTAATGGCAGGTTAAGCTCTGCCCGGCAAAAGGAGGCTGCATTCCCTCATCGCAGCGGGCCGGGAGCAGAGGGATTTTCTTTTTACCCGAACACCCGCCACGATGCCGATTTCCGTGCGCTGCGTTGGCCCTGGCGCGTGTTTGACTGCGCCGAGAGGGCAGACTGCGTGTCTGCCGGTTTGAGCTTGCTATCCTTTTGCTATCCTTACGCGCATCGTTTTGGACAGGAACGCAAGAGACGGGAAAAGCACCAAAACGCAGAGGTTCAAAAACAGTGATGCAGTTAAAACACTTGATTTATCTAGCTAAAATCCACTTTCACCCTTGTAAAAAAAGGGTGGTGGTAGGTGATGGATTCGAACCATCGAAGGCATAGCCAGCAGATTTACAGTCTGCCCCCGTTGGCCACTTGGGTAACCTACCGACCGTCCCGAACGTGGGAATTCAGATTAAGCCAAAGCCTCCGACCGGTCTCAAGCGCAAAGTTCGGATGAATTACAATTTATACGCCGTATATGCCGGGAGACCGTTTTTCAGGGGGCCATCCGCCCAAAAAAAAGAGGCCGGACACTACTCCGGCCTCAATGAGAACTAAGCGCTCAAATCATCGATTCGCAGTTGCGCGACCACGAACTTTTTGTTGGATGCGGCGCCGCAGACCACGCCTTGCTTAACACACGGAACCCTGCGTTTCTGCAACCAACCTTGAACTGAAGATACCAGAGCCCGCCGCCCGGGCCAGTCACCAGTTCTGGTTACACGCCCCAAACGGTGGAAATAAAGGGAAAACCATTGAAACCCGGTCAACCGCGGAGGAATTTGGCCACGGCTTCAGTCCGGGTGCGGACCTGCAGTTTCTCGTAAATGCGGCGGATGTAGGTATGCACGGTTTCGTAACTGATCCCGAGCTTTTCGGAGATTTCCTTGTAAATCAGCCCCTGGCTCAACAGGTCGAGCACCTGTTGCTCCCGTTCGGACAGGTTTTCCGTGGTTTGCACCGAGGCCGCGGATCGTTGAAAGGATTGCACGACCTTGCGCGCGATATGCATCGTCATCGGCGAACCGCCGCTGTGCACGGCCTGAACGGCTTCGAGCAATTCCTTGCTGGAGGTGCGCTTGAGCATGTATCCGCCGGCCCCGGCCGCCAGGGCGTTGAAAATATTTTCCGTGTCCTCATAGACCGTGAGCATCATGATCTGGGTCTCGGGAATGAGTTGCTTCAACTGCCGCACGCATTCGACCCCGTTCATGCCGGGCAGATTGATGTCCATCAACACGACGTTGGGGCGGACCTGGGGCAGGTCTTTCAAGGCGTCCTCGGCGTAGCCGTACTGGCTCAGGCAACGGAATCCGTCCGACCGGTCGAGCAGGCGGGCTAGCGTTCCGCGCAGCTTGTCATTGTCCTCGACGATGGAAACGGTGATGGGCATGGTTGATTTTCAGGCGGTCTTTCCCAGAGGAACGGTCAGATGCACCTGCGTTCCACCCTTGGCACCGGGAGTGATTGAAAATTCCCCGTGAATATCCGCCATTCGTTTGCGCATGTTGCGTAGTCCGTTTCTCGTTTGGGCTGCCGGGGCATCCAGACCACCCGGGCCACGCCCGTCATCTTCAACACTGAAGGTAAAGCTGTCCGGCTGTAACCGCAATCGAATCCAGACTTCGGACGCCTGCGCATGTTTGACCACGTTGTTGACGGCTTCTTTGAAGGCGAGGAAGATGTTGTGGCGGACTTCCGGGGGAATGGTAATCGGCGGCAGTTGGATCGGCACATCGGTGCGATAACGCAATCCGGCCAGCGCCAGATATTCCTGGGCGTATTTGCAGGCATAATTGACCAGGCTTTCCAGGGTGTCGTTGGAAGGGTTGACCGCCCAGACGATTTCGTCCAGGGAACGGGTTGTTTCGAGGGCAGTTTGGGAAATTTGTTGCGCGTGGGATTCAACGTCCGCCGGGGAATGTTTGTCGGAGACGGCCATTTCCCCCAGCAAGGACACCTGCGTGAGATTCGCCCCGAGTTGATCGTGCAGGTCGCGGGCAATGCGGGAACGTTCCTTTTCGAGCGCCTCCTGCTGTTCGTGCAACTGCAACTGGCGACGCAGCTTTTGCGTGGACAGGTAGCGCACCACGGCCACAACAATTCCCGCCAGACAGAGGCCGGCGACGGTACGGAACCACCACGTCTGCCAGAGCCGGGGCTGCACCGTCACCTCGATCGTCCCGCCGGTTTCATTCCAGACACCGTCTTCGTTGCCGGCAATGACTTGAAAATGATAACTGCCCGGCGGGAGATTGTGATAATAAGCCGCCCGCGCGTCGCCGGCTTCCGTCCAGGCGGCCTCGTGACCCGCCAAGCGATATTTAAATCGGACCGCCCCGGGTGCGGAGAAATTCAAGCCAGTGTAATGGATTTCCAACTGTTCGCGACCGGGAGGAATCGTGATGGACCGGGGCCACAGCGAACTGAAAGGATTGGTTTTTTGTTCCTGTCCATCAACGAGCACGGATTCGATCATGACCAGCGGCGGTTGCCGGTTGGTTTCGATTTCCATCGGGTTCACCGACACCAGACCTTTGGTGGTGGGGAACCACAACCGGCCATCCCGGGCGCGGCAGGCGGCCGGTTGCGAACCGGCCGAACATTCGCGCGTCGGCAACCCGTCGGCTTCGCCGTAAATCCGGCAGGAAATCAGGTCCGCTGGTCCCCGGGCAGGATCAGCCAGCGATTTTTTTTGAATGCGCATCAATCCCGCATTGGAACCGATCCACAAACAGCCCTCGTCGTCCTCGACGATGTAATCTATGCTGTTGCTGGCGAGGCCATTGTCTGTGGAATAGCGGAGCCACTTTCCCTGGTAAAAGCGGGCCAGGCCGTGACCGGATGTGCCAACCCACAAAGCCCCGTCCTTGTCCAGGTAAAGACAGGAGATATCGTTGCCGGGCAGTCCGTCGGCCGTTGCGGGATGGGGGATGAATTTCCCGGCCGTGAAGAAATTCAACCCGTGATTTTCCGTCCCCACCCAAAGGTTTCCGACGGCGTCTTCCGCCATGGCGCGGACAATGTTGTCCGACAGTCCGTCGCTCGTGGTGTAAATTTTCCAATTGTGTCCATCCCAGCACGCCAAGCCATTCCGGGTGCCCGCCCACAATTGTCCGTCATGACTCTCAAACAAGGCAAAGATTCGCTGACCAAGGCGCCTAGCCCCGGACGCAGGTTGAAATTGATTGGTTTGTAATTGGAACAACCCCTCATCCCAGGTGCCAATCCACACATTTTGATTATCCACCAGCACGGTCCAGGCATTCTGATACCGGCCCACGTGGAAATCCTGCACGGAGTTTGACTGCCAATAGGACGCACCCGGGGCTCCAAAGGCCACCCACAAACCGTTGGACGCATCCTCGGACACCGATTGTGCGCTCCAGGGATGAAGTTCACCCGGGAGGCTGAAGACTTTTCTCTTAATCCGGGCCAACCCGTTGCCATCGGTTCCCACCCAAAGATCTCCCTGCTTGTCCAGACACAGGGAGACAACATAATCGGAAGACAATCCCTGTTCCTTCGAAATGTGCCGGCAGTTGCCATCCGCCTCATACCAAAAAACGCCCGCCCCCAGCGTGCCCACAATCAGATTGCCCTTTTCATCTTCGCAGGCGGCCTTGACGATCGCATTGCCCCACGGATACGGCCCCCAATCCTTTTCAAGCTGGCTGGTCCCCCACTTCTCAACCCGCCCGTTGATCAACCGCCAGGTCCCGGCGCGCCGTCCGGCCAGAAGGAAATCAAGCCTTTCCACCCGAAGCAATTGTCCAATCGGAAGGGCCGGCGGATGAAAATTGGAGGGCTCAAATGAAATGATTTGTCCCCAGGGTTCCCCGACGCCGTATTCCCCGATCCACATCGGACCCGATTTTTCGGCGACGATCATCCGGCAAATGGGAGGGGCGCTAAAAATGAGGCTCAACGTTTCCAGCTTTCCATTCTGATAGCGGCCGAGTTGTGCGTCCGCCGTATAGAGCCACACCGCACCGGTGGCATCTTCACAGATCGACACCAGCCGGCCTTCCTGGCCAGCGTGCCCGATGTCAAAACTTCTGATTTTACCGTCCTGCACCAGCGCCACCCCGGCGGTGTCGGTTCCAATCCAAAGGTTTGTGTGACTGTCTTCAAACAGCCGAATAATCCGGTCGCTGTTCAACCCCGGGGTGTTGTGCTGGTCGAAAACAGTGAAATGATTCCCGTCAAAGCGCACCAGCCCGTTGAGTGTCCCCAGCCAAAGATATCCATCGCGGGTCTGAACGACCGAAATGATCTCATTGTCGGGCAGGCCCTCCTTGGTGCTCCACTCATCCACAAGGAACGGGGAATCGGCCGGGACCGCTGCACCCGCCGCCAGCTGAAAAATGAAGGAACCGACGCAAAGCAGGCGCCAGGCGAATTCCAGCTTCCAACGGTTCATCGGCATAGTTGACGGCCCGGACCATCCGGATCGGATGCAAGGATGTTTGAAAAAGGGTACGAACCCAACCCTGAAGATGGAAATTATTTTTCCAAAATTGCTTGCCAAGCCGGCATCAAAGATTAAGTTTGCCTTGCCCAATGAGAACTTGGTGCCTTGGCGGGTGTGGGTGATTTTAATTCGTGTGTGGTCGCCCTCCCCGCCATCTTTTTTAGAGCGCAGGCGGGCGGATGACGCAAGTCCAACCCGGTCGTCTTTCAAAAAAAATCCCACAACCGGCCGGTCGTGGGATTAATCCTTAAGAATCGCCACTCAATCACTCACGGTGATTTTGCGCGGCTTGACCCGCTCGGACTTCGGCAGGGCCAGCGTCAACAGGCCCTGTTCCATCTTCGCCGAGATCCTGCCCGTATCAATCGCCGGATCGAGTTCGAACACCCGCCGGTAATCCGCCACGGAACGTTCCCGGAACAACAACTCGCCGTTGACCGCCTCCGCGGCGCGCCGGCCCATGATGGTGATTTCATTGCCTTCCAGCGTGATTTCCAAGCCGGCCTTGTTCACACCCGGCATTTCCGCCTCGAGGGCGTAGCCGTCCCTGGTTTCAAAAATGTTCACGACGGGCGTTACGAATTCCTGGGGTTCCGTCCGTTCGGCTGCTGCCTTGGGTTCTGCCTGTACAATGGCTTTCATGATTTTTCCTTTCGTTTAAGTTGCCGGGGCGCGATGAAGACATCCCGCCCCGGCGATTTTAGTTCACATTCACGTCAATTTGTTTGGGCTTCGCTTCCTCGGTCTTCGGCAGGGTGACGGTCAGAACGCCGTCCTTGTATTGTGCCTTGACCTTGTCTGCTGCGACCGGTGCCGGCAATGGCACCGTGCGCTGGAATTTTCCAAAGAAACGTTCGGTCCGATAAGCCTCGGCTTCCTCATGTTTCTCTTCCGTCTTGCGCTCGCCGGAAATGCTCAGCGCGCCGTCGTGCAACGAAACGTCAATCTCCTCCCGCTTCATGCCCGGGAGTTCGGCGTGGACAATGAAGTTGTCCTTGTCCTCATGTACGTCGAGCGCCGGAGTCCAGCCGCTCAACAGTTGCGAAGTTCGAGCCAGTTCCGTCCAGGGCGATTCAAACAGCCGGTCGAGTTCATCGCGCAAGCTCGAGAGCCGTCCGAAGCTTGGCCAAGCCAAATCAGGCTTTTGATATCGTGTCAGATTCATATAGTTATCCTTTCGTTAATTGTTCAAGAAATATTTAGCTTCAAGAATGCCATAATGATTTAATAACTACATGGCGTTAAATATCAGCATGTTACAAAAACAAAACAAAAAATCGCTAGTGGGTTTAAGAGCCATATTGGCGCAATAATCGCGTCATTTGTGCCAGAACTGTGTCAATATTTGCTTTATAAATTTTAAAATAAAAAAGCCCCAAGCCGATGGGCTTGGGGCGTGATGTAAAATTCGAATTTTTAGTCAAAAGCGTGACCGGCACAGCACAGAACGTCTTTGACTTTGTGCCGGACCAGATCTTTGACATAAGTGCGGGCCGGGCCAAGATATTTGCGCGGGTCAAATTCCTTGGGATTTTCCGAAAAGACCTTGCGGATGCCGGCCGTCATGGCAATGCGCAGATCGGTGTCAATGTTGACCTTCGTGCAACCCACGCGGCGGGCGACTTCGATGTCGGCTTCCGGCACGCCTTGGGCGTCCGGCATCTTGCCGCCGTATTTGTTGACCTCATCCACGAGATATTTCGGAACGCTGGAGGCGCCGTGCAGCACCAGCGGATAATCGCCCATGCCGGCATCCAGCAATGCTTTTTTGATGAGCTTGAGGCGTTCGAGATCGAGGTGTTGTTCGCCTTTGAATTTGTAGGCGCCATGGGAGTTGCCGATGGCGACGGCGAGCGAGTCCACGCCGGATTCCTTGACGAATTTGACGGCCTCCTCCGGGTTGGTGTAATGGCCGCTAACGGAATGAGCGCCGCCTTCTTCCCCTTCGTCGAACTGGGCCCCGACAAGGTGCCCGAGCTCGCCTTCGACGGAACAGTTGTGCTTGTGCGCGTAATCCACAACCTTTTTGCAGATTTCGACGTTCTTCTCGAACGGCTCGTGGCTGGCGTCAATCATCACGCTGGTAAAACCTTCGTCAATGCAGTCCTTGCATAATTCGAAGGTGTCGCCGTGGTCGAGATGGACGGTGATGGGAATCGTGGACACGCTGACCGCGGCCTCGATCAGCTTTTTCAAATAGATGGGATTGGCGTATTGCCGTGCGCCCTTGGAGATTTGCAGGATCAGGGGCGCCTTTTCCTCTTCGCAAGCCTCCACAATGGCCTGAATCAGCTCCATGTTGTTGACGTTGAACGCGCCGAGCGCGTATTTGCCCTTCAACGCCTTGGCAAACAGTTCCTTCGTGTGTGTTAATGGCATAATTTTTCCGTTTTCAATTGTTTCCACCCACCGACTCGATTTCCCCCAACGAGCGGAAATCATAGCCGGAATCCCGGGAAAGGAAACAAAAAATATGGCCGCGCACCAACCACCCTTTGCCAATATTCGACAATAAATTGCCTTGCGATTTGGCGTCTATGCGCGAAAAGAAGCCTGTGCAAGCGCGTTTTCTCCTCGGCCCGGCCGGCAGCGGCAAGACCTTCTGCTGTCTGGCCGAAATCCGCGAGGCGTTGCGCGCGTCGCCGGAAGGACCGCCGCTGGTCCTGCTCGCGCCCAAGCAGGCGACGTTCCAACTCGAACGCCAGTTGCTGGCCGGAAGCGCCCTGCAAGGCTATGCGCGCCTGAACATTTTCTCGTTCGAACGGCTCGCCCGGGACGTCCTGGAAAAAATGCGCGTTGCTCCGCCCCGCCTGCTGGCTGAGGAAGGCCGGGTGATGGTCCTGCGCACCCTGCTCATGCGGCACGAGCGCGGCTTGAAGTTATTTCAATCCAGCGCCCGCCGGCCCGGTTTTGCCCGGCAGCTCAGCCAACTGCTCGCCGAACTGCAACAGCATCAAATCACACCCGCCAAACTCCAAACGCTGGCCCGGCGCACCGGTCTGCGCTCCGAACTCCGGGACAAGCTTCATGACCTGGCCCTCTTGCTCGATGGCTATTTGAACTGGCTGGCCGGGCATGAATTGCAGGACGGGAATCGCCTGCTTGACGCGGTAACCGAAGTACTGCGTTCGGCCCCCGACACGCGGTCCCCGACTTTCAACATTCAAAGCCTGTGGTTCGACGGTTTTGCCGAAATGACGCCGCAGGAACTCGACCTGCTCGCCGCGCTTTTGCCGCATTGTGGCCGTGCCACGCTGGCGTTTTGCCTCGACGGCGAACCGGAAGCCGATGCGTCCTGGCTGTCCATCTGGTCGCCCATCGGCAAAACGTTCCAACAGTGCCGACAGCGAATCGCCCGCCTGCCGGATTGTGAAATCAGCGTCGAAATCCTCCCACGCAGCCGACAGCCCGGTCGTTTTGAAAAAAGCCCGGTTCTGCGGCGCTTGGAAATGGGTTGGCAAAATCCCGCCGGCGGCCCGCCAACCAAAAAGCGCCCGGATGAGATTACAGCGCCGCCTGCCGTCCGCATCGTTGCCTGCGCCAACCCCGACGCCGAAGCCGCACTGGCGGCGCGTGAAATTCTGCAGTGGGTCCGGGGCGGCGGCCGCTGGCGCGATGCCGCCGTGCTCGTGCGGGACCTCGACGGGTATCACAAACCGCTGGCACGCGTTTTCCAGCGTTACGGCGTTCCCTGCTTTCTCGACCGGCGCGAATCCGTTGCGCACCACCCGCTCGCCGAGCTGACCCGCAGCGCATTCCGCACCGTCGCGTTCGACTGGCAGCACGACGACTGGTTTGCCGCGCTCAAGGCCGGGTTTGCTCCGGCTGACGAAACCGGGATTGACCGGCTCGAAAATGCCGCGCTCGAATCCGGCTGGCGCGGTAAAAAATGGCGCGAGCCGCTGCCCGCCGGCGATTTTTTGCTTGAACGCCTGCGCCAGGAAGTCCTTCCGCCGTTTGAAAATCTTGCCTCGCGCCTGGCGCGATTCAAAAATGCCCCGACCGGGCCGCAACTCGCCGCCGCCCTGCGCGATTTCTGGTCGGACCTGGAAGTCGAAAGCACCCTGGAACGCTGGATGCCGGACGGGGGAAAATCCGCAACCCGCAACCCGCAATCCGCCATCCATTCCACCGTCTGGGAACAAATGAACGCTTGGCTCGACAACGTCGCGCTTGCGTTTTCGGACGAGGCATTGCCGCTGCCGGAATGGCTGCCGGTGTTGGAGGCGGGCCTGGCAAACCTGACCGTGGGGGTGGTGCCTCCCGCGCTCGACCAGGTGCTCATCGGAGCGATTGATCGCGCCCGCAATCCCGATTTGAAACTGGCGTTCGTGCTCGGCGTCAATGAATCGATCTTCCCCGCCGCGCCCGCCGCGCCCGCGATTCTGACGAACGCCGATCGCGATGAACTGGGCCGGCTCGGCGCCGTCACCGGCCCCGACCTGCGCACCCGCCTGGCCCGCGAGCGTTACCTCGGCTACATCGCCTGCACCCGCGCCAGCGAAAAACTGGTCGTGACTTTTTCCCGCCACGATGCGGACGGCAAAATATTGAACCCGTCGTCGTTCCTCGCGCACCTGCGCCGGATTGTTCCCGGACTCGAAATGGAAGAATCCAGCGGAGAGGTGAAGCTGGATGAAGTAGAACACGCCAGCGAACTCATTGTCCCGCTAGTTAAAGTCCAAAATCTTGTAGGAACCGGGGTGACGAGGCTCAAATCAGTAGAAAGTCAAAAACTCCTCATGTCGTCTCCTACAACTCTTGATTGGGAAAGCCTGCTCGAATTGCCCGCCTTGAAAAAACTGGCCGCAGCTCTGGCTGCCCTGCGCGAACCGGAGCCGACGGAATGCCTGTCACCCGCGCTGGCGGAAAAGCTGTCTGGCCCCACCCTGCGCTCCTCGGTCAGCCGGCTCGAGGAGTTTGCCCAGTGCCCGTTCCGGTATTTCGTCCACTCCGGCCTGCACGCCGAGGAACGGAAGGTTTTCGAGCTGGACGCCCGCGAGCAGGGCAGCTTCCAGCACGAGGTGTTGAAGCTGTTCCACGAACAGTTTAGCGCCGCCGGGAAACGCTGGCGCGACCTCACGCCCGAGGAAGCCCGCGACCGCGTGGGCGGAATCGCCGCCGACCTGGCGGGAAGTTACCGTGACGGCCTGTTGCGCGCGGACGGGCAAAGCCGGTTTGCCGCGCACCTGCTGTCGGAATCGTTGCAGGATTTCGTCGAGACCCTGGTGGTATGGATGCGCGGCCAATACGAATTTGACCCGGCGGTGGCCGAACTCGAATTTGGCATCGGGACCGGCGGCGCGCCGGCGTGGGAAATCAATCTCGGAGCCGGGCATAAGCTTGCGTTGCGCGGGCGGATTGACCGCATTGATTTGTGCCGCGAAACCGGCGACCGCGCCTGGTGCGTGGTGATGGACTACAAATCCGGCCGGCGAAAGCTGGACCCGGTCCTGGTCGGACACGGCGTGCAATTGCAATTGCTGGCGTACCTGGCAGCGGTGCGCCACTGGCCGGACCCGCGCCGGCTGCTGAAAGTGCCGGCCTTGGTTCCCGCCGGCGTCTTTTACGTGAACCTGCGCGGCCAGTACGAACGCGGACAGACGCGCGACGAGGCGCTGGCGGACGCCGCCGGCGCGCGCAAACGCGCCTATCGCCACACCGGGCGCTTCGACGCCGGGGCGCTGTCCCGCCTCGACCGCGCGGGGGCGGCGGACCAGTTCAATTACCGGTTGAACAAGGACGGCGGTTTGCGGTCAGATTCCGTGGAGGCGCTGCCGCAGGCCGAATTTGAAAGGTTGCTCGACCGCGTCGAGGCGCAATTGCAGGAATTGGGCCGGGCAATTTTTTCCGGCGCGGCGCAGGTGGATCCTTATCGCAAGGGCCGCGAGACGCCGTGTGAATTCTGCGATTACCGGGCGGCGTGCCGGATTGATCCCTGGACGCATCAATGGCGCGTGTTGCGGACGACGGAACCGTCCTCGCCGCCCTCGTAACCGGGATGAAATCGAGGACAAGGACAAATGAACACAAACATGAAAACCAATTTGAAAATGGCCTGCTTTGCCGCATGGTTTGCGGTGATAGTAGGCTGTCGGGCCTCGCCGACGAACGACACCGCCACAGCATCCGTTTCCACAAATTCAACCACCACTGAAACCATGAAATTCCCCGTTCAAAAAACCGACGCCGAATGGCGCGCGGAACTGTCCCCGGAACAATATCGCGTGCTGCGCCAGGCGGACACGGAGCGGCCGTTCACCGGCAAGTATTGGAACACCAAGGAACCCGGTGTTTATCGCTGCGCGGCGTGCGGGGAAATCATTTTTACCTCGGACACCAAGTTCGACTCCGGCTGCGGCTGGCCGAGTTTCTACGATCTGGCTGCGGAGAAAAAGGTCATTTTGCGCGAAGACGACAGCCTCGGGATGCATCGCACGGAAGTGTTGTGCGCGCATTGCGGCAGCCACCTCGGCCACGTATTCGACGATGGCCCGAAACCGACCGGCCTGCGTTATTGCATCAACTCAGCAGCGCTGAATTTTGAGAAAACCAACCCGCCGCCATCGAAGCCGGAGGAAAAAAAGTAGGACCGCCTCCTGCCGGTCTCTGACTTGGAATCATGGAGACAGGCCGGAAGCCCGCCCCGCCTGCGTCCGAACGGGCGGAGCGAAGGAGTCGTCGGCAAACATCTGCCGCGGATTGGTTTGCAGATGGCCGGCAATCTCAGCGAGAAACACAGCGCCAAACTCGCGCAACTTTTTCTCGCCCACACCGCTGATGCGGGCGAAATCGCGTTCCCCGGCCGGATAATTCCGCGCCATCTGCCTCAGTGCGACATCCGAAAACACGATGTAAGCCGGCACGTCGCGCTCATCGGCGAGTTTTTTCCGCAACTGACGCAAGCGGTCGAACAGCACTTCATCGCAGGCGATTTCACCGATCCGGTGCAGCTTTGTCTCCGGCACGACGGCGGGCTTGGTGAGCGTCACGGGTTTGCGCTGTTTGAGCACGGCCAGCCCTTCCGGGGTCAATTCCAGCACGCTGAATTTCTCGGCGGTCTGGCGCAGATGGCCCAACCGGACCAGTTCCCGGCCAATCGCCGCCCACTCCGGCCGGCTGTGTTCCCGGCCGATGCCGTAGGTGGAGAGTTGGTGATGGTTCCATTTGCGGATTTTTTCCGTGTCCGCGCCGGTCAAAACTTCAATGACATGATTGAGGCCGACTCCGAACCGTGCATTTTCGCGGATGCGATAAACACACGAGAGAAATTTCTGCGCGGCCAGGGTGCCGTTGAAGGTTTCGCGCGGCGTAAGGCAGTTGTCGCACGCGCCGCAATTTTCCGCGCCCGAAACCTCGCTGAAATAGCGCAATAATTCCGCCCGCCGGCAGGCGGCGCATTCGGCGTAGTGTACCATCTGCTGCAATTGATCCCGGGCAATTTTCTGTTCCTGCGCGTCGGGTTTTTTTTCAATGAACCGGGTCTGTTTCACCACGTCGCCCGCGCTGAACAACAGAACGCATTCAGCCGGCAGCCCGTCCCGTCCCGCCCGGCCG
>Ga0074045_10004047_pt1 | contig 13055 bp, 13 predicted proteins | sample BogForMeECP23OM2_FD_94442 | JGI IMG/M metagenome (GOLD analysis project Ga0074045, IMG submission 94442) | Bog forest soil microbial communities from Calvert Island, British Columbia, Canada - Bog Forest MetaG ECP23OM2 | ecosystem: Environmental > Terrestrial > Soil > Wetlands ... | reverse complement strand
GTGGTGGCCGGCGGAGATAACGCATGCGAATCATAACGAGTGAGGGAAATATGAAATCAAGACTATTTAGTTGCAACGTGGTGATTGCTACCTTCGTCCTCATCCTGATCGCATGCGCACTGCCAGGCGTTGCAGCGGCACAGTCTCAGCCCGCGACGAAACCGACGGCAACCGGACCGAAGGCATTCGACACTCCCCAGCAAGCCGCAGACGCAGTGAGCAAGGCTGCCGGCGATTACGACGTGCCTGAGTTGATGGCGATCTTTGGACCCGACGGCGAAGACTTCATCGAATCAGCGGATCCTGTTCGGGACAAGAACAACGGCGTTGCTTTTGCCAAAGAAGCCGCGGCCAAGAACTCGATAGAAGTCGCAAAGTCCAACCCGAACCGAGCAACCATCATTGTTGGCGATGAAGAGTGGCCGTTTCCGGTTCCTCTGGTGAAGAAAAATGGGAAGTGGTACTTCAACGCCAAGGAAGGGCGCCAGGAGATCCTCTACCGGCGCATCGGCGCCAACGAATTGGACGCCATTACGGTGTGTCGCGGCTATGTCGAAGCGCAGAAGGAATATTCTTTGCAGATCCACGACGACTCCGGTGTGAATCAGTATGCACAGAAAATCTTCAGTGCTCCCGGCAAACAGGACGGCTTGTATTGGAAGAATCCGGATGGCACGTCCGGAGGGCCAATCGGAGAGGCTGTGGCCAAGGCGCTGGCGGAAGGCTATACGACAGGTAAGGGCGGCTTTCACGGCTACTACTTCAAGATACTGAAAGGTCAGGGCCCATCGGCGCCTTTGGGCAAACTGGACTACGTTATCGAGGGAATCATGATCGGCGGATTTGCCCTCGTCGCGGTGCCGGCCGAATACCGTGTGACCGGCGCTAAGACTTTCATCGTGAGCAACGACGGGATCGTCTATCAGAAGGACTTGGGCCCTGACTCCCTGAACATCTTCAAGAACATGGAACTCTACAACCCGGATAAGACCTGGCAACCGACGGATGACGAGTGGCCGGCAAGCGTCGCGGGGACCGTAGCAGCGGAAAGCCAGCCTTAACCAGGGTAATGTCCCGCGTGAGTAGAGTTGAGGTGTCGATGAGGTGCGTATGATCCGGTTCAACCGAGTGACGCTCTCCGTTGTTCTCCTGAGCCTAATCAGCCTTTGTGGCTGTGCGGACGAGCTAGTTCCTCATGACACACGCAGCCTCCTCAACCCCAATTTTAAGCGGTCAGAAATCCTTGGTCTCGTGGCGGGATTTGGAACGACCTTTGCCGCGATGCCGGATTTGGTCGCGATGCTCCGGCGTCGGTCAAGCGCGGGCATGAACCCAAGGATGGCGGCAATCATGGGCGTCTTTCAGATCCTCTGGGTCTACTACGGTTTGTTGATTGCGTCGCGACCGGTGGTCGTCTGGAACGTTATCGCGGTGTCGGTCAATTTTGTCAGCGTAGGCGCGTACTTTTATTTCGTCCGCAAAGAAAAGAGCCACTGATGAGCAAGAAGTCCAAGAAAAAGAAAAACAAGAATACAGCCGATCCTGCCGTTGAGACGAACGATCAGCGGGGGAAAGCCCCGGCCGAAGAGCCAAAGCTGAAGAACAAGGAGTACGAGGCCGAGCTGTTCAAGCTGCAAGTGGAGCTGGTGAAGCTGCAGGACTGGGTGAAGAAAACCGGCGCCCGTATCGTCATCCTGTTTGCGGGTCGAGACGCCGCCGGCAAGGGCGGCATCATCAAACGCATCCTGGAGCGAGTGAGTCCGCCTGTCTTCCGACTCGTGGCTTTACCGGCCCCCACTGAGCGTCAAAAGACGCAGATCTATGCACAACGTTACGTCGAGCAACTGCCCGCGGGCGGAGAGATCGTAATATTCGATCGTAGCTGGTACAACCGCGCCGGCGTCGAGCATGTAATGGGTTTCCGTACCGAGGAGGAGTATAAGAAGTTTCTCAAAGGTTGTCCCGCCTTCGAAAACGTTCTGATCAGCAACGGCATCATCCTGCTAAAGAACTGGCTCGATGTCTCGGAAAAAGAGCAGCACAATCGCTTTCGCGCACGCATCCAGGACCCATCGAAGCGTTGGAAGTTAAGCCCAATGGACCTGGAATCACATCGCCGCTGGTCCGACTATTCGCGGACTCGTGACGCCATGCTCTCGGCCACCGACACTGCTACCGCCCCCTGGTACCTTGTGCCTTCCGACGACAAGAAGCGCGCCCGCCTTACCTGCATTGCCGACATTCTCAGCCGTATTCCGTACGAGGAGGTTCCGTACACGCCTCCAAAGCTGCCTGGACGCCAGAGGCCCAAGGGCTATCAGGAGCCCAGGCCGACGCACCAAGTGGCACCACAGCGCTGGTAGAGTAGTCATGGATAAAGAGAGAGTCGGGGAAAGCTATGGCCGATTCACAGAAAAAGTCATCTCCACTGTCCTACGCTGAGGTCACTGAGCAAAAGCGGTTGAACGAAGCGCGAGAGCAAGGCGTCCCGTGGAAGAAATGGGGACCGTACCTCAGCGAGCGCCAGTGGGGTACAGTACGTGAGGACTACAGCCAGGACGGCAATGCCTGGAACTACTTCTCGCACGACCAGTCCCGTTCGCGCGCTTACCGCTGGGGTGAAGACGGTTTGGCCGGAATCTCCGACGACAAGCAGCGCCTTTGCTTTGCTCTTGGGTTGTGGAACGGTCGTGACCCAATCCTGAAAGAGCGCTTATTCGGCTTGACCAACAGCGAAGGCAACCACGGCGAGGACGTCAAGGAATACTACTTCTACATTGACAGTACGCCAACGCACTCGTATATGAAGTATCTGTACAAGTATCCCCAGAAGGAATTTCCGTATCGTGATCTGGTCGAGACCAACGGGCGGCGCTCACGCGAAGAGTTCGAGTACGAACTTCTCGATACCGGCATATTCAACGACGATCGCTACTTCGATGTCTTCGTCGAATATGCCAAAGCTGACCCGCAGGACATTCTGATTCGAATCTCGATGCATAACCGCGGTTCGGAGGCTGCCCAGATCCATCTGCTCCCCACATTGTGGTACCGCAACACGTGGTCGTGGGAGGAGGGCGAGCTGAAACCTGTATTGCGCGCAGCGGGCGAAGGCGCCATTCAGGCCTCCCATCAGCAGTTGGGCGAGCACACGCTGCAATGTGAGGGTGCGCCGGAGTTACTGTTCACCGAGAACGAATCGAGCGCCAGCCGCTTGTGGGGACAAGCTAATCCGTCGCCGTATGCCAAAGATGCCTTCCACAAATTCGTGATCGCAGGCAAGCGTGAAGCTGTGAATCCCGCCCTTACGGGGACCAAAGCTGCTGCGCATTACGTGCTGGATGTTCCGCCTAGCGGATCCAAAGTAGTGCGCCTGCGACTGAGTGCAAAGCCTCCTGCCAACGCATTTGCGGACTTCGACCAAGTCTTTGCCGCACGTCTCGCAGATGCGGATGAGTTCTATGAGCGCATTACCCCCAAGAATTTGAGTGAAGACGAGTGCCGTGTCCACCGGCAGGCGCTGGCGGGAATGTTATGGACAAAACAGTATTACTATTTCGACCTCGACAAATGGTTGAGTGAACACGAATCTCATCCCGTGGTGGGGTCAGGCAAGGGGGGCGCGCGCAACGCTGAGTGGTTCCACATGCTGAACAGCGACGTCATCTCCATGCCCGACAAGTGGGAGTATCCCTGGTATGCAGCGTGGGACCTGGCGTTTCATACGATTACGCTCTCCTTGGTGGACTTCGACTTCGCGAAAGAGCAGCTTTTGCTGATGCTGAGGAACCTGTATGCTCACCCCAACGGACAGATTCCGGCGTATGAGTGGAACTTCAGCGACGTAAATCCCCCCGTGCACGCCTGGGCAACGTTGTTTCTGTACAGAATTGAGACCGAACTGGGCCGGGCTGACCTCCGTTTCCTTGAGCGCTCCTTCCAGGGACTGATGCTGAATTTCAACTGGTGGGTCAACCGCAAGGATCCGGAGGGACGAAATGTGTTCGCCGGCGGGTTCCTCGGGCTCGACAACATCGGGGTCTTCGATCGCAGTGCACCGCTGCCCACCGGTGGACACCTGGACCAGGCCGACGGCACCGCATGGATGGCGTTCTACTGCGTGTGCATGCTGGAGATCGCGCTCATTCTGACCGAGTATGACTCCTCCATGTATGAAGAAATCGCCTTCCGGTTCCTCGAGCATTTCGTATGGATCACCTACGCCATGGACCGGATCGGCGAGCACCACGACGAGATGTGGGATTCCGCTGACGGTTTCTTCTACGATCTACTCCATTTTCCCAATGGCGATGCCATGCGTCTGAAGATCCGCTCCATGGTGGGACTGCTGCCGTTGTGTGCTGCAACCGTATTCGAGCCTGGCACCCTCGCGCGCCATCCCCGCATCTATGAACTGGTTGAATTGTTCCGTAAGCGCCATCCGGAGGTGGTAAGAAAGATCGCTGCCGCCGATGACCTATCGATTGGCGGGCACGAAGGCCGCAGGCTGGCGACGGTATGCAACAAGGAAAAACTGCAGCGCATTTTGGCTTACATGCTCGACGAAAACGAGTTCCTCAGCCCCTACGGCATACGTTCTTTGTCGAAGTATCACCTCAATCATCCCTTCGTGTTTCACCTCGATGGGCAGGAGTACAAGGTTCAATACCTGGCCGCCGAGTCCAACACCGGCATGTTTGGCGGCAACTCCAACTGGCGGGGACCGATTTGGATGCCGGTCAATGGGCTGATCATACGCGGGCTGCTGCAGATGTATCCGTTTTATGGTCCGGACTTCAAAGTGGAATGTCCGACCGGCTCGGGGCAATACATGACGCTGTTCGAAGTGGCGAAAGAGATTGGCCGCCGGTTGTCGAGCATCTTTCTGCGTGACGCCAACGGCAGGCGCCCTGTGTATGGAGGAACAAAGAAGTTTCAGGAAGATCCGTACTGGCGGGATTACATCCTGTACTACGAGTACTTCCACGGCGACAACGGCGCCGGCTTAGGTGCCAGCCACCAGACGGGCTGGACAGGGCTTATCGCGCGCACTCTGGATTTGTTTGCGCGTCTGAGCGCAGAGGATGTGCTACGTGCCCCCAAAAAAGCCGTCGCTGAAATGACTCGAGAACAAGTTGCGGGCCAATGACTCCTGCATTCCTGCCAGCGCGAGGATTGGGTTGGCAGGTTCAGGGCATTCGCGAAGGTTACGACGGACTACTGGAATCGGAATGCTTTCCGGACGGCGGTCTCGTCGAACTCCGTCGCTCGACCGTTTGAGAGATTTCCCATCTCGGCGGCACTATTCTGGGCACCACCAACCGCGGCAATCCTTTCCATCGCTTGGTCGAACGGCCTGACGGCAGCAAGGTGGAGGCGGATTGCTCTGACGAATGGATTGCTCTGACGAACTAATTCAGCGCTTCCGCGACCACAGAATCGACGCGCTTATCGCCGTCGGAGGTGACGGCAGTCTCACCATTGCGAACGAGCTGCACAAGAAAGGTCCCTGACCGGTCGGATGGATGAAAAACTCCTGCAGCATCAGGTCGAGCTGTTCTTTAGCGAACTCTGGGTCGACCGTGGAGAGCGCGATGGTGTGGAAAGCGAGGTCCCAGGCCGCATACCATGGATACTCCCACTTGTCGGGCATCGAGATGACGTGCTGATTTACCATGTGAAACCATTCGCTGTTCCGCATGAAGCGCCCGCCGGGCTTCATCGGATCGACACCGTGTGCTGTCAGCCACAGGTCCACGTCAAAGAAGAAATATTGCTTGGACCAAAGCATGCCGGCCAGCGCCTGGCGCATCACGCGTGCCTCGTCTTCTGTAACACGCGCAGGAGTGATGGATTTGTAGAACTCTTCGGCTTCGCTATGACGGGTCTGCATAGTCTCGTCAAAGCTTTTGAAGGGATCGCCGATTGCTGCAGGCTCAAGGTCGCTCAGCCGCAAACGGATGGTGGCGGTCTGTCCTGCACCCACATTCAACTGATAGTGTACCGCCGATTTAGTGCCGGTTTTCGCGGGGTTGACCGCGTTGTGATTTCCGTTCACCACGTAATTGTTGATTCCATCTTTGGCATAGCGACTGGCGTTGAGTGTTCCGAAGATCCGCTCGTTGTTGGTCTCGTTTTCCGTGAACAGCAGCGGTACGTCTCCCTCGGCGTAGAGATATCGCTCCCCAAGATCGGCGTGTAACGCTGCAACAGTCTGTATGCCGTTCTGGCCAGAGATCTGCTTCACGGACGGCTTGGGTGTGCCCGGCCACCAGGTCCAGGTGTTGCGAAACCACAGGGTCGGCAGAACATCTATTTTGGCTGCTTCGGGCCCGCGATTACTCACGCTGATCTGGATGAGGAGATCTTCCGGAGACTCCTTCGCATATTCCACGAAAACATCGAAGTAGCGGTCTTGGTTGAAGACACCGGTATCCAGCAACTCATACTCCATGTCGTTGCGAGTGCGCCGCCGCTTGTTCTCGATCAAGTCGCTGTAGGGATATGCCGCTTGAGGATACTTGTACAGATACTTCATGTACGAGTGCGTCGGCGTGCTGTCGATGTAGAAGTAATATTCTTTGACGTCTTCGCCGTGATTGGCCTCGCTGTTCGTCGGGCCGAACATACGTTCCTTGAGAATCGGGTCATTGCCGTTCCACAAGGCCACGCTGAAGCACAACATCTGGCGATGATCACTGATACCGGCCATGCCGTCTTCGCCCCAGTGATAGGCCGCGGGATATCTGCCAAGAATTGGCACTCTCAGCGAGTTCCCATTCAGCGCCGGTCGAGCGCTGTGCAGCACCCTTTCAGGGGTGGCGTGTCAATCCTCCTCCCTAATTTCATTGTTTTTTCCTTTCTGCCGTTGCCGGCCTGTTTTTGTCCTTCACTTGAGCGCCAGCGGACAAAAACAGACGGAACGGTGAAAGGAGCTGAACGGAGGCTGGTGAGGGTGGCAGGGTGCGAGTGAAAGCGCGGTAAGTGCCAAATAATGCTTCATTGTTTGGCGCAAGAACCGGCGCAGTCCGAAGCGCCCGCCGCCCGAGCCGGGACTGAGCGGCGCCCACCTGAACAATGCGTAGTGGAACAGAAGAAGCGGAGCCGTCTAGAATTTGAGGGCGTTTCTCGAACTGGATAAACGTCAGACGGAAGGAACTAAGCCGGGCAGGTGTGCCGTAACTGTGCCGTGCGCTACGAGGCGGTATGCGCCAAAATGGGCTTTTTCGCTACCTTTCAAGAGGGCTTCCGTGCGGGCTTATTTAGGAAGTAAGTGATTGATTCTAATTTGGCTGCCCCCAGGGATTCGAACCCCGATATGCTGATGAAGAGTCAGCAGAAGCGCTGGATCTCTTGAGGGAGTTTTGCTTAAACGCAGTGGTCACGGGCAGGGAAGTGGCGTGTCCGAAATGTGCATGTCGTGCCGCTGTGCGGCTCTCGGGTTACTGCGTTAATAATCAGGATCGGCAGGTCTTCGGAGGGCACGCTCCAACGCTGGCTGAGAAGCCATATACCACAATGTGGGATCGCCACCAAGCAGAGATGGCCAAACTCAATGCTCCTCCCGCCGCGGCTATCCCCCGAAGGCCGCGTGAGCATTTCCGGACATTTTCCGGAATCCCAATTGATCTCTGCGTGTGCCTTTGCCCGTTTCGGGAATGAAGCCGAGGCCCGTGCCAGAGATGGTCAATTCTGCTCAGACCTCAGAAAGCCACGGGATTACAAAAGTAATGGCCCTCAAAAGAGACCTAGAAGAACAGCAATCCTAACTTTGCGAGGGCCAAGGAGAAACATGAAAACCAGCACGAAAGACAGGATCGAGGGCAGCTTCCACGAAGTTAAAGGAAACATCAAGGAGCAGGTCGGAAAGGCTACGAACGACCGCACTTTGAAAGCCGAAGGGAAAGCCGAAAAGAACGTCGGCAGAGTGCAGCAGCGCATAGGCCAGGCTAAGGAAGCCGTCGCAAAGCTGAAAGGAAAGCTAAGAGATCTAAAAACTGCGTAGGCCATTCCGAGTGAATGGTCGACGTTGAATGGTATTAACACCACGGCGAGCGACGAACCCAAATCCACCAGCATTCCGCAATCTGGGACTGGGCCTTCTCCACTCGCTGACGGCGAAGCAGCGACCTCGTCAGTGTACTTCGGCAGAGTAACGGTAGAGCCCCTACGGGTGTAACCGCACGACTTAACACTTACAACCAGCCAGGAGGCACATATGCTCTGGACGATTTTGATAGTTCTCTTGATTCTGTGGCTACTCGGTTTCAGCTTCCACGTAGGAGGCAGCCTGATCCACCTCTTGCTGGTCATTGCCGTAGTGGTCCTGGTTTTCAATCTGATCAGTGGGCGTCGAACGGCCTGATCATTGCCGCGAATATCGCCCCACACACGTTTCGTCCACGAAATCACGTGGAATGAAGGAAGTGTTCTATGAAGAAATGCGCAATTGCTTTGTTAACGTTGTCCTTGGCAACCTTCGCGTTCGCTGGTCCGGGGCAGCAAGACCCCACTGCGCGCTTACAAGCGGCCGGCCAGGTCATGAACGAGATCATGGCTGCGCCCGATAAGGGCATTCCTGAAGAAGTGCTCAATGGCGCTAAGTGTATCGCCGTGGTGCCAAGCATGGCGAAAGGAGCATTCATCGTCGGCGGAGAGCATGGACGCGGTGTTGTTATTTGCCGCACTGCCCATGGGTGGAGTGCGCCAGCATTCATTTCGATCGGTGGAGGCAATTTTGGCTTTCAGGCCGGCGGTCAGTCAGTCGATCTTGTCGTATTGTTCATGAATGACAAGGGTGTGCAAGGATTGCTCTCAAGCAAGTTTGAACTCAGCGGCGAGGCATCGGCGACAGCGGGGCCGGTTGGAAGGCATGCTTCGGCAGGCACCGACTGGAAGATGAACACAGAGGCCCTGAGCTACTCGCGTACCAAAGGCCTGTTTGCCGGAGTTGCAGTAGATGGCGCCAAGATCCAGCAGGACAATGACTCCACGGTTGCGTTCTACGGAAAGAATGTTTCCTTCCACAAGACGCTGTCAGGCGATGTGCACGCCCCGGCGAGCAGCGACTCGTTTCTCGAGGCGGTAAGGGCTGCCGTCAACAAGGCGAATCAGCACGAAACTGCTGAAAGCAAATAGTTGGAATTAGCCGGCGTGCCTGCAAAACTGCGGCACGTCGGCAATTGAAAGTCGCGGCATTGTCAGGCGAAGTGTTCTCGTGGAGGACCGAACTGGACAGCGCCGCGATTGCTCACGAACCTCATCATAAGGAGCGAGCGTGAAGCGATTCTCCAACAAGCAGATTAAAAGCGAGTTATCTCGCGTTTCGGCGCTCAGACCGTGTCTGGCTTTGATCGAAGGTCCTCAAGCGATGAGGTGCAGAGGAGGTTCAAGAACATGAACATTTTGGGACGTGGCACACGGTTCTCGAGGCCTCGATTGGGCAGGCAGATTCTTGTTTCCCTCCTGTCGTTGGCTCCGTTATTCGCGACTTGGCCTCAGAAGCTGGCGGCCTATCCAGGCGCTCAAGCCCCGGCGCAGGCCGCGCAGGCGCCACCGTACAAGCAGCAGAATCCCGAGCAGCTGCAGCAGTTGGTAGCGCCGATTGCGCTATATCCGGATTCGCTTGTGGCGCAGATCCTGGCGGCGTCTACGTTTCCCGAGCAAGTCGTCGAGGCCGACAGATGGGTGCAAGCGCATCCCGATTTGAAGGGCGACGCTTTGGGTCATGCTGTGGACCAACAACCTTGGGACCCGAGCGTCAAGGCGCTCACTGCATTTCCATCCGTCCTTGGAAACATGGACAAGAACCTCTCCTGGACGTCAGCTCTAGGCGACGCCTACTACAACGACCAACAGGACGTGCTGGACGCCGTACAGGTGATGCGCCAGCGGGCGCAAGAAGCCGGCAATCTTAAGACCACGCCGCAGCAAACGGTAGCGACGCAAGGCTCGACGATCATCATTGAGCCTGCTAGCTCCGATGTCGTTTACGTCCCCGCGTATGATCCGTGGTCGATTTACGGAGGTCCCATAATGGCGTGGCCGGGATGGTACCCCTATCCCGGAATCTGGTTTGGCGGCCCGTACCTCTCGTTCGGAGCGGGATTCGGAATCGGCTTCTTCGGGGGCTATGGATGGGGCTGGCCTCAATGGGGATTCGATTGGCATAACCGAGTCGTAATGTATAACCACAACAGGTACTACTCCCAGAGCAACACGTTTTATAACCGGAACAACTTCTACCGAGGTGGAGGCGTGAGTGGCGGAGTTTACAACCATCCCGGCGCAACCATCAAGCCTTTCAACGGAAACCCCCAGGCTGCTCGAGGATACGCTGAACCCCGCGGCCAGAGCGGCGTCAAATCCGGCACCTTCAGCGGCTACGACCATGGTGGACAAGCAAAGAGTTATTCGTCACGCGGAAGCGCCAGCATGGGTGGCGGCGGAGCGCATGGCGGCGGTGGTGGCGGTGGCGGACACCGCTAATCGAAGTTCGTTACATTCCTGGTAGCTTGAAAATTGGAAATGGAGAAACTCCATATGCGGCGAACAAAGCAGCAGAGGTTCGACAGAGTTTATTGGGCCAATCTTTCTAGATTAGTCGCGACCGCTATCCTCTTGGTGGGGTGCTTTCCTGCGCATTCCATGGCGCAGCAACAGGGCCAGAAAACGTTTTCATCGCCGGAAGACGCGAGCAACGCACTGGTGACGGCAGCGCAGAGTAACGACGAAAAAGCGATGCTCGATATCCTGGGACCAGACGGGAAGCAAATCGTCTCGTCGGGAGACGAAACTGAGGACGCCCAGAGCCGCGCTAATTTCGTACAGAGATACCAGCAAATGCACCGTCTGGTGAAAGAACCAGATGGAACCACTGCCTTGTATATCGGCGCGGAGAATTGGCCCACGCCCATACCGCTCGTCAACAAGGGTAATTCTTGGTATTTCAACACCGAGGTGGGCAAAGAAGAAATTTTGTACCGGCGAATTGGCCGGAATGAAACATCGACCATTGTGGTTTGCCAGGAGCTCGTGGCGGCGCAAAAGGAATACTCTGTACAGCACGACCAGTACGCGCAGACAATCTTCAGCGATGAGGGGCAGCACAATGGCCTTTATTGGAAAGCTGCTGATGGCGAACCCCTGAGCCCCATCGGGCCGCTGGTGGCATCGGCCTTTGCTAAGGGCTATACCAAGAGCCAAGACAGCGCTCCGACTCCTTACCGCGGCTACTATTACCGCATGCTGACGCGTCAGGGAAAAAATGGTCCAGGCGGCGCAAAAAGCTACACGGTAAAGGGCAAAATGAGCGAGGGCTTCGCTTTCATGGCCTACCCGGCGGAATACAGGTCGTCAGGCGTGATGACATTCCTAGTTAACCAGGATGGAGTCGTGTATGAGAAGGATCTCGGCAAGAAGACCGATGTTCTCGCCAAAGCTATGAAGGAATACAACCCCAATTCCAGTTGGCAAAAGGCTGAAGAGCAGCAGGAGCAGACTGCTGGCGAGCAGAAAACCAAGTAAAAGGCATTCTGTCGCTGCACTCACAGCACTGGGTTGCGGCGGAGCGAGAGATCCGGAGCGATCAACCAGCACATGGGAAGGCTGCGCGGTTGTCTTCATGAGATCCCTGAGTGCTAAATGCAAACCATCGCAGCTCGCATCACGGAAGGTAAAAAGATGAAGATCGATTCAAAGGCTTTCCGTGTGCCATCTGGCGAGAAGGTCGAACTCGGAGAGTGGCCAACCATCGTGAAGCCCTTTTGCAAGTCGAAAAAGCAATATCAAAAACTCCTGGATGAGCACATGGAAGTCAGCTTGCTGCAACAGCTTCACTACGCCTACAACCGCGATGCGTTGTTGCTGATTTTTCAGGGGATGGATGCTGCCGGCAAGGACGGCGCTATCCGACATGTCATGTCCGGCGTCAATCCGCAAGGCTGCGAAGTTTTCAGTTTTAAACAGCCGAGCGCCGAGGAACTGGAACATAATTTCCTGTGGCGCACGACATGCCGCCTTCCCGAACGCGGGCGGATCGGCATCTTCAATCGTTCCTATTACGAGGAAGTGCTGGTGGTTCGGGTGCATCCGGAGATTCTCCGTAACCAGGGTCTCTCGCAAGAGTTGCGCAACGAAGAAGACCGTCTGGGACGAGCGTTATCGCTCTATGGTGGATCTGGAGAGACATCTTTATCGTAACGGAACCCGGACCATCAAAATATTTCTCCACCTTTCGCAGGAGGAGCAGCGAAGGCGGTTTCTGGAGCGCCTTGGGGAGCCTGATAAGAACTGGAAATTCAGCCTCTCCGACATTCACGAAAGAAAACATTGGAAACATTACATGGAAGCTTATGAGGCATGCCTTCGCGCTACCAGCACTCATCACGCGCCCTGGTACGTCGTTCCGGCCGATGATAAAGAGAACGCCAGACTGATCGTTTCCCAAATTGTCCTTGACACCCTCAACGAACTCAAGATGGCGTATCCCAAGGTTACGGGGAATCGCCGGCTGGAATTGCAATCTATCAGCAAGGAGCTTGCGAAATAGCTTTGAAACTTATGGGGCCTTGTAGCCGCGGCGGAAAGTTCGAAGGGAACAATCAGTATGCCACGAAAGAGCTAGAAGTTACGGTCAATCAGGACAATAGCCCAATATCAGCACGCCCGAGCCTGGATCACGCCAGCAAGCCGAATAAATTATCTTCGATGTGGCGCTCACACGGCCGACCGTCCCGCGCGGTGCAATCAGTCCGGATGCCGCCCAGGCTAGGGGAGGTGTTGCTGCCAGTCCGCACAGTGCGATCGGAAAGGTGCCGCTGTAACAGTAACGGAGCGTTCACAGCTCTGTCGCTCCGCAAGAATGCATTAATGCCAGCCGGACTCAGACCTTGAGAGCAATGGATGCCATTGCTGTGCCTTCGACCCGGTTACGTATCTTGGCGAACGCGGTATCGCGCGAGGTCGACGTATCATCGGCGAAGGGCGAGAATCCGCAATCGTCCGTCGTTCCGAGTGACTCGATAGGAATAAACTGGGCGGCTTCAAGCACGCGG
>Ga0074045_10004045_pt1 | contig 13062 bp, 8 predicted proteins | sample BogForMeECP23OM2_FD_94442 | JGI IMG/M metagenome (GOLD analysis project Ga0074045, IMG submission 94442) | Bog forest soil microbial communities from Calvert Island, British Columbia, Canada - Bog Forest MetaG ECP23OM2 | ecosystem: Environmental > Terrestrial > Soil > Wetlands ... | reverse complement strand
CGTGGCGTGATGAAATCCGATCCACCCGCCTCGCCCTTCTTCGATGTATTTCGTGAATGCGGTTACAGCGGTTGGAGTCCACCCATAAGGAGGATAGTTAAGCTGTATAAATAGCCGATAGTGCGACAGGAATTCATCGTTGATCTTATCGGTGTTCTCGATGTAATCGACCGAAAAAGCATTTTCCTCTGACAGCTCCTGCAGCCACACCTTAGCCGCGTCGACAAAAGGCCGATGGATGCCGCCAGCCTCTGCAAGAGCGATGACCTTGAATTTAGGCTTGGAGCTCTGCGCGACGCTTGTGCCAGCGGAACTCAGAACTACGGCCACCATCACCCAGACACAACGGCGAACGCGAAAATATGAAACCAGCCTTGAAGACGACATTTGGACTCCAGTTTTATTTCAAACCCACTCGATCCAGAAATCCATCAATCTCAAATCAGCGAGTTTCCCACACTGCAAACGACGTCTTCCACAGCCAGCGTTGATTGTTCATCTGTGCATCGCGTTGTGCCCGTATGTCACGCACATTGTACGCCACACTTAGTTAGTAAGCATTATAATGTTGTCAGACTTCGAGGAGACAGTCGTCCGGCGATCACGCCGATTGCCAGGCCTTAGGCCGGCCACGATCTGAAGAGGATACTGTTCTTAGGAATCGGGAAATGCCTTACCATGGCTAGTCGCATCGAAACCGAGGAAGGGGTCGTCGTTGATCGCACAATGACGAAAGAACGCGTACTAGTTGGAAGGCCTCCACTTCTCCGCCAAACCAACGCTCACATCCTTTTGAGACTTCTTCGCGAGAGCGGCCCCTGTTCAAAAGCCGATCTGGTTCGCGCTTCCGGGTTGAGCGCTCCGTCGGTGACGAATGTTGTGGCTCATCTCGCGCTTGCCGGACTGGTTGAACCTATCGGCGAAGGAGATTCGACGGGTGGAAGGCCGCCAGACATACTGCGCTTCCGGGCTGAACGAGGTTGTGTAGCGGCGGTTGAGATTGGGCCAGACTTCCTGGGCCTTCTTCTGGCCGATTTGGATGGGCGGGAAATCGGGGAAACGAGGATTTCTCTGGAGCGGTCGTCTTCGTCGCCACCGGAAGTCTGCGACCAGATTAGCGAGACGGTGCGCGACCTCCTGCGCCAACAGCATTACCCCGACGAGCAACTATTGGGACTCGTCGTGGGCGTTCCCGCAATCGTCAATGTTCAAGAAGGTATCGTGAGGGCGCTCAGTGCGCTCAAGGGATGGAACAACGTGCCTTTGGGAGAGATGCTCGCAAAAGGCTTCAAATGCCCTGTAACCGTCGAGAATGATACGAATCTCGCGGCCCAGGGTGAATATTATCGGGGAGCGGCGAAGGGAGAAAAGGATTTCGTATTCATTACCATCGGCGAGGGGGTGGGAGCCGGTATTTTTGTGAATGGCAGCATCTATCGTGGATCTCAGTGGACCGCAGGTGAGATCGGATACCTTCGAGTGCCCAGCGTCTCAAGGGAGCACCCCGCCATCCACAAGTATGGCAAGATCGAAAAGCTTTTGGGTGCTCCGGGAATCCTAAAGAGCTGGCAGTCTGATCGGCAACGATCCCGCATGCATCCGAAGGTGAAGTGTGCAGCTGACGTTTTCGATCTCGCGGCCGCAGGAAATGCGGAGGCCAAACGGCTCCTTCGGCAACGCGCCAACCTTCTTGCTGACATCGTGCTGGATCTGGCGCTCGTCCTTAATCCCAGCGTTATCCTTCTTGGAGGCGAGGTCGGCAATCATCCGCGTCTCTTGCAAGAGGTCGAGGAACTGCTGAAGGGGAGCGAATATCCGATCGTACGGGTAGGATTGAGCGCGCTCGGTTCTTCGGCTGTGTTGTGGGGCGCAATTCACACGGCGCTCGACCCAGCTCTTCTTAGATTGTTGCAGCCTTCCAATCTTTTGGCTTAATCGAGCCACGGCGAAGAATCCCCGTTGACTGACTTACTTAATAACGATAACTTAGTCTGGTGAGCCCGCTCGTGGTAGGCATACCCAAGTCGCGTCCAACCACCTCTTCTCCCGGACGCGCCGGACGGAAGCGTGTGACGACACAGCCAGAGGCTGGCAAGGGCACCCTTCGCGTTCACGCGGGGGATGGGCACGTGGTTGGTGTGGATATAGGTGCAAGCAATTTACGAGTTGCGTTGGCTGACATGGACGGGAAAGTGCTAGGGAAATGGTCGGCTTCCACTAAGGCAACTTCTTCGCCGGCAATGGTGATCGAACAGATCCGCACGGGGGTAAAGTATCTGCTGGAGCAGGCTTCGGTGCCACGGCGGTCGCTTTTGGCCGTAGCTGCCGGTGCGCCCGGGATTACGGATTCAGACGCGGGCATCGTAGTGGCGACCTCCTATCTAAGGGGGTGGAAAGATGTCCCACTTCGACGTTTGCTGGGAGCCGCCCTGCGTGTCCCGGTCGCGGTGGAGAACGATGTAAGGATGGCGGCGATCGGAGAGAACTGGAGAGGGGCCGCCCGAGGAGTTGGCGATTTCGTATTTCTCGCTATTGGGACCGGGATTGCCGCTGGGGTGTTCGCCAATGGAAGGTTGATCCGCGGTGAGGATTTTACAGCGGGCGAGATCGGTTACATGCATGTCCCTGGCACCCCGGAAGAGGCCGCCAAGCATGGCGCTCCGGGATCGCTTGAGAGCGTAATCGGCGGCGAAGGCGTCAGGCAACAGTGGTTACGTTGTTGTAACGGGACTGGCGTCGGAGTAAGCCGCGACCTGAGCGCAACGGAAATCTTTGAACGCGCCACCTCCGGCGATGAACTTGCCGAGGGGGTTCTGAATCGCTCGGCGAAGATATTGGCTTATACGCTGTACAACGTATCTTTGGTCTTAAACTGCAAGCTGTTCGTGTTGGGCGGCGGAGTGGGGATGAGCGAGCCGTTACGAGACTCCACGTGCCAGTTCCTGCAGCAGTTCAACGAGCCCGTCCGGCCGAAGCTTACGATTAGTAGTCTGGGAGAGGACGCGCAGTTGATAGGAGCGATTCGATTAGCGATGAATACAGCAGAATCGCGAATCGGTCTAACCGTCAGCGGTTAAGCCCGGCGACCCAAGACCACATCTTTGAATTTGGTTCGATCGAATTCGGTTCAAGAAGACGCCGAATCGAATGGTTTAGCCTTGCCTGGGAAGGCTGATGCTCTCCAGGTCTCTTCCCCGAGTTTCCGGCACGACAAACCGCACAAATACCAGAGTGACGATACAAAACGTGCCGTAGATCGCAAACGTACCCGCACTCCCCAGGATACTAATCAAGCTTAAGAATGTTAACGAGACCGTGAAGTTAGCGATGCCTGAGAAGAGTGTTCCGGCCGCGACGCCGCGCCCGCGAACGCGCAGCGGAAAGACTTCAGCCACCAGGATCCACGCGATCGCTCCCAGGCTGAATGCGAAACATGCGATATATACCACCAGACAAGCGATCGCTATCGATCCCAATGACGAACCGAGCATTCCCTGATGGCCGAACGCGAAAGAAAGCGCGAAGAGCGCGATTGTCATGCCACTGACGCCTACGTAGAGCAGTGGCTTGCGCCCAATGCGGTCAACGAGAGCGATGCCCACGACCGTTGCAACCACATTCACCGTGGCTACGATCAGCGTCGCCAGGATGGCGTTGGGGTGCGAGGAGCTTCCCGCGAGCTCAAAAATCTGCGGACCGTAATAGATGATGGTGTTGATGCCGGTGACCTGTTGCAAAACCGTGAGGCCCGCTGCAATGAAAAGCGAGCCGCGCACCGTGGGACTCCAGAGAGCGCTCCAGCGTTGTTCCACCGGTGTCTCAAGTCCCAACTCAATGTCATCAAGAAAACGTTGTGCCCCGATGTCATTCATATAGACACGCAGTATGGCTGCAGCGTCCTTAGCGCGTCCGTGGGCGAACAGCCAGCGCGGACTTTCAGGAACCGTAAGAACTACTCCCAAGAAGAAGACTGTCGGCACGACGGCGATGCCAAACATCAATCTCCAGGCTTGTTGTGCAGCCAGCCAGTAACCAACGAGGTTCGCGAGTGCGATTCCCACCGTCAGCGCAAACTGATAAAGCCCGATGAGCATACCGCGCGATTGAGGCGGGGCTAGTTCAGAAACATAGACCGGCGCGGTTACCGAGGTGAAACCGATTCCGATGCCGATGATCGCGCGGGCCGCGATTAGAACGAAAACGTTGCCAGACAGAGGTGCCAGTAAGGAGCCCACAAGGAAGATGCCGCCCGCCCATACCAGTGTAACGCGCCGACCGATACGATCGGCAACCGCCCCGCCCATGATAGCTCCGATCATGGCACCGATGAGGACGACGCTCACAACCCACTCCTCCATCAGAGTTGAAATCGCGAACGAGCGTTTGACGAAGATGGCTGCCGCGGCGATGATGCCCATGTCGTAGCCGTACAACAAACCGCCCAGGGCTGCAATCGATGAAATGCGAAGGATGAATCCGCGATTTACGTGAGGCGAAGAGGGTAGTCCGGAATCAGACACGTATTTACCTCAACGGCATCATACTGTATAGTTTATAATGATTCATTAAAAACATTGGCCATAGCGTGTCCGTAGGCAGATTCACCGAGGGACTCCATGGAAAGCCAGGCAGGCGAGGAATCGCGCTGGATAGCGGGAGTAGAACCGCCGAAAGAAATGCTCACCCGCAGCATGACATCCATTTACGAAATGGAATGTCGGGAACAGCCGGAGCGCCTTGCCCACTTGCTACGGGCTTATCAGGAAGAACAGCCGATCCGAGCAGCGCTAGAACAACTGGGACAGATGGCGCTTTCCGCAGGGCCGCTAATGTTGGTTGGAATGGGAGCCTCCTATTGCTCCTCTATTGTCGCTTCTTCTTTCTTACAGTCGTGCGGCCGGTTGGCTTTCGCGGCAGATGCCAGTGAGTGGCTCCACTACTCTCGTCCGGTATGGGATCAGACCGCTGTTTCCATTTTATTGACCACTTCGGGAGAGAGCGCGGAACTTGTGCAGCTCTGCCGGAACGGCATGAAGCTGCCGCTCGCCTTGCTTTGCAACAACGAAAAAAGCACGTGTTGGTCGTCGGTAGAAGTGAAACTGCCAATCCTGGCCGGGGCGGAGTACGGTAATGCCACCAAGACGTTTACCAACGCTACTGCAGCAAGCATCGTGTTTGCTTCCCACATTCTTGGCCGGCCGTGGCGCGAAGACGCCGAGCGGGCGAGTGCAACCTATGCTGCCGCTCTCGATAAAGTATTCGGCCTGCGCGAAGAGCTGGAAAACTTTTGCCGCGGGGCCGCGAATATCGAACTCGTAGGCCGGGGACCAGCGTACGGGGGCGCCATCATGGGTTCGCTGTGTATTCGCGAGATGACCGGCCATCGTGCTTCCGCCCATTCCGGCGGCGGGTTTCGGCATGGTCCGATTCTCGACATCGACGGCTCGCACGTCGCCATCATTGCAGCTCTTGGACGCGCGGCCGGTTTGGGAGTCGAACTCGCTCACGATTGTCACGCGCGTGGCGGCAGAGTGATTTTGGTAGGGACCGAAGAGCGGCACAGAACAGAAAGATTCCTGCCGATAACCATTGGGGCAGTTCCGGAGCCGTGGGAGGGAATTACTTCCGTCATCGTGCCGCAAGCGCTGACGCTTGCCATGGCGGAAAAGTTCGGCGCGAAATTACCTCCTCGTTTTCAGTACGGAATTATGAAGGAGTAGAGCGCGAATGGTTCGATCGCTCGAATTTTGCGTACAAGACGTCGGTATTTTGCCGGAACGGATCGTGAGTTTGCGCTGGCGGTTGGGAAGATTGAAGTGAGAGTTCAGTCAGGCGAAGGCTTGAAAAGGAGATGGAAATGACACAGTCGAAGGCGTCGTCGATAATTGCTCTAACGCTGTTCGCAACCCTGTTCGCCACATTTTTCGCATTGAGCCCCGGTTGGGGGCAGGAAGTCACGGCCACTATCACTGGAAGCGTGACCGATCCTTCGGGAGCCGCGGTGATTGGCGCTTCCGTAGTGGCTCGCGATGTGGATCGCGGCACCGCCTATGCGACGCAAACTAACCCCGACGGCGTCTTCAATCTTCAGCGCGTGCCGGTTGGCACGTACGAAATAACCGTATCCTCGACTGGATTTCAGACGGCTAAACAGTCCGCGGTTACGCTGGTGCTGGATCAAATCGCCCGCTTCAACTTCAAACTTCGGCTGCATGGTGTAAACGAGACTATGGAAGTTATCGATAGGGCGCCGAACTTGCAGACGGATAGCGCGCAGGTAGGAACGCTGATCGATTCCAAGACAAACGACAATCTACCGCTCGCCTCGCGCAACTTCGTGCAGTTAACGCTGCTTAGTCCGGGCGCGCTTACTATCGATCCGCAGACCATGAACACCGGATCCCAAACCTCACAGCAGATCGCGGGCAACGGCGGAGGACGCCCTTATATCAACGGCAATCGCGAACAGTCGAATAATTTTATCCTCGACGGCGTAGACAACAATCAGGCTTCGGAAAACGCGGTGGGTTTCACCCCATCACCCGACGCCATTCAAGAATTCAATGTCATCACCCAGAACGCATCGGCCGAATTTGGCAATTTTCAGGGCGGGGTGGTGAGCGCCACAATAAAATCAGGTACTAACACTTTCCACGGTGATGTCTTTGAATTCATCAGGAACGATAAATTCAATGCGAACTCGTGGCAAAACGGGTTCACGCTTAATCCGCAAGGGACGTTGGGTCTCCCGAAGGCGGAGATGCGCTGGAATCTGTTTGGCGGCACAATCGGTGGCCCAATCATCAAGAGCAAATTGTTTTTCTTCGCGGATTATCAAGGCTCCCGCTTCGATCATCCGCCTGCCGCAGGCGGCCTTACCGTGTTGTCAACTGCCGAACGCGGAGGAGATTTTAGCGCCCTGCTGACCCCCAGTGCTGCAAATCCCCATGGCGTGCAAATCTACGACCCCTGTACTTCGGGTACAGGACTCAGCGGCACGCCGTGTGTCCTATCTGGGAATCCAGTACCTTTTAAGGGCAACATTATTCCCTCTAACCGGCTGAATAACGCCTTCAAGGTGCTCATGGGTTCGCCACTCTATCCGCAACCCACTCCTGGTGCGCCCAACAGCGCTGTAGTTCTTAATGGAAGCCAGAACAACGACGACCAGGAAGACTTCAAAGTCGACTTCAACGTCTCTGGCAAAGATCGCCTTTTCGCCCGTTATTCCCGGGGCAAGGAAATCGATCCCTTAACGACTTCCTATCTGCTCGGGGGGAATTCGAGTTCGGAAGCGCACATTGACAACACTGCTTTTGATGAGACGCACACGTTCACTTCGTCACTGCTCAACGATTTTCGCATTGGAGTGAACTATGTCTTGCCTTATGGCCCGAATACGACATTTGCCTCGTCGGTCGCTGCGCTTGCGGCAAACTCTGGCATCGCCGATACGACCGAAGGCGGCATCAGTGGATTGCCTAATATCACCTTTACGAGTGCTGCCAGCAACGGAAACGGAATCGGCAATTACTCGGGTCTGGGCAACGGCGCGATCATCCAAAAGTTTGCCTCTACCGTTTGGCAAGTATCCGACAATCTTCTGTGGAGTCACGGCCACCACAATGCAACATTCGGATTCCAGATGAATCGATACCGCTTGAATATTACTTATCCGGGCAATGCTGGAGTACTGGGCGACATCGGCTTCACCAATAACTACACCTCTGAAGCAGGCGATGGACAATCTGGCGGAGATGCGGGCGCGAGCTTTGCTCTGGGCTTGCCCGATTCCGTGGCTCGAGGCGAAGTGGGTGGTGGCTTCCATCAAAGGGACTGGCTGCTGGCTGGCTTCGCGCAGGACGATTGGCGTATTGCCGATGGCCTCACCTTGAATCTGGGACTGCGCTATGAGGCGCGCACTCCATGGATCGAAACCAACAATCGCCAGGTGAATGTCGATGAGACGACCGGCATCGTGGAGTTTCCCGGGAACAGCCCCGTCCCCACCGGCATTGTGGGCAAGAATGGCTTCGGTAGAGGAGTCTACAGTAGCAAATATGATGGACTCGGAGAGTTTGAGCCTCGCATTGGATTCTCCTGGACTCCAGCAGTGTTGGAAAGAAAAACCGTTATCCGTGGGGCATTTAGCGTCTCTTCCTATCTCGAGGGTACGGGAACCAACCTGCGCCTGCCTCGTAATCCGCCATACACGCCCACACAGATCGGAGGAACGAACAACTACAACCCAGGCGCCACACCTTATTCCACAGAGGCTGGAGCTACGGGCGGAGCCACTCCGCAGCCCCAATCAGTTGTTGGAGCGACTATGTTCGCCTGGGATCCAGTGGTGCAGCCGGCAATCGGAGAACAATGGAATCTTTCGATTCAGCATGAGGTGACACAAACGCTCACCATGCAGATTGCTTATGTTGGTCAGAAGGTTACGCACCTGGTGGTGCCTTTGGATCTCGGGCAGCTGCAATTAGGAACCGGCAACACCCCCTTTCTCGGAGGTTTCAACGGAGTTGATTCCGGCGGGAATAGTCTCGGCTACGGCCCGAACAGCCTGGCCGACGTTTACGATACGGCATCGGTCGGCACCATGCGCTACGACGGTTTGCAAGCAGTATTACAAAAGCGCCTCAGCAGAGGACTGGAAGGCCAGATTGCCTACACTTGGGGCAAGTGCATGACCAACAATAGTGGGTACTATGGAACCTATAGTACGAATTCCGAGACCACGAGTTCGTACCCTTATTGGCAGAACCTCTATGATCCGAGATCGAATTGGGCGCGTTGCTACTATGATTCCAGCCAAGTCGTGAGCGGCTACCTCCTCTACGAACTGCCCCTAGGGCGAGGAAAATCCTTCGGCCAAGATCTGCCTGCGGCGGCAAATGCGGTCGTTGGAAACTGGTCGATTGGCCCAATATTTTCCTATCATGCTGGATTCCCCTTGGCCGTCTACGGACCCGACAGCTCGGGGACATTCACAGGCAATGACGGTGCCGGATCGGGTTCCGCTCGTCCCAACTGCAATGGTCCGGTCCAGTACACCCACCAGATCGTAAACACCGGGTCGGGCGATCAATTCCAGTGGTTTTCGAATGCAAATAACACCTTCACACCGGAGGCGCCCGGGACCTTTGGCACCTGCCCCGCGCAAGGCCCGGTCATCGGGCCTCGCTATGTGGACTTGGATCTGAGTCTGCAAAAGAACTTCCTCTTCGGGGAGTCGAAGCGATTGCAGTTTCGTGCCGATTTCCTGAACGCATTCAACCATCCCAACCTGGCCGCGCCGAATATGTACTATGCTCCGTCAGCTACCACGTTCGGCAACATCACGGGCAGTCAGGATCCGAGGAACCTCATGTTTGCTCTCAAGTTCTATTTCTAACCTGGTTATTGCGCCGGCAGAAGGGCAGGCACGGTATGTGTCTGAACCCTTCTTATTCCGGCGTCGCTGCGAAGGGTTCGGCAGGCCGACGCTTGTCCTGAAAAGGGTGTTTGTTCCGGTCGATGCCACCGCGTTTCTTGGGCACATACGGCTGGAAAGACGAGTGATCGGCCGTCAGCCGCACAATCGGATGAAAAGCATCTGTTTGTGGGCACAGTTCCCCTTATTTATTGAAGCGGCCTCGATTGCACGGAAGAAATAGCAGCGCCTTATTTCTTGACCTTTGGTTCCACACCGGCCTGCTTGTTCCACCCGTGGAAAGGCGACAAGTCACCCGCATTCCATGCCTCGCGGAGTCCAGGTTTGCTCAGATCCCAGTCTGGGCGGATCTCGCTCGTCACCGCGCGCAGGTCGTGCCAAAGATCGATGACCGATGGACGCCCCCAGAACCAGTAGCCGTTATAGATGCTGTAAATCACCAGGCCCGGCTTGAGCACGAGCGTATGCGGGATCATCGGATTGTTCTCGGGATCGGTGTACTCCTGGATGTCGAGGTCCTTCTGAACGGTTCGGCCGGGGTCAGAAAGGAAGGTCCACTGGGCTCCGACCGACGCACGAAATTCCTGAAGAGTATGGTGATCGTCGGTGGCGATCGTGGCGATCTGCGTGTACGCCACCGCAATCTTCGGGTAGAACGCCGCGAGTTCCAAATGCTGCTGGTGCTCCTTTGGACAATAGTGGCCGCGCGCAAGCGTGAGGATTAGCGGATCGTCACCTTGCAACTCGCTGAGCTTGCGCAGTTCGCCCGTGTGATCGGGCAGTTCGTAGTTGGGGAAAATACCTCGGGGCACAATATCAGAACGCATGATTGGACTCCTCCCGTTTATCTCAAAGATCTTCTATTAGAGATCCAGTCTTAAAGATCCAGAGTGACACCCGCGTTTGGCTGGGAACAGCATACGAGTACGTTCCCCGGAGCGGGCCTCTCCAGCGGCTCAGGGTTGTAAGTAATCGATCCGTCAATCAGGCCAGTCATGCAGGTATGACAGACTCCGATCCGGCATGACCATCTGACCGGAACGTCGCACGCCTCCGCCAGTTCAAGCAAGCTCGCAAATTTCGGATCCCAAGCGGCAGTAATCCCGCTACGCGCGAATGAGACTGGGGGGCCAGATCCGGGCGACCCTTGTGGCAGGTGTGGAGTGTGAACAACCTGCGCCATACCAGGGGTAATAGCCTCGAGAGAACCGAAGATTTCCGTGTACACATTCGCGGCGAGCACATCCCAGGTTCGCAGGCCATCCCGCATATTCTGCAAGAATGAAGAGGGGCCACACAGATAGAAGTCACTACCCTGTGACACGCCAATTTTCTCCAGCAAAGCTGTGTCAATGTGCCCGGGAGCATCGAAGTCTGCTCCGACTTGGTCAGTTGCAGCGGGCCTGCTGTACACGATGTATCCTCGCCCGCTAGAGAGCTGTTTCAGTAATGAACGCGATTCTGCCGCAAATGGATGATCGGCGCGACTGCGCGCCCCATATATCCACCAGATCTCTCGTTGCGATTTTTCAGCGACGAGCGAGTGCAGCATCGACATCACGGGCGTTGCGCCCACTCCAGCGCTCAGCAGAACCACAGGATTCTGGCCGGGGCGTAGAGTGAAGCTTCCACGCGGCGCACTCACATCCAGCACATCGCCCTCTCGCGCACGGTTGCACAGAAATGAACTTCCAATCCCGTTCAATTCGCTCTTGACACTGATGCGGAGATGATCGGGGGCCGGCAGATCAGACAACGAATAGCTGCGAAGAACCGGCGGTTTGCCCGGATCGACGAGCAACCGCAATACGACAAATTGACCTGCCTGGCAGACAGGAAGAGGCTGCCCATCAATCGGCCCGAGAACGAAGGAAGTTACATTATCGCTCTCCTTATTAATACCCCCGACTCGCATCTGTCGAAATCCCGGCCATGCTGGTGCTTGTTCCTCATTCGCGAGTCCCGGGTTGCCCCCCGTAGTTTTGGGGTTCAAGTCTTGTTGGAGCATCGCCTGGAACGAACTCTGCCAACCCTTGCTCAGTGCGGGAATCCGCAGCGCACGTTGCAGTTGGTCGCTGGAATGTCCTGGCAAATACAGGAGGGCATCAGTGTCGGCCACCGTGATCCTTTCTGGACCATCGGCGATTTTTGCGATGTCGTCGTCCCCACCGACTTCTCCTTCCTGCAAAACGCGAAAGTAGAATCCTGGCCTGTGATGTTCTACGAGCAGGGCCGGCATACGAGGTTCATTCATGCGAATGCCGACGCGGTAGCAAGTCACACGTGGCTGCGTTACTTCAAATATCGCACCACCGATGCGGTATCGATCACCGATGCACACCTCGTTATCAGAAAGTCCCTCGACGGTGAAGTTTTCTCCGAATTGGCCGAAAGTAAAATCACTGCGGCCCAGAAAGCTCTCCCAGTAATGGTACGAGTCCATCTGGTAGACAAATACAGCGCGGTGCTCCCCGCCGTGACCGGCGAGATCGGCTTGCGCATCACCATCGATATCGAGCTTGCGCACCATTCGCCGTCCCGCAACTGGAGATTTCCAGACCGACGTTCGCACAGTTTTGCCGTTCCATGTCACGTTGCGCGGAAGGCCGACATTTACTGAAAGCAATCGGGGCATGCGTACCTCGTCAATGTCCAGCGTGCGTTTAGAGTCCTTTTATTTTTACCACCGACGAGCCGGGGCGGCGCCATCCACGTGGAGTATCTCTCCGCTCACATGACCTGCCTGTGCCAGGTAAAGAACGGCATCGACAATATCCTCTACCGTCGCCCTTTCCCTAGCCGGCTGCAACGTCGAGTCGTTGGGATCATTCTGGTGCATCGGTGTATCCACTTCGCCGGGGGCTACTGCATTAAAGCGAATGCCATCTTTTGCATACTCGATTGCGAGATTCTGGGTTGCTGCATTCAGGCCACCCTTCGTAATCATCGAAACGGAGCCATTTACACCGGCGATTGGCCGATCGGCAAGCGCCGCAGTGATGGTCACGACGCATCCCGATTTCTGTTTCAGCATCTCTTTTACAGTGCGCTGAGTGATGTAGAAGAATCCGAGCAGATTAGTGGAGACAAGCGCCTCAACGTCCTCGGTAGTGAAGTCAGTGAAAGGCCTTTTCAAGAAGATGCCAGCATTATTCACCAAAACATCAATGGTTCCGAAGTTGTTGACTGCTGCCTCGACCGCCTGGGCAGCCGTTTGCTGCTTGCCGATATCGCCATCGAGCAGAACCAGGCTGCCCGAGGTAGTCAACTTTCGATTGGCTTCACGAGAGGTTGCGACGACGTTATAACCTTCTCTCAGAAACCCCTCGACTAAACCCGCGCCAATGCCTCCGGATGTTCCGGTTATGATTGCTGTTTTCTTGTCCGACATAAATAACCTTTCATTTTAAAGGTTCGGATCCGACACGCAGCTAGCTTACGGACCCTCTCAAAGCGGCTTCATCCCGCCGCCGCACCACAGAGCCCTGGCGTGAAGAACCGACAAATCCTTGCAGCAACGTGGCGATCTGACCCGAGATGCTGCGCGACGGCTAGCCGATCTCCCAGACTCGCCGAGGCCGCGATCGTGACAGCTCGAGATGCTCGACTTGTTGATCAAGGCG